>VOFD01000654.1_pt1 | contig 108000 bp, 113 predicted proteins | sample 5384101 | NCBI WGS metagenome assembly VOFD01 (sample SAMN12384723, study PRJNA508395) | human gut metagenome | isolation source: healthy gut C | host: Homo sapiens
GTTGATACCGGCGCGCTTGAGGCAGTTGAAGGAACGGACGCTCAGATCCAGCTCTTCGATGGTCATCTCCAGAGCCTTCTCCTTGTCGTCGTTGGTCTTCTCCACCATGATCTCAGCGCCAGCGGCCTCGTCGGACAGGTTGACGAACAGGTTCAGGTGCTCGGTCAGCACGCGGGCTGCCAGAGAAACGGCCTCCTGCGCATTGATCGTGCCATCGGTCCAAACCTCAATCTTTTTCACCAAAACTTGTCGGAATTGCACAAATCACAGGTCTGGAGACCAAAAAAGACCTCCCCGAAGGGAGGTCTCAGCGCGCTTGTGCTTACTGGAAGCGGAAGGTATCCGGGTCAAAATCGGGGTCATCCCAGCTGCGGGTCATGATCTCGGTGTGATCCTTGAGGATGGCGATGGAGTGCTCAAAGTGCGCTGCCAGGCCGCCGTCCTTGGTCTTGACGGTCCAGCCGTCCTTGGACTGGGTGATCTTTGCAGTCATACTGGCAGATCATCGGCTCAATGGCGATGGTCATGCCGGGCACCAGACGCGGGCCGCGGCCTGCGTGGCCGTAGTTGGGCACTTCGGGGTCCTCGTGCAGCTCAGGGCCGGTGCCGTGGCCCACGAACTCACGGACGACGGAGAAGCCTGCGTCCTCGCAGTAGCTCTGGACGGCATAGCCGATGTCACCGATGCGGTTGCCTGCCTTGGCCTGCTCGATGTCCTTGTACAGCGCAGCCTTGGTCACGTCCAGCAGGCGCTGGGCTTCCAGGTCGATCTTGCCCACCGCATAGGTGCAGGCGTTGTCGCCATTGAAGCCGTCCACCTTGGCACCGGTGTCGATGCTGACGATGTCGCCGGGGCGGATGACGATGTCATGCGACGGGATGCCGTGGATGATGGTATCATTCAGGCTGATGCAGGCGCCACCGTACTTCAGGGCAGCTGCGCTCAGGGCATTTGCCCGGCGCATCCCGTCCAGTTCTTTCGCATTCTTGATCTGAATCACGTTTATGCCTCCAAAGCCTTCATGATCTCAGCCGTGGTCTCCTCGATGGAGGGGCAGAACGGGATGGCAGCCAGTGATGGGGTTGTTGGAACGCATAGACTTCGCACGGATCTTGCCGTCGCCCACAACGACCAGAGCAGCAAACTTCATGATGCGGCCGCCCTTGACCGTCTTGGAAACGCGGTTGATGGAGACAACCTTGGTGATCATGCCGTCGTCTTCACGGTTTCTCATAGCCATAATGTGTTTCCTCCTCTCATTACAGCTTCAGGCCGCCCTCACGGGCGCCATCAGCCAGGGCCTTAACACGGCCATGATAAACGTAACCGCCACGGTCGAAAACGACCTCGGTGATGCCCTTTTCCAGAGCCTTTGCTGCGATCTTCTTGCCGATCTCAGCAGCGGCCTCGACGTTGCCGCCGAAACCATTGAAGTCCTTGTCCATGGTGGAAGCCGACACCAGAGTCACGCCCTGCTCATCATCGATGATCTGAGCGTAAATGTGCTTGGCGGAGCGGAAAACATCCAGGCGAGGACGTGCTGCGGTGCCGCTGATCTTGTTGCGAACACGGCGATGACGACGAAGACGAGCTTCGTTCTTGTCGATCTGCTTAACCATTGTCTTTCACTCCTTACCTTATTTCTTGCCCTTGCCGGCTTTTGCCTTCTTTGTGCTTGACGACCTCGCCCTCGTAGCGGATGCCCTTGCCCTTGTAAGGCTCAGGCGGCTTCTTGGCGCGGATCTCGGCGGCATACTGGCCGACCTTCGCAGCGGGTGTATGCACGGGTAGAGAACTTAGCAGGACGAGACTGCTTCAGCTTCATAGACAGTTTAGCCATTGTACCAATCTCCTCCTTAGTTATTCTCGGTAGCGAACGGAGCGCCCAGAGCCTTTGATGCCGCGGAAGTCGCGGACACGGGGCAGAGCGACGTTGAAGAAACGATCGACGAACTCGTACATGCGCTCACCACGCAGGGTGACCTTGGCGCCGATGGGCATGCCCTGGCGCAGCTTGAAGTTAGCAACGCTCTTCTTGGCCTTGCAGACCACGGCCTTCTGGCCGGTGATCAGGCCCAGATCCTTCATGACAGCTTCCAGGATCTTCTCGTTGTCCTTGGCTTCGCCGCAGGCAACGTTGATGACGACCTTGTCCAGCTTGGGGATCTGCATAACGCTCTTGTAACCGAACTTGGAGTTCAGAGCAGGAGCAATTTCATTGACATACTGTTCTTTCAAACGAGCCATTGTTCCTTACTCCTTTCTTACAGCTCAGCGCCGCACTTCTTGCAGACGCGGACCATCTTACCGTCCTTCTCGACGTGGCCCACGCGCACAGCCTTGCCGCACTTGGGGCAGATGGGCATGACCTTGGATGCGTACATTGCACCCTCAGCCTTGACGATGCCGCCCTGCTCGCCCTGACGGCGGGGCTTGACGTGCTTGGTAACCATGTTCTGGCCCTCAACGATGACCTTGTTCTCAGAGGGGCTGACCTGCAGGACCTTACCAGTGTGGCCCTTGTCCTTGCCGCTGATGATCATAACGTTGTCGCCGGTTTTAACATGAAGATTATTCATTACGAAAACCTCCTTACAGCGATTCCGGAGCCAGGCTCAGGATCTTGGTGTAGCCGGCATCACGCAGCTCGCGAGCGACGGGTCCAAAGATACGAGTACCCTTGGGGCTCTTGTCGGCCATGACGATAACGGCGGCGTTCTCATCGAAACGGATGTAGGAGCCGTCGTCGCGACGGACGCCATGCTTGCTGCGCACGATGACAGCCTTGACGACGTCGCCCTTCTTAACGGAGCCGCCGGGGGCTGCCTTCTTGACAGAGCAGACCACGACGTCACCAATGTTTGCGTATCTCTTGCGGGTGCCGCCCAGCACGCGGAAGCACATCAGCTCCTTGGCACCGGTGTTGTCGGCAACTTTGAGATAAGTTTGCATCTGAACCATTTCAGATATCTCCTTTCAAACTGTTCAAAGCAGCGGGCAAAGATTACTTTGCCTTCTCAACGATACGGACCAGGCGCCAGCGCACATCCTTGGTCAGGGGGCGGCACTCCATGATCTCAACACGGTCACCGATGCCGCACTCGTTCTGCTCATCACGAGCCTTGAACTTGGCGGTACGCTTCAGGATCTTCTTGTACAGGGGGTGCTGCACGCTATCCTTAACGGCAACCACGATGGTCTTATCCATCTTGTCGGACACGACGACGCCGACGCGGGTCTTTCTTAGATTACGTTCTTCCATCGTTTAACCTCCTTACTGCTTCTCAGCCAGAACGGTCATCACGCGAGCGATGTCCTTCTTGACTGCTTCGATGCGGCCGGGGTTCTCCAGCTGGTTGATGGCATGCTGGAAGCGCAGGTTAAACTTGCTGGTCAGCCTTCGGTCTGCATCTCTGTTCCATTGGTGCCATCCTTGCTGGTCACGGCTCTGGGCGGTCTGCAGCCTCGCGGAGTTCATTAGCCTTCAGAATTGGGTTCTCCAGCTGACGAGCGATGTCCTCAGCAACCAGCTGAGCGTTGGTGGAAGCGCTCTTGACCTCGATGACATTGACGATCACGGTCTTGCCATACTCTTTGGTCAGCTTGTTCTCTGAGTGCAACGCGCTCTTCGCCGCCCTTGCCGATGACCATGCCGGGCTTGGCGCAGTGGATGTTGACGGTGACGCGGGGAGCGGAAGTGGAAGGATCCACAGTGCGCTCGATCTCGATCTTGGGGACGCCAGCGTCCTTCAGCTGAGCCTTCAGCTCAGTGCGGATCTTGTGATCCTCGACGAGGTTATCGCTGAAATCCTTCTTGGAGGCAAACCAGCGGCTGTCCCAGTCTTTAATAACGCCGACACGAATGCCGTTCGGATTTACTTTCTGGCCCATTGTTTTCCCTCCTTACTCTTTCTCTTTCAGAACAACGGTATGTGGCTGGTGCGCTTCAGGATGCGGTAGCCGCGGCCCTGTGCACGAGGCATCATGCGCTTCAGCGTCGGGCCGGGGCAGACGTAGCACTCGGCGACGTAGAGGTTGTTCTTGTCCATATTGAAGTTGTTTTCCGCATTTGCGGCTGCAGACTTCACCAGCTTCAGAAGGGGCTCACAAGCGGCCTTCGGGGTGTACTGCAGGATTGCCAGCGCTTCGTCCAGGGGCTTGTTACGGATCAGGTCCATAACGATAGACACCTTACGGGGACTAATGCGGGCATAACGAAGAATTGCCCGAGCTTCCATGTTGTGTTCCTCCCTCTATTACTTAGAATTACCGGTGTGGCCCTTAAAGGTACGGGTGGGAACGAACTCACCCAGCTTGTGGCCAACCATGTCCTCGGTCACGTACACAGGCACATGCTTGCGGCCGTCGTGGACGGCAAAGGTGTGACCAACGAATTCGGGGAAGATCGTGGAGGCGCGGCTCCAGGTCTTGATGACCTGCTTCTTGCCGGAAGCGTTCATCGCTTCAACGTGCTTCAGAAGAGCAGCCTGGACGAAAGGTCCTTTTTAATGCTTCTACCCATTGTCTTAAACTCCTCTCTTACTTACCTGCACGCTTCACGATGAGCTTATCGGAGCGCTTATGATGCTTGCGAGTCTTGAGACCCAGAGCAGGCTTGCCCCAGGGAGTCATAGGACCGGAGTGGCCAACAGGTGCACGGCCCTCGCCACCGCCGTGGGGGGGTGGTCGCAGGGGTTCATGACGGTACCACGGCTGCCGGGACGGACGCCCATGTGGCGCTTGCGGCCGGCCTTGCCGATGTTGACGTTCTCGTGGTCGATGTTGGAAACCTGGCCGACGACTGCAGTGCAGTTGAGGGGCACGTTGCGCATCTCACCAGAGGGCAGACGGACCAGAGCGTAGCCGTTTTCCTTAGCCATCAGCTGAGCCATGTTGCCAGCGGAACGGACCAGCTGAGCGCCGCGGCCGGGGTACAGCTCGATGTTGTGGATGATGGTACCAACGGGGATGTTCTCGAAGGGCAGGGATGAATGCGCTGCGGTTCGGATCGTACTCAGGGTCTTGACGGTAGCGGGGATATCGGTCTTCTGACGCTTGAAGTCGATGACACGATACTTGGTGCGGTTGCCGCCGCCCTTGTGGCGGACGGTGATGCGGTGTTGTTGCGGCCGCTGTGCTTCTTCATGGGCTCCAGCAGGCTGCGCTCAGGAGCGACCTTGCTCAGGACGCTGTAATCCGTGACGGTCATGCCGCGGCGGCCCGGAGTAGTGGGGCCATACTTCTTGATAGCCATAATGCTATTCTCCTTTGTTTATCTTATGAATTATTATCGGGGTCATATCCCCATAGAGGAACCCTCGGTGGGTTCGATCAGACCATGCTGTTGAAGAACTCGATCTCCTTGGAGTCCTTGGTCAGGGTGACGATGGCCTTCTTGGATGCAGCAGTGTAGCCTGCGTGCATGCCCTGGCGGCGGAAGCGGCCACGCACAGAAATGGTGTTGACCTTTGCGACCTTAGCGCCGGGGAACAGAGTCTCGACTGCCTGAGCGATCTCGACCTTGGTAGCGTCGGTAGCGACCTTGAAGGTGTACTTCTTGTCGGCGATGCCAGCCATGGAGTTCTCGGTAATGACCGGCTTCAGGATGATATCATGTGCGGTTTTCATTAGCCAAGCACCTCCTCAAGCTTCTTTGCTGCGTCGACGCTGATGATCAGCTTGTCGGCGTTCAGCACGTCATAGGTATTCACGCTGCCAGCGAAGGTGGTCTTGACACCGGCAATGTTGCCAGCGCTCTTGACGAACTTTGCATCGACAGTCTCATTGACCAGCAGGTTCTTCTTGCCGGCGCCAACGGCGTTCAGCATTGCAACCACGGTCTTGGTCTTGTACTCATCGCAAGCGAACTTGTCAACAACGACCATGTTGCCATTGGCAGCCTTGTCGGACAGGACGCTCAGCAGAGCCAGGCGCTTGACCTTGTTGTTGATGTGGTAGTTGTAGCTGCGGGGCTTGGGGCCCAGAGCAACACCACCGTGAGTCCACTGGGGAGCACGGATGGAGCCCTGACGAGCGTGGCCGGTGCCCTTCTGACGCCAAGGCTTCTTGCCGCCGCCGGAAACCTCCATGCGGATCTTGGTGTTCTGGGTGCCCTGACGCTGGTTGGCCAGGAAGTTCACCACAGCAATGTGGACAGCCTTCTCGTTCGGGGTGATACCGAACACGGCGTCGGAAAGCTCGATCTCGCTAACATGCTGACCGTTCATATCGACTACGTTAAACTTTGCCATTGTAGCTTTCCTCCTTACGCCTTCACGCTGTTGGCCAGGGTGACGATGGTGCCCTTGGTACCGGGAACTGCACCCTTGACAGCGATCAGATTGTTCTCGGTGTCAACCTTGACAACGGTCAGGTTCTGCACGGTGACGCGCACAAAGCCCATGTGGCCGGGCAGGCGCTTGCCGGGGAACACGCGAGAGGGGGTAGAAGTGGAACCGTTGGAACCTGCATGACGAGCAACAGGACCAGTGCCGTGGCTCTCACGCAGACGGTGCTGACCGTAGCGCTTGATAACGCCCTGGTAGCCCTTGCCCTTGGAAACGCCCACAACGTCCACCTTGTCGCCAGCTGCGAAGACATCAGCCTTCAGCACGTCGCCAACGTTCATTGCGGAAACATCTTCCAGACGGAACTCGCGCAGGGTCTTCTTGGGGGCAACGTTTGCCTTCTTGAAGTGGCCTGCAGCTGCCTTGTTGACCTTCTTGGCGGAAACCTCGCCGAAGCCCAGCTGAACAGCCTGATAACCATCGCTCTCGACGGTCTTCTTCTGCACGACGGTGCAGGGACCTGCCTCGATGACGGTCACGGGAACGACCTTGCCGTTCTCATCGAACAGCTGAGTCATACCGACTTTCTTGCCGATAATGCCTTTAACCATTTTCTTTTCCTCCTGTAAAGGTTATTGGTTGGCGGCGCACGTCACCGCCAACATGACCCCTCGGGAAACGAGGAGCATCTCCGGATCAGCTTTTACAGCTTGATCTCGATGTCCACGCCAGCGGGGAGCTGGAGGCTCATCAGAGCCTCGACCGTCTTGTTAGACGGCTTCAGAATGTCGATCAGACGCTTGTGAGTGCGGCTCTCGAACTGCTCGCGGCTATCCTTGTACATGTGGGTAGCACGCAGAACGGTCACGATCTCGCGGTCGGTGGGCAGGGGGATGGGGCCGGACACGCGTGCACCGGTGTGCTTTGCGGTCTCCACGATCTTCTCTGCTGCGGCATCGATCAGCTGAGCATCATAGCTCTGCAGACGGATTCTGATTTTCTCTTTGACTGCCATTGCTTACGCCTCCTGAAAAAATTGATTTTGCCCTAGGCGAGCCGATAAATTGCTCTACACAGTTCCGGGTGTTCCTCGATTTGGCACTAGAAAAACCGGTGAACCGCCTGGCAGTTCTCCCGGAAAAATATTAGCAAATCAAATCCGAACATTGGTTCCGCCCGTTTCGCAGGTCGCCCTGCCGAGGGAACGTATTCCATCGCTGTCAGTAATTTTTTCGCCCGGTTCTAAGATCGGACATACTCCGCGGAAATAACCCATCACAGCTATCGCCGGATGACAACCTCCCGCATCTACGCATATCGCTGGCCTGCACGACTTGTATCGCACAAGCCTTTTGCAGCCGAGAGATATTTTATCACATCTTCGTGCATTTGGCAAGTGTTTTTTCGCGATTTTTCAGAAAAAATCCGATTTTTCTTTTTTATTTTCTTCTTTTGGCCTCCCGGCTCAAATTTTGTGCAGAACGCACAATTTCCGGAAGCCCCTTCCGGTGGAAAGCCGGAGCCACCCTTTCAGGATGCCCCAAAAAAGCTCCTGTTATACAAAACCTTCGGTGACACCTCTCCTGGTAGGAGGGGCCTTGGCATTCCGCAAACTTCACCGCTTCGTTTTCAGCCGCTCCGCCAGATCTTCCCTCGGTGTGATGTAAACGGTCGTGTACACCTCGTACAGCACCATGCCGGGCTTGGCACCGCTGGCTTTCCAGATGTTCTTCACCTCGGTGGTGTCCACCGCGACCTTGGCACCGGTGCCCGCCTTGAAGGTGCTGGAATACAGCACGGCAAGCTCGGCGGCTTCCTGCCGGGTGGTGTCGGGGATATCCTCGCCCCGGCTCATGACCACCACGTGGCTACCGGGGGCCTTCTGCACATGGAACCACAGGTCTTTGCCGCGGGCGGTGTGAAGGGTGAGCCGGTCGTTCTGGGCGTTGTTCCGCCCCACCAGGATTTCAAAGCCGTCGCTGGAGGTGAACCGCAGGAAATCTGCCGGTTTCTGGCGCTTGTCCCGCTGCTTGTAATATTTCAGGTAGCCCTGGCTCTTCAGCTCCGCGCGGATCTCATTCAGTGCCGCCTCGCCGGAGGCCGTTTCCACCTCATACAGGACCGTTTCGAGGTAGGCGATCTCTTTTTCGCCCTCGGCCAACAGGTCCACCAGCATCCGCGCCGCCGTCTGTTTCTTCTTGTAGTTCTTAAAGAAGTTCTGCGCGTTCTGGCTGGGCGTGAACCGCAGGTCGAGCGGGATGGTGACTTCCCTGCCCTCATCGTACCAGTTGGGCACGGTGATGCTCTTCATGCCCTTTTGGGCCAGATAGAGGTTGGCCGAGAGCAGCTCACCGTACAGGCGGAGCTTTTCGCTCTTGCCGCTGGCGGCCAGCTCTTCCTGCCGGGCGGCCTGCTTGCGGACGGCGCGTTCGTACATGTTGTGGACCGCCTTGTGGAGTTCCTTGCTCTTGGTGCGCAGGCGCTCCGCACGGTCCTTTTCGGCATAGTAGCCCTCCAGCATCGCGTTGAAGGACGCCCACTCCCTGACCGCATAGGTCTCGCCGTACTGCCGGGGCCGGAAGAAGGTAAACTCCACCGGTTTGCCGTCCGGAGCCGTCACACTGCACGGACAGCCGCCGTTGGCGTGGATCTCCTTCAGCTCGTCGATGGCCGCCATCAGGGCGCGCTTCTGCTCCCCGGTCAGCTCATTGGCCAGCAGGTGTTCGCCGTCGAATGCGCGCCAGGCGGCTTCGCGGCAGACCACCGGGCCGACGCCTGCCACCGTCTTGTTCAGGGCGTCCGCCACCGGCAGGTCCCGCTCGCAGGCCGCTGCCACGATGGAAGCCGAACTCACGGTCAGAAAATCCGGGCGGGCCGGTTTGGGCGGCACGGTGTAGGGCAGGCCGGGCAGCAGCTGCCGGATGTCGCTGTCCTCAAAGTCGACCCGCTTGAGGGCGTCGATGATCCTGCCGTTCTGCACCAGCACCAGATTGGAGTAGCGCCCCATCAGCTCCGCGCAGAGGACGTTCCGGACCAGGTCGCCCATCTCGTTGGTGCACTGGAACTCGAAGTAGACGATGCGGTCGCCCGGCTCCATCCGGACATCCAGCAGCTTGCCGCCGGTGAGGTGCTTGCGCATCAGCATACAGAAGGACGGCGGGGTCTCCGGGTTCTCGAAGCTCTCCTCGGTCAGGCAGACCCGCGCGGAACCGCTGCGGGCCGACAGCAGCAGGCTGTACGTCTCGGTGCGGGTGCGCAGGGTCAGCACCAGTTCATCGCGGGTCGGCTCAAACAGTTTTGCGATCTTCGCATCGGTCAGGGTCGTTTTCAGTTCTGCCGCCGTCAACGCCAGCGTTGCAGCATCCAAAGCCATATTCTTCCCTCACTCTCCTTCTTTATATATAAGTATAGGGGTCTCGGTTCGCGGTGCTCACCAGCACCTCCAGTTCTGGGAACGCCGCCCGCAGCCTTTCGGCCACGGCTGCCGTCACCGGGAACTCGGTGGCGTAATGCCCCGCCGCGATGAGCGACAGGCCCAGCCGGGCCGCGTCGCAGGCGTGGTGGTGGTTGGCCTCGCCGGTCAGCAGGCAGTCTGCCCCCACGGCAATGGCCTCTTCGAACAGGCTCCCGCCTGCTCCGCTGATGACGGCCAGCCGTTGCACGGGCATCCCGCTGTCGGTGTACTTCACCTGGACTGCAGGGCCGGTTTCAGGCCGATTGCACCGCTTGCCCAGCGCGTCCTGCGCCTTTTGGGCCAGCTCCGGCACCGTGATGAGGTCCACTTCGCCCACGCGGCCGCAGCCGCCCGCGAAAGGCTCCCAGTTCCGCATCCCGAACATGCCCGCCAGCACCTCGTTGACACCGCCCTCGGCTGCGTCCAGGTTGGTGTGCATGCAGATGGCCGAGATGCCGTTCTGCACCAATTGGAAGGGCACATCTTTCGGTGCCAGCCGCTTGAGCGGGCTGAAGATGACCGGATGGTGGGCCACGATGAGCCCACAGCCCTTGGCGGCGGCTTCCTCCACCACGTCCGGGGTGATGTCCAGCGTGACCAGCACCCGGTCCACCGGTCTACAGCAGTTCACCAGAAGGCCGGGGTTGTCCCAGCTTTCGGCCAGTTCCAGCGGCGCGATGCGCTGCATCGCTTCATAAAGTTCGTTGACTGTTCTCATAGTTTCACCCGCTTTCCCCTCTCCGTCATCGCTGCGCGATGCCGCTCTCCCCCGAAGTGGGAGGGTCTGGCAGTCCACACAGCGCATCTCTTTATGCCAAAGGCTCTCCCTTCGGGAGAGCTGGGCGCGAAGCGGCCTGAGAGGGTGAGGATTCTAACAACGTATCGATCTCTTCGGCCAGTGCGGTCCCATCCGGCACACCCAGCCGGAACCGGGGGAGCTTGGCTTTCTGCCAGGCCGCATAGCCCGCGCCCTCCGGCCACTCGTCGGTCCTGCCGAACAGGCATTCGGTGAAGGAGGCTTCCTTTCGCTCGCCGGTGTACTCTGCGGCCATCACCGCATACCAGCGGCCCGCCGCCTGCACGGGGCGGTCGGCTGCAAGGGCAAAGCCGTGTGCCCACAGCCAGCGCCGAAGTTCGCTGTGGCGGGTGGCAGGCACCAGGACCAGCCGCGGCCCGCCGGGCTGCATCACCCACGGTGCCTGTTCGATGATCTCCCACGTCGTCTGTGCGGAGACGCCCGCCAGCACGATGGTGCCCACTTCCCCCGCCGACAACACAGAAAGACCGTCGCCGAGCCGAAGCTCAGCGCGGTCTTCGCAGCCTACATGTTCCAGCGTCTGTTTTGCTTTGGCCAGCGGGCCGGGGCGCAGGTCGGCACCGATGACCTTCGGGTAATTCCCCGAAGCCGCCAGCACCGCCGTCAGCTTGCCGTGGTCGCAGCCGATGTCGGCCACGGGCCTGCCCGGCAGCACCAGTTCTGCCGCCGCCGTCAGACGCGCATCCAGTGTGGGCAGCATCAGTCCTTCTTTGCAGCCAGGTGCTCGTTCAGCTTCCCGATGAGCTCATCGCAGTCCACGCCGTGCACCTCGCAGGCCTCCTCGATGGTCTCGCCGCGGGAAGCCGGGCAGCCCAGGCAGTGCATCCCGATCTCCATGAAGTAGGGTGCGGTGGTCTGGTCCATATCCAGAATATCCCCGATGATGGTCTCGCGGGTGACCTGCTTCACGGCAGCCTTCTTTTCGTCCTTGTCCTTCTTGAGCATATCAAAAATATCAAACATGATGGTGTTTCCTTTCTGTTTCGGTCATTTCGCCGGCCAGACGGCCGACCATATATACTATACCCTATTACTAGGTTTATTTTCAAGTATTCTTGTAAATTTTAACGTTTTGGCTCTGTACGACCGCTCCGTCATCGCTCCCCAGAAACCGTGAAGCAGCATGTAGTACAACCTCTCAGTCTCGCCTTTGGCGCAAAAAGCCCCCTCTGCCTTGCGGCAGAGGGGGCCACGCGATTCAAACTTGTAAAATCAGCGCTTAGTTCTGCTTCATGCGAGCGAAGCAGTCAGAGCAGTAGACCGGACGGTCCTCACGGGGCTGGAAGGGAACCTTGCAAGCCTTGCCGCAAGCTGCGCAGACAGCGTCGAACATCTGACGCTCACCGCCGTTGCTGCGTGCGCCGCCGTTCTTGCGGGCATCACGGCAGGGCTTGCAGCGCTGGGGCTGGTTCTCGAAGCCGCGAGATGCGTAGAACTCCTGCTCACCAGCAGTCCAAACAAACTCCTTGCCGCAGTCCTTGCAAACTAAAGTCTTGTCTTCGAACATAGTAGTATCTCCTCTTTGTTTAGTTCTTGCCCACGGAAGGATTGTAACCATACCTTTGGTTTTTAGGGACCATCGCGCTGATCGTAAGCTTACCAGGGGCTTGAATGATAAAACATCCTCTAGCTGAGGACTCCACTATTGTACCGTTCTTTTTTGGATTTGTCAACCAAAAAACAACCCTTCGCCTTTCTTTTTGTGGATTCCGCCCAATAAGACAGACTTTGCATCGTTCAAAACAGCAAAAGAGCCGCGCTCCCCTGCGGAAACGCGGCTCTTGCAATGCGGCTTTGGAGGTTCGATTACTTCTCGATGACTTCCTTGGTGTCGCGGGCGATCATCAGCTCCTCGTCGGTAGCGATGACCAGCGTGCGGACCTTGGCACCCCAGGCAGTGATCTCGCACACATCGCCCTGCGGGTGCTTGTTCTTCTCGGTGTCGATGCGGATGCCCAGCCAATCCATGTGGTGGCAGATCTTTGCGCGGGCGATGGCGTCATGCTCGCCGATGCCGCCGGTGAAGACGATGGCGTCCACACCGCCCATGGCTGCGATGTAGCTGCCGATGGTCTTCTTGATCTGGTAGTTCAGCATATCGGAAGCCAGCTGTGCGCGCTTGTTGCCGTGCAGAGCAGCCTCCTCGACGTCACGCTTGTCGCTGGAAACACCGGAGATGCCCAGCAGGCCGGACTTCTTGTTCAGGATCTCGTCCAGCTCGTGGCCGGTGATGTTCAGGGTGTACTTCAGGTAGTTGACCACAGAGGGGTCCAGGTCGCCGCAGCGGGTGCCCATCATCAGGCCGGCCAGCGGGGTCATGCCCATGGAGGTATCCACGACCTTGCCCTGATCCACAGCGGCGATGGAGGAACCGTTGCCCAGATGGCAGGTGATCAGCTTCAGGCGCTCAATGGGCTCTTCCAGATACTCGGCAGCCTTGTGAGCAACGTACTTGTGGCTGGTGCCGTGGAAGCCGTAGCGGCGCACGCCGTACTTCTCATAGTACTCATACGGAATGGCGTACATATAAGCCTTCGGAGGCATGGTGCTGTGGAAAGCGGTATCGAACACGGCCACCATGGGGATGTTGCCGAACACCTTGCGTGCGGCCTCGATGCCCAGAATGCCGGCGGGGTTGTGCAGGGGAGCCAGGGGGCTCAGCTCGCGGATGGTGTCGATGACCTCATCGGTGATCAGGCAGCTGGCCTTGAACTTCTCGCCGCCGTGGACGACGCGGTGGCCGATGGCATCGATCTCGCTGACATCGTTGATGCACTTTCCCTCGCCGGTGGTCATCTTCTTGACGACCTCAGCAAACGCCTCGGTGTGGGTGGAAGATCGCCGGGGTGGTGGCCTTGTGGCCGTTTGCCTCGTGGGTGATCATGCTGCTCTCCATGCCGATGCGCTCGCACAGGCCCTTGCACAGCACCTTCTCGCCGTCCATATCGATCAGCTGATATTTCAGGGAAGAAGAACCGCAGTTAATAACCAGAACTTTCATCTTCTTGTGCCTCCATATTGTTTTTCCGCCCGCCGGAACGGGCAGAATTTTACAGATTCCTAAAAATATTATATAATAGGTCTGCCCCCTTTTCAAGCCGTAAACGAGGCAAAGGGTTCTACAAAGTATCCCATCTTTTTTGTACATCCTGCCCAGAATCCGCAGTATATTGCCATTTTTTGTTGTTAGTCTGACATATATTTCACAATGTGTCTGTCGATGCGTTTTGATTTTGATTTGAATAGAAGCTCTCGGTCCGCGCTCTGGCGCGGCCAGCTCCTCGGATCAGGGGAGCCGGACCGAGGAATTGAGGTGAACTTCTATGAAACTGGCCGGTATCATTGCCGAATACGATCCTTTTCACAACGGCCACGCCTGGCAGCTGGCCCAGGCCAGAGCGCTGGGGGCCGAACGGGTCGCCGTGGCCATGAGCTGCGGGCTGACCCAGCGGGGCGCTCTGCCCCTGCTGCCGGAGGCCGTCCGCGTCCGCGCCGCGCTTACCTGCGGGGCCGACTTCGTCTTCGCCCTGCCTGCCCCCTGCGCCGGGGCCGGGGCCGAAGCCTTTGCCCGCGCGGGGGTGCGGCTCCTTTCCGCCGCCGGGTGCGACGCGCTGGTCTTCGGGGCCGAGACGCCGGACGCCGCCCTCCTGATGCAGGCAGCCCGCGTCCTGCTGTGCGCGGACTACCGCGCCGCCCTCAAGGCCCAGCTGTCCGATGGAGCCAGAAACTTTGCTGCCGCGCGGCAGGCTGCGGTGGAAGCGCTCTGCCCCGGCACTCCGCTGGCCGCCCTGCTGGATAAGCCCAACAACAACCTGGCCGTGGAATACTGCAAGGCCATCCTCGAACTGGCCCCCGCCATGACGCCGGTCCCGCTGCCCCGCCAGGGCGCAGACCACGGGCAGGAACTGGCCCCGGACGCTGTCCGGTTTGCCAGCGCCAGCGCCCTGCGGAAGCTCTGGCAGACCGGCGGGGCAGATGCCGTGGCCCCTTATGTGCCCGAAGCTGTCCTTCCCTTCTACCGGGAAGCCTTCGCCGCCGGGCAGTACACCGATTTTGACGCGGCGGGCCGCTGCGAGCTGGCCCTGCTCCGCTCCCGCTGCGTGGGGCAGACGCCGTTTGCTGCCGTGCGGGGCGTTTCGGAGGGTCTGGAACACCGGCTGGAGCGGGCCGTGCGGGCCAGCACCACCCACGAAGAGCTGCTGGACGCCCTGACCACCGTGCGCTATCCCCGCGCCCGGATGCGCCGCCTTGCCATGGACGCCGCGCTGGGCTATGACGACGCCCCGCCCGCCCTGCCGCCTTATCTCCACCTGCTGGGGGCCCGCCGGGAAGCGCTTTCTTTATTAAAAGATGTGAACCTTCCCATCTCGCATGCGCTGATGCGCCTGAAGGACGAAAACGACGCCTGCGCCCGGATGGTCTCCGCCCAGCTCACGGCCAGCGATTTCTGCGCTCTGCCGGAAAATACCGGAGCCTATGGGCAGCGCACTTCGTCAAAAATATCTTTTTGACGAAGTGACAAAATTTTTCGCAAAAAAATTGGCAGATACGCTCTTGTATCACGAGGGGCATCCGGTGTAGAATAATAGAGAACATTGGATACAACGAAGCGTCCCCAGAATGGGCGCAAGAGGAGGAACCATGGCACTTCATGTTCTGGACGAAGCCAACCGCTGCCTCGGCTGCAAAAAGCCGCTGTGCCAGCAGGGCTGCCCCATCCACACCAACATCCCCGAGGTCATCCGTCTGCTCAAGGCAAACGAGCTGGATGCCGCAGGCCGGATGCTGTTCGAAAACAACCCCCTGACCACGGTCTGCTCTCTGGTCTGCAACCATGAGAACCAGTGCGAGGGCCACTGCATCCGCAACCGGATGCCCAGCCACGACCCGGTCCACTTCTCCATCATCGAGGACTACATCTCCACCACCTACGCCAACAAGATGGTGGCCGGTCCCTCCCCCAAGAACGGCATGAAGGCCGCTGTGGTCGGCTCGGGGCCTGCGGGCCTGACCGTCGCCGTCCTGCTGGCGCGCTGGGGCTATGACATCACCATCTTCGACGCCCGGGACAAGATCGGCGGCGTCATGCGGTACGGCATCCCCAACTACCGCCTGCCCGACAGCGTGCTGGACGATTTCCAGTACCGCCACCTCGACCTGAAGGGGATTCGCTTCCGCCCCAACACCGCCATCGGCAAGACCATCACCATCGACGACCTCTTCCGCGACGGCTACAAGAGCGTCTTCATCGGTGCCGGTCTGTGGAAGGCCAACGCCATGCACATCAAGGGCGAGACCCTTGGCAACGTAGCGTTTGGCATCGACTACCTGGCCAACTCCAAGGCGTTCCACCTGGGCAGCGACATCGCCGTCATCGGTGTGGGCAACTCCGCCATGGACTGCGCCCGCACCGCCATCCGGAACGGTGCCCGCCATGTGACCTGCTACGCCCGCCGCGATGAAACCTGCATCAGCGCCTCCGAGTATGAGGTGCGCTACGCCAAACTCGAAGGCGTGGGCTTCCGCTTCTGCAAGGCTCCCGTCGAGATCCGCGAGAACGGCCTCATCTGCCGCGACACCGTCAAGGGCGAGGACGGCAAGTTCACCCAGGTGGAGGGCAGCGAGACCTTCTACCCCCACACCGGCGTCATCGTCTCGGTGAGCCAGGGTTCCGAGAGCAACCTCGTCAAGACCACCACCGGCATCGAAACCAACCAGCGCGGCCTGCTCACCGTCAGTGAGGACGGCAGCACCACCCGCCCCGGCGTCTTTGCAGGCGGCGATGCGGTCATGGGTGCCCGCACCGTCGTCGAGGCTGTGGCCATCGCCAAGCAGGTGGCGCAGTCCATGGACGAGTATATGAAGAGCTTGCCCGCTGATACCACCCCCGATCCTTATGCCGGCATCCCCACCTTCGAGACGCCCACCTCGGATGTGCTCGGCAAACAGAACGTCGAATGAACTCAGCCAGCCCGGCTCCGCCGCCGGGCTGGCTTTTTATGTCGGATCTGTAAACATTCGGAGCCTTTTACATTCTTAGCCAATTCTTAGTTGCCCTGCATCGTCATTTCTTGTATACTAAAGATAAATCGCAGCGCGATTATTCCAAAGAGGATATCTGTTTTTGTCATTCCGACGCAAAACAGGTCCAGAAAGGTCGGTGGACACTATACTTAAAGGTTCGCTTCCCAAACTGCGGGAAAAACTGCTCGAAGCATTGCAGGCCGTGCTGCCCATCGTGGCGATCGTGCTGGTGCTCTGCTTTTCCATCGCGCCGGTCTCCCCCAGCATCCTGCTCTGCTTTCTGCTGGGTGCGGCCATGATCATCGTGGGCATTATGTTCTTTACCCTGGGTGCCGAGATGAGCATGAGCCCCATGGGCGAGCGGGTGGGCGCGGTGCTGACCCGGAGCCGCAGCGTCCCCCTCATCATCGGGGTGGGTTTTGCGCTGGGCTTCCTCATCACCATCTCCGAGCCGGACTTGCAGGTTCTGGCCAACCAGGTCCCCTCCATCCCCAACATGACGCTCATCCTCTCGGTCGCGGCGGGCGTGGGCTTCTTCCTCGTCGTGGCCTTCCTGCGCATGCTGCTGGGCATCGCGCTGCCCAAGCTCCTCGTCGTGTTCTATGGGCTGATCTTCGTGCTGGCGGCTTTCGTGCCAAAAGAGTTCCTGGCCGTCGCCTTTGACTCCGGCGGCGTGACCACCGGCCCCATCACGGTGCCCTTCATCATGGCGCTGGGCGTCGGTGTGGCCGCCATCCGAAGCGACCGCCACGCGGCGGACGACAGCTTCGGCCTCGTGGCCCTCTGTTCGGTCGGCCCCATCCTGGCCGTTCTGCTGCTGGGCATCCTGTTCCGGGCCAGCGACAGCGCCTACATCCCGCCCATCCTGCCCGATGTGGGCGACTCGGTGGAGCTGTGGCAGCTGTTCCATGTCAGCCTGCCCACTTACTTCAAAGAGATCGCCACCTCGCTGCTGCCCATCGTGCTGATGTTCGGTGTCTTCCAGCTGGTGGCCCTCAAACTCGACCGCCGGACGCTGGGCCGCATCGGCGTGGGCCTGGCCTATACGTACATTGGCCTTGTGTTTTTCCTTACCGGAGCAAACGTTGGCTTTATGCCAGCGGGTAATTATCTGGGCCAGGTGCTGGCCGGGCAGACCTTCCGCTGGCTCCTCGTCCCCATCGGGATGCTCATCGGCTACTTCATCGTCAAGGCCGAGCCGGCTGTCTACGTCCTGAACAAGCAGGTCGAGGAAGTCACCGACGGTGCCATCTCCGCCGGGACGATGGGCGCGGCCCTCTCGGCCGGTGTCTCCCTCTCGGTCGGCCTCGCCATGGTGCGGGTGCTCACCGGGATCTCCATCCTGTGGTTTCTCATCCCCGGCTATGCGTTCGCCATCGGCATCGCGTTCGTGGTGCCCAAGCTCTACACCGCCATCGCGTTCGATGCGGGCGGCGTTGCCTCCGGCCCCATGACGGCCACCTTCCTGCTGCCGCTGGCGCAGGGGGCCTGCGCCGCGGTGGGCGGCAACATCGTCACCGATGCGTTCGGCGTGGTGGCCATGGTCGCCATGACGCCCCTCATCACCGTGCAGCTCATGGGCCTGATGGCGCAGCTCAAGCAGCGCCGCGCCCGCAGCGCACAGCCGGTGCACACCACCCCCGCGCTGGCCTTTGCCGACCTGCCGGATGACGCCATCATCGAGCTGTAAGGAGGTCTTTGCGTGAATTCACTTTACTGGCTGGTCACCATCACCGACCGCCGCTCCACCGACGCCTTTCTGGCGCTGTATGCCGAGTTCGGCGTCACGGTCAGCCTGCGCACCGTCGGCGCCGGCACCGCCGTGCAGGAGACGCTTTCCACCCTCGGCCTGGAAAAGACCGAGAAAGCCGTCCTCTTTGCCATGATCACCGCCGACACCTGGCCCAGGCTCCAGAAGGGCCTGCGCCGCAAGCTGCAGATCGACGTGCCCGGCACCGGCATCGCCTTCATCGTGCCGGTCAGCAGCATCGGCGGCAAGCGCGCCCTGCAATTCCTGACCGAACACCAGACCTTCACCGTAGAGGAGGAGAGCACCTTGAAAGATACCCGCTATGAGCTGCTGCTCGTCATCGCCAATCAGGGCTACACCGGCTCCATCATGGATGCGGCCCGCGCCGCAGGAGCCGGCGGCGGCACCGTCATCCACGCCAAGGGCACCGGCATGGAGGGGGCCGCCCACTTCATGGGGGTGGAGCTGGTCAACGAAAAGGAGCTGGTCCTCATCGTCTCCCACACCGCCCAGAAGAACCAGATCATGAAAGCCATCATGCGCAAGGCCGACCCCAAAGCCGGGGCCATCGTCTTCTCCCTGCCCGTCACCGATACGGCGGGCCTGCGGCTTCTGGAGGAAGAATCATAATCAGAACAAGAAGAACGGCACCCACCGGGTGCCGTTCTTCTTGTTATTGCATCTTATTGCATCGCAGGCGTGGATTTTTTCATATTTATCCTGTATCATAGGAGAAAGGAGGGATCTTCTATGAACTACACGCATCGCCGCCAGCTCTTCTGGAACAGCCTTGTCATCGTCCTTGGCAACGCGCTCTACGCGCTGACGGTCGCCTTATTTCTGGAGCCTGCCGGGCTCGTGACCGGCGGTGCCACCGGCATCGCGCTGGCCTTCGGGCGGCTGACGGGCCTGTCTGTCTCCGGCTTTCTGCTGGTGTTCAACCTGGCCATGCTGGTGTGGGGCTGGGCCGTTCTGGGCCGCGCCTTTGCGCTGAACACGCTGGCCAGCAGCATCCTCAGCCCCGTTTTTCTGGCGCTGTGGGAGCAGCTTCTGGCCGACCGCGTCCTCACCGAGGACATCTTCCTGTGCACGGTCTTCGCGGGGCTGGGCATCGGCGTGGCACTGGGGCTGGTCATCCGGGCCGGTGCCTCCACCGGCGGCATGGACATCCCGCCGCTGGTGCTCCAGAAATGGTTCCGCCTGCCGGTGTCTCTCACAATGATGGTCTTCGACATCGCCATCCTGCTGGTGCAGGCGCTCTTCAGCCCGCCGGAACAGGTGCTCTATGGCATCGTGATGGTCATCCTGCACACCATCGTCATGGACAAGATGCTCCTTCTGGGCGACAGCCGCACCCAGGTCAAGATCGTCAGCGCCCGGTCGGACGAGATCCGGGATGCCATTCTGGAACAGATCGACCGGGGCGTGACCATCCTGCACGGCGAAGGCGGCTACACCCACGAGCCTACTGAGGTGCTGCTCAGCGTCGTTTCCAACCGGGAGCTGCCCAAACTCGAAAAACTCGTCCATTCCATCGACCCGGAATGCTTTCTCATCGTCAGCCGCGTCACCGAAGTCAGCGGGCGCGGTTTCTCGCTGGAAAAGCAGTATCAATAAAATCAAACGGAGGTACCCACTATGAACCAGTTCACCCATCCCGTCGGACGGCGCAGCGCCACCCTGACCGGCTATGTCCAGCAGACCAGCAGCGCCCTGCCCAACCTGAACGTCTGTCCCGCCGTCCTCATCTGCCCCGGCGGCGGCTATGCCTACTGCACCGACCGCGAGGCCGAGCCAGTGGCGCTGGCCTTTCTGAATGCCGGTTACAACGCCTTCGTGCTGCGGTATACCGTCAGCACCAGCTGCCCCGGTGCCGAGGTGTTCGACAATGCGCTGGCCGAGGCGGAGGAGTCGCTCATCTACCTGCATGACCACGCGGAAGAACTCCACATCGACCCGGACAAGATCGCCGTGCTGGGCTTTTCCGCCGGTGCCCACCTGACCGGTGCATTGGGCACCATGGGCCGCATCCGCCCCGCCGCCCTGCTGCTGGGCTACGGCGTCTACGCCGCGGACGGTGTCGCCATGGGCGTCCAGATGCCCAATGTGCTGAACCACATCGACGCCCAGACGCCGCCGTCCTTCCTGTTCGCGACCCAGGGCGACCGGCTCGTGCCCGCCTCGAACTCGCTGGACTTTGCCTCCCGCCTGGCGGCGCTGCACACCCCCTATGAGATCCACATCTTCTCTTACGGCGACCACGGTGCTTCGCTGGGCACCCTCAACGTCACCGCGCCCCGCAGCTATGAGAACCCGGATCTCGCCCACTGGTTCCCGATGGCCCTGCGCTTTCTGGAACACATCTTCCGGCATGACGAGCTTGTGCCCCAGCCCGCAGAGGCCACGGAGTACGGCCCGGACATGCGGATCGGCAAGCTGCTGGATGATCCCGCCAGCGCCCCGCTGCTGGCAGAGCATCTGCCGGAGCTGGTCGAACTTGTCCAGAACTATCCCGACTGCCGCGCCCTGACGCTGAAGAAGTTCCAGCTCTTCACCCAGACCCTCCCGCAGGAGCGCTTTGACGCCTGCGTCAAGGCACTGACTGCACTCAACTAAGCAAAAACGAGGCTGTCCGCGGGATGCGGACAGCCTCGTTTTTTTTGTTGCTTTTTTACAGCAGCGGTGCCAGCACTTTGAGCAGCATGCCCATCGCACGGAACAGCCATCGCCCCTGCCAGATGCTTCTGGGGTCGTTTTCCACGGTGCGGCACTGTTTCAGCGTCGCCTGAAAATCCGCCTCGATGTCCCGGATGCAGGGGGCATCCGTCAGCCAGACCGCATCTTCAAAGTGGTGGTACAGGCTGCGGTAATCAAGGTTGATGGTGCCCACCACGGCCTCCCGGTCGTCCACGACAAAGACTTTTGCATGAACAAAGCCCGGCGTCCACTCGCTGATCTTCACCCCCGAATCCAGCAGGGACGAATAATGGGTCTTGGCCAGCGAGTTCGCAAACTTTTTGTCCGCGATGCCCGGTAGGATGAGGTGGACGTCCACACCGCGCTCGGCGGCAAACTTCAGGGCCGTTTCCAGCTCGCCGTCTAAAATCAGATAGGGCGTCATGATGTGGATGTACCGCCGGGCGCGGTTGAGCAGGTCGATGTAGACCATCTCGCCCACCCGCTCACCGTCCAGCGGGCAGTCCCCATAGGGAGCCGCCGTGCCTCTGGCATTTTCCGGCACCGGGATGGGCTCGGCAAGAAAGGCGTCGAACTCCGGCTCTTTCAGGATGCACCACATCTGCAAAAACAGCGCGGTCAGCGAGCGGACCGCCTCGCCCTCCAGCATGACGGCGGCGTCCTTCCAGCAGCCATACTTCTCGATGTGGTTGATGTACTCATCGGCCAGGTTCACGCCGCCGGTAAAGCCCACCTGCCCGTCGATGACCAGGATCTTCCGGTGGTCGCGGTAATTGTAGTGGGTAGAGACGAACGGCTGCACCGGGCTGAACACCTTGCACTGGATGCCAAGCGCTTCCAGCCGCCGGGGGTAATCGCGCGGCAGGGTCGAAAACTCGCAGGTGCCGTCGTACATTACCCGGACGTCCACCCCCCGCTGCGGCCTTGCGGGCCAGCACTTCCAGCACCCGGCCCCAGAACAACCCCTCGTCGATGATGAAGTATTCGACAAAGATGTACTTTTCTGCCGTTTCCAACTGGCGCAGCAATTCCTCGAACTTGGCCTCGCCGCTGGGGAAATAGGTCATGGCGGTGTTCTCATACACCGGGAAGCCGCCGCCCCGTCCGTACAGATAGGTCGCCAGCGACGCCGCGCCGGGTTCGGACGCTTCCAGCTTCCGGACGACCGATCGGTTTTGCGGCAGCTGGGTGCGCAGCACATCTTCCAGTTCCAGCAGCCGTTTGCGCAGGATGTTGTGGCCAACGTTGCTCTTCACATAGAAGAACAGCGGCACACCCACCACCGGGAAGAGCGCAATGACCACCATCCAGGTGATCTTTGCACTGTTGTCCATCTTGCTGTTCAGCAGATAGAGGACCATGACCGCCGTGACGGCCACGCTGCCGCCGAAGTAGTGGGGCCACAGATTGCCGAACCAGCGGAAGATGCTGACCAGCAGCCCCACCTGAAGCAGCAGGAGCAGCAGCACCAGCCCGAACCGGCTGAAGATGGCGTGAATGACCCCCTTCTGGCCCTTTTTCAGCAGCCGGAGGCCGCCGTCCTCAAACTTCTGGGCGTAGCTTTTGACATTTTGTTTCAGTTCGTCCTTCTGCATGGCAGCTCACCTCCTGCGCAGGGTCACAGCGAACATTCCCTGCGCGGCATGGCAGGCCTCCACCAGCGCCTTGGGCTGGCAGCAGAGGCCGTGGTCATGCCACGGGTCGTTGAACCAGTAATGCTCTGCATCGTAGCCCACCAGCAGCAGGCAGTGCTCGTTGCACTTCCAGGCAAAGTCGGTGCCGTCGGCCAACAGCCAGTGGTCCCGCTGTTCGGGCACGGGCTGGAAGTCCAGCGTCGCCCAGAACACCACCGGCATCCCTGCGTCGAGGTAGCTGCACAGCTGGGCCGCCGTCTTGCCGCTCTCGTCCACGACCTCGAACTGGTCGGCTGCGCCCTCGTGTTCCAGCGCACTGTTCAGCGCCCGGACGATGCAGGGCGCGTAGCAGCCGTAGCCGGTGTGGTCGTGGGGGTCTCCGGGGTAGACCTGCCACGGGTCGGGGCCGTAGAGCCTGCCGTCCTGCTCCCAGTAGGGGGCGTGGGGCAGGTCGCGGGCGATGAAGGTATCGGGGTCGATGCCGATGCCCATCGCCTGCAGCAGCATCACCGCGCTGATGCTCTCGCAGCCGTTCACCCAGCGGTCTGTCTGGTCAATGTAGGGAGCCAAAACGATTTTTTTCATCAAATTTCCTCCAAGAGCATGGTTTGCTCTGTCAAAAACCGCGTTTTTGTGTTATGATAAGCAGTAAGATACCGTGTTTCTATTATAACTTATTTTGACCGGTTTTTCTACCGAAATCGGCAGGCGGGAGGATTTTGGAGCATGAACAATCTCATCATCGGCATCGCGGGTGGTTCGGGCAGCGGCAAGACCACACTGGCCATCCGGCTCAAGGAACGGTTCGGGGAGGACGAGGTGCGTCTGATCTCTCACGACAGCTACTACAAGCGCCACGACGAGCTTCCCTTTGCGGAGCGCTGCAAGCTGAACTATGACCATCCGGATGCGTTTGACAACGACCTGCTCATCGAGCACCTGCAGGAGCTGAAGGCAGGCCGCGCCATCGACTGCCCGGTCTACGATTATGCCGACCACAACCGCAGCAGCGAGGTGCAGCACATCGAGCCGGCCCCCGTCCTCATCGTGGAAGGCATCCTGCCTCTGGCCGAGCCGGAGCTTTGCAAGCTGTTCGACTACAAGATCTATGTGGACACCGACGCCGATGAGCGCATCCTCCGCCGCATCCTGCGGGACGTCAAGGAGCGCGGCCGCTCGCTGGACAGCGTCATCACCCAGTACCGCACCACGGTCAAGCCCATGCACGAAGCCTTTGTGGAGCCCAGCAAGCGCAACGCCGACATCATCATCCCCAACGGCGGCGAGAACGGCCCCGCCATCGAGATGCTGGCCCACCACATCCGCAGCCTGATCCAGAAGGCCAACATGCAGTAACATTTTCCAATACCACACAGCCGCCCCGCCGCGTTGAGAACACAACGCGGCGGGGCGGCTGTTGTTATGGTCTTTGCTTGTATTTCAGGGGCGTCTGCACCTCAGCGCGGATGCGGGTCAGATAATTCCGCGTCTCTCCGGTGCTGCGAAGGATGGCGTCGAGCTGGGCCTTCTGTTCCCCGGTCATGCCCTCATCCTCGGCCAGAAGTTCGGCATTGCCCTGAATGACCGTCAACGGCGTCTTCAGCTTGTGAGACAGCTGGATGATGCTCTCCCGCTGCCGATGCTCCATTTCCCACTGGGCCTGCAGGCTGTCGGTCAGTTCCTCGCCCATCAACTGCAACGCACGCAGAGCCTCATCGTACTCCCGCACCTTTGCCCCGGTAAAGTCGATGTCCTCGATGCCCTTTTTTTCGGCCACCTGCCGGGACACCTCCGTCAGCCGAGCCGTCTCCCGTCTCAGAAACGCACCGGAACGGTGGGTGCTCCACGCGACCACCCCCACCAGCAGGAAAATGCCCAAGATCAAGTGCATCGTCTGCACATCCGGCAGAGTATCGCGCAGAGTTGGGTCTGCATAGGGCACTGCGTAGTCAAATTGCAGCAGACAAACCGTCCCGTCCTGCAATCTCGCGCGCAGATAATACTGTTCGTATCCAATCTCCCAGCGAAGATCCCCCGTCCACTCCCGCATTGCCTTTTGCAGATGGGAACTGTCCATGTTGGTGGCAAGCACCATATTCCCCTCTGCATCAATCAGCACATACCGGCACAGCGGGTCCAGCTCAGCCGGGTCAAATGTTTTCGCCGTCCGGTACGGCAGGATGTTCTGTGCCGCCTCGTTCGAGACCCGCGCCGCCCGGTTGGCCGGAAGAAGCCATCCGCTGTCGATGCACAAGAAAAACAGCAGGACCCAAAGCACCGCTGCCACAATGCAGCTCACCGCTGTCTGCACAAGATACCCCAGCAGCACGGCCCGCAGCGAGATCAGTTTTCGCTTTTCCATTGATAGCCCACTCCCCACACCGTCTTCAAAAGCGTCTCCGGTGCCCCTGCGGCCCGCAGCTTGACCCGGATGTTTTTGATATGCTGGGTGATAGCGGTGTCGTCCGCTGTTCCATCCACGCCAAACACGGCTTCGTAGATCTGTTCCTTGGTGAAGGTCTGCCCGGCATGAAGCGCCAGATACTCACAGATAGCGTACTCCGAGCGGGTCAGCGGCAGTTCTTTTTCTGCGTAGGACGCCGATTTGCCCGTCATATCAAAGCTCACCCCGCTACGCACCATCCGGTACACCGGAACACGATTCTGCCGCCGCAGATGGGCCGCGACCCGCGCCCGCAGTTCGCTCACCCGGAAGGGCTTGGTCAGGTAGTCATCTCCTCCAATGCCCAACCTCCAGCACGGATGCCTCATCGGTCCGGGCCGTCAGGAACAAAATGGGTGCATCCGTCTGCTCCCGGATCCGGCGGCAGACCAGCAAAGCCGCTTTCGTTTGGCATCATCACATCCAGCAGGATGCAGTCCGACCAGCGGCAGAGTGCTTCGGTCAGGTCTGCCCCGGAGCTGCATGTCACCACCCGGTGGCCATCTCGCTCCAAGGCCGTCTTGAGCAGGATGCACAGGTCCGGGTTATCGTCCACCGCCAGAATGTTTGCCACACGATCACCTCATCACATTGTAAAGCAGGCAGGACGCCCCATACAAAAGATAGATATGGGCCGGATAGAACCAGTAAAACAGTTGCTTGTGCCCGCTGCCCCGCCTGCCGTTGTAGAGTCCCATCAGTACCGCTGCCGCCACGCCGAACCACTCGTAATAATCCGTAAACATCTGGGTCCAGACGAAATCTGCCTGAGCGTGAACCATCGCAAAGGGCAGCACCAAATCCCACAGAAGCGCATTCAGCGCCCACACGCCCAGCTGCACCGGGCGATGCCCCCGCAGGGCATACAGCAGCACACCACCCAGCAAAAAGCCCCAGCTACCGTCTGTGACAGCCGTCCACATGGGCAGCGGACTCGTCATCAGGAACGCCACCACCGCAGAGGCAATGGGCATATCCTGCACTTGGGGGAAAAGCAGCAGAAAAGCCACGACCATATAGGGCCAGCAAAGCACAGCTGCAATGGCTGCTGCGCCCTTTGCAATTTTCTTTTCGCGCAGCCAGTCGATGCCCTGCCAGATCACGCACAGCAGCACAAGATCCTGAAAGATGGCATTCTGCGGATAAAAGCCGTCTCCACGCCGGAAGGCACCGGCATAGATCATGAAAAATTCCAGTGCCGCCATCGCCGTTCCGATTGCCCAGATGCGGAGAACGTAGCGCTTCCGGTCATGGGTGTGCGCAAAGCCCTCCACCGTGCAGAACAGAAACAGCGGCGCACTGAGCCGCCCCAGCATACTGAACCAGGTGGGCACCCAGCCCGTAAATTCAAAGAAATAATGGATGTGATCCAATACCATCAGCACCAGGGCAATGGTCTTGAGCTGGGTACCATCCAGGCCTTTTTTCGTCAGTTTATCCATACAGATTCTCCTTTCTTTGTACATTCAGTGTAACAGGAAAATCTGTAGAAACTATAAGTTTCTGCCTTTTATGATACTATTTTTCGCTCCAAAGTGCAACAAAAAACGCCCTAAGATTTCTCTTAGAGCGTTTCGATCAAGTCGGCGACTACCTATTTTCACAAGCCGTTTCCAGCTAACTATCTTGGGCACGAGTGAGCTTAACTTCTGTGTTCGGAATGGGAACAGGTGGGACCTCACCGTCATCGACACCGACCATATGACTGAACCAGTATAACATATTTGTTTTACTGTGTCCAGTGTTTTTTAGAAGGACGTGCCTTCAAAACTGAATAATCACTGCTAACATTTTTTCGTTGACTCTTTGAGTCTCAAGCGAATTGTGGTCAAGCCCTCGATCTATTAGTACACACTTGCTGAATGGATCGCTCCACTTACACACTGTGCCTATCAACCTTGTAGTCTTCAAGGGATCTTACCTGATCAAATCAGTGGGATATCTTATCTTTGGGTCGGCTTCACGCTTAGATGCTTTCAGCGTTTATCCGATCCGTACGTAGTTGCCCAGCTATGCTCCTGGCGGAACAACTGGTGCGCCAGAGGTACGTCCGTCCCGGTCCTCTCGTACTAGGGACAGCTCCCATCAAATATCCTGCGCCCACGACAGATAGGGACCGAACTGTCTCACGACGTTCTGAACCCAGCTCGCGTACCGCTTTAATTGGCGAACAGCCAAACCCTTGGGACCGAATACAGCCCCAGGATGCGATGAGCCGACATCGAGGTGCCAAACCTCCCCGTCGATGTGGACTCTTGGGGGAGATCAGCCTGTTATCCCCAGGGTAACTTTTATCCGTTGAGCGATGGCATTTCCACTCACATACCACCGGATCACTAACTCCAACTTTCGTTACTGCTCGACCCGTCAGTCTCGCAGTTAGGCTCGCTTCTGCGTTTGCACTCTTTTGCTTGATTTCCGTTCAAGCTGAGCGAACCTTTGAACGCCTCCGTTACTCTTTAGGAGGCGACCGCCCCAGTCAAACTGCCCACCTAACAATGTCCCCCGACTCGATTCAGAGCCGCAGGTTAGAATTCCAATATCGCAAGGATGGTATCCCAACGTCCTCTCCATGACCGCCAAAGCGATCACTTCCCAGAGTCCCATCTATCCTGTGCATGCAACATCGAAACCCAATATTAGGCTACAGTAAAGCTCCATGGGGTCTTTCCGTCTTGTCGCGGGTAACCGGCATCTTCACCGGTACTACAATTTCGCCGGGCGGGCTGTCGAGACAGTGCCCAAATCATTACGCCTTTCATGCGGGTCAGAACTTACCTGACAAGGAATTTCGCTACCTTAGGACCGTTATAGTTACGGCCGCCGTTCACTGGGGCTTCGATTCAATGCTTGCACATCTCCTCTTAACCTTCCAGCACCGGGCAGGCGTCAGCTCGTATACGTCATCTTTCGATTTAGCACAAACCTGTGTTTTTGGTAAACAGTTGCTTGGGCCGATTCTCTGCGGCTCCATCTCTGGAGCACCCCTTCTCCCGAAGTTACGGGGTCAATTTGCCGAGTTCCTTAACAACCCTTCTCCCGTTGGCCTTAGAATCTTCTTCCTACCTACCTGTGTCGGTTTGCGGTACGGGCACCTCAGAAATACACACAGCTTTTCTCGCCATCTTCCATCCCAGACTTCGGTACTAATTTCCCTCGATCTCTACCGGAACCAACACCCGGCTCTGAGACTTCAAATGTGTCCCTGTGCTTAACTCTTTTGGTGGTGACGGAATCTCTACCGTCTGTGCATCGGCTACGCCTTCCGGCCTCACCTTAGCTCCCGACTAACTTGGAGCGGACGAACCTTCCTCCAAAAACCTGAGGCTTTCGGCCATGCAGATTCTCACTGCATTCGCGCTACTCATTCCGGCATTCTCACTTCTATACACTCCACAGCCGCTTACGCTACTGTTTCTCCGCGTATACAACGCTCCCCTACCCAATCCATTACTGGATTGCCTAAGCTTCGGTGTCAGGTTTAGCCCCGTTAAATTCTCCGCGCAAAAGACGCTCGACCAGTGAGCTATTACGCACTCTTTGAATGAGTGGCTGCTTCTGAGCCAACATCCTGGTTGTCTGCGTATCTTCACATCGTTTTCCACTTAACCTGACTTTGGGACCTTAGCTGTAGATCTGGGCTGTTTCCCTTTTGACAATGACATTTATCTGACACTGTCTGACTCCCAGGCATCAATATTCTGGCATTCTGAGTTTGATAAGCTTCGCTAACCTCTCGGCCGCTAGGCTATTCAGTGCTTTACCTCCAGATATCTAACCTGAGGCTAGTCCTAAAACTATTTCGGGGAGAACCAGCTATCTCCGGGTTCGATTGGAATTTCTCCGCTACCCACAGTTCATCCGCCGCCTTTTCAACGGAGGTCGGTTCGGTCCTCCATGGAATTTTACTTCCACTTCAACCTGACCATGGGTAGGTCACCCGGTTTCGGGCCCATTATATGCAACTTAACGCCCTTTTCAAACTCGCTTTCGCTTCGGCTCCAGTCCTGAAGACCTTAACCTTGCTGCATACAATCGCTCGCCGGACCGTTCTACAAAAAGTACCCTATCACACTTTGACGTGCTCTAGGTGCTTGTAGGCACAGGGTTTCAGGTTCTTTTTCACTCCCCTCCCGGGGTGCTTTTCACCTTTCCTTCACAGTACTATACGCTATCGGTCACTGGGTAGTATTTAGGGTTGGAGGGTGGTCCCCCCATCTTCCGACCAGGTTTCACGTGTCTGGCCGTACTCTGGAAATCGCTCAGCTCTCGTCGTTTTCACCTACGTGGTTCTCACACTCTCTGACCGGCCTTCCCATGCCGTTCGGTTAACAGATTGAGTCCTAAAAGCACTCCGTACCCCGGAAGTCTTTCGACTCCCGGTTTGCCCTCTTCCGCGTTCGCTCGCCACTACTTACGGAATCTCGTTTGATGTCTCTTCCTCGCCCTACTTAGATGTTTCAGTTCAGGCGGTTCCCCCGATGCACCTATTTTAAATTTCAGTACATCGTACTTGAGTATGAACCCAGGTGAGTTTCCTCATTCAGAGATCTCCGGATCAATGCTTATTTGCAGCTCCCCGAAGCTTATCGCAGCTTATCACGTCTTTCATCGGCTCCCAGTGCCAAGGCATTCGCCCTGCGCCCTTGTTCGCTTGACCTTTCAAACGTTCTTTCAGAACATTTGGTATCCTCTTAATTCTCTCTTGCCAACGAAGATTATGTTACCCTTCCTTTTGAAATTGTAATATTTCTTAAAAAGAACTTACTATAATCTTTGTTTCGCAGTTATTATTCAGTTTTCAAGGTACGTCTTTGAGTTCCCTTTTCAGGGCCCTCAAAATCGAACAATATCTACTCTACTTGTCTCTGTCACCTGTTCCAGAAACAAATCATCTTCGATGTTTCGTTCTTGCCTGACTCCTTAGAAAGGAGGTGATCCAGCCGCAGGTTCTCCTACGGCTACCTTGTTACGACTTCACCCCAATCACCAGTTTTACCTTCGGCGGCGTCCTCCTTGCGGTTAGACTACCGACTTCGGGTCCCCCCGGCTCTCATGGTGTGACGGGCGGTGTGTACAAGGCCCGGGAACGTATTCACCGTGGCATGCTGATCCACGATTACTAGCAATTCCGACTTCGTGCAGGCGAGTTGCAGCCTGCAGTCCGAACTGGGACGTTGTTTCTGAGTTTTGCTCCACCTCGCGGTCTTGCTTCTCTTTGTTTAACGCCATTGTAGTACGTGTGTAGCCCAAGTCATAAAGGGCATGATGATTTGACGTCATCCCCACCTTCCTCCGTTTTGTCAACGGCAGTCTAGCCAGAGTCCTCTTGCGTAGTAACTGACCATAAGGGTTGCGCTCGTTGCGGGACTTAACCCAACATCTCACGACACGAGCTGACGACAACCATGCACCACCTGTCTCTGCGTCCCGAAGGAAAGACACATTTCTATGTCCGTCGCAGGATGTCAAGACTTGGTAAGGTTCTTCGCGTTGCGTCGAATTAAACCACATACTCCACTGCTTGTGCGGGCCCCCGTCAATTCCTTTGAGTTTCAACCTTGCGGTCGTACTCCCCAGGTGGATTACTTATTGTGTTAACTGCGGCACTGAAGGGGTCAATCCCCCAACACCTAGTAATCATCGTTTACGGTGTGGACTACCAGGGTATCTAATCCTGTTTGCTACCCACACTTTCGAGCCTCAGCGTCAGTTGGTGCCCAGTGGCCGCCGCCTTCGCCACTGGTGTTCCTCCCGATATCTACGCATTCCACCGCTACACCGGGAATTCCGCCTACCTCTGCACTACTCAAGAAAAACAGTTTTGAAAGCAGTTCATGGGTTGAGCCCATGGATTTCACTTCCAACTTGTTCGCCCGCCTGCGCTCCCTTTACACCCAGTAATTCCGGACAACGCTTGTGACCTACGTTTTACCGCGGCTGCTGGCACGTAGTTAGCCGTCACTTCCTTGTTGAGTACCGTCATTATCTTCCTCAACAACAGGAGTTTACAATCCGAAGACCTTCTTCCTCCACGCGGCGTCGCTGCATCAGGGTTTCCCCATTGTGCAATATCCCCCCACTGCTGCCTCCCGTAGGAGTCTGGGCCGTGTCTCAGTCCCAATGTGGCCGTTCAACCTCTCAGTCCGGCTACCGATCGTCGCCTTGGTGGGCCGTTACCTCACCATCTACCTAATCGGACGCGAGCCCATCTCAAAGCGGATTGCTCTTTTCCCTCTGCTCGATGCCGACCCGTGGGCTTATGCGGTATTAGCAGTCGTTTCCAACTGTTGTCCCCCTCTTTGAGGCAGGTTCCTCACGCGTTACTCACCCGTTCGCCACTCGATTTGAAGAGCAAGCTCCTTCATCTCTCGTTCGACTTGCATGTGTTAGGCGCGCCGCCAGCGTTCGTCCTGAGCCAGGATCAAACTCTTTATAAATGATATTTATCACTTAAAAAGTGTTAAATCTTGTTCGCTCAGCACGCAATCGCTTGCGTCCTGTGTGAATTACTTTGTTTGGAATTGTTTAACGTGTTTTTCCAACACGAAAATAGGTTCCGTTACAAGTTTTTCGATATTGTTCAATTTTCAAGGTCCTGTGCGCCTCAGCCGACCGGCTGACGACTTGATTATTTTATCACAGAAGTGATTTTTTGTCAAGCACTTTTTTCGAAGCGTTTCGAACGTTCTGAACTTGGCCGGAACTTCTCGGCGTCTATTGGTTCTTTTCTCCCGCTTCTCAGCTGGGACTTCAGAAGTCATTCTTTTGTCTCAGCGCTTGGCGCTCAAGTATAATAATCGTGGAGCGCACCGAAGCCGCCATCCTGCAAAAAGCCGCTGTGTTTTCCACAAGTTCCGCCGATTGTGTGGAATGGCGGGCCGACTGGTTCGCCGACGCACTGGACGCCGACGCGCTGAGCCGCTGCCTGCGCGGGCTGCGGGCTGCGCTGGGCGAGAAGCTGCTGCTCGTCACCTTCCGCACCCAGGCCGAGGGCGGCGAAGCGGCCCTGACCGCCGACCAGTACGCGGCTTTTTGCGCAGCCGTCTGTGCTTCCGGCTGCGCCGACCTGCTGGACATCGAGTTCTTTTCTGCCGGGGAACGCCTGCCCCAATGGATCGCAGCTGCCCACGCCGCCGGGGTGAAGGTGGTCTGTTCCAGCCACGACTTCCAGAAGACGCCGCCCCGCGCCGAACTCGTGGAGCGGATGCTCCGGATGCAGCAGGCCGGGGCCGACCTGCCCAAGCTGGCCGTCATGCCCACCTGCCGCACCGATGTGCTGGAGCTGCTGGCCGCGACGGCCGAGATGGCCGACCACCACCCCGAAACGCCCGTCATCACCATGAGCATGGGAGCGCTGGGCGCCGTCAGCCGCCTGTGCGGCGAGGCCTTCGGCTCGGCCATGACCTTTGCCAACCCCGGCACCGCCAGCGCCCCCGGTCAGGTGCCGCTGGATGTTGTGGACACCGTGCTGGACAGCCTGCGGCTCTCCTGAACCGCACACAAAAAATCCCCGCCGTTTCGAGATGAAACAGCGGGGATTTCATTTTATCGTTTTATTGCTTTTTCCAGCGGCGCATGACGCCCATGCCCAGCGCATAGGGGCCGGTATGGACGGCAATGGTGCAGCCGATCTGCAGCAGGCCGACTTCGCACTTGCTGGTGGGATATTTGGCGCGGAGCGCAGCGCGGGTCTGCATCCACAGACGCTTGCCCTCTTCCTCGTCGTAGCCATAGCCCACGGTGATGCAGTAATCATCCGGGGTCGCGTTCCGCTCGGCCAGGTAAGCCATCAGCTGTTCCAGCGCCTTTTCAAAGCTCTTCTGGCGTCCACGGGCCACACCGCCGGAGAAGATCTCGCCCTCCTTGAAAAGGATCATCGGCTTGATGCCCAGGATGTTGGCCGCACGGCCGGTGACCTTGCCGATGCGTCCGCCTTTGATGAGGTAGTCGAGGTTGCCCACCGTGAAGAAGATCTGGTTCGTCGCACGTTCTGCGCTCAGCCAGTCCACGGTCTGTTCCAGTGTGCAGCCGCCGTCGCGCATGGCCACGGCATTTTCCACCACGATGGACTCGGTGACGGTCGCCGCCGTAGTGTCCATGACCTCGATCTTCGCGTCCGGGTAATCCTCCAGCACCAGCTCACGGGCATTGCGGGCGCTGCCCACGCAGCCGCTCATTTTGCTGGTGAAGCAGAGGCAGAGCACCGGGCGGCCCGCCGCGGCATGGGCGCGGAACGCCGTCTCGAAGTCTTCCAGCGAAGGCAGGCTGGTCTTGGGGTATGCCGAAGGATTGTCCACCATAAACTGGTAGAAATCCCGCACCGCGATCTCCGTGCCCTCTTTGCGGTAGTGCTCGCCGTCCAGCGAGACATAGAAGGGGATGACCTCAACGTTCAGCCTGGCCGCCGTTTCGGGGGTCAGGTCGCAGGCGCTGTCTGTAATGATATCAAACATAAGTGACGCTTCCTTTTCGATTGCGGTCCGGGAAGGCAGAGCAGATCAGGCGCGATGGATGTATGCCTCGCGCTCTGCGCCGACCGAAATATAAGTGATCTTGCAGCCGACAGCCTTTTCCAGGTACTCCACATAGGCCTGTGCTTCCTTGGGCAGGTCTTCCCACTTGCGGGCTGCGGTGATGTCGCAGTGCCAGCCGGGCAGGTACTCCACCACGGGCTGTGCGGTATCCAGAGCTTCGCCCATGGGGAAGCGGGTGGTCGTGGTGCCGTCGGTCAGCTTATAAGCCGTGACCATGGGGATCTTCTCCATGTAGTCCAGCACGTCCAGCAGGGTCAGTGCGACCTCGTCGCAGCCCTGGCAGAAGACACCGTAGCGGCTTGCCACCAGGTCGATGGGGCCGACGCGGCGGGGACGGCCAGTGGCTGCGCCATACTCGTGGCCAGCCTCACGCAGGTCGTGCTTTTCCTCTTCGGTCATGGCCAGCTCAGCGGCAAAGGGGCCGTCGCCGACGCAGGAAGAGTAAGCCTTCATGACGCCGATGGAGTTGGTCAGCTTATGGCCCGGAATGCCGGCGCCGATGGGTGCATAGGCACCGATGACGTTGGAAGAGGTGGTGTAGGGGTAGATGCCGAAGTCGATGTCGCGCAGAGCGCCCAGCTGGGCCTCGAACAGGACCTTCTTCCCGGCGGCATCTGCATCGGCCAGATACTGGCCCACATCGCAGATGTAATCCTTGAAGATGGCGGCATACTTTTCCAGCCATGCCCACATCTCATCCACGCGGATGGGCTCGGCATTGTAGCTGCCCTCCATGACCAGATTCTTGGAATCGACCATGGTCACGAGGCGCTTCTTCACCGACTCGTCCAGATGCAGCAGGTCGCCCATGCGCAGGGTCTTCTTCATATACTTATCGCCGTAAGCGTATGCAATGCCGCGCTTGGTGGAGCCGAACTGTGCGCCGGTCTTGGACAGACGGGCCTCTTCCAGGCCGTCCTGTGCCACATGGTACGGCATGGTGATGGTCGCACGGTCGGAGATCTTCAGGTTTTCGGGGGTGATGGAGATGCCCTGCTCGCGCAGCTTGTTGATCTCGCCGTCCAGATGGTGCGGGTCGATGACCATACCATTGCCCATCACGCAGACAACATCCGGGCGCAGGATGCCGGAGGGCAGCAGGTTCAGCACGAACTTGCCGCGCTCGTTCTTGACGGTGTGGCCGGCGTTGTTGCCGCCCTGATACCGTGCAACGATGTCGTACTCCTGGCTGATCAGGTCGACCATGCGGCCTTTGCCCTCGTCGCCCCAGTTGATACCCGTAATTGCAGTAAGCATAATAAATGACCTCTTTATTCTTTTCAAAAGACAGCCTTTTCCGCGCACTTTGCGCGGGATACGCCACCTTGGGAATCTTGTACCGCACTGTCAAGCAGTCATAACAGTACGAGTATAGTATAGCACGATTCGGCGGGCAAAAAAAGAGGGTCTGTGCAAATTCTTGCACAAACCCGACGTTCCATTTTTAGTTCTTTTTCCCAATCTTGTGGATGGTGCCGTCCGGCTCCTGGATGGAGGTGTTGTTCAGCTGGGCCCGCAGGCTGGCCTTGACGTCGGCCACATACTCCTGCCGAAGGGCCTGCTGCTCCGCCTTTTCGGCTTCGGTCAGGCCGGTGGTCTTGCTCTTGCGCGCCAGCTCATTGATGCGGGCGATCTTTTCATTCGTCATCGAAGTTCTCCTCTTTTATTCAAAAGTGTGCTATAATAGATTTAGTTTTCCTCTGTACAACCTCTCAGTCTCGCTCACGCTCGACAGCCATTCCCCTTCTGGCGTTTACACGCCACCTCCCCCGGCCGGGGGAGTCTTTCCTAGTAGGGGAGCCTCTGGCGAAACTGGGAACTTTGCGAGGACTGCCAAGTCCTCTCCTACAAGGAGAGGTGGCATTGCGAAGCAATGACGGAGAGGTTGTACGAAGATAAGCTTCACGATTTTATCAGTATATCAAAGGATGCGTTTTATGTCAAAGCAGTTGAATTTTGCACAGCAGATGGATGAAGTGTTGAAAACGCTCGGCCCCGCCCGGCCGAAGCTCCTGCTCCACGCCTGCTGCGGCCCCTGTTCCAGCGCCGTGCTGGAGCAGCTGTGCGAGCACTTCGAGATCACCGTGCTCTACTACAACCCCAACACCTGGCCTGCTGCGGAATACCACCGCCGCGGCGAGGAGCTGGAGCGTTTCGTGGCGGCGGCCCACCCGCTGGGCGTGACCGTCGTGGAAGACCGCTACGACCCGCAGGAGTTCTATTCCGCCGTCACCGGGCTGGAACAGGAGCCGGAGCGTGGGAGCCGGTGCACGGTCTGCTACCGGCTGCGGATGCGCCGGGCCGCGCAGTACGCCCAGGAGCACGGCTTCGCATGGTTCACCACCACCCTGTCCATCAGCCCCCATAAAGACGCCAAGCGGATCAACGAGATCGGGCAGGCGCTCGAAGCCGAATTCGGCGTAAAGCACCTGCCCTCCGACTTCAAAAAGCACAACGGCTATCTGCGCAGCCTGCAATTATCCGAAGAGTACGGCCTCTACCGGCAGGACTACTGCGGCTGCGAGTTCAGCGCCAGAGCAAGAGGCATCGTCTGAACAGAACGCAAAATGTCCCATGTCCTCATCCTTGCGATGCCGGACACGGGACATTTTCATCTACATATCTCAGTACACCACTGCATCCTCTGCCGTGAATCCACCGAGAGAGTTTTCTTTGACCTGAATGCAGAGATAGGTGATGCCGCTGTCCGCTGCTGCGGAGAACTGACGCTTTGCCGCCGGGGCAACCTTCAGCCAGTCACCTGCTGCGAGGTCGACTTCCTCGCCGTCAAGGATGGCTTTGCCCTTGCCTGCAAGGATACCGTAGATTTCCTCATTGTTCGTATGAGAGTGCACGAAAGGCACCCCCGCACCGGCCGGAAGCTGGTTGATGCTGACTTCTGCACCGGTCAGTTTCAGCTGATCGTGAAGCTCCACACGTCCTTCGTTTCCAACTGTGATCTTTTCGTAGTTTCTCATAATAGGGACCTCCTGAACAGATTCGCAAGTTTCTTGCTTGTTTCCAGTTTACTGTGCTGCGCATTCAAAAACAAGTACGCACTTTTTTATAACTGTACACTTAAAACAGAGTGTGCTATACTTGACCAGGAGGTGTATGACGATGAAAACAAAAGAGGAACTGCCTGCATGTCCGGTCGCCACAGCGGTCGCTCTGATCGGCGGCAAATGGAAGCTGCTCATCCTGCGTAATCTGAGAACCCGCCCATGGCGGTTCAATGAATTGCAACGGGACCTGGACGGCATTTCGCAGAAAGTTCTGACGGACAGCCTGCGGCAGATGATCGACGACGGCCTCGTTTACCGGCATGACTATCAGGAACTGCCCCCGCGGGTCGAATATAGACTGACCGACCTGGGGACGAAAATGCTGCCCATCATCGACGCACTGGCCGATTTCGGGACCTACTATAAATCGGTCGTTTCATGAAGCATCTGTTCCGGAAGCTGACGCAGCCGCGTCAGCTTTTTTCATATTCCTGTTCCGACAGTCTTTCCACCAGAACGGAGAAGATGATAAGCCCCACACACGGCACGATGTTCATCGCCATCCCGGCGGCAAGGCCCGCGCGCTCTGCCACACGGCCGATGACCCAGGGCATCAGGATGGCACCGCTGGACGCAGCGGGCAGCATGATGCCCATGCTGGTCACGCTGGTCATCCTGCCCGCGCTGGCCACTGCGGTGGGGTTCATGCCTGCCATCGCAAACGCGAAGGCGAACAGCAGCAGGATCGCGGCCGGCTGGCTGTCGGCCCGCATCAGGAGCACGTAGAACAGGGTGCAGGTCACAGCCATGACCACCATCGCCTTGCGCGGGGACTTGAATGGGAACACGAATGCAATGAGCAGCCGGGCCACCAGTGTAGCCCCCCACATCACGGTCACGGTATAGGCAGCCAGTGTGCCCGCAATGATGCCGCTGCCCTTGAAATAGGTCACCATCCAGCCGGTCACGCTCTGCTCGGCCGCGTTCTGGCAGAAGAGCAGGCCCGTCAGCAGCCAGAACCGGCCGGAGCGCAGAAAGCTCCAGTCGATGGCCGCTTTCCGGTCCTTGACCTTACCTTCCATCGGGGTCTTCCAGTAGACCAGCCAGAGCACCACGCCCAGCGCCGCCAGCAGGAACACCGCCAGTGCGGTGCTGACCCGCGCCGCCGCTGCGATGAGGAACGGGCAGAGCAGTGCACCGCAGGCATAGCAGCTGTGCATCAGGTTCATGCCGCGGGTGCGGTCGGCGGAGTTGTCGCTGACGAGGATGGTGCAGGCGTTCATGGCGCTGCCCTTGGCAACACCCACAAGGAAAAACGCCGCCGCCAGCAGGACTTCCGCCCCGGTAAAGCCCATGATCCCGTAGCCGACGGTGTACCCGATGGTCAGCAGCAGGATGCTTGGTTTCAGCCCCAGCACACCCGGCAGCACACCGGTCAGAAAACCCGCCAGCAGGTTGCCGATGCTCATCAGCGAGAGCAGCGTCCCGGTCATGCCGTAGGCAAACCCATACTGTTCCTGCAGCAGGCTGACCACCACACCGCTGGAAATGGCGCAGATGCCGCTGAAAAAGAAAGTCACAAAGCCCGCATTCCGCAGGCGCGTTTTCTGCTCGTTCATTCCGGTCTCCTCACTTTGGCAATCGAACGGCTCCTGGCCGCTTTCTTAACCCCATTATAGACCATTCTTTCCGGCCTTTGCAACCGGATTTTCTTATAAAAATGCGCACAAACAGCGGGAGCGTGACGTTGCGCACTTCAGGATTGACGAACGCCGCAAAAGAGTATACTATGATAGTATTTTTCCGGGGTGTTGCGCAGTTGGTAGCGCGCCTGCTTTGGGAGCAGGAGGCCGCGAGTTCGAGTCTCGCCACTCCGACCATGAAGAAAGCCACGATACAGCGTTAGAAACAACGTTTGTATCGTGGCTTTCTTTGTCACATAAATGCTCGGAACATGCTGGAACGTGCGACCGAAATGCAACACATTCAGAAAAAACCTGTTTTACCCCTCCTGTGAGCTGGGTTCGGCATCCATAGCAATCCAGAAAAATAGAGCCGCAGCCCTTTTTTCATCTTCCGAATACCCATCCCGATTCCACGGCAATGCCGCTCAGGGAAGGTGCCGTTCCACAAAATCGCCGATGTCAGCAAAGACTTCGGCCCGGTTCGTCTCCACCAGAAGCTCGTGCCGGGCACCGGGGTAGAACTTGACCTGCACGTCCCGCATCCCGGCATCCTTCATGCTCTGCACGGCCCGCCGGACGCCCGCGCTGCGCTCGCCCACCGGGTCGGCATCACCGGCTAGGAAGAGTACCGGCAGATCTTTCGGCATCCGGGCCAGAAAGGCCGGGTCGTACAGCCGCAGGATGCCCGTGAACATGCTGTAATAGGCATTCAGCGTAAACGTGAAGGTGCACCGCTCATCGGCGAGGTACTTGTCCACCTCGGCATGGTCGCGGTTGAGCCAGTCGTGGGTGGTGCGGCCCTCCAGCCCCTTGTTGTAGCCCAGGAACGAAAGCTCCGCCACCAGCCTGCTGCGATGCTGCCAGCCGAAAAAGACCGCCAGCACCCGGCAGACCGTGCGGGCAAACGCGACCAGCGCTTTCGGCTGGAAGCCGGTCCCCAGGATGATGGCACCGCCCAGCTCACTGCCCCACTCGCACAGATACTGCCGTGCATAGAACGAGCCCATGCTGTGGCCCAGCAGGAAATACGGCACGCCGGGGTAGAGCTGTTTCGTCAAGACGGTCATGGCGTGGAGGTCATCCAGCACTGCCCGGTTGCCGTCCGGCTCGGCAAAATAGCCGTAGTCGGCCCTGGTCCGGATGGACCCGCCATGGCCCAGATGGTCGTTTCCGGTCACGAGGATGCCCCGTGCGGCGAGGTACTCGGCCAGCGGCTTGTAGCGGTCGATGAACTCCACCATCCCGTGCGAGAGCTGCACGATGGCGCGCACTTCGCCCTCCGGCACACAGCGGAACGCATGGAGCATCCGCCCCGGTGCGCTCGACGGCAGCGTAAAATCGATCATCTGGCTCATAGCGTCTTCTCCTTTTTGCGGCCCGTGCTCAGAGGGCGCCGATCTTCTTCCGGCAGGCAGAGCAGATGCAGTAGCCTGCGAACTGCACGGCCTGCTCATCGACGGTCCCGCAGAAGTCGCAGCTTCCCTTCGGGCGGTACTTTTTGAGGACGATGGCGTCTCCATCAACGAAGATTTCGAGCTTTGCATCCGTTTCCAGCTTCATGCTGGTGCGCAGCTCCTTGGGCAGAACGATCCGCCCCAGCGCATCGATCCCGCGAACGATTCCTGTACTTTTCATTTTGTGCTTCTCCTTTTTCTAATTCGCACTGCTTCTCGTATTTTCCTCATTTTTCCGGGCCACGCTGCCCGGCCATAAATCCGGTGATAGGAAAATTGTTCCAGTGCTTCATTAGTATACAAAATAGTTCCTGCTTCGTCAACGCTTGCGGTCCTTTTCGACAAAAACTTCCCGGATGTTTTTGGAATGGGCACAAAAACGCCCGAAGGCAGTCCGCCTCCGGGCGAAAAGTTCCGGTTCTTGGGATTTTTTTAAGATTTTTTGCTGCTCGTCCCACGCTTCGAGCTGTTCCGTCCCGGCACCAGAAACAGGGCATCTTCGTCCGGGATGGGGCACGTTTTGCCGCCGCAGCAGACAGAGAACGACACGGCGACCAGGGACACCTTGTCCGTGTCCGACAGGTGCCCGTAGACCCAGATCTCCGCCGAGGCCCCCGGCTTCAGCACGGTGCTCCGGGCCGACGTGACAACGTAGCAGGGATATTCGTCCGTCTGCGCTCCATTCGTCAGATAGCAGAGCGAAGCGATCCAGCGGCTCTTTGTGCCACTCTGGTAGAGCCGGTCTTCCCGGAACGTCCCATCCGCAGCATCCGTAAACTGTGCGGCGGTATTTTCCAGGTCCAGCGTCTCCTTTGTGTGGTTCTTCACCTGGAAGTGCACACAGAAACCGGACGGCGTCAGGGTCTGCCCCAGCACGGCAAACTCCGGGAACGCCGCGGACGTATCCGGCTCCTGCACTTCCGACGAAGCAGGCGTCCCGGACGCTGCCGGTGTTTCCGGGGCCGACGGTGCGCTGGATGCAGGCGGCGAGGCCGGTGGCTCGGATGCAGCGGGGTGTTCGGACCCAGCTGACATCTCCGGCTGCGAGGACGGTTCGGACCCGGCCGGGCTGCCCGGCGATGCCGTGGGCTGCGAAGCTGCGGGCGGCTCCGAGACGGCAGGACGTTCCGATGCGGCCGGGCGCTCAGAGCTGGCCGGCGGCTCCGGCTTTGCGGACGGTGCCGAAGCGGCGGTACTGCCCGACGGCGCAGCCGACTCCGCAGGGGCCTGCGGCTTCTTCTTCGGCGTCAGGCTGCCGATGGCCTGCTCCTTCCACAGAAAATCCACCCGTGTCCAGCTGCCTTCGCTGGCCGGGAGGAATACATACCCATACGCCACCGCGCTCTGCCCCGGCTGCAGGGCTTCGGCTTCGCTTTCAAGGGCTGCAATGACCGGCTTTTTCACCACGGTCTCCTGCGTCGTCCGGAGCACCGCCGTCAGATGTTCTGCGGCCTTGCCCGCAGCGACCCGGTCCGCAGACATGCCGTCCACTGCGTTGTCCACCGTCACGTTCCCAAGCGATGCGCTGTTGTTGAACGCATGGACGACCTGTTCCGTCGTATTTTCCACGCGGACTTTGACCACGATAAGGGTGCCCTCCTGCCCGGAGCAGACCGCCGATACGCTGGTGTAGTCCATCGGCTCACAGTGGAGAAAGTCTTCCACTTCCGGTTCCTGCGGCGATTGAGCTTCCGGCTCAGACGCGGCCGTCGAACTGGATACCGATGCTGATTCTGAGGGCGCGGGTGCCGCCGGGGAAGAAGCCGTATCCTCGTCCGTTCTGCCCGCCGCCGGAGCAGACGCGGGCGGTTCCGGTGCAGCTGCCCCGCCTCCGCCGCAGCCGGTCAGCAGCAGAACGGCCAGACAGAGCAGCACCGCAAGCGCCCTGCTCTTTTGCCGCACTGCATCGAACGATTTTTGTTTCATTGCCTCTACCTCCGCCCGAATGTGTTGAAATGTGTCGTTTTTATTTGACCGTTTTCTGCGCCGTTTGTCAATCGTTTCGGCATCGTTTCGCTCCAAAGTTTTTCTCCGAAAATTGGGCAGATTCGACGATTTTGATCGTTTCCGGGAGAGAACGCCCCCTTCCGGCCGTTCTTCGCGTCTCCTCGTTGACAAAATCGCGCTGAACAGTTAAACTAAAGGGTAGCAATTCACAAATTTATTTGCCGATATAGATAAGGAGCGTTTTTTATGCCGAGCAATAAAGTCCGCACCCGTTTTGCCCCCTCGCCCACCGGCTATATGCACGTTGGCAACCTGCGCACCGCGCTGTACACCTACCTGATGGCCAAGCACGAGGACGGCACCTTCATTCTCCGCATCGAGGACACGGACCAGGGCCGCTATGTGGAAGGCGCTGTGGACGTCATTTACAACACCCTGCGCGAGGCCGGGCTGAACTGGGACGAAGGCCCGGACATCGGCGGCCCGGTCGGCCCCTATGTCCAGAGCGAGCGAATGGGGATGTTCAAACAGTATGCCGAACAGCTGGTCGCTGAGGGCAAGGCATATTACTGCTTCTGCACCGAGGAGCGCCTGGAAGCGCTGCACGCCGAGCAGCGCGCCAACGGCGAGATGACCCACTACGACGGCTGCTGCCGCGACCTGCCCGAAGAGGAGGTCCAGAAGCGTCTGGCCGCCGGAGAGCCGTACGTCATCCGCCAGAAGATCCCCCGCACCGGCATCACCGGCTTCGACGATGTAGTCTACGGCCACATTGAAGTCGAGAACAGCGAGATGGACGACCAGATCCTCATCAAGACCGACGGAATGCCCACCTACAACTTTGCCAACGTCGTGGACGACCACCTGATGGGCATCACCCATGTCATCCGCGGCAGCGAGTACCTGTCTTCCACCCCCAAATACAACCTGCTGTACCAGGCATTCGGCTGGGAGATCCCCACCTATATCCACTGCCCGCCGGTCATGAAGGACGCCCAGAACAAGCTGTCCAAGCGCAACGGCGATGCAAGCTATCAGGATCTGCGCGCCAAGGGCTACCTGAGCGCTGCCATCCTGAACTATATCTGCCTGCTGGGCTGGAGCCCCAGAGGCGAATACGCCGAGCAGGAGATCTTCTCCCTCGACGAGCTGCGCAAGGTCTGGAGCCCGGACGGCATCTCCAAGTCTCCGGCCATCTTTGACCCGCTCAAGCTGCGGGCCATCAACGCGGAGTATATCCGCCGCCTGAGCCCGGACGCATTCCTGGCTGCGGCGGAGCCCTGGATCGACCAGGCCGTCCACACCCCCATTGACAAGAAGCTGCTCTGCGCCAACCTGCAGCCCCGCTGCGAGGTGCTGGGCGAGATCCCCGCGCAGCTGGACTTCTTCGATGCGATGCCGGAGTACGACGTGAGCCTGTACACCAACAAGAAGCAGAAGACCACCCCGGAGTCCGCAAAGGAAGCGCTGGAAGCACTGCTGCCCGTGCTGAGTGATGCAGCTCTGGACTTCTCCGACCGCGACGCCGTCTTTGATGCCTGCAAGGCCAAGGCCGAAGAGCTGGGCAAGAAGAACGGCTGGCTGCTCTACCCGCTGGGCATCGCCCTGTCCGGCAGGCAGCGCACCCCCGGCGGCGGCACCGACCTTGCCTGCATGATGGGCCGCGAGACGACCCTTGCCCGCGTGAAAGCCGCCATCGAGAAGCTGAACGGCTGAATCTTCTAAAATTTCCAAAAAGCTCTGCGGTTTTTGTATGCCGCAGGGCTTTTTTCTTGGTTTTAGCAAAAGGATGCCGCTTCGCTTCACCCTCCCAAAAACCGCCCGGCGGCCGCGCTACAGTATATGCACAAGGCGCGGGAAACAGAACAACACAAACGATCCCCGCCGGAAAGCGGGGATTTTTTTATGCACGATCTTCTCAGGCAGGATACCATCCATCCCTTTGCGGCGGCGCTGCTGCCGCGCGCAGCCGTCCGCCCGGCTCTGCGGCAGAGTTCGGCTTTTCTGGCCGGGCTGCTCGGCGGCTGGGCAGTGCTGTATGGGGCGCTCATCCCCTTCGGGCTGGGGCTGACGCTCGGCTTTGCGGAGGACTGCTTCGCCGCCTGTGCGGCTGGGGCAGTGCTGGGGCTGCTGCTCCATGGGTTCGGGGCGCTGTCGCTGGACAGCATCTGTCTGCTCTGCGCCATCGGGGCCGCTGTGGCGGCACGGTGGCTCTGGCCGGGTCGGTTCCGGCCCGCCCTGCTGGCGGGCTGCGGAGCCCTGGGGCTGGGGGCCGTCTGCTTTGCCTTCGGCCCCACCGGCGGCGGGATAGACCTGCTGCTCACCTGCGGGGCAGATGCCCTGCTGGCGGGGGCGCTGGGCTTTGCCCTGCGGCGGTTCCCGCCCGAAACGCCCGGCGCGGGGATGCTGCTCGTCGGGGCCGCTGCCGCTGCGGCCCTGGGCGGGGTCACGCTGGGGCCGGTCTGCCTTGGCGTCGTGTTCTGCGCGGCGCTGGAAGCCGCCCTCTGCTGCCGGGGCCAGGGGAAAGCCGCCCTTGCCTGCTGTGCCGTGCTGGGTGCGGCCCTCTGCGGGGCGGATGCCTCCCTCGGCCCGGCGGCGGCCGGGCTCTCCTGCGCCAGTGCAGCGGCTGCTCTGCTGGCCCCCGGACGCCGGGTGGAAGCGTTTGCAGCCTATGCGGGCGGCTGTGTGACGGGGGTGCTCTGCGTCCAGCCGCCCGGCAGTGCCTTTGGCTTTGCCTTCAGCGCCGGGGCGGGGCTGGGGCTGGCCGCGCTGCTGCCCGGCGGCTGGCTGGCCCCGGTTCCCGCAGACGAACCGGACGCACCGGAGGAGCGGCCCCGTTTTTCGGCGGCGGCCACCCGGCTGGAAGCGGTGGCCGAAAGCCTGTCCTCCCTCGCGGAGACCGTCAACGAGGTCTACGACGCCCTGCCCCACCGATGCGAGACCTTCCGCTGGGTCATCGACAACGCCCATGATGCGCTCTGCTTCAACTGCGGGCGGCGGGAGAGCTGCTGGAAACAGGAATACACCGCGACGCTAGACGGCATGAACGCCCTGCGGCCCATTCTGGAACGGAACGGCCATCTGGAGACCGGCGACCTCCCAGCCCAGCTGGGGCGCTGCATCCACCCGGCGGCGCTCTGCGCAGCGGTGAACAAATCCTTCGCGCTCTACCGCAGCCGGAAGGAGACCCGCGTCCACGCCGAGGCCATGCGCACAGCCCTGACCGAGCAGTACAGCGCCGTGGCCGACGCGCTGGGGGTGCTGAGTGAACAGCTGGGCCGCCCCGGCACACCGGAGCCCTATAAATCCGGGCGGGTAGCCGACTTTTTTTCCAGCCTCGGCACGCCGCCGCTGGAATCTGCCGTCACGCTGGACGACCTGGGCCGGACGCGGGCCGCTGTCACCCTGCCCCGCACCCGGTTCTCTGCCCCGGAGCTGGCCGCACTGGCACAGGAGGTCGGGCGGCTCTGCCGCCGCACCTTCGACCCGCCCCAGGTGCTCTCCTGCAAGGGGATGACGACCCTGCTCTTCTGCGAAAAGCCCGCTCTGCGGGCCGTCTTCGGGTCCGCCGGGAGCGCCGCGCGGGGCAGCATCTCCGGCGATGCGGTCCAGCAGTTCTGCAGCCCCACCGCCGCGCAGATGATCCTCTGCGACGGCATGGGCACCGGACGCCCGGCCGCTGTGGACGGCAACCTGGCCGCAGAATTGACGGCCCGTCTGCTCAAGGCAGGCTTCACTGCCGAGCTGGCCGCACGGCTGGTCAACGTAGCACTGGCCCTCAAGAGCGATGAGGAGAGCGGCGCGACCCTCGATCTCATCAGCGTGGACCTCTATACCGGCACGGCCCGGCTGTTCAAGGCCGGGGCCGCACCGGGTTTTCTGGTCCACGGCGGGCGGGCACGGCCTGTGGGGGATGCCAGCCTGCCCATCGGCATCCTGGGCGGGGTGAACGGGCAGAGCCGGGTGGTGCATCTGGCGGCGGGCGATTACGCCGTGCTGGTGTCGGACGGCCTGCTCGTGGACGGCACCGGCTGGGTGCTCAAGCAGCTGGAGCTCTCTGCTGCCGCAGCCGACCCGCCCGAAGTGCTGGCCAAAACGCTGGTGGAAACGGCCCGCGCCCGCGCCGAGGCGACCGGCCGCCCCGACGACATCACCGCAGCCGTGCTCCGGCTGGAAGCCTGCGGGCGTTGATTTATTCACAAATAGGGACTATAATAACACTATCTTTTTTGTGGGAGGTCCCTTTCTATGCTGCACCTTACCGTTGCGCAGGACGGAAGCGGCGATTACGCTTCGGTGTCCGAGGCTGTGCTGGCCGTGCCTTATGAACTGGAAGCCGAGATCGTCATCGGACCCGGCGTCTACCGGGAAAAACTGGTCTGCGAAAAGCGCTGTATCACCCTGCGGGGTGCCGGTGCCGACCAGACCATCCTCGTCTGGGCCGACGGCGGCAAGCTGCCCCACCCGGATGGGCGGCCCACCCACACCTTCCGCAGCTACACGGCCTTCTTCAGCGGGGAGAGCCTCACCGTGGAAGACCTGACCATCGCCAACGACGCCGGGCCGGGCAGTCTGGTGGGGCAGGCCATCGCAGCCTATGTGGACAGCGCGCGGGCCGTGTTCCGCCGGGTGAAGCTGCTGGGCAATCAGGACACCTTGTTCTGCGCCCCGCTGCCCGAAAAGGAGCGGGAGAAGGACGGCTTCCTCGGCCCCCGCACCTTTGCGCCCCGGCGGGCCTCCGCGCAGTATTACCAGAACTGTGAGATCGCGGGCGACATCGACTTCATCTTCGGCGGGGCAGACGCCCTGTTCGAGCAGTGCACTCTGCGCACCGTGAACAACCACATCCCCCGCAGCTTCGTCACGGCGCCGTCCGGCCCGGCGGACGGGCTGGGCTTTGTCTTCTGGGACTGCGATCTCGTCTCGGACTGCCCGGCCGGGACGGTCTATCTGGGCCGGCCCTGGCGTCCCACCGGCAAGACCACCGTGCTGGACTGCCGCCTCGGTGCCCACATCGCCCCCGACGGCTTCTCGCCCTGGAACGACCGCACCGACACCGGCCTTGCCTCCTTTGCGGAGGAGGGCAGTTCCGGCGCAGGGGCTGCGCCCCGCCCGGCCTGGGTGAACGAGCCTTCCGCTGCCGATGCGGCCGCGCTGCTGGCCCGCGCCCGGAAGCGCTGCCGCCCGGAAGTTTAAGAAAAAAGGAACGTCACGATGAAAAAGCTCCCCAACGCCGTCAAATGGCTCATCATTCTGGCCGTGCTGGCCCTCATGGGCTGGATGCTGGTCCAGGTCAACGACCGCGCCTCCCGCGTCAAGATGCCCGACCCGGACAATAGCCTGGGCATCTACCGTTCTGCCGACTCGTAACAAAAAAATCCTGCGCTTTCGCGCAGGATTTTTTGTTACTCTGAAGTCATGATGAACCAGAACGTCGTTCCTTTGCCCACGGTGCTCTGCACACCGAAGCGGAAGCCGTGCTGCTGGAAAATGGCTTTTGTGATGGACAGGCCCAGACCCGTGCCCTGCTTGCCCGCATCGGAGCGGGAGCGGTAGTAGCGGTCAAAGATATAGGGCAGGTCCTCCGCAGCGATGCCGGGGCCGTGGTCCTCGACCTCGACCCGGACGCCCTCGGCAGATGGTGCGGCCCGCAGCACGAAGATGCCGTCCGCTCCCATGTGGTGCATCGCGTTGCCCAGCAGGTTGTGCAGCGCCCGCTGCATCATGTTGGGGTCGGCGTAGACGGGCAGTTCCTCGTCCGGCAGCTCCAGTTTCAGCTGCCAGCCGTTCTGGGCACAGACGGCGTCGTACCGTTCGCTGACCTCGTCGCAGAGCTGGCCCATATCGAAATGGACTTTCTCGCATTTTTCCGCGCCGCTCGTCACCTTGCTCAGTTCCATGACGCTGGAGACCAGGGCCGTCAGGCGGTCGGCCTCGTCCACGATGATGTTCATCTGCTCGTCGCGGTGGGCCTTGTCGTCGCCGGTGATGTCGCGCACCGTCTCGGCGTAGCCCTTGATGAGGGTGAGCGGAGTGCGCAGGTCGTGGGAGACATTGGCCAGCAGGTCCCGCTGCATCTGGGAGGCCCGCTGGACTTCCCTCGCCATGTGGTTGAAATCCTCGGCCAGGTCGCCAAGTTCATCGTTCCGGCCCGTTTCCACATGGACGGCATAATCGCCCTGGGCCACCTGCCGCGCCGCACCGGAGAGCTGACGCAGCGGCTTTGTGAACCACTCGCTGAACATCCACGCCGCGCTCATCGAGAAGGCAAAGATGAGCGCCGCCGCCAGCGGCAGCACGGTGCTCATCACCTCGCCCGCCTCGGACACGTGCATCAGGGTGGTGCTCACCAGCACCGTATAGGCCCCATCGGCGGTCATCCGGCCCACGACCAGCTGATTGTAAGCCGACGGCTTGGCCGCCGGGAGCACACGGGCGAAGGCCCCGTTCTCGCGGCAGTACTGCCGCACCTGCCGGGCGGTGGAATAAGCGATGTCGTCATCCAGCGTATCGGGGAACGACTTCTGGTGCAGGCTGCAATAGGAGAGGTTCTCGTATTTTTTGATGGTGCGGAGCGTTGCGTCCGAAATGTCCACGCAAAAGCTGCTCAGTTCCCCGTTGGAATAGATGTCACTGCCCAGCTGGCTGAAGAAGTCGTCGTTCGTCACCTTGATGCCGCCGAACGCCCAGTACGAGAGGATCTCCCCCTTTGCGATGGCGTCGTCCATCTCGGCCACGATCATCTCGGCCTCTGCCGTCAGCTGCTTCTGGATGTGTTTGGTGTACAGCGGCTCCAGCAGCTGTGTGCTCAGGAACCAGAACAACCCCAGCAGCAGCAGGCAGATCAGGCACAAGAACCACATCATCTGCCCGCGGATGCCGATGGAACGCCGCTTTTTTCCCAGTTGCCGCATCAACTGCGCTCCTCCGTTTTATCGTGCCGCGTCGGGGTCGAACTTGTAGCCGATGCCCCAGACCGTGGCGATGTAGCCGCGGCACTTGCCCAGATGGCCGCGCAGCATCTTGACGTGGGTGTCCACGGTGCGGTCCTCGCCGAAGTAATCGTAGTTCCACACCTTCTGCAAGATCTTTTCGCGGCTGAGGGCGATGCCCTTGTTCGATGCCAGGAAGACCAGCAGGTCGAACTCCTTGGGCGTCAGGCTCACTTCTTCGCCCGCCACGCGGACGGTGTGGCTGGCCGTGTCGATGGACAGCTCACCGAAGGTCATGGTGCTGTCGGAGGCCTCGGTGCGGGGCATGGTGCGGTTGAGCACTGCCCGGACGCGGGCCACCAGCTCCCGCGGGGAGAAGGGCTTGACCACATAGTCGTCCGCGCCGCCCTCCAGGCCCGCCAGTTTATCGTATTCCTCGCCGCGTGCGGTCAGGATGATGACCGGCGTGTTGATGTGGCGGGTGCGCATCTCCCGCAGGCAGGTCATGCCGTCCATGAACGGCATCATCACATCCAGGATCACCAGATCGTATCCGCCGCCGCTCAGCAGCGAAAGCGCCGCCGAGCCGTCGCCTGCCTCCTCGCAGACATAGCCCGCATATTGCAGATGTTCCCGGATCAGTTCCCGGATGCGGGGTTCATCATCAACGATCAGAATTTTTGCCATCTATGGCTCCCTCCTCACTCAAAAGTGTCTGGTATTCTGAGGTTATCATACCGCGAAGTTTGGAAATTTCTGTGAAGTTTGGGTGAATGCTTTGGAAAACCCGAACACATTCAGTATACCACGACTGGCCGGTGCAATCCAACCGAATTTCCGTCCCTGCCGTGAAAACGCGCAGATCGTTTGTTTTTTCGTCCGGATTTCTTGACAATGCGGGCCGCACCCTTTATAGTAAAAAATAGCTTTATAGTAAAAAATAGAATGACAAATGTATGCCTTCCCGGAGGCGTTGGAGTTTCTATGAAATTCAAGAACCTTTCCCGCGTGGAGCGGAACATGCTCACCGGCCTGTTCTGCCAGTTTGTGACCATCCTGCTGGGCTTTCTCATGCCCCGGCTCTATCTGACCTATTACGGTTCCGGCGTCAACGGCGAACTGAACACCATCAAGCAGCTGTTCGCCTACCTCTACCTGCTCGAAGCGGGAGTCGGTCTGGCCACCACCCAAGCGCTCTACCGCCCGGTGGCGATGGAAGAACACCAGACTGTGAGCGAGATCCTGGCCGCCACCGACCACTATTACCGCCGCACCGGCACACTGTATGCCCTCATCGTGGTGGCCATCGGCATCGTGTACCCCATGGTGGTGCACTTCACCCTGCCGCGCGGCGTCGTTCTACTGTACACCATCCTGTACGGCCTGCCCTCCGTCACCAGCTTTTTTGTGCAGGGCAAGTACCGGCTGCTGATGGATGTGGACGGCCGCCGCTATGTGCTCAGCAACCTGGAAACTGCCACCAACCTGATCTCCGGCATCGGCAAGGTGCTGGTGCTGATGCTCACCCAGAACCTTCTGGCCATGCAGCTGCTGTACTGCCTGTGCTCCATGCTGCCCATCCCGGTCATCCTGTGGTACACCCACAAGAACTACCCCTGGATCGACCACCACGCCAAACCGGATTACTCCGCCGTCGCCCAGAAGAACTCGGTGCTGATGCACCAGCTGTCCGGCGTTATCTTCAACAACACGGACATGGTGCTGCTGTCCTACTTCTGCAATTTCCAGCTCGTCAGCGTCTACAGCATCTACAACATGTTCTTCGTCCAGATCATCTTCGTGATGAACCTGTTCCTCAACAGCATCTCGTTCCGGATGGGCCAGATCTTCCACACCGACCGGGAGCGGTTCCTTGGCCTGTTCGACCTGTGCGAGACGCTGTATCTGGCCTTTGTCGCATTCTGCTACACCATGACGGCGGCCTTTCTGCTGCCGGTCATCCGCATCTACACCAGCGGCATCCAGGACACCAACTACATCGACGCCTTCCTGCTGCTGCTCTTCGCCCTCAAGGCCGTGCTGGAGAGCGGCAAGGGCATCTACCACCATGTCGTCCAGTACGAAGGCGCGTTCCAGCAGACCCGCTGGCATGCGCTGGCCGAGATGACCATCAATCTGACCATTACTCTCCTCGGCATCCAGTTCTTCGGCATCTACGGCTGCCTGTTCGGCACTCTGGCCGCGCTGCTCTGCCGCACGGTGCTCATCTTCCGCTACACCTACCGGAACATCCTGCACCAGAGCATGGCCCGCCCGGCGCTGAAATGGGGCTGTTATCTGGGCCTGATGGCCCTCATCCTGCGCATCGTAGGCATCCAAAGCCGCCCGGAACTCAGCCTGCCGGGCGTCATCGGCGTAGCCCTGCTGCATATGATCTGGATCGGCGCTGCCTTCGCGGGCGCTGCCTTCCTGTTTGACCACGACCTGCTGCACAAGCTCCGCGCTCTGCGCAGCAGCATCCGATCCTGAGCCGGAGGTTTTGTTTATGAGCATCCCGAAAGTTCTCCACTACTGCTGGTTTGGCGGCGCGCCCAAACCCAAAAACATCCAGAACTGCATCCGCAGCTGGAAAAAATACTGCCCAGACTATGAGATCATCGAGTGGAACGAGCAGAACTTCGACGTTTCCCAGTCGCTTTACACCCGGCAGGCCTACGATGCCCGCCGCTGGGCCTTTGTGGCCGACTATGCCCGCCTGAAGATCCTGTACGAGCAGGGCGGCATCTACATGGACACCGACGTCGAGCTGCTCCGCCCGCTGGACGACCTGCTGGCGTATCCGGCTTTCTTCGGCTTCCAGCACAACAACGAGGTCGCCACCGGCCTTGGCTTCGGGGCCGAGGCCCGCAGCCCGGTGGTAAAAGCCCTGCTGGATGATTATGACAGCCTGCCCTTCCTGCTGCCGGACGGCAGCTGCGACCTGACCCCCTGCCCGAAACGAAATCTTCCCGTCTTTGCCCGGTTCGGCATCCGGGCCGACGGCACCCGCCAGTCCACCCCGGAGATGGAAGTCTTTCCGGTGGAGTATTTCTGCCCGGTGGCCTATGCCGGTTCCACCTGCGACATCACCCCCAATACCTACTCCATCCACCATTACCATTCCAGCTGGAAGGAGAAGAGCCGGGCCATGCGGTTCGACGAAGAGGTGATGGAGCCGCTCCTCGGCGCAAAGTTCTATTACCGGTACTACCGTCCGTTCCGCCGCGCTCTGGGTGCGCGGCGGAAAAAATGGCGCACCTGAACCCTCCCGCAAGCGGCTCTGTTCCGGGCCGCTTGCTTTTTGTTTGCCCCGCCGGGGCGCGCTTGCACTTTCCGGCACAGTTGTGCTATACTGAAACGATACGAATACCCATCTGTTTTTGACCAGAGGAAGGGAGTCCTCCATGCGGATCGGACTTGTTGAATTGCTGCTCATCCTGCTCATCGCATCGCTGACCATCGGCCCCAGTGCGGCGCTCTGGGTGGACCGCTGGATGCGCCGCGCCCAGAAGACCAGCGCCGCAGCGGCCCGCCGCCGGGCAGCGCAGGAGGCCCAGCGCGCTGCCGAGCGGGAAGAGGTGCTGCAGCGGTTCCAGAAGCTGAGCATCGTCTTTGTGCTCTGCGCTGCGGTGGCCCTCATCTGGGGGCTGGTGCTGCGGCCCATCGAGGCCGCGCCCACGCCCTACACCGCCCCGGACGTCCGACAGGAGACCGGGGCGCAGACCGCCGCCGAAGGCGGCGTTCTGGAACTGGCCCCCTACACGGAGATCTCCGCCCTGCGGGAGAACAACGGCTGGCTCTACGCCGCCGCCAAATCCGGCAAGAACGGATGCCTGCTGCGGATGCAGCCGGACGGCACCGGCCGGACCGAAGTGCTGACGACGGCAGGCGAGATTACCGATTTCGCCTTTGCACCGGACGGCACCATCTGGATGACAACATTGGAATCGGAGGGCGGGCGGCTTTACCGGGTGAACAGCGACCAGTGGGGCGTGACGGTGGAACTCACCGTGAGCCAGATCGACGGCCGCGCCCTCTCCTGCCCCACGGCAGTGGCTGCCGCATCGGACGGCGTGGTCTACTTCACCGACCTTGCCGCCGCCCGCGCCCGGCACGGCGTGGAGAGCGCCCTGCGCACCGAACTGACTGCCCACACCGGCACCGGAAGCGTCTACGTCTACGACCCCGCCGCCCGCACGGTGGAGACCGTCCTGACCGGCATCGCCGGGGCCTCCGGCCTTGCGCTGGATGAGGCAGCGGAGACGCTCTATGTCTCCGACCTGGGGAGCCGCTGCGTCTGGGCGGTGGACACCGCCGCCCGCGACCGGACGGCCGGGGGCAAAGGCTGCTCGACCCATCTGTACGGCCTGCCCGGCTACCCCGGTGCCCTGTCGCTGGACACGGACGGCACACTCTACATCAGCTACCGCTGGGCCCGGTCCGGCTGGCTGGAAGACCACGCCGGGCGCACTCTGCTGCGGGGCATGGCCCTGCGGCTGAGCCAGACGATGCAGGAGGGGCTGTTCTCCCTCTCGGCCAGCGACATCCGCGCTGAGGCGGTCGCACCCGCCAGCGGCAGCTGGCAGCGGACGATCCCCGGCGGCAGCTCCGGCAGCACCACGGCGCTCTGCCCGGTAGGCAGCCGGGTCTATCTGGCCATTTCCGGGGAAACAAAACTGCACTGGGTCAGGGTGTAACCCCTCTCCGTCCCGCTTTGCGGGCCGGGCCGGTCTTTTACAAAACGCGCAGACCCACCATGCCAAAAGGCGGCGGGCCCTGCGTACAAGGGTAGATATGAGGTGAATCCATATGACGGAAGCATTCAAACAGCAGATCGAAACCGAGGCACGGCAGGCCGTGACCGAACTTCTGGCGCAGGCCGGACTGCGCAAAGGCGATGTCTTTGTCGTGGGCTGCTCGTCCAGCGAGATCGTCGGCGGGCACATCGGCAAGGACAGCAGCCTGGAAGCCGCGCAGGCCGTCTATGCCGGCATCGCGCCGGTGCTGGCCGAAAACGGCATCTGGCTGGCGGCACAGTGCTGTGAGCACCTCAACCGGGCCATCATCCTCGAGCGGGAAGCCGCCGAGAAATACGGCTGGGAGGAAGTCTGCGTCGTGCCCCGCCCCCACGCGGGCGGCAGCTGGGCCACCACCTGCTGGAAGCAGTTCCAGGGCCCCATCGCAGTGGAGGAGATCCGCGCCCATGCGGGCATCGACATCGGCGGCACCCTCATCGGGATGCATCTGCGCCGGGTGGCCGTGCCGGTGCGGCTGAGCCTTTCCCGGATCGGCGAAGCGAACATTCTCTGCGCCCGCACCCGCCCGAAGCTCATCGGCGGCGAGCGCGCCAGATATACGGAGGAGGACTGAGTTGTATGGCTGAAAAAACGCTGGAAGAGATGCGGGAGGCCGTTGCCGCCATCCGGGAGACCATGGCCGCTGCAGCCCGCGAGGCCGGGCGCGACCCCGCCGAGGTGCAGCTCTGCGCTGCCTGCAAGACCCGCACAGCGGAAACCGTGGCGGCCAGTGCCGCCCTGCCCATTGACGTGTTTGGCGAAAACCATGTGCAGGAGCTTTGTGCAAACTTTGACGCCGGGGCCTACTGCGGCAAACCGAGCCACTTCATCGGCCATTTGCAGACCAATAAGATCAAAAAAGTGCTGGGCCGCGCCAGCCTCATCCAGAGCGTGGACAGTGAGCATCTGCTTGCCGCCATCGAGAAGGAAGCCGCCAGGGCGGGCCTTGTCCAGAACGTGCTGCTGGAAGTGAACATCGGCGGCGAGGCGTCAAAGTCCGGCGTTTCGCCGGAACAGCTCTGGCCCCTGCTGGACATTGCCGCCGCACAGGAGCACATCCGGGTCTGCGGCCTGATGGCCATCCCGCCCGTCAACGATGACGACGCCCGGAACCGCGCTTATTTAGCGGCGGTGCACAAGCTGTTCGTGCAGGCCGGAGAGCGCGGCTATGCCAACGTGAAGATGGAGACCCTCTCCATGGGCATGAGCGGCGACTACGAGAACGCCATCCGCGAGGGTGCCACCCTTGTCCGCATCGGCACCGCCATTTACGGCGAGCGGGATTATCGTAAAAAGTAACATTACGACCCTCTCTGTCAGCGCTGGCGCGCTGCCTGAGAGGGTCAAAAATAGGAGAAACCATGCCAAAAACACAGATCCGATCCACCCAGGACCCCGCCGCACACCACACCAGCAGCCGCGCCCTCATCCGGCGCTTTCTGCCGTATCTGGCCAAGTACAAGGGCGTCCTCTTCTTTGACCTGTTCTGCGCAGCGCTGACCACCCTGTGCGACATCATCCTGCCCAAGATCATGAGCGCCATCACCAACTCGGCCATGGGGGTGGGCATCACCCTGACGGCCGGCATCGTGCTCAAGCTGGCGGGCATCTACTTCGTGCTCCGCATCATTGATGGAGCGGCGCAGTATTTCATGTCCAGCATCGGCCACATCATGGGCGTCCACATCGAGACCGACATGCGCCGCGATGCCTTCGACCACCTGCTGCTGCTCGACCACACCTATTACAACAACACCAAGGTCGGCACCATCATGGGCCGCATCACCAACGACCTGTTCGATGTGACCGAGTTCGCCCACCACTGCCCGGAGGAATTCTTCATCGCCTTCATCAAGATCCTGGCGTCCTTCATCATCCTCTGCCGGGCCAGCATCCCGCTGACGCTGGCGGTCTTCGCCTGTGTGCCGCTGATGGGAGTCGTCTCGGTCAAGCTGAACCAGAAGCTCCGCGCCCGGTTCCGCCAGCAGCGCGTCCAGATCGGCGAGCTGAATGCCACCATCGAGGACAGCCTGCTGGGGCAGGGCGTCGTCAAGGCCTTTGCCGCCGAGGACCAGGAGCGCGAAAAATTTGCGCAGGGCAACAAGGACTTTGAGCAGATCAAGACCCTTGGCTACTACGCCATGGCTGCGTTCAACACCTCCACTCGCCTGTTCGATGGCCTGATGTATCTGGTGGTCATCCTTGCGGGCGGTCTGTCGCTGGTCTACGGCAAGATCACCGCCGGTGACCTCGTGGCTTATATGCTCTACGTCACCACCCTCATCGCCACCATCCGCCGCATCGTCGAGTTCGCCGAGCAGTTCCAGCGCGGCATGACCGGCATCGAGCGCTTTGCCGAGATCATGGACACCCCGGTGCCCATCCACGATGCCCCCGACGCCAAGCCCCTTCAGCCCGGCCCCGGTGCCATCCGGTTCGAGGATGTCAGCTTCGAATACCCGGACGACCACAACAAGGTGCTGCACCACGTCAGCCTCGACATCAAAGCCGGTGAGCGGCTGGCGCTGGTCGGCCCCTCCGGCGGCGGCAAGACGACCCTGTGCAACCTCATCCCCCGCTTCTACGAGGTGACGGGAGGCCGCATCCTCATCGACGGGCAGGACATCCAGCACGTCACCCTCAAGAGCCTGCGGGAGGACATCGGCATCGTCCAGCAGGAGGTCTACCTCTTCAGCGGCTCTGTGGCGGACAACATCGCCTACGGCAAGCCCGGTGCCACCCGCGAGGAGATCATCGAAGCGGCCCGTCTGGCCGGTGCCGAGCGGTTCATCCTCGCCCTGAAGAACGGCTTCGACACCTACGTCGGTGAGCGCGGCGTCAAGCTCTCCGGCGGCCAGAAGCAGCGCATCGCCATCGCCCGCGTCTTCCTGAAGAACCCGCCCATCCTGATCCTGGACGAGGCCACCAGCGCCCTGGACAACGAGAGCGAGATCCTGGTGGGCCAGAGCCTTGAAAAGCTGGCCCACGGCCGCACCACCCTGACCATCGCCCACCGCCTGACCACCATCAAAAACTACGACCGCATCCTCATCCTCGGTTCCGACGGCATCGAGGAATCCGGCACCCACGACGAGCTGCTCGCACAGCACGGCGTCTACTACCGCCTGTGGAACCAGCTGCCGGGAAAAGATACGCTGTAACCCGAAACTCTGTACGAAAAAAGCGAAGCCGCTGAGCATTCAACGGCTTCGCTTTGTTGTGGAGAAGTTCGGCTTATTCGCCCACGATGAGACGGACGGCACCATAGATGCCGGCGTCATTGCCGAGGCTTGCGGCCTTGATGGGGGTCTCGCGGCAGGAACGGAAGGCGTATTCCTTGAAGTGCTTGACCAGCGGGTCGAACAGGACATCGCCTGCGCGGGCCACGCCGCCTCCGACGAGGAACATTTCGGGGTCGGTGGTGGAGGCGATACTGGCAAGCGCCATGCCCAGCGTGCGTGTTGGACATATCCTCGACCTCGCGGGAGGCCAGCGCATCGCCATTGCGGGCGGCATCAAAGACGTCCTTGGCGGCAAAATCGGTGCCGCGCAGGACGCACTCCACCTCCGGGTTCTCGTCCAGCAGCTTCTTCATACAGCGGACGACGCCGGTGGCGCTGGAGTATTGTTCCAGACAGCCGCGCTTGCCGCAACCGCAGACGGCCGTCTCGTGCGGATCGACCGTGATGTGGCCGATCTCGCCGCCCGCGCCGTGGGCACCATCAATGACCTTGCCGTTGACGATGACGCCGCCGCCGACACCAGTGCCCAGCGTGACCATGACTGCGCTGCGGCAGCCCTTGGCGGTGCCCATCCAGATCTCGCCCAGGGCGGCGACGTTGGCGTCGTTGCCGACAAGGACCTTCAGGCCGTCCAGCAGGCCGGACAGCTGAGCGGAAACGTTCCGCTCGCCCCAGCCGCCGAGGTTGGCACAGACGATGGGCACGACGCTGGAGTTCAGAACCGGGCCGGGCACACCGATGCCCACGCCCTCGACCTGCTCTGCGGCGATCTCCTTCTCGGCCATCTTGCCGTGAATGGCGTCGGCCAGATTTTCGAGGATGTGCTCACCGGCGTTGGAGGTGTCGGTGGGCACCTCCCACTTTTCCAGCAATGCGCCGGACGTGGTGAACAGACCGACCTTTGCGGTGGTGCCGCCCAGATCAATGCCAAATGCGTATTCTTTCATGATTCATTTACCCCTTTTCCGCAGCGGTCGCCCGCTGATCATTTTACCTTGTTGCCATTATAACATATTCTGCCGCAGATGGGGAGCCATTTTTTCGGATTTTTCCAGTCTCGTGCGCGGCGCGGCTGTGTTCTGTGGGCCGCAGGGCGCAAAAAACGCGCCCGCCGCAAGGCAGAGCGCGTTTTCGCTGCAATGAAAGGCCAGAAGGCTTATTCCTCGTCGGGTTCGTCCTCTTCCTCGTCGTCCTCATCATCGTCCGTTCTGGGCTTGTAGAAGATGCCGCTCAGGAAGATGCTGACGAAGTACAGCAGGCACATGGGCACTGCCACGAAGCACTGGGACACGATGTCCGGCGGGGTGATGATGGCTGCGACCAGGAAGATGAGCACGATGGCAACGCCGCGGCCCTTCTTCATGATCTCCGGGTTTGCGATGCCCATCTTGGCCAGAATGATGGTGACCAGCGGCATCTCAAAGACGCAGCCGAAGATGATGAACATCGTCAGGCAGAGGTTGATGTAGCTCTCGATGCTGATGGACGCCGTGATGTAATCGGTGCCTTCCAGAGTGACCAGGAAGTTCAGCATAAAGGGCAGGGTGACCTTATAGGCGAACAGGATGCCGACACAGAACAGCATCAGGCCGAGCAGCAGCACCAGCTTGAAGAAGAAGCTCTCGCTCCGCTTCAGGCCCGGCTTTGCAAAGGCGTAGATCTGATACAGCGCCACCGGCACGGTGATGACCACCGCCGCGATCAGCGAGACGCGGAAGTACTGCATCAGCTTCTCCTGCGGGGCCAGGAAGACGAAGGTATAGTTCGCATTCCGGGCCATGGCCGTCAGCAGATCGATCAGTTTGTCCGAAACTGCCAGAAAACCGATCACACCCACCACAAACACGACTGCGCAGATGATCAGCCGGTTCCGCAGCTCTTTCAGGTGGCCGGTCAGCGTCATGCTGCCGTCCTCCGACATGACTTCGGCTTTCTTTTTGCGCTTAACGTTTGTAGCCACGAATTACTCCTCGTCCTTCTTCTCAGCCTTGTCCTCAGACTGGGTCTCGGTCTTCTTGACTTCGCCGTTGTCATCGACGTCGTCCATGCCTTCCTTGAAGTTCTTCATGGTCTTGCCGAACATCTTGCCCAGCTTCGGCAGGTTCTTGGGTCCAAAGATGACCAGAACGATGATCAGAACGATGATAAGCTCCTGAGGTCCGATTCTCATAATAAAATCTCCTTTTTACTCTTGCCGCGCCGTGCGGGCGGGCTGATTTACAATGTATCGTACAACCGCGGGCGCGGGTGCATCCAAATAGGGGCTGTTATGCCTTGGCCTCTTCCGCCGGGGCAGCGGCTTCGGCTTCATGGGCGGGGGCAGCTTCCGCAGCCGGGGCGGGCGCTTCCATTTCGGCGGGCTTTTCTGCGGCCTTCACGGGTTCCGCAGCCTCAGCCGGTGCTTCCTCCGCCTTCGCCGGCTCTTCTGCGGGAGCAGCCTCGGCCTTGGCAGGCTCTTCGGGCAGCTCCTCCACGGCATCTTCCAGCTCGGTGACCTCTTCGGCCTCCTCGGCCTTCTTGGCCTCTTCCTTGCTGGTCTTGCCGATGTTGGTGAAGCTCTTGGTCACATCCTTCATGCTGTCGTCGATGTCCTTCTTGAGGTCTGTCAGGGGGGCGACCGCCTCCTTGATGGGAGCCTGGATCTCGTTCAGCGGCTCGACGACGTTCTTCTGGATCTCCTCGGAGGCTGCGCCGGTGTACTTCTTCAGCTCACGCAGCATCTTGCCGAGCTTGCGTGCGTACTCCGGCAGCTTATCCGGGCCGATGACCACGAACGCAACGATCACGACAAGGATCAGCTCTGTAAAACCAATTTTCATAGCGTTCCAATTCCTTTCCTCAAACACAGGCCGTTCTTTTTGGGGTCTGTATTGCTGTACGGTTCTGGGGTTTGGCGCAGCGGTGCGCCTTTCGTTGCCCTATGTATACCGGATGTCAATGAACTGTATATGAATTTATTTTGAACAGTTTATGAATAAGACAGGTTTGCCCCTCTTTTTCTAAACAAAATAAAAATTTCAGTGATTATATTACGGTTCGGAAATCAAAAACAGCCCCGGCGTCCTGTCCGGGGCCGTCGTTCTCACCGTTCAACGGACTGGGTTCGTCAGGGTGCCGATGCCGTCGATCTCGCACCGCACGACATCGCCGGGGACGAGGAACTGCGGCGGGTCCATCCCCATGCCGACGCCCGCCGGGGTACCGGTGGCGATGAGGGTGCCCGCCTTCAGAGTCATCCCCTGCGAAAGCTCCGCGATGACGTGGTCGATGTCAAAGATCTGCAGGCCGGTGTTGGAGTCCTGCCGCTTCTCGCCATTGACGAAGCTGCGGATGCCCAGTCTGGGCGGGTAGGTCTCGAACTCGTCCGCCGTGACGATGCAGGGCCCGATGGGCGTGAAGCCGTCCAGGCTCTTGCCGAAATACCACTGCTTGTGGGCCGTCTGGACATCGCGGGCCGAGACGTCGTTCAGGATGGTGTAGCCGAAGACGACGTCCTTCGTCTGCCCGGCAGGCACATCTTTGGCATCTCTGCCCAGCACCACGGCCAGCTCGCACTCGTAGTCCAGCTTTTTCACGAGGTCGGTGTGGGCCTCGATGAAGCCGCCGTCCGGCACGGCCCGGGTGACCCGCTTGGAAAAGTAGATGGCATCCTGATGCTGGGTGGCAAAGGCGTCGGCGGAGTATTTCTCGGCCTCGTCCGAGTGGGCCATGTAGTTGATGCCCAGACAGATGACGTCCTGCGCCGGGGCCGGGATGGGGCTTTCCAGCGTGACGGCCTCGATGGGCAGGGCCGGGATGCCCGCGATGGCCAGCGAAAGCCCGGCCCGCACCTGCGGGGTCAGGAACGGGATGGCGTCGGACAGCGTCTCGTAGGACAGGCCCAGCCAGCTCAGGGGCCAGACCTGACGGCCATCTGCCGACAGGATGGCCGGGTCTTCGATGCCGTCCGGCAGACGGCAGGTGACAAAGCGCATGGGGGAAGCCTCCTTCTCAGTGCCGATAGGCGATGGCGTTTTGGATGCGGTCGGCTTCCGCCGGGCCGGCCAGCTGGCGGACCAGCTCCAGCGCAAAGGGGATGGCCCCGCCGAGGCCGTAGCTGGTGGTGATGCTGCCATCCACCACGACCTCCTCGTCGTGGACGACGGCACCGGCCAGCTGGTCCTGGAACCCGGCGTGGGCGGTGGCGTTCCGGCCCTCCAGCAGGCCCAGCGAGGCCAGGATGCTGGGGGCTGCGCAGATGGCTGCCACCTTCCGGCCTGCCCTGGCAAAGGCGGTGCAGGTGTCGGTCACGGTCTTGTTGGCGGCAAGGTTCGGGGTGCCGGGGATGCCGCCGGGCAGAACGACCATGTCCACGTCGGAATAATCCACCTCCTCGGCCAATGCGTCGGCGGTCAGGTGGATGTTATGGCTGCTGACCAGCTCCCTGCGGCCCATGGCAGACGCCACGATGACCTCGACTTTGGCGCGGCGGAGAAGGTCCACCACCAGCAATGCCTCGCACTCTTCTGTGCCATCGGCGAAGACAACTGCTTTGCTCATTGTATCTGCTCCTTCCTGCGGCCCTGCTGTGCGTTGTGCGCAGCAGGGGATAAAAAAAGCGCACCGCGGGCGGAGTGCTCCCCTGCCCCGCCGTGCGCGGTCCTGCATTATTCCTCGGTGGGTGCCTCGGCCTTTTCTTCCAGCAGGCGGCGCAGCACACTGTCCTCCCTGCTGATGACCCGGCTGACCCGGCTGATGATGGCGCTGGACGCGCCGATGTTGCCCATGATGCTGGTGTAGCTCTGCTTGCTGACCAGCTTTTCTGCGATGTTGTAGCGCTGCTCCATTGCACTCAGCTCGGCGTAGCTGCACACATCCTGCAAAAAGCGATAGCATTCTTCCGGCGTTTTCAGTTCCAGCAATGCCGAATACAGGCCGGACTCTCCGGTGGGATGATCTTTTGCCATGGCTCGTTTCCTCCCTTGTCGTTTTGGTGGGGGTCTGGCCCGCGATGGGCACTTCATTGCACTACATTAGTGTAGTACAAATGCAGGAAAATTGCAATGGGAAATTTCAGAGCATCTTTTCCATTTCGGTCAGCTGCATGGAGATGCCGCCCACCGCGTTCTCCACGGGCTTGAGCAGCCGGTAGCCCCGCGCCTTGAAGAACTGCTGCACCGGCAGGCACTTGGTGTGCACCTCGCAGCAGACACGGCCCCGGCCCTCGCCGCGGGCCAGCCGCTCGCAGGAGGCCACGATGTCCCGGCCGATGGCCTTGCCCCGGTACTCCGGCTTCAGATAGAGGTGGAGTAGGTGCAGGGCGGTGTTCTCCATCTTCCAGGCAAAGTAGCCGATGAGCTTGTCGCCCAGAAAGACGAGGAAGTAGTTCACATCGCGGTCGATGTCCTCTTCGATGGCGTCGGCGCTCTGCAGCGTCTCCACCAGCGCGTCCAGCTGCTTCGCCGGGTAATAGCGCTTGTAGACCTCGTGCCAGAGCTCGCTGGCGAGGTCGGCGGTCATGTGGATATATTTGGCCTTTGCGACCAGCTTGTAATCGGGTTTCATAGTTCTCCTATTCGTTGTTCAGTGAGCCCGCCGGGCGGGTTTTTTCTTATTGTACCATACGCCGCGCCAAAGTGCAAAACAAAAAGGCGGCTGCGCCTTCCAAAAAAGCGCAGCCGCCTGATCGTCGTTTTGCATGGGAACGAGATGTTTTACAGCGCGGTCTTGATGTTGTGATGAGTGGAGCTGTAACGAACAACTGCTTCCATCAGGGCGAGAGGCCACAGAATGACCTTGCCCAGGATCTCGGCCGGCTTGACACATACCGTGTCCATGCTGTTGATGCCGAACAGGACCAGACATGCGATACCACAGCCCAGAATGTAATAGTACATAATCAAACCTCCTATATCTTTCTACGGGTCTTGGACCCGAAGTTCAGTACACAGCGGGGCGTTTTCCGCTCTTCGCATCCTTACTATACCGCAATTTCAATCTAAAGTCAATATCCGAAATCATGAAATAATTGAAAGCTTTTGTTGAAATTCGTTTTACTCATCGAAGTAAAGCGTAAAAGTTCGCTTTGCTTTATAAATGTGAAGTCAGTGTTCTGAATTGGCCGTGAGCCGGAAACAATTTGTTCATATTTCGGGTCGAAACGCCCAGGAAACCGGCGTTTTGTTTTCCTCGCAAGTACAAGAAACAGTGCACAAAAGTCCTGTTTGAAGTTTGTGCAGGATGCCATGCAATAACAGCTGTTCCTCCCTCGTTTACAAGTTAAGGAAAGTCGTGTCGGAATTTTTGTTTTCGAAAGCCGGAGGGCTCCATCATGAAAGAAAAACTCTGCAAAAAAATCTTGGGTTTTCTACTCGCCTCCCTGCTCCTGCTGACCGTTTCGCCGCCTGCCTTCGCGGATATGGGGCCGAAACCGTCGGTCACGCTCAGGCTCTATATCTACAACGACCAGAATTACGCCGTGACTCTGCTGGGCAATACAGAATCCACCGGCCCATGGAGCGCCCCCAGCGCATACGGGGACTGGATGGGTTCCCGCGAGGTGTGGGAAGCCTTTCAGGCTTACGATGCGCCGGAGGGGTACTACTTCCTCGGCTACTTCGAGGAATACTTCGGCGACACCGAACAGACCTTCACCTGGGGGTACTACCCGCCCCAGAAATTCTATGTGCTCCTTTATAATATGGACACCGGGGTCTTTTCCATGAGCAAAGAGCCGGTCCAGCGGTATGCGTTCGACAGCGAATGGCAGGTGCTGTTCGACCCGGAGGATGGCTGGATGCACGTCTACACCAACCGGACCGACAGCGACCAGATTTCCCTGTTCACCTCCCGGTTACTCATCACGCTGATTCTGGAGCTGGCGCTGGGTGCCCTGGTGTTCGGCCTGCGCGAAAAAGCCCAGCAGAACCTCATCGGCGGGGTCAATCTGGCCACGCAGCTTGCACTGAACCTTGTTCTCCACTACGGGCTGTTTTATCTCGGCCCCTGGGCGGGCTTTGCGCTCTACGCCGGAATGGAAGTGCTGGTCTTCGCGGTGGAAGCCTCCGCCTACTGCCGCTGGCTGCCCTGGCCGGAGGGCAAAACGCCCCGCCCGGTGCTCTACGCCCTGACGGCCAACCTGCTCTCGTTCGGCGTCGGCTGGCTTTTGAACGAGCACCTGACGAACGCCCAGATCCGGTGGCTCAGCCTTGCGGCCCTGTTCCTGTGGTACACGGTGCCCAAGTTGGCGGGAAAAACGTGTCTTTTTAAGCAAAACGCACAAGAAAACGACAAAAGATTGTGATTTTCCATTCTTGTTGCCAGAGAAGAAATGCGTTATAATAGAACCATCAAATCGGCGGATACCGGAAAGGAGAACATGCTCTATGGCAAAAGCATCGCAGGTCGTTTTAATGGAAAATGAATTTTACCTGATCAAAGCCCCGAACGGGAAGGTGTTGGAGGTAAAGAACTTCAATACCGAGAACGGCGCTGCGATCCGGTTGTGGGATTACGCAGGCCATCCGTGGCAGCAGTGGCAGTTCGTGGACGCCGGTGAGGGCCGCTGGCGCATCCAGAACCGGTTCACAGGCAAGTTCATCGATCTGGCGCTCGGCGGCGTGGTGGAGGGCACCTGGCTGCACCAGTGGAGCCGCAGCAGCGGGCTGAGCCAGTGCTGGGCGCTGGAACCCACCCGCAGCGGCCGCACCCGCATCCGGAACGTGCTGGCCGACAAGTACATCGACCTCGTGGGCATGAACACCGCGAACGGTGCCCAGGCCCAGATCTGGAACTACGTCTCCGGCGGCAATCAGGAGTGGAACCTTGTCCGCGTGGACCCCGCTTCCACCCAGATCAACGCGCGCGGCAACGAGGCGCACGACCCGGAACCCACCCCTCGCAGCGCAAGCACCAGAACGATCTGGTCCGCAAGCTGAACAACGCCGGCAAGGGCCGCGCTGCACGGAAATAAAAAAGAACGAAAAGACCCTCTCAGTCTTGCATCCGCTCGCCAGCTCCCCCGTTGGGGGAGCTTTGATGCTGACAGAACTCAACATCAAAACCTCGCCCTTCGGGAGAGGCGGCATTGCGGAGCAATGACGGAGAGGGTCTCTTTTATCGCAATTTTCAAAAATAGTGCCTATCAAAACGGCATATTTGCGATATGCAGTTTGCGGATGTTGCTTGTGCATTAAAAACGCAAACTGCTATATTATCAGAAGGAGAACGCTTCATGAACCCTGAATTTCCCATGCGGAACACGACGCTGTGCTATCTGGAGCAGGACGGCAAGTGGCTGATGCTCCACCGCGTCACCAAGAAAAACGACATGAACCACGACAAATGGATCGGCGTGGGCGGCAAGTTCGAGCCGTTCGAAAGCCCGGAAGACTGCCTGCTGCGCGAGGTGCAGGAAGAGACCGGCCTTCAGCTGACCCGCTTCCGCTGCCGGGGCATCGTGACCTTCATTCTGGGCCGTCTGACCGAGTACATGCACCTTTACACCGCAGACAGCTGGACCGGTGAACTGATCCGGGACCCCGCCCGCAACGAAGGGGTGCTGGAATGGGTGCCGACGGACACCGTCGAAACGCTGCCCATCTGGGAAGGCGACAAGATCTTCCTCCGCCTGCTCAAAGAGGACTGCCCGTTCTTCTCCCTCAAGCTGACCTATGAGGGGGATACTTTAACGGAGGCGGTCCTCGATGGAAAACGCATTTTTTCCGCTGCCAAAGACCCGCAGGGCCTTTAACGGCCGGTTTAATTCAGTTTCAGGTCTCCCTCTTTGATCCAGCCCAGCTTGCGCTCGATCTCGCAGAAGACGACGCTCAGCACAGCGGGCAGGACGAAACAGATCAGCAGCATGGCCACCCAGTCCATCGGGGTGATGGCAGCCTTGGTGCCTGCCGCGATGTCGTTGACCCAGCCAGTGTAGACGCCGATCTGGCCCACCAGACCGCAGGTGCCCATGCCGGAGGAGACCGCCGCACCGTTCATCTCAAAGTGAAACAGGCAGGTGGCCAGCGGGCCGGTGATGGCCGAGGCCAGCGTAGGAGCGATCCAGATGCGGGGGTTCTTGATGATGTTGCCCATCTGGAGCATACTGGTGCCCAGGCCCTGACTGACCAGACCGCCGACGCCGTTTTCCTTGTAGCTCATGACGGCAAAGCCCACCATCTGGGCGCAGCAGCCCGCCACAGCGGCACCGCCGGCCAGACCGGTCAGGCCCAGGGCTGCGCAGATGGCGGCGGAGGAGATGGGCAGGGTCAGCGCCACGCCCACGATGACCGAGACGAGGATGCCCATGACGAACGGGGCCTGCTCGGTGGCCCACATGATGAGGGTGCCCACCTGACTTGCCGCCGCGCCGATGGGGGCGGCGATGAGCATGGACAGGCCGACGCCCGCAAAGATCGTGACCAGCGGGGTGACGAGGATGTCGATCTTGGTCTCCTTGCTCACGGCCTTGCCCAGCTCCGCCGCCACGATGGCGATGATGAGGACGGCCAGCGGGCCGCCGGCCCCGCCCAGCGCGTTGGAGGAGTAGCCCACCGTGACCAGGCTGAACAGCACCAGCGGCGGGCAGTGGAGTGCCCAGCCGATGGCGACGGCCATGGCCGGGCCGCTCATGGCCGTGGCGTAGCCGCCCAGGTCCACCAGCACGTCCAGGCCGGTCTGCTGGCCCAGCGTCTTGATGATGGTGCCGATGAGCAGGCTGGCGAACAGGCCCTGTGCCATCGCGCCCAGCGCCTCGATGAGGTAGCGCTGCGGGGTGATGACGATATCTTTTCGTTTCAAAAACTCCTTGAAGCTTGCCATAGAATTTTCCTCTTTTCTTTTCCGGTCATTTCTGCAACCGGACTGCATGTCCATCATCATACCATACACCTGTCAAGACAGCAAGAGAAAAACGCTTTTTTCGTGAAAAGAACCAAATTTTGAAGCGCTGGATGCAATTTTTCCGCAGGCTGAACCGTATTGCCTGTGGAGCGATTTTTCTCTTTTCCGTTCGCTGTTTTTCCTTCGCACCGCCGCAAAGAAGATTGACGGATACCGGGGTTGGGTGTATACTGGAAGAGTGAAATCAGGATTTCTGGATCGGTCCCGATTCTACCGGGCTTTGCGGGCCGCACGGCGGCTGCACGTCCGATCTTATTTGGAGGCAAAAGCAAACGGCATGAAACACAAATTTCCATCGGTTCCGGATCGTACATCCGATCAAAACACCCGCCGCAATGCGGGGCAGGCCATTGCCGCCTTTGTCATGGCGCTGGCTCTGACCGTGGGCGGCGCGGGCACCACCATCCTGCTGGCTACCCAGCCTGCGGGGCTGACCGTCGCGCCTGCGGCGGTGGAGTGGGAGGCCCCCGCCATCAGCCTTCAGCCGGAGAAGAGCGCCTCCACGGAGGCCGCTTCGGAGAGCACGGCGGAAGCGTCTGCTTCCAGCGCCGCTGCGGAAGAGACCGCACCGTCACAGGCCCCTGCTTCCTCTGCCGCGGTGCCTGTGACCCCGACGGAGGCTGAGGTGCCTGCTTCCAGCACCGAACCTGCGGCGGAAGCCCCCGTTGAAGAAGCTCCTGCCGCTGTGCCGGACGAGACCCCTGCGGAGCCGTCCGCTGAGACTCCCGCCGCCGACCCGATGGCCGGTCCTGCTGAGGAGAACGACCACGAAAACTCCCTCTTCCCCCACTTCGTGCAGGAGACTGCGGAACTGGCCGCCGAAGATCCGCTGAGCGCCCCGGTGGAAACGCTGGAAGCGGAGGCCGCCGAGACCCCCGCCGCCTCTGAGAACGGCGAGGCGGTCGCTTCTGCCGGGATCTCCGATACCAACGGCACCATCCTGCTGACGCCGGAAGAGATCCGCGCCGCGCTGGACGCCGGAACGCTGGACGAAAGCAGCGTCTCCGCCCAGTGCCTTGACAGCGAGAACGGCTTCCTGAAATGGCTGTGGAACCTGCTGTTCGGCAAACAGGAGGAAGACAAGCCCTCCACCTCCACACCTGCTGCACCTGCACCGCGCCCCACCTACTCCGGCTGGCGGACCGTGAACGGCAAGACCTATTATTATGAGCCAAACACCACCGACCCCGTCACCGGCATCCGCTCCATCGACAACAAGCTCTATTACTTCGACGCCAACGGCGTGCAGCAGAACGCCACCTTCGGCATCGATGTCTCCAAATATCAGTCCAGCATCAACTTTGAGCAGGCCAAGCAGGCCGGTGTCGAATTCGTCATCATCCGCATCGGCTACCGCGGCTACGGTTCCGGCACGCTGGTGCAGGACCCCAAGTTCGAAGAGCATTTCACCAATGCCCGGAACGCCGGTCTGCGGGTGGGCGTCTACTGCTTCACCCAGGCCGTCAATGAGAACGAAGCCCGCGAGGAAGCGCAGGCCTGCGTGTATGTGCTGAACGGCCGCCAGCTGGACTACCCCATCTACTTTGACACCGAGGCTTCCGGTTCCGGCTCCGGCCGTGCCGATGGTCTGGGCGTGGAGGACCGCACCAAGTGCGCGGTCGCCTTCTGCGAAGAGGTCAAGGCTCTGGGCTATCAGCCCGGCGTCTACGCCTCCACCACCTGGTTCCGCAAGCGCCTGGACATGAGCCGGCTGACCCAGTACAACATCTGGAATGCCCACTACAACGTCGCCAGCAGCCCCATCGCCTGCAACATGTGGCAGGGCAGCTGCACCGCCCGCATCCCCGGCTACGGCGGCCAGATCGGACAACGAAAGTACAACGGAACGCAGAAGGTAGAAAACATTAAACGAATCCACAGAGAAAACCTGAGCTTTTAAGGGAGCGTCCAGAGAATATGGCATTTCGGACCGTACACTCAGGGACTGGGATCGCATTTATTGGGAGGAAGGAGAAGAAGCACTTCTGTTAGAGCGTCGAGGACGAGCCTGTGCCGCCAGTGGGACGCAGAAAGGTCGGAAGCCAAAGCTGGATAAGCAAGTAGAAGAAGATCTTATTGCAGAAAATCAGCGACTTCGGATGGAAATCGACTACTTAAAAAAATTGAATGCCTTGGTGCTGGAAGAGGAACGCCAAAACAGAAAGCACAAGTAGTTCAGGAACTAAGGCAGAAATACCCTCTGAAAGCACTGCTGCAACTTGCCGGACTTCCTCGCAGCACATTCTACTACTATCTGCACCAGTCTCAGAATCCTGCCAAATACCAGATGGTAAAGGAACAGATCGTTATAATCTTCAACGAGAACAAAAAACGATACGGATACCGCAGAATCGCAAAAGAACTGCATAACAACGATATTTGTGTGAACCAAAAGACGGTTCGGAAACTCATGAAGCAGCTTGGTTTAGTCTGTCAGGTTCGTGCAAAAAAGGAAGTACAGTTCTTACAAAGGCGAAGTTGGAGAAGTAGCTCCAAACCTGCTGGAACGGCATTTCAAGACAAACCAGCCGAATCGGAAATGGGTCACAGATGTTACCGAGTTCAAAGTGAACGACCAGAAACTCTACCTGTCTCCAATTCTTGATTTGTTCAATGGCGAAGTTGTCAGCTACAATCTGAGCCGCCATCCGAACTTTAAGCAAATCACGGATATGCTGGAAGGTGCTTTTCAAAAGCTGCCGGACAAGGTTGACAATCTGATTCTGCATTCGGATCAGGGCTGGCAATACCAGATGAAGTCCTACCAGAATCTACTGAAAGCAAAAGGAATTACGCAAAGTATGTCTCGGAAAGCCACTTGTCTGGACAATGCTGTTGCCGAGAACTTCTTCGGACTGCTCAAGACGGAACTGTTCTATCTGGAAAAATTTGATTCCATTGACCAGCTTGAAAAGGCTATTGTCGATTACATCGACTATTACCCGCACCGTGACCATCACGATGACGTCGCCTGCGGGGCCGCCGTTGGCACCGGCATCGCCCATGCCGCGCAGTGCAAAGCTCTGATCGTCGTCGATGCCCATGGGGATGGACACCTCCAGCGTCTTCCGGGTGGCCGTCTTGCCGGAACCGTGGCAGACCTTGCAGGGGTTCTTGACCAGCTTGCCCTTACCGCCGCAGCGAGAGCAGGGCTGTTGGGTCTGCATCACGCCAAAGGGTGTGCGCTGCTGGCGGATGACATAGCCGCGGCCGCCGCAGTCGGGGCAGGTCTCCGGGCTGGAGCCTGCCGCACAGCCGGAGCCATGGCACTCCGTGCACTCCTGCTGGCGGGTGATGGTGATGTTCTTCTTGCAGCCGTGGACGGCCTCGTCAAACGACAGGGTGATCCGGACACGGATGTCCTGGCCCTTGCGGGGGGCGTTGGGGTTCGCCTGGCGGGACGATGCACCGCCAAAGCCGCCGAACCCGCCGCCGAAGATATCGCCGAAGATGTCGCCCAGATCGACGCCATCGCCGCCGAACCCGCCAAAGCCGCCTGCACCGCCGCCGTTCTGGGCTGCGTAGCTGGGGTCAACGCCTGCAAAACCATACTGGTCGTACATCTGGCGTTTCTTCGGGTCCGAAAGCACCTCGTTGGCTTCGTTGACTTCCTTGAATTTTTCCTCAGCGTCCTTGTCGCCGGGGTTGTAGTCCGGGTGGTACTTCATTGCCAGCTTGCGGTAGGCCTTTTTGATCTCCGCATCCGTGGCCGATTTGGATACCCCCAGCACTTCGTAGTAATCACGCTTTTCCTGTGCCATATCCACTCACCTCTCGTATCGTAGCAACCTCCCCCTGACAGCAGCGCGCTCCCGTTTCCCACAGCGGGAAACATCCAGCAATCTGCGCAATGCTGGCCGACCTGCCAAGGGCTCCCCGGCTGGGGAGCTGGCGAGTGTCAGCGAGACTGAGAGGTTTAACCCACAAAGGCCGCTCCGGCAAAACCGGAGCGGCTTTTGCTTATATCTCAGCGCACATCCGCCGGTTTGGCCGGACATGTGCTGCCTGTATCAAAACTTAGACTTCCTTGAAGTCTGCATCGACGACGCCGTCGTCATTGGGCTTCTGCTGGTTGGCTGCACCGGCATCGGGGCCCGGCTGTGCGCCTGCGGCCTGCTGTGCGGCAGCAGCTGCCTGATACATCTTCTCGAAGACGTGGCTCAAAGCGTCCTGCTTTGCCTTGATGTCGTCGATGGAGCCGGACTGCACAGCGGTCTTCAGGTCGGCCAGCTTTGCCTCGGCCTCGCTCTTGACGTCTGCGGGCATCTTGTCGCCGTTCTCCTTCAGCATCTTCTCGGTCTGGAAGACCATCTGGTCGGCACCGTTGCGGATATCGACCTCTTCGCGCTTCTTCTTATCGTCTGCTGCGAACTGCTCTGCTTCCTTGACGGCCTTGTCGATGTCGTCCTTGGACATGTTGGTGGAAGCCGTGATGGTGATGTTCTGCTCCTTGCCGGTGCCCAGGTCCTTTGCGCTGACCTTCACGATGCCGTTTGCATCAATATCGAAGGTGACTTCGATCTGAGGCACACCACGGGGAGCCGGAGCAATGCCATCCAGGTGGAAGACACCCAGGCTCTTGTTGTCGCGTGCAAACTCACGCTCGCCCTGCAGAACGTTGATCTCGACCGAGGGCTGGTTATCGGCAGCGGTGGAGAAGACCTGGCTCTTGTGGGTGGGGATGGTGGTGTTGCGCTCGATGATCTTGGTGCAGACGCCGCCCAGGGTCTCAATGCCCAGGCTCAGCGGGGTGACATCCAGCAGCAGCAGGCCCTTGACGTCGCCCTGCAGGACGCCGCCCTGAATGGCTGCACCGACTGCCACGCACTCGTCGGGGTTGATGCCCTTGAAGGGCTCGCAGTTCAGTTCCTTCTTCACGGCGTCGTAGACGGCGGGGATACGGGTCGAACCACCGACCATCAGGACCTTCTTCAGGTCAGAAGCGCGCAGGCCTGCATCCTGCAGAGCCTTGCGGACAGGGGTCATGGTGCGGTCGACCAGATCTGCGGTCAGCTCGTTGAACTTTGCGCGGGTCAGGGTCATATCCAGATGCTTGGGGCCGGTCGCATCGGCGGTGATGAAGGGCAGGTTGATCTGGGTGCTCATTGCGCTGGACAGCTCGATCTTTGCCTTCTCAGCAGCTTCCTTCAGGCGCTGAGCAGCCATCTTGTCCTTGCGCAGGTCGATGCCGTTCTCGGTCTGGAAGGCGTCTGCCATCCAGTCGATGATGCGCTGGTCGAAGTCATCGCCGCCCAGGTGGGTATCGCCGTTGGTGGCCAGAACTTCGGTGACGCCGTCGCCCATCTCGATGATGGAGACATCGAAGGTGCCGCCGCCCAGGTCGTAGACCATGATCTTCTGGTCGTCTTCCTTATCGATGCCGTAGGCCAGAGAAGCAGCGGTCGGCTCGTTGATGATACGCTTGACATTCAGGCCGGCAATGGTGCCTGCGTCCTTGGTGGCCTGACGCTGGCTGTCGTTGAAGTATGCGGGGACGGTGATGACTGCCTCGGTGACAGGCTCACCCAGATAAGCCTCGGCGTCTGCCTTCAGCTTCTGCAGGATCATAGCGCTGACCTGCTGGGGGGTGTACTCCTTGCCGTTCAGGGTGACCTTGTGGTCGGTGCCCATCTGGCGCTTGATGGAAGAAACGGTGTTCTCCGGGTTGGTGATGGCCTGACGCTTTGCGACCTGGCCGACCAGACGGTCGCCGGTCTTGGTGAAGCCGACAACGGACGGGGTGGTGCGGGCACCCTCAGAGTTTGCGATGACGACGGGTTCGCCGCCCTCCATAACAGCTACACAGCTGTTGGTGGTGCCAAGGTCGATACCAATGATCTTACTCATAATGAAAGCTCCTCTCAAATCAGAACGTATTTGTTTATATGATGCTCAAAGTGGATAAGCGGATGTTTATTTGAAAACCCTTGCGGGTCTTTGCGAAGTTACTCGGCCACCACAACGGTCGCATGGCGGACAATCTTGTCGCCCAGCTTGTAGCCCTTCTGGTAGACGGTGACCACCGTGCCGCTCTCCTGGCCCTCTTCGGCGGGGACCTGCTGCACGGCGTTCATGAAATTGGGGTCGAACGGCTTGCCCAGGGATTCGATCTCCTCCACATGGAGGACATCCAGTGCCTTGGCCGCCTTATCCAGCGTCATGGTCACACCCTTTTTGTAATTCTCGTCGGTGGTGGGGGCGTTGGCCGCCATCTCCAGCGTATCAAGGATGGGGATGATCTGGTTGACCGCAAAGGAGATGCCATCGTTGAACTTCTGGTCAGCTTCGCGGGCGGTGCGCTTGCGGTAGTTGTCGTACTCGGCAGCCATCCGCAGCAGCTTTTCTTTGGTCTGGGCCGCTTCCTGCTCGGCTGCTTCCAGCTTTGCCTTTGCAGCTTCCAGGTCGCGGTTTTTCTTGAACCAGCCGTCCTTCTTCGCATCCTTGGGCTCCGCTGTCTCGGATGCGGGCGCAGCCTGTTCAGCGGCTGCTTCGGGTGCGGCCTGCTCAGCGGTCTTTGGCTCTGCGGCGGGTTCCGCCTGCGGGGTCTTCTTGGTTTCTTCGCTCATTCCAGGTCCTCCTTATAGATCACAGTCCGCCGGGGTGCGGCTGCCTGCGGGGTATCTTTTCGTTTGCCGCTCATGCCTTCGCCGAGCTGGTCGGCAAAGGTGTGGAGCAGAGGCATCAGCTTTTGGAAGGGCATCCGGGTCGGCCCGATGAGTGCCACCGAGCCCCACAGCCCGCCGCCGACCAGATAACGGTCGCTGACGATGCACAGGCCGGGGATCTGCGGCTCGATGTCCTCGCCCAGCAGGATGCTCTCGCTCTGCTCTGTGGGCGGGGCGATGAGCCGGGCGGCCGCTTCCTCATCGCTCAGCAGGCTGAGGATGGAACCGACCTTGCCTTCCAGCTGGGGCCAGTCGAGCAGGTACTGCTCGCCGCCCAGATAGACATGCGGTTTGGTGGAATCCTGCAGGATGGCCGCTGCCGCCGACACCACCGGCACCAGCTCCGGGCTGATCTGGCCGCACAGCTCTGCAAGGAGCCGGGGCGAAAGATCCATGGGAGCCACGAATGTCAGGTTCCGGTTGAGCAGGGCGGCCAGCGCCGCAGCATCCTCACGCGAGAGGCCGGTGCGCACCCGCGCCACGCGGGTCCGGACGTAGCCGGCCGTGGTCACCGCCAGCACTGCCGCCGCGCTGCGACCTACCTGCACCACCTCATAATGGGCGATGCAGAGGTCCTCGGCACAGGGGGTGCTGATGGCTGCGGTGCAGCCGCTGATCTGGGCCAGCGCCCGTGCGGCACCTTGGGCGAGCTTTTCAGGCTCGTGGTCCAGGCTGGCGAACACGGCGTCCACCCGTGCGCGGGTCACGCGGTCCAGCGGCTGGTCATCCGTCAGCAGATTGTCCAGATAATAACGGTAGCCCTTGGCACTGGGCACACGGCCCGCGCTGGTGTGGGGCTGCTCCAGCAGGCCCAGCTTGGTCAGCGCCGCCATCTCGTTGCGCAGCGTCGCACTGGAAACTGCCATGTCAAAGTAGTTTGCCAGCACACTGCTGCCCACAGGCTCCCCTTCGAGACCATACAGCGCCACGATCGCCTGCAAGACTCGCTGCTTGCGTGCATCCATCGTCATAGCGCCTGCCTCCTTCGTTTGCTTTTCGTTCTTTAGCACTCTATCTTCCTGAGTGCTAAGACCATTATATCCAATTTTTCCGCGCTGTCAATAGGTTCGCAGAAAAGTTTTGAAAGATTCACAAATTGGTCATAAGAAAACGGCCCACGCCGAGGCGCAGGCCGTTTGTTTCTATTATAAGGTATTCACTCTTCCATCTGCTTTGCCAGAAACGCCGCCGCCACAGTTGCGGCCTTCTCCTGCGCGGCATCCGGCTGTGCCGCCCGGTCCTCGGTCAGAAGGCCCACGGCACCGGTCACATCCCCCGCCGCGATGATGGGGCAGACGCAGAGCAGAGCGCGCTGCGCCCCCTCGCAGGGCAGGAGGGCCTTTTCCGGGTCGCCGCCGTTGGCGTAGAGCTTCCGGCTGTCCATCAGCTTTTCCAGCGGCTGGCTGACGCTGCGGTCCACAAGGTCCCGCCGCCCGGCACCGGACGCCGCTAGGATGCGGTCCCGGTCACAGACGAAGGCCGTCAGTGCGAAGCTCTTGCTCAGCGCATCCACATACTGCGTCGTCACGCTGCTCAACTCCCCCACCGGCGAATACTTCTTGAAGATGACCTCGCCGTCGCCGGTCGTGAAGATCTCCAGCGGGTCTCCCCGGCGGATGCGCTGGGTGCGGCGGATCTCCTTGGGGATGACGACCCTCCCCAGTTCATCAATGCGGCGGACGATCCCGGTTGCTTTCATAACACATTCTCCCTTTCTCGGTCCCACGTTTCCTTGGTTCCCAGATTTCGTTTCCTGTGGTTATTTTGTGGTAGAGAAAGGAGAATTATTCAAGCGCGAAGCTCTGCCTGCGGGAGCTGCCCTGTTTTTGCTTGTCCTCATACATCCGGTGGTCTGCCAGGATGCGGATGTCGCGGACGACGGCCCGGTCGGCCGGGTAGCAGGCCGAACCGCAGCTGGTGCCAATGCAGATGGTCCGGCCGTCCAGCACATAGGGCTGCCGGATGACCGATTTGATGGTCTCGATCCGCTGGGCGCACCCGTCTGCATCGACTTCGCCGTTCACGATCAGGGCAAACTCATCGCCGCCGATGCGGAACGCAAAGTCGCTGCTCCGCACACAGCTCCGCAGCCGGTCGGCCACGGCCCGGAGCAGCTGGTCGCCCACATCGTGGCCGTAGGTGTCGTTGACCGGCTTGAACCGGTCCAGATCCAGATAGAACAGAGCAAAGGGCTGGCGCGCCTTTTCCTTCTGCTTCAGGGTGCTGTTGAAGCACCGCTCGTTGAACAGGCCGGTCAGGCCGTCGGTGTTGGCCAGCCCCTCCAGTTTCCGTCGTTCCAGCGCTTCGGTGCGGAGGGCGTTTTCTTTTTCTTCCATTTCCAGTGCCGCATCCAGCTTGACCGACCGCACCATCGCCACGGCCACGCTGCCCATCAAAAAAAGCAGCAGCAGGATGGTAGCCGTCTGGATCTTCCGCATCCCGGCATCGACGACATCGCGCTCCACGATCCCCACGACGGTCAGGTCCTGAAAGCCCACCGGCTGATAGACCAGATAATAGCCCTTGCCGCCGTACCGATACCCGGTGCTGCCGCTGCCGCCGCTGCGCACGTTCTCCCGCATGGCGGCAAAGCCGTCGGCATCGACCTTGGCATTTTTCTCCAGAAAATCGAACAGGTTCGTCATCCAGGATTCGATCTCACTCTTCGGCTCCTCGGACAGCATCACGCTGCCGTCCGGGTAGATGATGTAGCAGTCGCTCTGGCCGTTATAGGCATGGCCGCCGATCATCTCTTCCAGCATTGCATTGTCGTAGCTGACGGCAATGCAGGTGTAGGTCACACCGGAGACCTCGACCGGCCGGATGGGCACGGTGAACACGACCCGGCGCTCGCCCGTGTCCATGATATAGCTGCTCACGCTGGACCGGCCGGTCGCATACGTCGCTGCAAACGCGCCCCACAGTTCCTGCGCCTCTCCGCTCTCTCCGGTGGCTTTCAGATACTGGTTGGACTCATTGAACAGGTACAGCTCACTGTACCGCCAGGTCGTTTTTTCGCGGTTGAAGTGGCGCAGACTGGCCCGGATGGCCGTTTCGTCTGCCTCCTGCAAGCTGTTGCCCCACTCGCTCAGCACGTTCCAGTTGCGCTGCGCGAACATGGTAAACGTCTTGTTCACCTGCTCGTAGGTCTCCAGCAGGTTTTGGGTGCTCTCCCGATAGAACTGGCGCTGCACATATACCAGATAGCCCACAATGTTGAAAAGGCACACCACCACCAGGAGCGTAAGCGCAGCGGCTCGCCGTCTGCTTCTCTCTATCCTATAATCCCATGACATATTCATCGTACCCCCGAATTTTTTCGAGAGAAGTTAAAATTTCTTAGCCACATCTTTGCTGCATCACTTCAAATCTACCAGATTCTTCCTCTTCTGTCAATGCTCTTCCATAGTTTTTCCCGTTTGAACTCTGGCCGTTTTTTCCGGTTTATGCTATACTGGGTCTGTTCTTCAGGCCCTGCGCCGCACGGGAGGGTTCCGGCGGCTTTTTCTCTTTTCAGAAAGGATCGTTTCATGCAACAGATCGTGATCTTAGGCGGCGGTGCGGCCGGGATGGCGGCGGCGCTGGCCGCAGCACAGGCGGCCCCCGCCGGGGCAGTGCGCGTCACCGTGCTGGACCGCAACCCCCGCTGCGGCAAAAAGCTGCTGGCCACCGGCAACGGCCGGTGCAACCTCAGCAACACCGGCATCGCACCGGCGTGTTATTTCACCGCAGACCCAAAGGCGCTGGCCCCGCTGCTGAACGCCGTGAACACCGCCGCGCCGCTGGAATGGTTCCGGGCGCTGGGGCTTTACACCCGCACCGACGAAGCTGGGCGGGTCTACCCGTATTCCAATCAGGCGGCGGACGTCCTCGCCCTGCTGGAGGGCCACATGGCCCGGCTGGGGGTGGAGGTGCGCACCGGCTGCACCGTCAACACCCTGAGCCAGAACCGGAACGGCTACGCCGTCCTCTTTGACAGTGCCGAGCGCAGCAACGAGACGCTCCATGCCGATGCCGTCATCTGCGCCATGGGCGGCAATGCAGGCCCGCAGTTCGGCACCGATGGCTTTGGCACCCGCTTCGCCGCCCAGTGCGGCGGAAAGCTGGAACCGCTCTACCCCTGCCTGACCGCCTTGCAGACGGCCCGGCCCAACAAAGCGCTGGCCGGCATCCGGGTCAAGGCCCGCGCCGCGCTGCTCGACCTGGACCGCCACACCCTGCTGGCCGAGGAGACGGGCGAGGTGCAGTTCACCGACTACGGCCTGTCCGGCATCTGCATCATGCAGCTGTCCGGCCTGCTGGCCCCCCGGCGCGGCCCGAAGCGCCCCGCTGTGGAGCTGGACCTCTTCCCCGCGCTGGACGAGGCCGCGCTGACGGCCCTGTTCGCTGCGCGGGTGCCCCTGCTGCCGGGCCGGACGCCCGCCGATTTCTGGACGGGGCTGCTCAACCCCAAACTGGGCCGCGCCCTCTGGGCAGCGGCCCGCCTGCCGGACACACCGCTGGATACCCTGCCCGATGCCGCCTGGCAGGTGCTGGCCAACACGGCCAAGCACTGGCTCTTCGAAGACCTGACCCCCTGCGGATGGAAACAGGCCCAGACCACCGGCGGCGGCCTGAGCCTGACCGAACTGGAACCCAGCTTCCAGTTCAAGGGCTGTCCGGGGCTGTACTTCGTGGGCGAAACGCTGGACTGCGCCGGGATGTGCGGCGGCTTCAACCTGCACTGGGCCTTCGGCAGCGGCATCACCGCCGGGCGGGACGCCGTGCGCACCCTGCGCCGCCCGCACAAAAAGAGATGACAAGACCCGGCCCTCTCCTGCACGTCTGCCGGAGAGGGCCGGGTCTTTTTGCGTTCTTTATTCGTTTGCGGCTTTGTCCAGCGTGGCTTCCTCTGCTTCTTCCTCCTTCTGATACTCTGCAAAGGCCGACCACATGGGTTCGACCTGCTTGCCGTGGAACTTGCGGTCCACATAGTTCCGGGTGATGGCCGCAACCGTTCCCGACAGGCTCAGCACACCGATCAGGTTCGGCAGCATCATCAGGCCGTTGAAGGTATCGGACAGGTCCCACGCGAGGTCGAGCTTCATCGTCGCACCCACCAGCACCATGGCCACGAAGACCACCTGATAGCCCATGCTGGCCTTGGTGCCGAACAGATATTCAAAGGCTTTGGTGCCGTAGTGGCTCCAGCCCAGCACCGTGGAATAGGCGAACAGCAGGATGGACACCGCGATGAACTTGGGGCCAAAACTGCCGAACACGGTGGAGAAGGCTTCGCCCACCAGCGCAGAGCCCTGCACCTCGGTGAGCATCCGGCCGGTGTTCAGGTCCACGAAGCCGGACGTCAGGATGACCAGCGCCGTCAGGGTGCAGACCACGATGGTATCGGCAAAGACCTCAAAAATGCCCCACATGCCCTGCTGCACCGGCTCCTTGACGTTGGAGGACGCGTGCACCATGACCGACGAGCCGAGGCCCGCCTCGTTGGAGAATGCGCCGCGCTTGAAGCCCCAGGTGATGGCGCGGGACACACCGTAGCCCAGCACACCGCCGCCCGCCGCCTGCATGGCGAAAGCGCCTTTGAAGATGGCCGCGAACGCAGCCGGGATCGCCGTAACATGGGTCAGCACAACCGTCAGCGCACCCAGGATGTAGAACAGCGCCATCAGCGGAACGACCTTTTCCGTCACGGCCGCCACCCGCTTCAAGCCGCCCAGGATGACCAGCGCGGACAGCACCACCAGCAGGATGCCGGTGAGGAGATTCGGCACCTGGAAGGCCGCATTCATGTTGCCCGCAATGGAGTTGATCTGGCTCATATTGCCGATGCCAAAGGAGGCCAGCACACAGAAGCAGGCGAACAGCACCGCCAGCACCCGGCCCAGCTTTTTGCAGCCCTTCTTGCTGCCCAGACCGTCGGCCAGGTAGTACATCGCGCCGCCGGACCACTCGCCGTCGGCGTTCTTGCGGCGGTAAAAGATGCCCAGAACGTTTTCCGAGTAGTTGGTCATCATGCCCAGGATGGCCATGGCCCACATCCAGAAGATGGCACCCGGCCCGCCGCTGAGGATGGCCGTTGCCACGCCCACGATGTTGCCGGTGCCGATGGTCGCCGCCAGCGCGGTGCACAGGCTTTGGAACTGGCTGATGGCCTTATCGTTCTTTTCGGTATGGGCCGTGATGTCCCGGTCGGTGAAGATGGCACCGATGGTGTTCCGCAGCCAGTACCGGAAATGCCCGAACTGGAAAAAACCGGTGCGCACCGACATCACAAAGCCGGTGCCGAACAGCAGCGCCAACCCCACCGGTCCCCAGACGATGCCGTTGACAACTCCATTCACGCTCGTAATGGTCTCTAACATGGTCGTTCCCCCTCTGCAAAACAAAAAGCGGACAGAACGCCAAAGGCTCTGCCCGCAAAACGCAGCTTCCCGCACAGGGGGCCTGCTGCTGACAGACACACCCCTTTGTGCGCAACAGACGGCGGAGCCGCCGTCTCTCCTCATTCTGTTCCCGTGTGATGCACAGTTCCGTTTGTCTGTGCGTGATAGAAGAACTGTATCATAGTTTCCCGCCGCTGGCAAGCTTTTTGTTTCAATTTATTCTGAGGTTTCATCTTTGATGCAAAGTGGATGAATTTTATTTTCGTATGACTTTTCCGCACAGCCCGCGTTTTTTGTATAATCCGCAGGCGGCGGGGCCATCCTTTCCGTAACACCGGCAAAGGAGGGAAGCGGAATGCACAAAGGCGGGTGGAAGCCGTTCTGGGCCGCACTGGGGGCGGCGCTTCTGGTGCTGCTGCCGCTGGTGGGCGGCACCGTCCTGCTCACCCGGCAGATGCTGCGCCAGCAATGGCTGATGCAGACCGCCGAGCCGCAGCGGGGTGTGCCCATCGACCTGCCCAAAGCCGACGACCGGATGACGCTGCTGCTCTGCACCGCCGGGGAGCAGCCCGGCTTCGTGCTGTTCTACCTGAACGCGCCCCAGAACGCCGCCCATCTGCTGGCGGTGCCGGGGCAGCTGACGGTGCCGTTCGGCGGCGGCGAAGCCTCGCTGGCCCAGTGCTATGCAGCGGCCGGCCCGGCGCGGTGCCGTCAGGCCCTGCTGGAAACGCTGGCCCTGCCGGAGGATACCCTGTATCTGGCCCTCTCGCCCGCCGTGCTCGAAACGCTGGCGGCGCGGTATGGGGCCGTGCGGGTCAGCCTTTCGGGCGCACTGACCGCCGAGGAGCTGGACGCCCTCGGCCAAAGCCCCAGCGTCCAGACCTTCCGCGCACGGGAGGCATCGGATCTTCTGACCGGGCTGGACGCCGACGGCCTTACCGCCCAGCCGCCGGGCCGCAGCCCCGCGCCGCCGTGTGGGACGCCTTTTTCCGCCAGAACTTCGAGCTGCTGCCCGCCACCCTGCCGGAGGCCCTGCGCAGCCAGAGTTCCTCCCTGCTGACCGACTTTGCAGCCCAGGACTACACCCTGCTGGGCGACATCCTCGAATTTCTCGTGAACCGCGCGGCGGTGTTCCAGTCGGACGCCCTGCCCGGCGCGTGGGACCGCAAGGCGGGCACTTACACCGTCACCGAGGCGTCCCGCGCAGCGGTGCAGACCTTCCTCAACGTCTCCCCCACCGAGGGGCAGGCGTCGTCCGCCAGCGAGCCGTAGCCCAGCACCAGTGTGCCCGCAAGGCCGCGGGCGCTGCCGGTCAGGTCGTAGTCGCTCAGCAGGCTCAGCCGGACGCCCTCGGCCTCGGCAGCGGCCCGGAGTGCCGCATCCGGCGGGGCATCCCGGAGCGCCGCCAGCAGATGCAGACCGGTGTGCAGGCCGGAAAAACGAAGTTCTCCCGGCGCGAAGGCTGCGTTCAGCGCCCGGACCAGCGCATCCCGCCGGGCCTTGTAGGCCACCCGCTCCCGCGCCAGATGCCGGGTGAAATATCCCTCGTTGATGAACCGGGCCAACGTCTGCTGCTCGAACCGGCTGACCGGGCTGGAATAGAGCCGGTACGCTGCCCGCCACGCCGGGAGCAGCTGGACCGGGAGCACCATATAGGCGATGCGGATGCTGGGGGCCAGACTGCGGGAGCAGGTGGAAAGGTAGACCACCGGGCCGTCGGCCCCGGCCATGCCCTGCAGGCTGGGCAGCGGGCGGGTGTCGAAACGGAACTCGGAGTCGTAGTCGTCCTCGATGATGTAGCGCTCCCCCGGCCTGCGGGAGGCCCAGTGGAGCAGCTCGGCCCGGCGTCCGGCGGGCATGGTGGCCCCGGTGGGGAACTGGTGGCTGGGGGTCACATAACAGACCGCCGCGCCGGAGCGGGACAGCGCCTCGATGGACAGGCCGTCCGCATCCACGGGCAGGCAGCAGCAGGAGACGCCGTTGTTCTCCAGCACCCGCCGGGCGCGGGGGTAGCCGGGATTCTCCACCGCCGCCGGGCCGGGCAGCAGCGGGGCCAGCAGGCCCAGCAGGTATTCCAGACCTGCCCACGACGACCTGCTCCGCCCGGCACTGCACGCCCCGGTATTCTTCCAGATAATCCGCCAGCGCCTGCCGCAGCTCGATGTCCCCCTGCGCGTCGCCGTGGGTCAGCAGTTCGGGCGAGGAGTAGAGCAGCTCTTTCTGGAGCCGTGCCCAGGTGCGGAACGGGAAGAGGGCCGGGTCCACCCCCCGCGTGGAGAGGTCATACCGCACCGGCTGCACCGGCGGTCCCGCCTCCGGCTGGGGCAGGAGCGCGGCGGGCGGCGGCGCGGCCGGGCGGACGGGCAGGGCCAGATATTCCTGTACATAAAAGCCGCTGCGCTCCCGCGATTCCAGATATCCTTCCGCCGCGAGCAGCTGGTAAGCTGCATCCACGGTGTTCACCGAGACGGACAGTTCCGCCGCCAGCCGCCGCTTGCCGGGCATCCGGGTGCCCGCCGGGATGGCCCCGGTGCGCATTTCCTCGGCCAGGCTCTCATAGAGCTGTTCGTACAGCGGCACCGCCGAGGCCGCATCCAGTGCTGTCGTTAAATGGAACACAAAACCCCTCCTCTTTTTGGGCATTTCCTCAAACTGACCCCATAAAAAAACTATATTCTGGGTATTTTCACGGGGCCAGTTTTGCGTATAATAGGAGCATACCCGCTGTACACCCAAATGTCAAGTAGTTTTATGGGTAAATTGGGACATTCCGGTCTCCCGGCAGGTCTTTGTGAAAATTGGAGGGAATCATCATGTCAACCACCGCAATGTGGCTGCTGCTGGCAGTCGTTGTCATTGTCATCGTCTTTGCAAGTGTGCTGTACAAGCGCGCCTTTACCGTCCACGAGCTGGCACTCACCGGCGTCATGGCCGCGCTGAGCCTCGTGGCCTACCTGTTCTTCCGTGTGCCGTTCTACGGCGGCTCTTCGTTCCATCTGGGCAACACCTTCACCGCCCTGACCGCCCTGCTGCTGGACGGCGTATCCGGCGGTCTGGCCGGTGCCATCGGTCTGGCTCTGGCCGACATCCTGGCCGGTGACCCGGGCTATGCCGTCACCACCTTCGTGCTGAAGTTCCTCATCGGCATCACCTGCGGCGCGGTGGCCCACAAGGTGTTCAAGCTCCGCGACCTCGACCGCCACAGCTCCGGCTATCTGGTCAAGGTCATCGTGGCTGCCGGTTCCGGCCTGCTGCTGAACGTCTTCACCGACCCGTTCCTCGGCTACTTCCGCAATGTATACATCTTCGGTCAGGATTACACCATCGCCAAGGCCCTGACCAAGATCACCGGCGGCGTCACCTTCGTCAACAGCGTGGCCTCCACCGTCTGCGTCGTTCCCTCTCCTCTACCTTGCCCTGCGCCCGGCCCTCGACCGCGCCGGTCTGCTGCCCAAGGGAGAGAAGAAGAACTAAGCCTTTCCCCTGCCTCTCCACAGGTCTCTACACAAAAGCCCGCCCCCGGTGCCGCACATCTGCGCAGCACCGGGGGCGGGTCGTTTATTGCTCTTTTTCAAATACGAGGAAGCGGAACGCGATGTCGGTGGTCAGCTCCGGCAGGGCGGCCAGACGGGCCGCGCCGTCGCGGGGCGTTTTCCAGTAGTAGGGCGTCATGGCGAAGAGCGCTTCCAGCTGGGCGGCGGGCACCGTGATGGTCCCGGAGACTTCCCGCTCCCCGATGGGGCGGAAGCCTTCATACGCCACCTGCTGCACCGGGTTTTTGTAGGGCGTCTCGTAGAGGACGGCCTTCATCTGGTACAGATGCTCCGCGCCGGGCACGACGTAGAGCATCCGCCCACCGGGGCGCAGGACCCGCAGAAACTCCTCCTGCGCAAAGGGCGAGAAGCAGTTCAGCAGCAGGTCGGCCCATCCGGTGCGGACCGGCTGGGCAAAGCTGGATGCCACCGCATAGCGGGCCGTGGGCAGCGCCTTTGCCGCCAGCCGGACTGCCGGTTTGGCGATGTCGAACCCCGCCAGCTCCAGCGGCCGCCCGGCCGCATCAAACTGCCGGGTGATGCAGCGGTCGTACCAGCCCTCGCCGCAGCCTGCATCCAGCAGGTGCAGCGGGGTCTCCGGCCCGGCCGGGAGACCGTATTCCAGACACAGCTCCCCCACCGCCTGCCCAAAGATGCCGTAGTATCCGGCATTCAGGAAGGCGCGGCGGGCGGCCACCATCTCTTTGCTGTCGCCGGGGGCCTTGGTGCGCATGCTCTGCACCGGCAGCAGATGCCAGTAGCCCTCTCTGGCGCGGTCAAAGCAGTGGCCGGAGGGGCATTTCAGATTCTGCTCCCCGGTCAGCGGCCCGCCGCACAGCGGGCACTGCCATGGCTCAGACTTCATCGCTGTGATCCTCGATGGGAGCCGTTGCGCCGCCGTGGGCGTTCATATACTCTTCGAAGTTGGTGAACTTCTGCTGCGGCGGGCGGCGGCTGATGAGGACCAGACCCGGATCTTCGTCCCGGCCGGGCGCACTGTTCCGGCTGCGGCTGCGGGAGGCCTCCTGCTTCGGGGCACGGGGTGCGCGGGCGGGCTGGCCCGCATTGCTGCGCTCCGTGCGGCCCTTTCCGGTGCTGGCACTGCCTGCGGCGTTCTGTGCCGGGCGGGCCGGGCGCTCCGTCCGCTCGGTGCGGCCCCCGCGAGCCGGGCGGCTGGCACTGCCCGGCTGGGCATTGCGGCGGCTCTGGCTGTTCGGGGCGTTCTGGGTGTTCTCGCCTTTGACGCTGCCGGCCGGCGCCGCCGTTTTTGCGGCGGGCTGGGCTGCGGGCGCATTGGGCTTTTTGGCCGGGCGCAGCGGCGTCGCTTCCGGGGCGCTCACAAAGTGGGGGTCGAACTTGGGCTGGGCGTTGCTGCCGCGGTTCGGGGCGGCATTGCTGCTCGCGGCGGGGGCGGCTGTTGTTGGAGCGGCGGTTTTCGCTGCGTCCGCCGAGGGTGCGCTTCTGGTTTTCATCCATGGATGGTTCCTCTTTCGGTTGAGATTTCATCGGCTCTGCCTTGGCAGCAGCCGTTTTTTCTTTTTTGGGCCGGGCCGGTTTCGCCGCCTTGGCGGGCTTTTCCGGCTGGGCGGCAGGCGCTTCGGCCTCTGCCTTGGGCTTTTTGCCCCGCACAGGCGGCTCCTTTTTGGCCGGGGCGGGCACGCCGTCCCACGGGTGGCCGGACACCACCGGGATCTTCCGGCGGTTCAGCTTTTCGATGCCGGCCAGATACTCCTGCTCCTCAGGTGCACAGAAGCTGACCGCCGTACCGTCGGCACCGGCGCGGGCCGTGCGGCCGATGCGGTGGACGTAGGTCTCCGGCACCTCGGGCAGGTCGTAGTTGAACACATGGGACAGCTCGCTGATGTCGATGCCGCGGGCGGCGATATCGGTGGCCACCAGCACCTTGGTATCCCCGGCCTTGAAGCCCTCCAGCGCCGCCACGCGGGCGGACTGGCTCTTGTTGCCGTGAATGGCCGCTGCCGGGATGCCCTGCTTGTTCAGGTCTTTGGCGATCTTATCCGCGCCGTGCTTGGTGCGGCTGAACACCAGCGCGTTCTGCACCGGCGGCTTCAGATTCTTGATGAGCCAGGGCAGCAGGAACTTCTTGTTGCCCTTCTCGACGAAATACAGGCTCTGGTCGATCCGCTCCACTGTGCTGGACACGGGGTCCACCTTGACGAAGGCGGGGTCGTGGAGGATGCCTGCGGCCAGCTGCTCGATCTCTTTGGGCATCGTGGCGCTGAACATCAGGTTCTGGCGCTTTGCGGGCAGCTTTGCGATGACCTTCTTCACGTCATGCACAAAGCCCATGTCCAGCATCCGGTCGGCCTCGTCCAGCACGAAGATCTCGATGTGGGAGAGGGTCGATGAGGCCCTGCCCCACCAGGTCGTTCAGGCGGCCGGGGCAGGCGATGAGGATATCGACGCCCTTCTTGAGGGCCGCGACCTGCGGGGCCTGGCCCACGCCGCCAAAAATCACGGTGCTGCGCTGGTTCATGTACTTGCCGTACAGCTCAAAGCTCTCGCCGATCTGCAGCGCCAGCTCGCGGGTGGGGGTCAGGATCAGGGCACGGACGGCCCCTTTCTTTTTGGCCGGGGCCGCCGTCAGGCGGTCCAGCATGGGCAGCGCAAAGGCTGCGGTCTTGCCGGTGCCCGTCTGGGCGCAGCCCATCAAATCCCTCCCGGCCAGCACCGGCGGGATGGCCGATGCCTGAATGGGCGAGGGGGGATTCGTAGCCCGCCTCCGCAACGGCACGCAGCAGCGGGGCGGACAGATTCAGTTCGTTAAAAGTCATGGTTCTCCTATTGTCCATGAAATGCTTCCGCCTCGCCCTGTCGGGAAGGCCTCTGCATTTCATCTGTTACTCTTTGATTTTCCGACACTCGATGTAATACCGTTTTTCCTCCGCATGGCCCATGCTGAAGGTCTTGCGGGGCAGCACGCCGCCCATCACGACGCCCTTGAACAGGTCGCTCTTGTCGAAGGGCGGCAGCAGGAAGGCCACGCCGCCCTGCTTGGTCAGGGCGCGGACCGCAGGCTCATCGTGGACGTAATCCACGCGGGCCTCGATATGGCGGGCCATAAAATATTCGATGAAGGCGTCGATGGTGCCGACGGTCAGCGGGGCCACGGGATGCTCGAAGCTGAGGACATTGGACACATGGGGGCCTGCCAGCGTGAAGGACTGCTGCTTCGGGTCGCCGAAGCAGATGCCGGCCATGTTGGAGTCGCTCCACGCGATGAGGGCCAGCAGCACCGCGCCGCAGTCCACGTTGAAGAGGACGCGGTGGATGGGCTCGATCTCGATGGCGGGCGAATGGACGTTGCACACCTCGGCCAGGCACCAGCGGGCCGGGTGGTCTGCCTGCTGCTCCGGGGGCAGGGTCTGCTTCAGCTCCTCCCAGTAGGCCTTGGCCGATGCCAGCGAGTGGTTGCCGTCGCCCACGGCCAGCGTCAGCGGGGCTGCGCCCCTGGCCTGCGGATACCGGGCATCAAAGACTTCCTGACGGCCCAGCCCCTGCAGGGCCGTGTCGATCTGGGCCAGCAGAGCCGGGTCTTCCACGGCCCAGCCCGCGATGTGCCCGCCGCCCAGCATCAGTTCGCCTTCGTAGACCTTGCGCAGCGCGTCTTTCTTCATCCCGATGGGCTCGATGAGGGTGCAGCCGGGGTCGTCGGCCAGCATCATGACGTGGGGCGTTTCCAGGCTGGCCCCGCGCCGGACGGCCATCCGGGGCGGGATGCGGCTCTCGACCGTGTGTTCGCTGGGGCGCACCTCCGGCTGGGCACCCTCGGCGTAGCTGTAGGCTTCAAGGTCGATTTTCCCCACCAGCCCCTGCCGGATGCGGCCGCTCTGCTCGGTGCGCTCCACATAGATAAAGCCGTCCACCGCGCGGGTCAGCACCGTGCGAAGATAGTCGTCCATGGTCTCATGGATCTTCTGGATGCGGCCGGTCACGCCGCTCTCTTCCAGATACACTTCCGGCAGGACCAGGTTCAGGGTGCTGGGCGAACCTGCCGCTGTCCGGGCCGCTTTTTCCCAATAAGAGCGGTCGCTCGTAAACTGATCGCAGGCCACGCAGCCCCACTGCTCCAGCGGGATATTCTCCGCCGGGAGCAGGATGTGTGCCGGAGAAAAGCACGATGTTTTGTTCATATCACATTCCTCCCTCTCGCGTTATTGAAAGGAAACCGTAGTTTTTATTCATAGTATCCGGCCGCATTGTCCCGCACGACCACATGCTCGACGCCCGCTTCGGTCTGCGCCTGCACCAGAGCAGCGCGCTCCTCGGCGGTCATGGTGGAGGCCGAAGGCACCCGCACCACAAGGTTCTTCACGCCCAGCTGTGCCGCCGGGACGCCCAGTGTGCTGGAGGTGTCGGCCACCTCGGCCAGCGTATAGCTGTACCACAGGGTCACACCGTTGCCGAAGCGCTGCTCCCAGACCGCCATGTCGGCCCGCAGCTGGTCGGCACGGCTCACGCCATTGGTGGTGCCATAGTCCTGCTTGCTGCTGGTGGAGGCCGGGAACTGGACGTTCTCCAGCACCATCTGTTCGAACCCGGCGGTGTGCAGCTCGTCGATGAGATCGCCGATGTACTGGACGGCTGCGTCCGCATAGGGGTTCAGCCAGGGCTTGCCGTCGGCAGACGCCTTGTTGTCCAGCCAGAGGTAGGCCTGCCCCTTATATCCAATGGCCATGGCGTGGTCGGCGCGGGCACCGGCCGGGTCGCGGAAGGCGGCGAGCTTCGCCACCGGGATGAGGCCCTCTTCCCGGAAGATGGCGGCCACTCTGGCCGGGTCCACGGTCACGCTGGCCGGGCTGGCCGCAGCGGCGGGCACCTGAGACGCATAGTAGACCACGCCGGTGGCGTCCTTCAGGGTCACGACGGCATATTTCACGCCCTGCGAGGCCAGCTGCTGCGCCGCAGCGCGGATGGAGGCATCCTCGGTCAGGGCCGTGATGTCCGCCTCGGCCCAGCTGCCCTCCACGATGGCGGTGCCGTCCACAGCAGGCGTCACCACCTCCGGCTGCACCTCCGAAGAAGCGGCCGGTTCACTCGCCGCAGAGGACGCCGGGCTCTCCGCCACGGACGATGCACTCGCGCTGGCGGGGGAGGAGGCGGAAAGATCCCGTTTGCGCACCACGGTGTACCAGGTATGCGTTGCCCAGTCCAGCACATGGGGAGCTGCCAGCCAGGCCGCGCCCAGCATCACGAGGACCAGCACGGCGATGCCGATCCCCTTTTTTACCCGCATCTCGCGGCTGTAGAAGCTGCGCCGATAGCGCTTGACCTTCTGGCGTTTCGGATATTTTGCCATAATCAACCACCCTCCCTTGGGGTCTTTTACAAGATCACAGAATGGCCGGTAAAGCCATAGATGGCCAGTGCCAGCACCCCGATGTAGATCAGCGTGATGGGCAGGCCCCGGAACGCCTCCGGGATGGCCCGGCTGCGCAGACGGTGGTGGGCCTCCGTCACCAGCATGACGGCCAGCAGGTAGCCGAGGCCGCTGCCCAGGCCGAAGCCGAGGGATTGTTCCAGCGTGAAGCTCTGGGTGCGCTCGACCAGCACTGTGCCCAGCACACCGCTGTTGACGGCGGCTATGGGCAGGATGCGGATGAGCTGGCCGCTGCGGGGGCCTTTTTTTTGCCAGCTTGAGGACCAGCAGCTCAAACAGGCAGACCGCCGCGATGCAGGTCAGATACATCACCGGGCGCAGCTGGGCGCGGTTGGGCAGCGGGGCAATGAAGCTGCCCGCAAAATAGACCAGCGGAGCCACCAGCACCTGCGTGACGCAGAGCATCAGGGCGAACCACCCGCTGCTGGTGCGCTCGTCGCCGACGAGCTGGACCAGCCGGGACACGCCCAGACTGCGGGTGAAGACGGCGTTCTGGGCAAAGATGGCCAGAACGGCATAGCTGAAGAAGACGCCTACCAGGTGCAGCACGTCGCTCATTGTTCTGCCTCCTTCCGGTTCTCCTGCGGATGCACGGCCAGATAGCCGCGCGCCTCATTTTTCAGGTATTTCTGCCGCTTGCGGGCCAGCGCGCGCCAGATGGCGCACACCACGCCCAGCACGATGAAGCCGCCCGCCGGCATCCCGGCCATGGGCAAGACAGAGCGGCTGAGCGGGATGCCGAACACGCTGCCGAGGGCCAGCCACTCGCGCACACAGCCCAATAGCAGCAGGATCAGCGCATAGCCCAGCGTGATGCGCAGACCTTTGGAAACAGCCTTGTGCATCGTTTCCTGCACACGGCCGAAGCGGTAGGTCAGCAGCGGCTCCACCACCAGCAGAGGCAGGTAGATGCCCAGCGTCAGCAGGTCGGTGCCGAAGAGGGCGTTCAGGATGGGATACACCGCCAGATACACCACGGCGGCGCTGCCGCTGTAGACAAAGGCGCGGGGCAGCAGTTTCTTTTCCAGCTCTTCGGGGGCCGGGCGCTCGTCCCGCAGGGGGCACAGACGGCTGAGCAGGCAGGCCAGCATCCGCGAGGGCGTCAGCAGCAGGGCCACAGCCACCGCCAGCATCACGGCGTTTCTGCCGCTGGTGGCCAGCACCACCAGCGGAGCCAGGCCCATGCCCTGCATGACGACCGGGTTGTTTTTGAAGACGCGGTCATGGTGTGCGAACTTTTCGGGGTCGCGGGTGATCATTTCTGCAACGTGACGTTTCATTCCGCATCCTCCTTCCAGCCCAGCAGACGATACAGGCGGGTCTCGGTGCGGTCCAGCCAGCCGGAAATGCTGTTGACCGTGAGCAGTGCAAAGCAGACCCCCGTATCGTAGACGCCAAAGTAGCGGAAGCCCATGGTCGCGGCACCCACCAGCACACCGTACAAAATGCGGCCGATGCGGTGATGGGCACAGGTATAGGGCTCGTTCAGCAGAAAGACCGCGCTGAACAGCATCGCGCCGGTCAGCAGCTCATCCCGCACACACTGCAAACGGGGGAGCAGACTGGCCACAAAGGAAGTGTCCAGCAGGCCCACCTGCCGGGGGAACAGAAACGCGATGAGAGCGCTCGTCACCAGAAAGCTGACGGCGGCGCTCAGGCGGGTATCCTTCTGATACCACAGGAACAGCCCGCAGGCCAGAATGACCAGCGCCGCACCGGTGCCCATGGGGGCAGCATACTCGCCCAGCACCAGCGAGATCGGGCTGAGGTTCAGGATGCCGCCGCTGCGCAGGGTCCGGGAGATGGTATCCGACACCGGCACAGCCGACGCACCCCACAGGGGGATGGCGGTATACGGCTGGGGGTACCGGAACACCTGTTCCGGCCAGGACACCGCCGCGATGACGTAGCCCACCGCCGCCGGGTGGAACGGGTAGCTGCCGTAGCCGCCGAAGACCTCCTTGCCGATAAAGACACCGGCCAGGACCGCCGCGATGAGGACGTACCAGTCCACCGTGGCGGGCATGAGCAGCGCGATGAGGAGCGCGAAGCTCTCGCTGGAAAGATCGTTGGACTGGTAAACGCGCCGACGCAGCAGCGAGACCAGACGGTCGCACAGATTGCCGGTGATCACCGCCGCGCCGCAGAGCAGCAACGGCCGCAGCCCGTAGAAATAGCAGGACATGCACAGCAGCGGGACGGCCATCCAGCAGACATGCCGGTAGTAGCGGCCCGTCCGGGTCAGTTCCCGCTGCTGCGCCCGGATCAATGTTTCATCCATGGCTCAGCACCTCTCACAGCGCAGCCAGACGGCGCACAGCCGCCGCCGGGTCTGCCGCACCAAAGACGGCACTGCCCGCCACCAGAATGTCCGCACCGGCCTCCACGCAGAGCGGAGCCGTGGCGTCGTCCACGCCGCCGTCCACTTCCAGCAGGAAATGGGCGCTCCGTCTGGCCCGCTCTTCGCGCAGCCAGCGCAGCTTTTCCAGCGCCGAGGGCATGAACTTCTGCCCGCCGAAGCCCGGCTCCACGCTCATGACCAGAACGAGATCCAGCTGGTCCAGATACGGGGCCAACGCCTCCGGGGCCGTGCCCGGCTTGATGGTCAGGCCGACCTTGCACCCCTGCGCTTTGATGGCGTCGATGGTCTGCTGGATGTCGTCCTCACATTCCAGATGGAAATTCTGCAGCGTGGCCCCCGCCTTTGCAAACGGCTCGGCATAAGCCAGCGGGTGGCTGATCATCAGGTGCACATCGTAGAACGCCGCAGGCATCCCCTTATGCAGGCTCTTCAGCACCGGCACGCCAAAGCTGATGTTGGGCACGAAATGGCCGTCCATCACATCGTAGTGCAGCATCTGCGCCCCGGCGTCCAGCACCATCCGGCAGTCTGCGCCCAGCTTCGTGAAATCGGCTGAAAGGATCGAAGGACTTACAATCGTCATGTTCGTTTGTACTCTCCGTTATTTTTTCAAAAAGTTTTGCCATGCGTCCTGTTTTTGTGCTCCGTACAGGGACAGAATTCAGGGTAGACATAGCTATTCTTAGTTTACATGAAAACGCAGAAAAAATCAAATCCGCAGCCGTGTTTTTCACGGAAAAGTCGCAAAAATCCCTTTTGCGGCCCCCATCATGCAAAAAACAGCCAAGCCGTTCCACGCTACGGAACAGCCTGGCTGTGCAGGATTCAGTTGACCGGCTTCATGCTGGCGGGGTCTTCCACCGGCACCGGACGGCCCGATTCGTCGGGCAGACGCTTGATCTCGCCGGGGTTGGGCGGGCAGGTGGGCAGGGTGAACACGAACCGGCACCACTCGCCCTGCTGGCTCTCGACCCGGATCTGGCCGCCGGACAGGTTGACCAGCACCTTGCAGATGTTCAGGCCCAGGCCTGCGCCGCGGGCGTGGAGGCCGCGGGAGCGGTCTTCCTTATAAAAGCGCTGGAATACATAGGGCAGCGCCTCCGGACTGATGCCCTGGCCGGAGTTCCAGATGGAGACCTCCACCTCCGGGCCCAGCTTCTCGACGTGGAACCGGATGGTCCCGCCCGCCGGGGTGAACTTGATGGCGTTGTCCAGAAGGTTGTACGCTACCTGATGAATGAGGTCGGGGTCGGCATAGACCAGAACTTTTTCGTCCATGGTCAGGCCCTCCAGCTCGATCATGCCGTCGTTGATCCGCTGTTCCGCCGAGAGCGCCACGCCGGTCAGGGTCTCCCAGATGTTGAACATCCGGGCGTTCACCTGATACTCGCCGCTTTCCAACTTGGACAGGTCCAGCATGTTCTGGATGAGCCGGGCCAGACGGCCGGTCTCCTCGCTGACCAGCTGCAAATAGTGGTTCTGCATGTCGGGCGGGATGGTGCCGTCCAGAATGCCGTCGATGAAGCCCTTGATGGTGGTCATCGGGGTGCGCAGCTCGTGGGCGATGTTGCCCATGAACTGGCCGCGCGAATTGTCGTTGGACTGGATATTTTCGGCCATCTGGTTGAAGGTGTGGGCCAGGTCCACGACCTCGCCTTCGCCCTCGACCCCCTCAACGCGGACCGAGAGATCCCCTCCGCCGAACCGCTGCGCGGCCTCGGTGATCTTTTGCAGCGGGTCGGTGAGCCGCCGCATCAGGACGCTTGTCAGCACACTGGCGCAGAGCAGCATGATGCAGGCCGAGAAGAAGAAGTTCGACCAGAACTCCTCCTTGAAATCGGTCAGCCGTGCACCGGACGAGCACAGGAAGAGATAGCCGCTGCAAGCGCCGTTGTCGTCCATCATTTTCCGCACGGAAACGTAGCTTTTTTCGGTCAGGACGCCATCCAGCGTGCTCAGGACATGGTAGGGCTTCTCATCCCCCACCCTGGCCATCAGGGCTTGCGGCACGGCATCCTCCGCCAGCTGCGTCGGGTTGGAGGTGATGAGGACATGGCCGTCCTCATCGGTCAGGAACAGATAGGCTTCGGCGCTCTCGCCGATGATCTCCAGCTTGGTGCTCAGCGCGTCCAGTTCCTCGCCCTTGGGCAGGGCCGCCTGCTGGACCACGTAGTCCGCCGCCCGCCGGGTGACCTCGGCCACGCTGTCCAGCGCTTCGTACCGCTCCTGTGCAAAGTAGCGGTTGAACAGGACCCACTCCGAGCAGCCCATCACCGCCGTGCCCAGCACCAGAAGGGTCGCCACCACCGAAAAGAAGGTGACGGAAATACTTTTGCGCATTACTGACGCACCTCGAACTTATAGCCCACGCCCCAGACGGTCTTGAGTTCCCACTTATCGGAGGCACCGGCCAGCTTCTCGCGCAGGCGCTTGACATGGACGTCGATGGTGCGGCTGTCGCCGTAGTATTCGAAGCCCCATACCTCGTCCAGCAGCTGGTCGCGGGTGTAGACGCGGTTCGGGTGGGAGGCCAGGCAGTTGAGCAGCTCCAGCTCCTTGGGGGGAGCCTCCACCACCTTGCCCTTGACCCGCAGCTCGTAGCTGTTCATATCCAGGCGGAGGTTGTCGAACTCGATGACGCCCTCGGTGCTCTCGGCAGCCGCCGTGCTGGTCTGGCAGCGGCGCAGCACCGCCTTGATGCGGGCCACGACTTCTTTTGCATCGAAGGGCTTGACCATGTAGTCGTCCGCGCCCAGTTCCAGGCCCAGCACCTTATCAAAGGTCTCGCCCTTGGCCGTGAGCATCATCACCGGCGTATTGCCCAGCTTGCGGATGCGGCGGCAGACTTCCAGACCGTCCATTCTGGGCATCATCACATCCAGCAGGACCATGTCCGGCTTGACCTGATTGAACTTTTCCAGACCTTCCTCGCCGTCGTTGGCGATGGTGACCTGATAGCCCTCCTTGGTCAGATAGAGCCGCAGCAGCTCGCAGATATTGACGTCGTCATCCACGACAAGGATCTTTTCGTTTGCCATGAGTGTTCCTCCTGTATCCATGTAGCGTTCTTAAAAATCGTCCCACAGCCTGGGACGGGTGTTTTCAAAGAGTCCCTATCTTCTATTATACGGAACAGTTATGACAAAATAAAGAAGGTTTTGTATGATTTTTGGGATTTGGGTGGAGGTTTCCGCAAACTGGTTGTGTTCTCCGTTGCTCTGGCCCATGGATTGTGGTATAATAGATTGATTATAATAGGAAAGGTATCGCAGAATGAGAGTTTTGGGCATCGACCCTGGGTATGCCATCGTGGGATGGGGCGTTGTGGACTATGCAGGCAACCGGTTTGCGCCGGTGGATTTCGGCGCGGTGTGCACCGATGCCGGGGTGCCGTTCGAGCGGCGGCTGGATGAGGTGTATGCCGGCATCCGGGAGGTCATCGAGCGGACACAGCCGGAGGTGCTGGCCATCGAAAAGCTGTTCTACCAGCACAACCAGACCACCGTCATCGGCGTGGCCGAGGCGCGCGGCGTCATCCTGCTGGCGGCGGCGCAGGCGGGCTTGCCCATCTACGAGTACACCCCCATGCAGGTGAAACAGGCCGTCACCGGCTACGGCAAGGCCGTGAAGAAACAGGTGCAGGAGATGACCCGCATCCTGCTGCATCTGCCCGTGATCCCCAAGCCTGACGATACCGCCGATGCTCTGGCGATGGCCATCACGTTCTGCCACACCAACGGCAACCAGCTCAACCGGTTCCGCCGCCAGGGCGTGGGGCCGATCTGAAGCGGAAGCTTTTAGAATGAGGGCAGCGCACTGCATTTGCCGGGCCTGCCCGACCTGCCAAAGGCTCCCCTGACAGGGGAGCTGGCAGCGCGAATGCGCTGACTGAGAGGTTTTATGATTTACTGTCTGACTGGAAAGATCATCAAAAAGACGCTGAACGCCGTGGTGCTCAGCTGCGGCGGCGTGGGCTACTTTGCCCAGTGCCCGGCCAGCGTGGCCGGTGCGCTGCCCGGTGTGGGGAAGGACGCCACCATCTACACCGTGATGAGCGTGACCGAGAACGACGTCAGCCTGTACGGCTTCGCCACCGAGGAGCAGCAGGCCTGCTTCGAGATGCTGACGGCGGTGTCTGGCGTCGGCCCCAAGGTCGGCCTTGCCATCCTGAGCGTCATGGAACCGGACCGGGTGGCGCTGGCCATCTCGGCGGGCGACCACAAGGCGTTCAAGGCCGCGTCCGGCGTCGGCCCCAAACTGGCCCAGCGCATCGTGCTGGAACTGAAGGACAAGGTGGCCAAGGGCTTCGTGGAGGGCATCAATCTGGAGGACGTGGCCGGTGCTGCGGCCGACACGCCCGCCGCTCAGGGGGCCGGGCAGGCCATTGCGGCGCTGGTGTCGCTGGGCTACAGCCAGAGCGAAGCCGCCCTGGCCGTCTCCAAGATCGACGGCACCTTGCCCGTGGAAGAGATCATCAAGCTGGCCCTGCGGGGCATGGCAGGCAGGAGGTAATCCATGCAGGACGAAACCGCGCTCTATGGCGCAAAAATGATGCAGCCGGGCCTGACCACGGCGGACAACGAGGAAAACAGCCTCCGTCCCCAGCATCTGGAAGACTACATCGGTCAGGATAAGGTCAAGCAGAACCTGAAGATCTATCTGGAAGCGGCCAAGCGCCGCGGCGAGCCGATGGATCACATCCTGCTCTACGGCCCGCCGGGCCTGGGCAAAACGACGCTGGCGGGCATCATCGCCAACGAGATGGGGGTCCAGATCCGCATCACGAGCGGCCCCGCCATCGAGAAGCCCGGCGATCTGGCCGCCCTGCTGACCAACCTGCAGGAGGGCGACGTGCTCTTCATCGACGAGATCCACCGCCTGTCCCGGCAGGTGGAAGAGGTGCTCTATCCGGCGCTGGAAGACTATGCGCTGGACATCATGATCGGCAAGGGCCCCAGCGCCCAGAGCATCCGCATCAACCTGCCCCGCTTCACGCTGGTGGGTGCCACCACCCGTGCGGGCCAGATCACCGGCCCCCTGCGGGACCGCTTCGGTGTGCTGCTCAAGCTGGAGCTGTACAGCCCTGACGAGCTGAGCCGCATCATCCAGCGCTCGGCGGGCATTCTGGATCAGCCCATCACCCCGGAGGGTGCCTACGAGCTGGCCAAGTGCAGCCGGGGCACGCCCCGTGTGGCGAACCGCTTCCTCAAGCGTGTGCGCGACTTCGCCACCGTGCTGGGCGACGGCATCATCGACCGGGATGTTTCCCTGATGAGCCTCAAACGGATGGACGTGGATGCGCTGGGTCTGGATGAGCTGGACCGCAGCCTGCTCCGCGCCATCATCGAGATGTACAACGGCGGCCCGGTGGGTCTGGAAACGCTGGCGGCAGCGCTCGGCGAAGAGGCCGTCACGCTGGAAGACCTCTGTGAGCCTTATCTGATGCAGATGGGGTTCCTGACCCGCACACCGCGCGGCCGCTGCGCCACCCGGCTTGCCTACGAACACCTTGGCCTGAAGGCCCCGGAGAGCGCCTCCCCGGAGGACAACGGCCAGCAGAGCCTGTTTTAAGAGGAAAGGAGGACGCTTATGCGCCCCGCAGATACATGGAAAGATTATGAGCTGCTGGATGCCACCGGCGGCAACCGTCTGGAGCGCTGGGGCGAGACGCTGCTCGTCCGCCCCGACCCGCAGGTGGTCTGGAAGACGCCGCAGAAAAGCCCGCTCTGGGCCAGGGCGGATGCCATCTACCACCGCTCCAATCAGGGCGGCGGCGAGTGGGAGTACCGCCGCCGCCTGCCCGAAAAGTGGAAGATCTCCTGCGGCGAGGGGGAGGACAAGCTGACCCTCATCGTCAGCCCCACCGGCTTCAAGCACACGGGCGTGTTCCCGGAGCAGGCCGTCAACTGGGCCTGGTATGCGAAGAAGATCCGCGCGGCGGGCCGGCCCATCAAAGTGCTGAACCTCTTCGGCTACACCGGCGGCGCTACGCTGGCCTGTGCGGCGGCGGGGGCCACCGTCTGCCATGTGGATGCCTCCAAGGGCATCGTGGCCTGGGGCAAGGACAACGCCGCCGCCAGCGGTCTGGCCGACAAGCCCATCCGCTGGCTGGTGGACGACTGCGCCAAGTTCGTCGCCCGCGAGAAGCGGCGCGGCAACACCTACGACGGCATCATCATGGACCCGCCGAGCTATGGCCGCGGCCCCGGCGGCGAGATCTGGAAGCTGGAAGACTGCATCTACGACCTCGTCAGCCAGTGCGAAGAAGTGCTGAGCGACAAGCCGCTCTTCTTTGCCGTCAACAGCTACACCACCGGCCTGTCGCCCGCCGTCATGGAGTATATGCTCCACACGACGCTGGTGCCCCGCTTTGGCGGCAAGACCAGCTGCGATGAGATCGGCCTGCCGGTCTCGGCCACCGGCGGCGTCGTGCCCTGCGGCGCGACCGCGATCTGGGAAGAATAAAAGGTTGTACGAAGACTCACCTTTTTGCAAAAAAGATATCGTATAGAATGGGGTACAGCCTTTTGAGAAGGCGCACCACCGGAAAGAGAAACACAAATGGAAGAAACGATCCTGACAGCGAATGCGCTGAAATTCCGCTACGACCCGGAGCAGCCGACCTACGCCCTGAACGGCGTGTCGGTGGGGGTCCAGCGCGGCGAGTTCGTGGCCGTTCTGGGTGCGAACGGCTGCGGCAAATCCACCCTCGCAAAGCACTTCAATGCCATCCTCCTGCCCGAAAGCGGCACCGTGCTGGTGGAGGGGATGGACACCAGAGACGAAGAGAAGATCTATGACATCCGCCAGAAGGTGGGCATGGTGTTCCAAAGCCCGGACAACCAGATCGTGGCCACCGTGGTGGAAGAAGACGTTGCCTTTGCGCTGGAGAACCTCGGTGTCCCGCCCGAAGAGATGCGCCGCCGCGTGGACGATGCCATGAAGATGGCGGGCATCTACGAGTACCGCGAGCGCGCCCCGCACAACCTTTCCGGCGGCCAGAAACAGCGCGTCGCCATTGCGGGCGTCGTCGCCATGCGGCCCGACTGCCTCATCCTCGACGAAGCCACCGCCATGCTGGACCCGCGCGGCCGCGAGCAGGTGATGCAGACCATCCACCGCCTGAACAAGGATCTGGGCATCACGGTCGTCGCCATCACCCATTATATGGAAGAGGCCGCGCAGGCCGACCGCGTCCTGGTCATGAGCCAGGGCCATGTGGTAATGGAGGGCACCCCGAAAGAGGTGTTCAGCCAGACCGAGAAGGTCCGCGCCCTGCGGCTGGATGTGCCCCAGGCGGCGGAACTGCGGGACGAGCTGGTCAAGGCTGGCATCCCCATGCCGGAAGGCATCATCGACACCGGCGAATGCGCACAGGCTCTCTATGAGCTGCTGCAATAAAGGAGGGCGGACGCAATGGGAAGCATCATCAAAGTCGAACATCTGAGCTATGTGTATAACCCCGGCATGCCCAACGCCGTCACCGCGCTGGACGATGTGAGCTTCGAGGTGGAAGAGGGCGATTTCGTCGGCATCATCGGTGCCACCGGTTCCGGCAAGAGCACCCTCATCACCCACATGAACGGCCTGAACAAGCCCACCAGCGGCAAGATCTTCATTGCTGGCCGCGACCTGTGGGCCGAGCCGGAAAAGATTCGGGACTTCCGGTTCCTGACGGGGCTGGTGTTCCAGTATCCGGAATATCAGCTCTTTGAGGAGACCTGCTACAAAGACATCGCCTTCGGCCCCAAGAACATGGGGCTGGACGAGGCCGAGATCGACCGCCGCGTCCACGAGGCCGCCAGCTTTGTCGGCCTGGACGAGGCCCTGCTGGAGCGCAGCCCCTTTGAGCTGTCCGGCGGCCAGAAGCGCCGCGTGGCGGTGGCGGGCGTCATGGCCATGAAGCCCCGCATCCTCGTGCTGGACGAGCCTGCCGCCGGTCTGGACCCCGAAGGCCGGGACGAGATCCTGTCCGAAGTCAAGAACTACCACAAGAAGACCGGCACCACCGTGCTGCTGGTCTCCCACAGCATGGAGGACATCGCCAAGTACGCCGACCGGGTGCTGGTCATGTCCAACAAGAAGATCGCCATGTACGACACGGTGGAGAAGGTCTTCGCCCGTGCGCCGGAGCTGCTTGCACTGGGGCTGTCGGTGCCGCAGGTGACGAAGATCTTCCTGAAGCTGCGGGAGATGGGCGTGGATGTCCCGGCAGACGTGTACACCGTGCCCTATGCCGTCAAGATGATCCTGGAAGCCAAACAGCGGCGGGATGCGGGCGAGAGCCTCGTCCTGCCCCGTGAGCAGAGCCGGAAAGGGGGCGTGTCCGAATGCTGAGAGACATCACCATCGGCCAGCATTTTCCGGGCAGCAGCCTTGTGCACAAATTTGACCCCCGGCTCAAGCTGGTGCTGACCATCGCTTATATCATCCTGCTGTTCGCAGCGTCCAACCCGCTGGGTCTGACGCTGTCCATCCTCTTTCTCGTGGCGATGTATGCCGTGGCGAAGATTCCCTTCAAGCTGATCTTGAAGAGCCTGAAGCCCATCCTGCCCATCATCCTTTTTACGGCTGTGCTGAACCTCTTCTTCGTCTCCGGCGAGGGCGACCCGCTGGTGCAGTTCTGGATCTTCAAGATCTACGCCGAGGGCGTCCGCTACGCCGTGCTGATGGCCGTCCGCGTCATGGCCCTCATCGCAGGCACCAGCCTGCTGACCTACACCACCAGCCCCATCGTGCTGACGGATGCCATCGAGCAGCTGCTCAAGCCGCTGGGCCGGCTGCACTTCCCGGTGCACGAGCTTGCCATGATGATGAGCATCGCCCTCCGCTTCATCCCGACCCTCATCGAGGAAACGGATAAGATCATGAACGCCCAGAAGGCCCGTGGTGCCATGCTGGACAGCGGCACCATGACCGAGCGGATCAAGGCGCTGGTGCCGGTGCTCATCCCGCTGTTCATCTCGGCGTTCCGCCGTGCCGACGAGCTGGCCATGGCCATGGAGTGCCGCTGCTACCGCGGCGGCGATGGCCGCACCCGCCTGAAGGTGCTGCGCTGCACCCGGCAGGATTACATCGACCTTGCCGTCTGCATCGTCTGCTTTGCGCTCATCCTGTCCTCGCGGCTGGTGTTCCCGAATTTCTAACCACTCCCTCAGTCTGCGTTGCAGACAGCTCCCTCTGGGAGGGAGCCTGAATGCGCGACGGGCGGCAAAGCCTCCCTCAACGAGGGAGGTGGCATCGCGTAGCGATGACGGAAGGAGTATCTATGAATTTTCTGCTTCTTTTAGCTTACGACGGCACGAATTACTGCGGATTTCAGGTACAGCCCAATGGGCGGAGCGTGGCCCAGACGTTTCAGGACGGTCTGGAAGCTGTGCTGGGCACCCGGCCCGACATCAAGGGCTGCAGCCGCACCGACGCGGGGGTCCATGCGCTGGGCTTCGCGCTGAACTTCCACGCCGACACCCACATCCCGCCGGAAAAGCTGCCGCTGGCGCTCAACCAGCATCTGCCGCCGGATATCCGGGTGTTGTCGGCCCGCATCGTGCCGGAGGATTTCCACGCCCGGTATGCCGCCCACACCAAGACCTACCTTTACCGCATCCACAACAGCCCCATCGACTCGCCTTTCGACGCGAAGTACTACACCCGCGTCCCCCGGCGGCTGGATGAGACCAGGATGCAGCAGGCGGCGCGGAAGTTTGTGGGAACGCACGATTTTCTCGCCCTCTGTGCGGCGGGCAGCTCGGCAGCGGCCCACGGCGACACCATCCGCACCATTACGGATTGCAGCGTTGTGCGGAACGGCGACGACCTGGAGATCACCGTGACGGCAGACGGCTACTTATATAATATGGTGCGCATCCTGGCGGGGACCCTGTGCGAGGCTGGTGCCGGGCGGCTGGACCCGGACGCCGTGCCGGGCATCCTGGCCAGCCGGGACCGCAGCCTGGCCGGGCCGACCCTGCCCGCGCAGGGCTTGTTCCTGAAATGCGTAGATTACAAGGGAGAGGGCGAAGCGAATGCGTAAGATTTCCCGCGGCCGTTCGGAAAACGACGAGCCGCTCTCGGCGGCGTGTCGAATATCTGGAGCAGGCCCGCCAGCGGGTGTGCGCACCCGGCGCATCCGGCGGACGGCCGTCCTGCTGGTGCTGCTGACGGCGGTGGTGCTGTTTGCCACCGGCGTGGTGGGCAGCTCGGTGACGATGGCAAAGGACTTCATCGACACGGCCCGCATCGCGCTGCTGCCCGGTTCCGGCTGGCCGCAGCAGACCGGCGTTTCCGAGGTGACGCAGGTGGAGCCGCTGACCGGCAGCTTTGTGGAGCTGGGCAAGGAGGGCTGCGTCGTCTACTCCCGCAGCGGCAAAAAGCTGAACAGCATCCAGAGCGGCTACGCCCGCCCGGCTCTGGCCGCAGGCCGGAACCGCTTTGTGCTCTACAACCGATCCGGCAATGAGCTGCGGGTGGAGAGCCGCACCCAGAATCTCTATACCAAACAGATGGAAAACAGCATCTTCCTCTGCGCGGTGGCCGACAACGGCAATCTGGCCGTGGTCACAGAGGACATCAGCGCCATGGCGAAGCTGCTGGTCTACAACGCCAACATGGAAGAAGTGCTGCGCTGGAGCATGAGCTCCAACGACGGCACCCCGCTGCGGATGGCCTTCTCACCCGACAGCCGGAAGCTGGCGGCGGCCGCCGTCACAGCCAGCGGCGGCCAGATGATGACGAACCTTTACCTCATCAATCTGGCATCGGGGGACCCTGTGAGCATCGCGAACCAGAGCGGTGTGCCCCAGTGGCTGGGCTGGACCTCGGCGTCCACTCTCCTGGCCGTGTACGACACCCGCGTCGTGCTCTACAACGCGGGCGGCGGCGAGCGCGCAGCCTACGAGTTCGCCGGGAACACCCTGAAGGACGTCTCGGTGGATGCAGCGGGCAATATTGCCCTGCTGCTGGGGTCCGGCCAGCTGCATCAGACCGTGCTGCTGGACAAAAACCTGAACGTCCAGTTCAGCGGCTCAGTGGCATCGGCCAACGCCATCGTCCGGGCGGGCAGCCTGTTCTATCTGCTGTCCGACAGCGGGGTAGAGTGCTGCAATGTCTCCGGGGAGCGGCAGTGGAGCCAGACCCTTGCGGCCAAGCCCCAGGCACTTCTGGCCGACGCCAAGGAGCTGCTGCTGTTCAGCGGCAATACGGCACAGGTGCTGGAGCCGCCGCAGGAGTAAGGGCTTTGGAGCGAGGGGAGAATGCGATTTGATTGGCACTCTGCGGCAGAAAGTAACAAGGATCATGTTGTATGTTCAAGAATCCGTCATTTATTTTTGATATCCTATGTACGGTGGTCTGGCTCGTTCTGGCCATCCGCTACGCCCGCAAGGGCTTTCTGGCGGGGGTCGTGCAGCTGACGGGCAATCTCATCAGCCTGTTCGGGGCCCGGCAGTTTTCCGGCTGGGCCGCCGGGCAGGTGTTCGAGCGGTTCTTTGCCGGCAGCTTCCGGGACCAGATCGCCGCCAGCATCTCGGCAGAAGGGGCCGTCAGCCTCTCCGGCATCGCAGCCCGGTACGCGGGATTTCTGCCGGAGAGCTTCCGGGCTTCCATCGTGGAGGCCTGCGAGCGCTCCATCTCCGCCGTACTCAACGACAACGCCGTCCTTCTGGCCGACGTCATCGTCCAGAAGGTGCTGGCCCCGCTGCTGACGCCGGTGATCTCGCTGGTGCTGTTCTTCGTGGCATTCGCCCTGCTGCGGATGCTCGTCAGCCTGCTGGTCACGGTGCTGGGGCTGGTGAACAAGCTGCCCGTCATCGGCACCGTCAACCGCGGGCTGGGCTATACGGTGGGCGCACTGGCCAGTCTGGTGGACATCTATCTGGTGCTCTGCGTGGTCTGGGCCATCATCGTCATTACCGGCGGCAATCTCACGGTGCTCAACGACACTGTGATGAGCAGCAGCCTTTACTATAAAGCATTCAATTTGTTCAACCCGTTCCTGTAAACGGGTGGGACCTGAAGGAGGAACTATGGTCTGCATTCGATGCCAAAAGCGTCCGGCCATCATCTTCGTCCAGCGGATGGAGAACGGCCAGATGAAAAACGAGGGGTACTGCCTGCATTGTGCCCGCGAGCTGCACATCAAGCCGGTGGAGGATCTGATGAAGCAGTTCGGCATGTCGGACGAGGACATGGACAACATGGAAGACCGGATGGAAAACATGATGCAGGAGCTGGGCGACGGCTCCGGCAATCCGTTCTCCATGATGATGAACATGGGGCAGCCGCAGAGCGGCGAGGATGGGGACGAAGACCTCATGCCCGGCTCCAGTGCAACGTTCCCGCTGAGCATGAACGGCGGGGAGCAGGACGCCCCCAAGGGGGACAAAAAGCCCGGCAAGAGCGGCAAAAAGCCGCCCCGCCGCAAATTTCTGGACACCTACTGCGAGAACCTGACCCGCAAGGCGCGGGAGGGCCGGCTGGACGACATCATCGGCCGCGACCGTGAGATCTACCGCACCATCCAGATCCTGAGCCGCCGCCAGAAGAACAACCCCTGCCTCATCGGCGAAGCCGGTGTCGGCAAGACCGCCATCGCGGAGGGCATCGCCGAGCGCATCGCCAGAGGCGAGGTGCCCGCCGGGCTGAAGGATAAGGAGATCTATCTGCTGGACCTGACCAGCCTTGTGGCAGGCACGCAGTTCCGCGGCCAGTTCGAGCAGCGGGTCAAGGGCCTGCTGAGCGAGGTCAAGGCAGCCGGAAACGTCATCCTGTTCATCGACGAGATCCACACCATCACCTCGGCCGGTGAGAGCGAGGGTGCCATGAACGCGGGCAACATCCTGAAGCCTGCCCTCTCCCGCGGCGAGATCCAGGTCATCGGTGCCACCACCTTCAACGAGTACCGCAAGTATATCGAGAAGGATCAGGCCTTGGAGCGCCGCTTCCAGCCCGTGCGGGTGGAGGAGCCCAGCGTCTCCGATACGCTGGCCGTAATGAACGGCATCAAGCACTACTACGAGGAGCACCACCATGTGCAGGTGCCCGCCGATGTGCTGAGCGCAACCGTCACCCTGAGCGAACGGTACATCACCGACCGCTACCTGCCCGATAAGGCCATCGACCTGCTGGACGAGGCCTGCGCCTGCTGCAACCTTGCCCACCCGGTCATCTCGGAGTACCTCGAAATGCAGAAGGAGCTGGACGCCCTCCGGCAGGAAGAAGCCGAGATGGAGAACGCCGACGTCAACGAGCCCATCGACTATGAGCGGGTGGCCGAGCGGAAGACCCGGATGGCCCAGCTGGAGAGCGAGCTGCCCGCAAAGCAGGCCGCTGCCAGCGCGATCCAGGTGACCATGGACGATGTGGCCAAGGTCATCGAGCTGTGGACCGGCATCCCCGCCGTGAAGATCCGGGAAACCGAGTACGCCAAGCTCGCCAGCCTGGAAAGCGAACTGAAAAAGAAGATCATCGGACAGGACGAGGCCGTCCATCTGGTGGCACAGGCCGTCAAGCGCAGCCGCGCCGACCTGTCCGGCCGCCGCCGCCCCGCCAGCTTCATCTTTGTCGGCCCCACTGGCGTCGGCAAGACCGAGCTGGTCAAGCAGCTGGCCAGCCAGCTCTTCGACGGGCCGGACCCGCTCATCCGCCTCGATATGAGCGAATATATGGAAAAATATGCGGTGTCCCGCATGATCGGTTCGCCTCCGGGCTATGTCGGCTACGAGGAGGCCGGTCAGCTGACCGAAAAGGTCCGCCGCCGCCCTTACAGCGTCGTGCTGTTCGATGAGATTGAAAAAGCCCATCCTGACGTCATGAACATCCTGCTCCAGATCCTGGACGAGGGCAAGATCAACGACGCCCAGGGCCGGACGGTCGATTTCTCCAACACCGTCATCTGCATGACCTCCAACGCAGGCAGCAGCGACCAGTCCACCGCCGGTCTGGGCTTCAACAAGAGCCAGGACCAGCTCAGCGAGGAAAAGAGCCGCAAGGCCCTGAGCCAGTTCCTCCGCCCGGAATTTCTGGGCCGCGTGGACGAGGTCATCACCTTCAGACCGCTGGGGCAGGAGACGCTGGAAGGCATCGCCGCCCTCATGCTGGACGAATACAAGCCCAGCATGGAGGCCAAGGGCATCCGGTACAGCTACACCCCGGCAGCCCTCCATGCACTGGTCGTCAAAAGCCAGGGCGGCAAATTCGGTGCGCGCGACCTGCGCCGCGTCATCCGCAAGGCCGTGGAGGACCCCGCCGCCGAGAAGATCATCGACGGCACCCTCGCTTCGGGCAGCAGCCTGACCGTGGACGCCGAGAACGACGAGATCGTTCTGCGATAAGCGTATAAGATGAAACAGCCGCCGTGCAGTTTTTCACTGCACGGCGGCTGTTGTTGTTTGATCGGCGGCTCAGTCGTGCTCGCCGGTATAGATCTGGATATAACGGGGAGCATGTTTTTCCTGCACAAAGAGCAATGCGCAGGTCAGCGCGGCAGCTAAGAACGTGAACACAGCAAGCAGAGCTTTGAGAACTTTCATCGTTTGATCCTCCTTGGCGGGTATGGCATCCGTGGAGCAAGACCAGCTCCACAGAAGTTATTATAGGTAGTATATCATATTCGATGCCGAAACGCAAACGTCCGTATTTTGGAAGAACGTTACAAAAATATCAAGGGTTAGTCTCGCCTAATTGGCAAAACCGGCAAAGAAAATTCAGGAATTTGCATCATTTTGGCTCAGTTGTCGTTGAACTTCGGGATGCAACATGATACAATAAACGTGTCAAGCAGCTGCCGTCCCTGGCCCCCGTGCGCCCGCACGAAAGCCGGGGAAGGCAATTCAAGCAGAATGGGGGATTTAATTCCATGTTGAACAAGCTGAAACGTGCGGCGCTTGGCGCGCATACGCCGCATGACAAAGCAACTGCTGCAAGCAAACCAGTCCCGATGCCTCTGCCCGCGCAGGTACGCATCCTGATGAGCCAGCACATCGGCGCCCCGGCGAAAGCCCTGGTCAAAAAGGGCGACGAAGTGTTTGTCGGCACCAAGATCGGTGAAGCAGGCGGTTTTGTCTCTGCAAATATCCACTCCAGTGTTTCCGGCACCGTGGCTGCCGTGGAACCGTTCCGTCTGTCCAACGGCCGGATGTGCGACTCTGTGGTCATCAAGACCGATGGCAAGCAGACCGTAGACCCCGCCGTGAAGGCTCCCGAAGTGACCGATAAGGCCAGCTTCCTCGCCGCCGTGCGGGAGAGCGGTCTGGTCGGTCTGGGCGGCGCAGGCTTCCCGACCGACGTCAAGCTCCAGCCCAAGCATCCGGTGGATACCCTGCTCATCAACGCTTCCGAGTGCGAAGTGTGGCTGACCAGCGATACGCAGGAGATGCTGAACTGCAGCGATGATATCATCCGCGGCATCGAGGCCGTGCTGAAGTACACCGGCATCCCGAAGTGCGTCATCGGCATTGAGAACAACAAGCCCGAGTGCATCGACCTGCTGTGCCAGAAGACCAAGGACAAGCCCGCGATCGAGGTCAAGCCCCTGCCCAGCGTCTACGGCACCGGCGCAGAGCTGATCCTCATCGAGAAGTGCCTGGGCCGCGAAGTGCCCCACGGCGGTCTGCCCGCCGATGCCGGCGCCATCGTCATGAACGTGACCAGCGTGTCCACCCTGGGCAAGTATCTGGCTACCGGTATGCCGGTGGTCAGCCGCACCATCACCGTGGACGGCGATGCCTGCGCAAAGCCCCAGAACCTGATCGTCCCCGTGGGCACTGCCTATGAGGATGTGCTGAACGCTGCCGGTGTCAAGGGCGGCGTCAAGCTGGGCAAGGTGGTCGCCGGCGGTGCCATGATGGGCCCCGCTGTCGAGAACCTGAGCTACCCCACCACCAAGACCACCTCCGGCCTCATCATGCTGAGCGACACCGCTGCACAGCCTGCACCGGTCTCTCCCTGCATCCGCTGCGGCCGCTGCGTCGAGTATTGCCCGATGGGTCTGGAGCCGGTGGAAGTCAATCAGGCTTACGCCGCCCGCGATGTTCAGGAGCTGGGCAAGCTGCATGTAGACTACTGCTTCAACTGCGGCTCCTGCTCGTTCGTCTGCCCGGCAAAGCGTCCCTGCACCCAGATGATGGGTCTGGCAAAGGCGTTCTACCTTGGTGAAATCAAAAAAGGAGGCAATAAGTAATGGATACTCGGCTTATTGTTTCGGCCTCCCCGCACCTGCGCTCGGAGGAGACGACCACCAGCCTGATGGCCAACGTGATCGTCGCCCTGACCCCCTGCGTGGTCGCCTCTGCAATCATTTTCGGCTGGCGTGCCCTGCTGGTCACGGCGGTGTCCGTCGTGGCCTGTGTGGCCTTTGAGTGGCTGTACTGCAAGCTGCTCAAGAAGCCCAACCCCATCGGCGACCTGTCCGCAGTCGTCACCGGCATCATCCTGGCGCTGAACGTGCCCGTCGGCATGCCTCTGGGCCAGCTCATCGTTGGTGACCTGGTGGCCATCGTGGTGGTCAAGCAGCTGTTCGGCGGCATCGGCATGAACTTTGCCAACCCCGCACTGGTCGGCCGTATGGTCTACCCCGACGCAGCGGTGGACCAGCTGTCCAGCGCGACCCCGCTGGCCGTGGCAGATACCTCCAAGCTGAGCCTGCTGGATCTGTTCATGGGCATCCATGGCGGTGTGCTGGGTGAGACCTGCGCTCTGGCCATCGTGCTGGGCCTGGTCTACCTGGTGGCCACCAAGACCATCAGCATCGCCATCCCCGCTGCCTACGTCGGCAGCATGTTCCTGTTCTACCTCATCTCCACCGGCAGCCTGCACGGCGCTCTGGTCGGCATCCTGTCCGGCGGCCTGATGTTCGGTGCCGTCTTCATGGCGACCGGCTGGCAAATGAGCCGGTCGTCGTGAGCGTCATCGATCGTCATTGCACTGGTGAACCTGGGAGAGCACCGTCTACGTGGATGTCATGCCGGTCGTCGTCCGGGCGTGGAGCCACCGTCATCGCCATCATCAAGGCGCTTCGACGGCGGCATCCTGTCCGTCATCATGGGCTTTGTCAATGGCACCGTCACCGGCTGGAC
>VOFD01000152.1_pt1 | contig 107323 bp, 103 predicted proteins | sample 5384101 | NCBI WGS metagenome assembly VOFD01 (sample SAMN12384723, study PRJNA508395) | human gut metagenome | isolation source: healthy gut C | host: Homo sapiens
TGTGTTTTAATTGCCGCGTAGTTCATGGCAGGCCTCCGTTACAGATGCAGAACGCGGGATTTGATTTCTTTGGTTTTGCCCACGTTCCAGAAGTTTTCGCCCAGGTAGCCGCAGGTACGGCGGGTTACGTTCATCAGGTTATGGTCTTTGTTGCCGCAGCACGGGCATTCCCATTCCAAATCGTCGTTGATGATAATTTCGCCGTCAAAGCCGCACACATGGCAGTAGTCGCTCTTGGTGTTGAACTCTGCGTACTGAATGTTATCGTAAATAAAGCGCACTACATCTTCCAGCGCTTCAGTATTGTGGCGCATGTTCGGAATTTCCACGTAGCTGATGGCGCCGCCGCTGGAAATTTTCTGGAACTGGCTTTCAAAGGCAAATTTGCTGAAGGCGTCGATATTTTCGCGCACGTCAACGTGGTAGGAATTGGTATAGTAGCCTTTATCAGTAACGTCGTCAATAGTGCCGAAGCGTTCTTTATCTATGCGGGCAAAACGGTAGCACAGGCTTTCGGCCGGAGTGCCGTACAGTGCAAAGCCGATGCCGGTCTGCTGTTTCCATTTATCGCATTTGGCGCGCAGGTAGCGCATTACGTGCAGCGCAAATTCTTCGCCCACGGGGTCGGTATGGCTTACGCCCTTCATCAGTTTGGTCATTTCGTACACGCCGATATAACCGAGCGAAATACTGCTGTAACCGCCAACAAGGTATTTATCAATGGTTTCGCCTTTTTTCAGGCGGGCAATGGCGCCGTACTGCCAGTGCACGGGGCTTACATCGCTCTTAACGCCCATCAGCGCGTTGTGGCGGCACATTAAAGCCTTGTAGCAAAGCTCAAGCCTTTCATCCAAAAGCTTCCAGAACTTCTGCTCATCGCCCTTGGCAATAATTGCCACCTGCGGCAGGTTGATGGAAACAACGCCCTGATTGAAGCGGCCTTCAAATTTGTAGTTGCCGTTTTCGTCCTTCCACGGAGCAAGGAAGCTGCGGCAGCCCATCGGCGAAAATACATTGCCTTCGTAGTTTTCGCGCATTTTCTTGGCAGAAATGTAATCCGGATACAGGCGTTTGGCGCTGCATTTAACGGCAAGCTTGGTAATATAATCGTATTTGCCGCCTTTTAAGCAGTTGTGTTCATCCAAAACATAAACCAGTTTCGGGAAGGCAGGGGTTACATAAACGCCCTTGTCGTTTTTAATGCCCTGCAAACGCTGGCGCAGAATTTCTTCCACAATCATGGCGTTTTCTTTCAAATATTCGTCGTCTTCCTGTAAGTTGAGGAAGATAGTTACAAACGGCGATTGCCCGTTAGTAGTCATTAAAGTGTTAATCTGGTACTGAATGGTCTGCACGCCGCTTTGCAGTTCGCTCTTTAAGCGGGCCTGCACAAGGCGTTCCACCGTTTCGGCAGGCAGGCTGTCGCCCACTTCGTCAAGCACGGCTTTTTTAAATTTATTGTAGCTGCGGCGCAGATATTTGCCCAAATGGCGGATATCAACCGACTGGCCGCCGTACTGGCTGCTGGCAACGCTGGCGATAATCTGCGTCATAACGGTGCAGGCCACCTGGAAGCTCTTGGGGCTCTCAATGAGCTTGCCGTTCATCACCGTGCCGTTGTCCAGCATATCGCCGATGTTGATCAGGCAGCAGTTAAAAATAGGCTGAATGAAATAATCGGCATCATGGAAATGAATTGCGCCTTCGTCATGCGCTTTGGAAATTTCTTCCGGCAGGATAATGCGGCGTGTTAAGTCTTTGGAAACCTCGCCGGCAATCAAATCGCGCTGGGTGGAAGCCATAACGGCGTTTTTGTTGGAGTTTTCTTCCATAACGTCTTTATTGCTGTTGCGGATTAAAGACAGAATGCTTTCGTCCGTAGTATTTGCCTTGCGCACCAGCGCACGGGTATAGCGGTAAATGATATAGGCTTTGGCAAGGTCGAATTTGCCCTCCTGCATCAACTGATGCTCAACCATATCCTGAATATCCTCTACCAAAAGGCGCATACGGTTGCGGCTTTCTACATAATGTGCAATGTTTTCAATTCTGTCTTCGGCAATGCGTTCACTTTCATCAACAGCATTGTTGGCTTTCTGGATGGCTACAACTATTTTGCTGCGGTCAAAGTCAACCGTAGAGCCATCGCGCTTGATTACCTTCATTGTCCTCCCTCTTTCCGTTTATGTTTTATTAATATAATTTGATAAATTTCAGTGTAGTTTGCCTTTCAATAATACCACATTTTGATGGGGAAGTAAAGCAAGCAAATACAAGATATTGTTTTTATTTTTGAGGTTATCAACAATATTTTGTGCTTTACAGTTTTTGTTCCATCTGTTTACGCCCCGGCAAAGTTTGTTTTTGTCAAGCCCGTGCGCCTTCTTTTAACAGTAATTTTTCGGTTTTTACTTTGGTTATCTTGCTTTTTCGCAGTTTTCTAATAAAAATTATCCGCTGCAGGAAAATTTACCGCAGCGGCGTTTATTATACATTAGTTTGTAAATTAAAAACAGTATTGTAAATTTATGTAAAAAAGTTTATAATGTACAAGTCTGATATTGAAAGCGTCACAATAAATTGCAGACAACTGTTAATAAATAACCGGAGGTTATAATATGGAAATTACAACCATTCATCTTGATATGGTGCAGTCGGTTGCGCTCGCCATAGTCAGCTATTACATCGGCATGTGGATAAAAAGCCACAGCGCCACCCTGCAAAGGTTCAGCATTCCGGCGCCGGTAATAGGCGGCCTGCCTTTTGCGCTGGTATTTTCGCTGCTGAAAATTTACGGCATTGCCGATTTTACATTTGACGACACGCTGCAAAAAGTAGCGCTGCTGTGCTTTTTTACCACCATCGGCATGATGGCAAGTTTAAAACTTGTTAAAAAAGGCGGCCTGCTTCTCGTAGGCTTCTGGTTCACTTCAACAATACTCGGCATTTTGCAGAACGCCATCGGCATGGGCGTTTGCAGCCTGATGGGCATTGATAAATTCTACGGCATTCTTGCCGGCGCCGTGGCACTGATGGGCGGGCTCGGCACAAGCGCCGCCTTCGGCCCGTTTTTTGAACAGAACTACGGCGTTACCGGCGCAACAACGGTTGCCATTACGGCCGCTACCTTCGGTATGGCAACGGCGCTCATTATCGGCGGCCCTTTCGGCGAAAAGCTGATAAAAAAATACAAGCTCAAAACCCCTAAAGCCGCCAAAGAGGATGCTCCGCTGGAAGAAATTGACGAAACGGAAACCACCGTTACCGGCGAAAACCTCATTCCCGCACCGGCGGCTGCTGCGGAAATTTTAAAAGCGCTGGGCTTTGTCGCCATCGCCATGGGGCTGGGCAGCATTTTAAGCACCTACCTCGGCCAGTTTATTACGCTGCCGGTATATATCGGCAGTATGCTTATCGCCGCCGTTATCCGCAACATCGGCGACTTCAGCAAAGCGTACAAAATTGAAGGCGTCGGCATGGACTGCATTGCCGATATTTCGCTGGTGCTTTATGTAACCATGGCCATTAACAGCCTTAAACTGTACGAGCTTATTAACCTGGCGCTGCCGCTGATTGTTATTCTCATCATTCAGACCCTTTTAATGGTGGCCTTCGCCTGGGGCGTATACTTTTTAATGTTCGGCAAGGATTACGACTCCGTAATGCTCGCTGTAGGCGGCATCGGTTTTGCCATGGGTGCAACCGCCAACGGCCTTGCCAACATGCAGTCGCTTTCCGATAAATACGGCTTCTCCCCTAAAGCGTGGATGATAGTTTCGCTCGTCGGCGCGTTTTTAATTGACTTTACCAACGCCATCATCATAACGTGGATGATAACGCTGTAACTTAATTTTAATGCTTATACTAAAAACAGCCGGTATTTTCTTTACCGGCTGTTTGCTTTTATGTAAGTTGTATTTATGGTATAATACCCTTCGTGAGATAATCTGATGGTCGGCTTCTCTCCCTTAAAAGGGAGGTGGTGAACCAGTGAGTACCTATGAAACGTTATCTTTAATGGTAGCTTTCGGTATTCTGGTAGCTACCATTATTTCTGCCCGGCGTTAATAACGCGGAAATGAAATAAGGCCGTCCTAACGGTCGCGGACAGCCTTTCTTTCAATACTGAAAATATTCGAGGAGAGGACTGACGCACCAACATCAGATTATCTCTCTTTTCTTATTATACATCATAGCTTTTAAAACGGCAAATTTTATTGCCGCTCACCTTTACTTATGTTAATATTAGGGCAGAAGCGGCTTATTCTGCCGTTTGTTTAAGAAAGCAAGGTATATTTATGAAAATAACACAGGTTGTGGCCGCGCTGATATGGCGCAAAGATAAAATTTTAATCTGCCGCCGCCCGGCAAACAAGGCACGGGCGCTCTTATGGGAGTTTCCCGGCGGCAAGGTGGAAGCAGGCGAAACAAAACAGCAGGCGCTGGTGCGCGAATGCCGCGAAGAACTTGGCATAACCGTTTTGCCCGGCAGCTTTTATTATGAAGTAACGCACACCTACCCAGATATTACGATACACTTAACGCTGTTTAACTGCACCACGCAGGACGAGCCGCAGCAGCTGGAACACGCCGCGCTAAAATGGGTGCAGCCGCATGACGTAACTGCCTATGACTTTTGCCCGGCAGATAAAGCAATAGTTGCTAAAATTGCGGCACAGGCAAACGCCAAAATAAAAACCGAACGGCTTTACCTGCGCGAACTTACGCCAAGCGACGAAGCCGAACTGAAAAACTTTTTGCAGGATGAAGAAGTAATGTACGCCTGGGAAGCGCCGTTTACGGATGCGGAAGTTACGGCATGGCTTACAGAAAACCTGCGCCGCTACAAAGAGGACGGCTTTAGCTTTTACGCCGTAACCGAAAAATGCAGCGGCAAATTTTTGGGCGTGTGCGGACCGCTCATAGAAACCATTAACGGCGAACGCCGCATGGGCGTGGCCTATATTTTTAACAAAATCTGCTGGGGCAAGGGCTACGCCACGGAAGCAGCGCAGGCAAGCGTTAATTATGCTTTCGGCGCGCTTGGTGCAGAAGAAGTTATCGCCGAAATCCGCCCGGAAAACAAAAAATCCCGCCGCGTGGCGGAAAGGCTTGGCATGGAAATATGCGGCAGTTTTGTAAAAACCTACAAAGGCAAAGAAATGCCGCACCTTATTTACATACTGAAAAAGCCGCAAAAAAGCGGCAGAAACGGAGCAGGCAATGTTTGATTTAGACCGCTGGCTTGATAAATACATAGAAGCCGTAGACGCGGCGTTTGGCGCAAGGATTGTGTTCATCGGCCTGCAAGGCAGTTATGCGCGCGGCGAAGCGCACGAAGGCAGCGACATTGACGTTGTTTTAATTTTAAACAGCCTTACGCTTGATGACTTAACACTTTACAAAAGCGCCATTGCCGGTTTGGAAGAACGCACAAAAATATGCGGCTTTGTAAGCGGCACCGAAGAATTAAAAGCGTGGGACAAGGCAGACTTATTTCAGTTTTGCCGCGATACCAAAGCCCTTTACGGCGATTTGGAGTTTATTGCTTTTTTAACAGGCGAAACTGATGCCAAACGTGCGCTGCACACGGCGGCATGCAATATTTACCACGCCTGCGTACACAATTTTGTGCATGAAGAAAGCGCGGAAGTTTTGAAAACGCTTTACAAATCGGCCTTTTTTGCATTGCAGGCAAAACATTACCTTGAAACCGGCGCTTATATTGCCAAAAGGAAAGACCTTGCCAATAAATTGCAGGGCGAAGATTTAAAAATACTCACCTGCCCGGCGCAGTTTAAAACAAAAATCAGTGCCGCGGAATTCAGCGCTTATTCCGGGCTGCTTTTAAACTGGGCTGCGGCTGTTATAAAAAATTACGGAGGCGGCAGCAATGCAGAAACCGAAAATTAAAATAACCGTTATCGGACGCAAAGGCCCCTGCGGCTGCCACCGCGGGCATAAACCAGGCGACAGCTTTGATTTTGACACGGAGCGCGGTAAGCTGTGCCCAATGGCAATGCACGTTGCCTTTCCCTATATCGACATTCTGCGCTACGGCGGTTCAATTCCCGGAGCAGAACCCGGCACGGCAGTATTTTGCTGCCCCGATGTTGATACCATTAACGTTTTTAAAATTGAAGTGGTAAAAGATGAATAAAAACAAAAGCGAACTGCGCAAAATACCGTTTATCGGCCCAAATATAGAGCAGGATTTATTAAATATCGGCATCAGCCGCATTGCCGATTTAAAAGGCAAAGACCCGGAAGAGCTTTACCGCCTGGACTGCGAATTTAAAGGACGGCAGGAGGATTTGTGCCAGCTGTATGTTTTCCGCATGGCAGTGTATTATGCCGATACAGAAAACCCGGACCCCGAAAAGCTGAAATGGTGGTATTGGAAGGATAAAAGCTACCCAAAGCGCTAAATAAAAATATATCTTATTTTGAATGTGATAAAATTTGCAAATAGTTCACCGTTTGTACTTACTTTAGCCAAAGCCTTTTGTTATGATAAAGGTGCAGCAAATACAGAAACGAAGGTGAGATGATATGCAAATTAAAGTTTTAGGGCCAATGACAAAACAGGTGGAGGTATTGTTCCAGAATGCTGCCGTGGCTGCTAAAAAGTTAAAATGCCCTGCAAAATTTGAACGCGTGAGCGAACTGCGCCGTATTATGGCCTACGGTGTAATGACTTTACCGGCGCTTGTTATCGACGGCAAAGTTGTGGCAGGCGGCAATGTGCCAGGCGTTGAAGAAATTATGCAGATTATCAAACAAATGCAGTGAAAATTGAATACAAAACTTAATATAAATAAAAACTTGCAGAAGGCATTTGCACTCTGCAAGTTTTGTATTTGACAATGAATTATGTAATGCGTTCAGATAAAAGCCGAAAACGAAATTGCAAAATTGCCAAATTTTGCAAAGTACGGTATAATGAGATTGCAAAAATTGCCATTTTTGCAATCTCATTATTTTTATATTGCAGATTTACATTGATTTGCAATTTGGTTTAAAGGATTTGATAATATGGCTTACATTCCCTTATATGAAATATACTATAAACAAAATAATGAATGGTTTCAAGAATATCAGAAGCGTTTTAACAATCTTTTTGCCAAGCATCTTGATATTACCATCAAAGAATTTAACAGAGAAAAAGAATTTCAGCTTTTTTACTGTCACACCGAATACATTGTAACTCTGCAGAATAAAATTATGTTTGATTTTCTCAGACTTCAGAAGTTATTCAATCTGCTTCCCGGTGCAGGTATCGATCAGTTTTTAAAATCCTGCATGATTGAAGAAATACAATCTACAAACGAAATTGAAGGCGTAAGAAGTACTCGTCAGGAAATACGCGAGGCAATATTCGCCCAAGGCAAATATAACCCTGATGTTCGCCTTTGGGGCATTGTTAATAAATATAATAAAATTATCAATGACGAAAATATTAAACTTAAAACCTGTGAAGATATAAGAAATTTATATGATGATTTTATCTTGGACGAGATTAAAAGGAACAACATGTCAGACATTCCGGATGGAAACATTTTCAGAAAAAACAGTGTTGATATTGTCAGCGGTACGCAAAAAACAATTCACCGCGGTGTGTACCCTGAAAGTAAAATTATAGATTATATGACAAAAGCGCTGCAATTTTTACAGGATGATTCTGTTTCCATTTTTATCAGAATTGCCGTTTTTCATTATCTATTTGGCTATATTCATCCGTTTTACGATGGCAATGGGCGTATGTCCAGATTTATAACATCCTATTTTTTATCTAAAAATCTGCATCCTACAATCGCACTGCGCCTATCTGTTTTAATAAAGCAGCATAAAAATGACTATTATAAATTATTTGAAAATACAAACTCGCAAATAAACTGCGGCGATTTAACACCTTTTATAATCTGGTCATTAGAATTTATTGCGTCTGCCATTACAAGTACCTATAAACTGCTTTTTGAAAAATATGAATTGTTCTCATCATTAAACCAAAAATTAGATGAGATGTTAAAAAATGAAGATAATACCACAAAAAGAGTATACAACATTCTTTTACAAGCTGCGGTATTTTCTGATATGGGCGCGACATCACAGGAGATAGTACAAACACTTAAATTATCAAAACGTACAATAGACGCCAGAATTAAAGAAATACCAAATGAAATTTTACTGGCAGATAAAACATCACGGCCTTACCACTACAAACTGCGGCTTTCATTTTTTGAGCAATAAAACAAGAGTATAAACACAAAAAACAGCAGGCTCATAACCTGCTGTTTTTTATCATTATTTACCGCCTGCGCGGAGGCATGGTGTGTATGCTGTGGCCGTCTGCGGCGTGTACCGCTTCGGTAATGCCTTCGCAGAAGGTTGGGTGCGGATGCAGCGCCATTGCCAGCTGAGCTTTGGTCAGCCCTGCGCTTACTGCCGTAACCATTTCGCCAATCATATCGGTAGCGCGGCCGCACATCAGCTGCGCGCCGATGAGTTTTTCCGTTTCCGCATCAAACACCAGCTTAATAAAGCCGCGGTCCTCGTTTTCGATAATGGATTTGCCGTTGCCGCTCATAACGTATTTGCCGGTAATAACGGCGCGTCCCTGTGCTTTAGCTTCGTCTGCCGTAATGCCAACCGTGGCAATTTCGGGCGAAGTATATACGCACGAAGGCACAAGGTTTGCGTCAACCGTCGGCGCAAGCCCGCAGATGCCTTCCACGCAGGCAATGCCCTGCGCTTCGGCTGCATGCGCCAGCTGAATGCCGCCGGTAACGTCACCAATGGCGTAAATGTGCGGCACGTTGGTTTTATAGTCCTCGCCTACTTTTACGCGCCCGCGTTCGGTTTCCACGCCCGCAGCTTCAAGGTTCAGCCCTTCGGTAACGGCGCGGCGCCCTACGCAAATCAGTACGCCGTCGGCACTTACGCTTTCGGTTTTGCCCTTGCGCTCAAAAGTGCAGGTCAGGCGGCCGCCTTCTTGCGTAATGCCGGTTACCATAGCGCCGGTGTTAACCGCAACGCCGCGTTTTTTCAGTATCATGGAAAGGTTCTGCGAAATTTCACGGTCCATATTCGCTAAAATCCTGTCCAGTGCTTCAATAATGGTAACTTTGCGGCCTATGCCGTTGTAAACGCCTGCCATTTCCACGCCGATAACGCCGCCGCCGATAATTACAAGCTCCTTATAATCGCAGCTGTCGGTGTCAAGCATTTCGTCGCTGGTAACAACATTGGGCAAATCCGCACCGGGAATGGGCGGTACTGCCGGTTTGCTGCCGGTGGCAATAATAAAGTTTTTTGCGGTATAGGTTTCACCGCTGACGGTAATGCTTTCCGGCGAAACAAAAGCCGCCTCACCTTCAAGCACATCAATGCCGTTGCCCTTTAAAAGCTGCGCCACGCCGCCGCGGAGCTGTTCCACTACCTGCGCTTTGCGCGCATGCATGGCTTTAAAATCGGCCTCTGCGCCGTTTATGTTAACGCCCATTTTACCGGCTTCGCCGATTTCGCGGTACAAATTGGCGCTGTGCATTAAGGTTTTGGTAGGTATGCAGCCGCGGTTAAGGCAGGTGCCGCCAACTTCCGCACGTTCCGCAACGGCAGTTTTCAGCCCCAGCTGCGCCGCACGGATAGCCGCCACATAGCCGCCCGGCCCTGCGCCGATAACAATTAAATCGTATTGCATGGTTGTATGCCTTTCTATATTGTAAGTTGTGCTAAAAATTTACTGATGTCGTTTCCTGCCTGCCCGGCAATTTTTTGTGCTGCCTGCGCCAGTTCCTCCGGCGTAAACGCGCAGCCTTTAAAAAACTGCCCTGCACCGGCCAGCGCCTCCCAGTCCATGGCGTCGGTATAAACTTCCGCTTCCTGCACCTTGCCGCCGTCAACGCGGCACGCCAGCGTAAAGCTGCCCCATTCAAAGCGCGCTTCTGCCTGCCAGGTAAACGGCAGGCGCGTGCCGAGGCGAAAGGCGTCGCTTTTAAACTCCGCTTCGTAGCGTGCAACTTCCGCCGCGTCAAAATCCGCTTCACTTAAATGCTGCGGCTCGCTGCCGTAAATTTCCGCAAAGGAACGTACAAGTGCGTTTTGCAGCACCGGCACGGTTAAAGAAGGGCACACGGACTTTAAGTTAAGCACGCGGCTTTAACGGAGCTTACGCCTTTAGCCTGCAATTTAAGCGGCGATACAGTAAGGTATTTTGCCATTTCGTCCGTTTTAACGTCTATTAAAAGCGTGCCGTGGTGGTACTTTTTGCCGCCGCTGGTATAAAAGGCGTTGCCCGATACCTTGCGCCCGTCCACCAGAATATCGTTGCGCCCGCTCTTTTGTGCATTAATGCCGAGGCTTTTTTAGCGCGCCGGTAATAACTTCCAGCTGACGCGCAAGATTGTAGGTGCGCGCGTCCGTTAAAAAAGTAAAGTTTAAATTGCCGCTGTCGTGATACACGGCACCGCCGCCGGAAAGACGGCGGACCAGATGCCCGCCGTCCCTGCGCAGCTGCGCCATATTGCACTCGGCCCATGGATTTTGGTTGCGCCCGATGACCACCGTATTTTTGTTCTGCCACAAATACAGCGTTACGCTGCCCGCCGGGGTATGTTCCAAAAGGTAACGCTCCACGGCCAGGTTGCGGTAAGGTTCGGTGCAGCCGGTAACATAACAGGAAACCGGAACTTTATCTGTGTACATATTTTAAAACAGGTTTGCGTGCCGCCTGTACTTCGTCCGGGCGCTTAATCTGCGCATGGTGCGGAGCGTTATGCATATATTCCGCATCGGTATGCGCCAGCTCGTGCAGCTCCAAAAGTGCCTGCACAGCTTCGTCCAGCGTCCTGCGCGCTTCGGTTTCGGTCGGCTCCAGCATCAGCGCTTCGTGTACAATCAGCGGGAAGTACATCGTCGGCGGGTGAATGCCGCGGTCAATCAGGGACTTGGCAACATCCAGCGCCGTTACGCCGGTGGCTTTTTTCAGTTCTTCCAGGCTCATAACAAATTCGTGCATGCAGGTATGGTCATAAGCCATATCGTAAGTATCTTTTAATTTGTGCATCATGTAGTTGGCATTCAGCACTGCCGTTTCACTGGCTTCACGCACGCCTTCCGCGCCGAGTGTCAGCACATAGGCCAGCGCCCTCATGCAAACAAGGAAGTTGCCGTAAAACGCGCGCATCTGCAAGTGCCCCTCGCCTGCACCGTCACCCAGTGCGGATTTAGGCAGGAACTTCTCAAGCAGGGCTTTGCAGCCGACAGGGCCTGCGCCCGGGCCGCCGCCGCCATGCGGAGTGGAGAAGGTTTTATGCAGATTAAGATGCACAACATCAAAGCCCATATCGCCGGGACGCGCAATGCCCATAACGGCGTTTAAGTTAGCGCCGTCGTAATAGCACAGGCCGCCCGCTTCGTGGATGATATTGGTAATTTCCAGAATATTGCTGTCAAACAGACCGACGGTATTCGGGTTCGTCAGCATCAAACCTGCGGTAGTATCGTCAACAGCGGCGCGCAGTGCGTCAAGGTCTACGCAGCCATCCGCATTGGAGGGCACGTTAACCGTGGTAAAGCCCGCCATGGCAGCGCTTGCCGGGTTAGTGCCGTGCGCGCTGTCCGGAACGATAATTTTGGTGCGTTTGGTATCGCCGCCCGCTTCGTGATATTTCTTTATCAGCAAAAGTCCGGTAAATTCGCCGTGTGCGCCTGCCGCCGGCTGAAAATCCATCTTATCCATGCCGGTAATTTCGCACAGGTATTTATCTAAAAGTTCCAGCGCTTCCGTGCAGCCCTGTACGGTTTCTTTGGGCTGCAGCGGGTGAACGGCGGCAAAGCCTGCCTGGTTTGCCATCTCGTCGTTAATGCGCGGGTTGTATTTCATGGTGCAGCTGCCCAGCGGGTAAAAACCGTTGTTTACGCCGTGCGCGCGGTTTGCAAGCGCAGTATAATGGCGGCTGATTTCCGTTTCCGAAAGTTCCGGCAGCGGCAAAGCGCTCTTGCGCGCCAAAGCCTCCGGCAGTGAAGTTACAGGCACATCGCAGGCCGGAAAAATATCGCAGCCATGCCCGGGAGTGCTTTTTTCAAACAACAATTCCATTATGCGCACACCTCCTTCACAATGGCAACCGCCTTATCAAGTGCTTCTTTGGTGGCTTTTTCGGTTACGCACCACAGCACGCCCTCTTTAACCGGCAGCCCGCCGAGGATGCCCTCTTTGGCAAGTGCGGCCAGCACTTCCTCCTGCTTAGGCAGAGTGGTAACAAATTCGTGGAAAAATTCGCCGCCGTAAACGAGGTTTACGCCTTCGATTTTGGCAAGCTCCTGCGCCAGATAGTGCGCTTTAGAGAGGCACAGCGTTGCTGCCTGCTTTAAGCCCTGCGGACCTACCGCTGCCAGATAAACGGAAGCGGTTAAAGCGCACAGCGCCTCGTTGGAGCAAATATTGCTGCTGGCTTTTTCGCGGCGGATGTGCTGCTCGCGCGCCTGCAAAGTTAAAACGTAGGCGCGGTTGCCGTCAGCGTCAACCGTTTCGCCAACAATGCGGCCCGGCAGCTTGCGCATCATAGCGCCGGTTGCCGCCATAAAGCCAAGGTACGGCCCGCCGAAGCCCAGCGGCAGGCCCAAAGGCTGCCCTTCGCCAACGGCAATGTCTGCGCCGCATTCGGCCGGGGTTTTCATAATGGCAAGAGCAATGGGGTTTACGCCCATAATGTATTTGGCGCCGCCTGCGTGGGTAAGTTCAGCAATTTGTTCTGCTTCTTCAAACTGACCATAAAAATTGGGCTGCTGCACATAAACGCAGCAAACATCAGGCGCAAGCATTTCTTTTAACGAGTCAAGGTCGGTTCTGCCGTCTTTGGCAGGCACAAGGCGCAGTTCAGTACCGGCACCGAAGCAGTAAGTCTGCATGGTGGCAATAACGTCCGGGTTAGCGGCAGCACTTACAAGCGCCACGCTGCGTTTGCGGTCGCGGCACATGGCAGCGGCTTCGGCAGCGGCAGAAGCGCCGTCATACACGGAAGCATTGGCAGTGTCCATGCCGGTCAAATCGCAAATCATCGTCTGATATTCAAAGATGGACTGCAAAATGCCCTGGCTCATTTCTGCCTGGTACGGCGTATAGCTGGTTACAAACTCCTCTTTGGAGGTAATGTATTTAACAATGGAAGGAATATAGTGGTCATAAGCGCCTGCGCCGCGCAAAATTGTACCGAACACGGTATTTTTGCCGGCCAGCTCCTGCATTTTGGCACGCACTTCCAGTTCGCTCATGCCCTGGGGCAGGTTCAGCGGCTTATCAAGGTAAACTTCGGCAGGCACGTCTTTAAACAGGCTGCGGATACTGCCGTAGCCTGCTGCGGCAAGCATTTCCTGCCGTTCTTCTTTGGTAGAGGGGATATAGCTTCCCATAGGCGCCCTCCTTTATGCTTGTTCTTCTTTTATAAATGCTTCGTATTCTTCGGCAGTCAGCAAATCTTCCTGGTCGGTAATTTCGTCAAAACGTACCAGCCATGCGTCATAAGGAGCTTCGTTAATGGTCTGCGGAGCGTCAGCCAGTTCTTCGTTCACTTCGGCAACGGTGCCGGTAACAGGGCTGTATACGTCGGATACCGCTTTAACGGATTCAACATCGGCAAAGGTATCGCCTGCGGCAAAAGTATCGCCCGGCATCGGCAGGTTAACAAAAACCAGGTCGCCCAGTTCGTTCTGGGCATAATCGGTAAGGCCTACCGTTGCGCTGCCGTCCTCGGCAAATTTCACCCACTCGTGGGATTTGGTGTAGCAAACGTCGTTAGGAATGTTCATAATAAATAGCCTCCTTAAATTGATTTTATTTTAAGCGCGTTTATAAAACGGCAGGGGTACTACTTCGGCGTCAATTCTGCGTCCGCGTACATCTACCTGCACTTTGGTGCCAACTTCCGAATAATCTACGGGCACCATTGCCATGGCAACAGGCGCGTTAAGGTACGGGCAGTGCGTGCCGCTTGTTACAACGCCGATTTTTTCTTCGCCGCTGTAAACATCGCAGTGCTCGCGCGCAATGCCGCGGCCGGTAATTTTTAAGCCCACGCGGATTACCTTCGGATCACCCTTGGCTAAAATGGCGTCCATGCCGATAAAGCGGTCTTTGCCGAGTTTTACGAAAAAGTCCAGCCCTGCTTCCAGCGGGGTAATATCGTCGGTCAGTTCATGCCCGTAAAGAGGCATGGCAGCTTCCAGGCGCAGAGTGTCGCGCGCGCCAAGGCCGCAGGGAATAAGGCCAAACTCTTTGCCTGCTTCCAGCAAAATATCCCACAGCTTCGGGCCGTCTGCGGCAGCGCAGTAAAACTCGTAGCCAAATTCGCCGGTGTAGCCGGTACGCGAAACAATGCACTTAATGCCCTGCACGTCCACATCTTTTACAAAGCTGTAATATTTTTTGGGGATGCCTTCTTCCGGCACAATTTTAGCCGCAATTTCTTTGGATTTCGGCCCCTGAAGTGCCAGCTGTGCCACGGAATCGGAAATATCTTCAAAAGAAGCGCTGCCAAAAAGATGCGCCTTAACCCACTCCGCATCCTTATGGCGGTTAGCGGCGTTAACAACCAAAAGATATTCTTCGCCGTTTACTTTATAAATCAGAACGTCGTCAACAATGCCGCCGCGCTCGTTGCACATCGGGCTGTAACGTACCTGCCCGTCATACATGTTTTCAAAATCGTTGCAGAACAAATTCTGCACATTGTTAAGCGCATCAGCGCCTTTAATTAAAAATTCGCCCATGTGCGATACGTCAAAAAGCCCGCAGGCAGTGCGTACTGCCATATGTTCCTTAATAACGCCCGTATACTGCACCGGCAGGAGATACCCTGCAAAAGGCACAATTTTACCACCGGCCGCAACATGGCAATCATAAAGAGGTGTTTTCAGTTCCATCAAAACAATGCTCCTTTATAACTAATAATCCGGTAGTTATCCGGTATATAGTTCCATTATATACTATTAGTATACGCTATTCAACCGAAGTTTCGGCTTTTAATGCAATAAATATTCCGGGCATGAAAAAAGCAGAAGCCGTAAAAAGGCTCCTGCTAAAAAAGCTGCGTATGTTATTCTTTCGGCACAATATCGCCGACACCGTTTAAAGATAATGTTACTTATTGTATGTAGAACTATAGTATTCAAAATTATTATACTATTAAAAAAGGAGAAATTAAATTTGGATATTATAAAAGTTTTTGGAACTAATTTAAAAAAATATAGGAAGAAAAAAGGATTATCACAAGAAGCTTTTGCAGAAAAATGTGGTATGCACAGAACTTATATCAGTGCAATAGAATGCTATAAACGTAGTATTTCTTTAGAAAATATACAGAGAATAGCAGATGCTCTTGAAATAGAAACTTATAAATTATTTATGGAGGAATAACTATGAGTTACCATGAAATTCTATTTAAACTTCCTGAAGGTAACAGAAGAATAAAACGGCATGCTATTATAAAATGCTTTTTAGATGAAGAACCAGGTACAGGTAATGGTAAAAATGCTTCTAGATATAAATATTACGTCGAAAACTATAAAGAATATAAAATTTTTCTAAAACGTCCTACACAATTAAATAAAGGATTTGATTTTACTGTTAATATTGAAGGACTTTATTTTAAAAAGAATAGAAAATATTCAAATCCAAGTCATCAAGATATTATCAATGCGTTAGCAGAATGTAAAAATAATTCGAATGATAAATATAGTACAGTGAAGCAAGCAATAGAAGATTTATATAATTGTAAAAATACTGATTTATCGAAAATAGAAGCATATTTTTATGATTTTAACGGTAAAAAACATCCTATTCAAATTATATTATTAACTATTAAATGGTTATTTATGGAGCAGGACTGTGCATATTGGAATTATTCAGGCAGAAAAATGTTATTTAGCGCTTTAGTTGAAAGTAATTTAGTATGATTTACTTTTTAAATACAAATAAATATTCATGAGCTAACAGTAAAAAATTGTATTTTATACTATTAGTTTTCCAATAACCAGTTGCACGGCAATTATGCTGTTCTTTTATTATAATTTCCTTTAATTTAAAACCAGAATTTTGAAAAATTTCCATTACTTTAAAACTCATAGGTATTACATGACCTTTTTGCCTTGTATCGCCTATTAGTATGGCACAAAATTTCTCTTGTTTTAAAATACGGTAGCTTTCAGAAGCTACTTTTTTTATTTCTTCTAAAAAATCTGGTATTTTTAATAATGATAAATCGCCTTCAATATTTTCACTGTATTTTATAATATTAGCATATGGAGGATGAGTGCAAATAAGATCAATACTATCATCAGGAATAAAATCTAAGTTTCTGGCATCTCCTTTGCGTATATAAACTTTTCCTGTTGCTTCTTGGCAATCAAAATCTACTTTTTCTTTACATCTATTTAAGGCGGCATCATTAATATCAACGCCAATAATATTTCTTTTTAGAAGTTTTGCTTCTACTAAAGTAGTTCCACCGCCAGCAAATTGATCTAAAATTAAATCATTTTCTTGTGAATATCTTAAAATGATATTACGTGGTATATATGGTGACCAGTTTCCTCTCCATTTAGCATCATGCGTTGCCCAATTACCTCTTTTTGGAAAAGACCAATGTGATGTCATTTCTAATTTAAAATCTTCTGGCTCCCATTTCAATATTTTCTTTGCCACTTATTTGAAAACCTCAGAAATTATTCCATTTTCCATATCGCTAATATTATAAATATGCTCCATTACGTCAAAGGTTTCTTCTAAATTATTACGGGCACTTTTCCAACCTTTACCATCTGTAAACCATACAAAAGTAAAATTATCAATAGTGTCTGTTTCCAAAGCAAGAGTTTTATAACTGCGAGCAGTTTCATTTAATTTACTGCCACCGCTACTATAAAAATTGGTTTCAATACCATAAATCATATCATTTGTTTTTACAACAAAATCAAAACGTTTTTCAGTTTTGCCCTGATTAGATACGGCTGATAAATCTATATTCCATTTTTGTGTAATTTGACTTATGTACATTTCTTTAAAATACGTTTTGTCTTTAATAAAACCAGCTTTTTTAATAAAACTCTCTACCAAATTTTCCATTAAATGACCACCGCGATTTTTACGGCCGTTGGAATCTAAACCTGTTTCAACTCCGGTTACATAGTCCACAAGATTATTAATTATATGGTTTTGAATTAAATCAAATAAACCTGTTTTATGCATGAACACTTTATATTGTTCTATTCCGAGATTGGTTTTATTAAATTTATATGTAAAAAAACCATCTGCGTCCAGAGCATCAATTTCGTTAGCCCTTACAGCTAAGAGTATAGGAATGCATTTTAAAACTTCAGGATATTTATTTAATAATTTTTCAAAGTCATCTTCTATATTTTTAGAACCTATCAATGAATTTAAAATATTTAATTCTACTTTAATTTCATCTACATTACGGTAAATTTTTTCGAAATCCGTATAATATTTGTAATCAGAAATTGTCTTTTTAAAATAAGATAACCATATATTAAAATCTCTATTTTTCATATTATTTTCTCCTTTAAAATTTGAAATAAGTAATTCATTTATTTTTCCGCGTGCTTCACCATTACAATTAATCATACGATTAGCAGTCACTCTTTTTATGTTATAACCTTTATAAAGATTATCGAAAAAGTTATCATTTCTATCTGAATTTTTGGGATCTGAATTGCTTAAAAGTATTAGTGCTCCTTTTTTATGTATTGTAGTAATAAATTCAGCAAGTTCATATTGTTCTTTATCACCAAATAACTTTTCCGTATAAGCAGTAAAATTTGCTGTATCTGTAATAGGACGATAAGGTGGGTCTAAATATATAAAAGTATTTTTATCAATAAAACTTGCTGATAATCTATAATCTCCACAAACAATTTTTACATTTTTTAACTTATCTGATATAAGTCTTAAATTTGTTTCGTCACATATCAATGGTTTTTTATAAGACCCTATTGGAACATTGAAGAATCCTTGTCCGTTAACACGATAAAGACCATTAAAACAAGTTTTATTTAAAAATATCATCAAAGCAGCTTTTTCAATATTTTCCGTTTTATTTCCATTAATTTTAAGAATATTAAATCTATCGCGCTGCTTAGAATAATAAGCTTTTCGTCCAGTATTATCAAAAGACCAATACTGATTTTGATAATCGTTTAATAATTTTATAAGTTCTTCAATATTATTACGAATAATATTATAAGTGTTGATTAGTTCTGCATTTGTATCACTAATATAAATTTCCTGCAATGTATAATAGGGAAGAATGTCAAATAAAACAGCGCCACTACCGACAAATGGTTCAGCGTATTTAGTAATATTTTTGGTGATGAATGGATAGAATTTTCTTATTTCATCTAAAAGCTGACCTTTACCGCCAGCCCATTTTAAAAATGGGTGCATGTTTTCCTCCAAATAGTTCTTATTTCATACCTGTATTATTATATGATAATTATGATATAATCTCAATCCATTCTGTGTTCGATATAATAAAAAAGCAGAAGCCGTAAAAGGCTCCTGCTAAAAAAGCTGCGTATGTTATTCTTTCGGCACAATATCGCCGACGCCGTTTAAAATATGGCGCGGGCGGTAAGCAAATACCTGCATGTTTTCGCGCGTGGTTACGCCGCTGAGCACCAGCACCGTTTCCAGGCCGCTTTCCATGCCGGCAACAATATCGGTGTCCATGCGGTCGCCAATCATTGCCGCTTCGTCGCTGTGCACGCCCAAAAGGCGCAGTCCGGTGCGCATCATCAGCGGGTTCGGCTTGCCCACAAAGTAGGCGCTTTTGCCAGTTGCCAGTTCAATCGGCGCAACAAAGGCGCGGCAGGCCGGAATAATGCCGTTTTCCGTTGGGCCGGTCAAATCGGAATTGGTGGCAACAAGCTTTGCCCCGTTTTGAATCAGCTTAACGGCTTTAATAATCATCTCGTAATTATAAGATTTAGGCTCGCCGATAACAACGTAATCCGGCGTGGAATCATTCATGGTAATGCCAACTTCGTACAAAGCGTTCATCAAACCGGCTTCGCCCATAACGTAAGCGCTGCATCCGGGCGACTGGCTGTTTAAAAAACGCGCCGTAGCCTGTGCGCTGGTGTAAAAATGGGTTTCGTCAATATCAAGCCCCATGCGCTGTAATTTCTGCTGCAAATCGCGCGGCGAACGGTCGCTGGAATTAGTTAAAAACAAAAACTTTTTATCTTCTTTGTACAGCCATTCCACAAACTCCTTAACTCCGGGCAGCAGCCTGTTGCCGTGGTAAATAACACCGTCCATATCGCATATAAAGCCTTTTTTGTTTCTGATTTCATCTAAATTTTCTATTGTAAACACTCCTTTCAGTGCCAAACTCTATTTTTATTATGCAGTAAAATAATCATAAATTCAACTGCGCGGGCAGATAAATTGCAAAGTTAACAAAAAATTTACGCCGCTTTAAAACGAATGCAAAAAATACTGTTCTTTTTGGCAAAACGGATTTATGGTATAATAAACAGGGTTTTATTTTGTTTTAAGGTGTTTACAGGAGGTTTTTATGCGCATTGTTTTTATAGACGGCATGGGCGGCGGGCTTGTTGCACAGGTTATCAGCCAGGCAGCGGGGCGCCTTCCGGCGGATACGGAACTTATCGGGCTTGGCACCAACGCACTGGCCACTGCGGCAATGCTTAAAGCAGGGCTTAAACGTGTGGCCACCGGCGAAAACGCGGTGTGCGTAACGGCACAGACGGCGGATATTATCGTCGGCCCTATTGGCATTGTACTGCCAAACGCCATGCTTGGCGAAGTAACTCCGCGTATGGCGGAGGCGGTTGCTTCAAGCCGCGCGCGCAAACTGCTTTTGCCGGTATCGCAAAGCCACTTTGAATTTATCGGTGTGGAAAATAAATCCATCGGCGTACTTGTAAAAGAAGCCGCCGAAAAAATTGTGGAAATAGCGTCAAACAAAAATTAAAACTTAATATGCTGCACAAAACGGTTATATGTTAAAACGAGGCTAAGCCTGACGCTTAACCTCGTTTTTTATTGCTGTTTTAAAATTATACAGGCTTATTTAACGCCGGTTTTTAAAAGTTCTGCCAGGGTAATGGCAAACGCCGCGGTGCGCGGTACTGCTGTTTTTAAGTCTACCGATTCGTGGTCGGTATGCTCGTCGTAGTTTTCTACGCCCAAAGCGTCCAAAGTCGGAATGAATTTAGCAGTGCGGTTGCCGTCCGTTAAGCCGCCTGCCACCCATTCGTTCACTTTGCCGCCGAATTCTTCGGCAACAACGCTGCTGTACACATCAATCATTTTCTGCACGGCAGGAGTTTTTTCCATCGGGCCGGTTACAATGCCGCCGGTAACTTCTACTTTAGTACCGTCGATAACGATTTTATCTGCCAGTGCTTTAATGGCGGCGTCCAAACGCTGCTGCTCTGCAACTTCAAAGCAGCGCACATTTACTTCGCAGTAAGCATCGCCGGGGATAACGCTGATTTTATCGTTGGTGCTGCCGATAACGCCCACGTTAACGGTGTTGGGCGGAATGAACTGGCCGCTGTCCACAATGCCGCGTGCTTCCAGTGCTTTAGCGGTAAAATCTTCCGGTTTGCCGGGCATGGGGCTTGCCAGCTTGTGCAGCTCGGTAATGGTATAAGCCAGCTGGTGAATGGCGTTGGCGCAGCACTGCGAAGCGTTGCCGTGGTGCCCTCCTTTGCCGGTAACGGTAATTTTATATTTGGCGTTGCCTTTACGCTGGGTTACAATGCCCCAGTTCGGGCGCGCAACGTCCATAATAACGGCAAAATCTGCCTGCTGCGAAAGCTCTGCCACAATGCCTTCGGCAGTCGGGCTGCCGCCTTCTTCTTCGGCGTTGGTGTAGTAAATAATTTCTTTATAATCATCAAAGCCTGCTTCTTTTAAAGCCGCAAGGCCGTAAATAACTTCCATAACCGTTGCTTTGTCGTCGCCTACGCCCGGACCCCAGGCAAAGCCGTTTTCATCCACGCGGAAGGGGCGTTTGGCAGCTTCGCCGCGTTTAAACACGGTATCAACATGCGCAACCAAAAGCACAGTCTGCGTGCCCTTGCCCTTAAGGCGCGAAATTAAATGGCAGCCGCGGTCGTTGTAGCGGAACTCGGTTTCCGCACCAAGTGCCTGCATTTTGGCGGCTACAAATTTATTGGCGGCTTCCGTGCCCTCCAAATCGCCGTTGCCGCTGTCGATATTGGTCAGCGCTTCCAAATCCTTCACATAGTTATCGTACTCATTTGCCAGATAGTCTTTAATAAATTTACGCATGGCTATCCTCCTTTTATTTGCTATACTAATTAAATTCGCCGCCGCAGGCGTTAATCCTGCCGGGCAGAATTTTTTACCGGCGCTTAAACCTCAGCAGCCAAAACACATAGTTTCCGTATTTGAAAAACTGACAGCTTAATAAACGCAAGCACGCACAACGGCAGTAAGGCTCAAACCCTGCTGCCGTTTTGTATTTGCCGATAAAATCAATATTTAATTCTGAAATAATCAAGATAGGCTTTATACCTGTCCTGCGCAGTAAGGCAGGTATCGGTAAGATAGCCTTTTTCCCTGCCCCATTCCTTCAAACCACGGTAATAAAACATTTTTAAATTATCTTCAATGATAAACGGAACAATGCCATATTTTAAGCATTCCTTAAACATAATCAGCCTGCCGACGCGGCCGTTGCCTTCCTGAAACGGATGTATCCTTTCAAACCGCACGTGAAAATCCAAAATATCTTCCAGCGTTTTTGCCTTTTTGGCACTATACGCCGCCAGCAGCGCCTGCATTTCAGCAGCAACATTTTCCGGCAGCGACGTTGCCATGCCACCTACCTCGTTAGGCATTTTTTTGTAAGCGCCAACGGCAAACCAATCCTGCCGCGCATCACTGGTTCCTGTTTTCAGCATTAAATGCAGCTCTTTTATCATTTTTTCTGTAAGCGCGCTTTTGGCGTGTTCAATAATAAAATCAATGCAGCGGAAATGATTGGCTGTTTCAATAACATCATCTACATTAACCGCTTCGCCCGTTACACCTATAGTATTGGTTTCAAAAATATAGCGGGTCTGGTCATGCGTTAAACGGCTTCCTTCAATATGATTGGAATTATATGTCATTTCAATCTGCGTTTTATGGTAAATGCCGCCACTGTATTTGGCAGCCTTTTCATACAGCAAAATCTCCAGCAAAGTTTGCGCCTTTGCAGTTTTAGTGTTGCTGCGCTGAGGTTTTTCCGCATCTGCGGGAATCTTCCACGTTTTACCTTTCAAAACCGCGCCTTCTACTCGCCCTTTAGCACAGTAATTGCGAACGCTGCGCTCGGAAATTTTCCATTTTTTTGCCGCTTCTGCTGCCGAAAGATACTGCATTTGCCCGCCTCCCAATTCAATTAATTATATTTAAAGTATAACATATTACCGGCAAAATTTACAATTTTATTCTTTTGTATTTTAAATATTTTTTGCCGGTAAAATCTGTCTTTATTTTAGCCCTGCCCGACCAGCACCTTTTAAAAAGCCTACACGCAAGGTAGTTAACAAAAAGACCTTTTGCCACTGACGCATAGCATACAGCCTTATACTGACGGATGCGGACGCGCAAAAATTAAGGAACTGGAATACGCCACGGACTTACAATAAAATAGCACCCGCACGCAAAAACGGCAGGCTTTTACGCCTGCCGTTTGTTTTTATGCGTTTTTAGTTTTTATCCGGCTGTAACGGTCCGTAAAAATAAGATGCCGTTGCTCCGCCGTCAATCAAAAAATCTGCGCCTGTAATAAATGCGCCTTTGTCCGACATTAAAAGTTCTGCTACATTTGCCACTTCGTCAGCCGTACCTGGCCGCCCTGCCGGGCATTTAGCAAACATGTTCTTATAAAAATCTCCGCGCGGCCCGTTAAACTCGTCAAGTGCCAACGGCGTAACAATAATGCCTGGCGATATAGAATTTACGCGTGCACCACGCCTGCCCCAGTTTACCGCTTCTGCCATTACGCGCTTTTCATTGCAGCGTTTAGCAAGCTGGTATGCGTGCAAAGTATCGCGGATATTACCCGGCTGCAAAAGTGGCAGCCCAAGCAGTTCTTCCACCGGTGTTGTGGCAAGCTGCCTATCCTCATCTGCCGTAAGCTGCGGCATACGGTGTCCGGACTGGCTGCTGATAGTTACACCAACGCCGCCAGAAGCGATTACTTTGCCAACTTCTTCCAGCAACACTGCCGTACCGTACAAATCTACTTTTAAAATAGCTTCAACCGGTGCCTGGCTTGGCGATACGCCAGCCGCATTGACCAGCATTTTAATTTCGCCGTATTTCCGTACTTCAGCAATAATATTTTGTATAGATTTGCGCGACGCTAAATCCATCTCCACCGCCACGCAGTCAAAACCTGCTTCATTCATAATTTTGCAGACGGCTTCGGCGTTTTCCATACGCTTGTCGCCTACAAGAATCTTTTTGCCGTAACCCATGCGGCGCGCAATAGCCATCCCTATCTGCCCTGCGCCTGTTAAAAGCATAACTTCTTTTGCCATTTTGTTATCCTCCTTACATATCGTCCTTACTGATATTATAAAAAAGGATAACTTATCAATCAATTCAAGTTAAGCTGCATTTAAAATAAGTTTTTCTTATACGAATTTACCATTTTAAAAACAGCCTTTTAAAATACCGGCAAACTCATGCGTAAAATTAGCGTTATTCTTCTTCCAAAAAGCGCACAGCGTCTGCGTAACGGCTTCATCACCGCGCACAAGCGGAAGGCGGCGTACATCTTTTCTTCCGTCATTCGTCGCTTCGGTACATATTTTATAACCCCTGCCGGTGATAACAAGCATAACGGCTTCTTCCGCACCTGCGGCGAAAATAAATTCGCCCTGCACACCGATAACGTCGTGCCAATAAGCGGCTTCGGTTTCCTGTTCTGCACCTGCCGCCGCTAAAATACAGGGCGTGTTTTTCAAATCATCAAGGCTTACCTTATCCAGTGCCGCCAAAGGGCTGCGAGTGGAAATTTCTATAAAACAGGGCTTTACGGCAAGAACAAGATTAGCATATTCTGCCGAAAACGCACGGCGTTGGTCACTGAAAACAAGGTCTGCTTCGCCTGTCCGCAGAAGCTGAAACAGCTTTTCGTGCGTACCGCCTGCTATTTTTACTTCAACATCAGGATAGCTTTGCGTAAATTCTGCCAGCGCATGGTAAAATTCACCGCCGCCGTAAGCCGCCAGATACCCCAGCCGCAAAACCTGCCCGCCCTGCCGTGCTATCTGCGCAGCCTGCGCGCGTATCCGTTCGTAATCGTTTATCAGTACAAGGCTTTTTTTATAAAAAAATTCTCCTGCTTCCGTCAGTTCAAATTTGCGGTTCTTTCTTTTAAGCAGCAAAAAGCCAAGTTCGTTTTCCAGCGCTTTAACCTGCTGCGATATGGCAGACTGCGAAATATGGCATTCTTCTGCCGCTTCTGAAAAACTATTGTATTTTACCACTGCCTGAAAATATTTAATATGACGCAGCATAACGCCGCCCCTTTCTGCCGTTATATTACAATTATTGTAACACGCAAAAGGCACCTGCGCTATTCATTTTATAACGCCAATCAATATTCCTACTTACGCAAAAACGGCAGGCTTTTACGCCTGCCGTTTTAATGTTTGTTATAACTTTTTGGTTTTCAGTCCGCAAATACGGTGTTGCGGGTTTCCCAGCGTTTAAACTGGCAATAGCCCCACGGAATGTAAATGCCGAAGGTAATGGTTGTCAGCACCATAATCAGCAGCCACTGAAAGAAAAAGCCAAAACCTGTTCCTTCAAAGCGCAGCTGCCTGCCGTTAACATAGGTGTTGCTGCAAATCCAGCGCTGCTGCGCGCTGTATGCCCACGGAAAGAACAAACCGCAGGTAATAACGGTCAGCACGGTTGTCCATATGCAAAGCCACAGATAACCGAAGCCGCTGCCGTCAAATTCAAAATCGCGTTTCATGTGCGCTCCTTACTGCATTTTTTCTTTCAGCAGTTTGTTAACCATGCCCGGGTTAGCTTTGCCGCGGGATTTTTTCATTACCTGGCCAACAAGGAATCCTATGGCTTTATCTTTGCCTGCTTTGTAGTCGGCAACGGACTGCGGGTTTTCTGCCAGCACTTCGTCAACGATAGCGGCAATGGCGCCCTCATCGCTAACCTGTTCAAGGCCAAGCTCCTTAACAAGCTGTTTCGGGGTTTTGTCGCTGTTTTTCAGCATTTCGGCAAATACTTTTTTAGCAAGCTTGCTGCTCAGTACGCCGTCTTTGGTTAAAGTTACCAGTTCGCCAAGGTTTTCCGGTTTAACCGGGAACTGTTCAATGGTAATGTTTTCAGCATTAAGATATGCGGAAACATCGCCCAGCAGCCAGTTGGATACACCTTTGTCATCCTTGCTGTTGGCGCAGGCAGCGTCAAAGTAATCTGCCATGGCTTTGGTAGCAACGATTAAGGAAGCGTCATATTTCGGTAGGCCGTGTTTTTCAACAAGGCGCTGCAAACGCTGTGCCGGCAGTTCCGGCAGTTCGCCGCGTACGCGTTCAATCCATGCGTCGTCAATTTCAACCGGTACAAGGTCAGGTTCAGGGAAGTAACGGTAATCGTGTGCTTCTTCCTTGCTGCGCATGGAAAGGGTTACGCCGTTGGCTTCGTCCCAGGTGCGGGTTTCCTGTACTACATGGCCGCCGTCCTCAAGAATTGCTTTCTGGCGTTCAACTTCATATTCAATAGCGCGTACCAGTGCGCGGAAAGAGTTAAGGTTTTTAATTTCGGCGCGGGTACCGAATTCTTTGGCGCCTTCCGGCATAATGGAAATGTTGGCGTCGCAGCGCAGGCTGCCTTCCTGCATTTTGCAGTCGCAAACGTCAATGTATTCCAAAACTGCTTTCAGCTGTTCCATATAAGCGCGTGCTTCTTCGGCGCTGCGCATATCCGGTTCGGAAACGATTTCCAGAAGCGGTACGCCGGCACGGTTGTAGTCTACGGAAGAAAAATCGGAAGTGCTGATGGTAGCGCCGCTGTGGTTCAGCTTGCCTGCGTCTTCTTCCATGTGAATACGGGTAATGCCAAGGCGTTTGGGCACGCCGTCAACTTCAATGTCAATATGGCCGCCGAGGCAAACCGGCTGGTCAAACTGAGAAATCTGGTAGTTTTTGGCAAGGTCGGGGTAAAAGTAGTTTTTACGGTCAAATTTATTGAATTTCTGAATTTCGCAGCCCAGTGCAAGGCCCGTACGGATGGCAAATTCAACAACCTGTTTGTTCAGCACCGGCAGTGCGCCAGGCATGCCGAGGCACACGGGGCAAACGTGGGTGTTAGGCGTGCTGCCGAACTCGGTGGAGCAGGAGCAGAAGGCTTTGGTTTTGGTTTTTAATTCGGCATGTACTTCAAGGCCGATAACTGTAATATAGTTTTTCATTATTTGTTACCTCCCAGCGGTGCCATTGCTTTATGGAAGTCGGTAGCCTGTTCAAAGGTGTAGGCTGCGCGCAGCACGGTTTCTTCGTCCAGAACTTTGCCGATAAGCTGCATGCCGACAGGCATACCGTCTGCAAAGCCGCACGGAATGGAAATACCCGGCAGGCCTGCCATGTTTACGGGAATGGTGGTTACGTCCAGCATGTAAATGGAAAGCGGGTCCATTTTGCCGTCAACCGGATAAGCAACAACCGGAGAAGTCGGGGTCAACAGCACGTCGCATTTTTCAAACGCTTCGTTAAAGTCGCGGCGGATAAGGGTACGAACCTGCATTGCTTTTTTGTAGTAAGCATCGTAGTAACCGCTGCTTAAAACGTAGGTGCCAAGCATAATGCGGCGGCGTACTTCAGGGCCAAAGCCTTCGGTGCGGCTCAGCCTTGTCATTTCCGGAGCGCTGGTGGCGTTGGCAGCGCGGAAGCCGTAGCGCACGCCGTCATAACGTGCAAGGTTGGCGCTTGCTTCTGCCGGAGCAATGATATAGTAAGTAATTACTGCATATTCGGTATGCGGCAGCGAAACATCAACAATTTCAGCGCCGAGTTCTTCGTATTTTTTAACGGCTTTTTCAATTTCGGCTTTAACTTTGGCGTCAACGCCTTCGCCGTAGTATTCTTTCGGCAGGCCGATGCGCAGGCCTTTAACGTCGGCGCGCAGCGCTTTGGTAAAGTCGGGCACATCAACCGGCAGGGAAGTGGAATCGTGCTCGTCCTTGCCGCAGATGCAGTTTAAAACAGTTGCAGCGTCGGTAACGTCGCGGGTAATAGGCCCAATCTGGTCAAGAGAGGACGCAAACGCAACGCAGCCGTAACGGCTTACGCGGCCGTAAGTCGGTTTAATGCCAACGCAGCCGTTAAAAGAAGCCGGCTGGCGGATGGAACCGCCGGTATCAGAGCCCAGGCTCCAGATAGCTTCGCCTGCGGCAATGGCAGCTGCACTGCCGCCGGAAGAACCGCCCGGTACGCGTTCAAGGTTCCACGGATTGTAGGTTTTATGGAAGTAAGAGCTTTCGGTGGTAGAGCCCATTGCAAACTCGTCCATATTGGTTTTGCCGGTAAAAATGGCGTCATCCGCACGCAGGTTTTTAATAACGTGCGCATCATAAATAGGCACAACATTGGCCAGCATTTTGCTGGAGCAGGTGGTTAAAAGGCCTTTGGTGCAGATATTGTCTTTAATTGCACCGGGGATGCCTGCCAGCGGAGCGATTTCTTCGCCTGCGGCAATTTTGGCATCAACTTTGGCAGCCTGTGCCAGTGCGTTTTCTTTATCTAAAGTTACATAAGCCTGTACTTTATCTTCAACTTCGTCAATGCGGCTGTATACGTTTTCGGTAAGCTCCACGGAGCTGATTTCTTTTTAACCAGCTTGTCATGCAGTTCGTGGGCTGTTAATTTATATAAATCCAAGTTGTTCCTCCTTCTGTTATTCGATTACGCGCGGTACTTTAAAGCCGTCGTTGTATACGGCAGGCGCGTTTTTCAGTGCGTCCTCGTGGGATACGCCCGGTTTTACAACATCCTCGCGGAATGCGTTGCTTATCGGCAGTACATACGGGGTCGGCTCAATGCCTTCCGTATCAATCTTTTCCAGAATATCGGCATAATTGAGGATTTGGTTAAACTGTTCGGTAAATTTTTCCATTTCGCTTTCCGGAATCGTTAAACGGGAAAGCCCGGCGATGTGTTCAACATCTTTTACTGTTACCTTCATTAGTACGCCTCCTAAAAAATTTATGATGAATTTTATCAATAACCTGTTTTATTATACCACACAGTACCAGTCTTGTGCAGTATTTTGGTAAGCCTTAGCTAAATAAAATTGCGTAAAATAAATGCTTAACAGCAAAAATGCCCCCGCAAAACCTTTACGGAGGCAGATTGTTTATTCAAATGACGTTAAAAAGTTGCGCATGCAGTCCTCAACACCGCGTTTAACGGCTTTTGCACGGCTCGGTTCGCCGATTTTCCAGAAGTTAATGGAGCTGGACGAGCCGATGCTTTCCACGTTCTGGTTAAACAAAAAGCGTTCTTCGTTAACATCTACGCATTTTAATTTCATCGTTACCACGGCGCTGTAAGTTTGCGAGCCTACAATAACCATAAAGCCCGTTTCCTTTTCGCGCACCGGCAGCAGGCTGATAAACAGCACCCTGTCCGCACCGCAGGCTTTGCCAACGGCAACAAGTTCTTCAAGCGTTGGTACTTCAGCGTTTTCAAACGGATGCGCCAAAAGCGCTTTCTGCACGGCGTTGTTGCCTACGATTTTGGTAACGCTTTTCTTTTTGCCGGGGTATTTGGTTTCCAGCGCTTCTTTAACAGCGTTCACCGCCATTTCGCGGCTGCGCCCTTCAAGGCCGGATACATCAACATACGGCAGCACCGCCACGGTATAGGGCTGCGTACATTCGGTAATTTCGGCATCTGTATTGGTAAAATGCGTTTCGCCGGTATCGGCAACGCCCATGTCGATAGCGTCAATGCTGCTTACTTCTTTTTCTGCCGCCAGCGCCGTGCCTGCAAAGCACAGGACAAGCGCCAACATTGCTAAAAATTTATAAAATATCTTCATAATATCACCGCTTTAAAACAAACTCTGTTCTTCGCCCTGCTCCGGTTTCGCTGCTTCATTCTCGGGGCGCGCGTCATTTTTGGCTTCGCCGCCGCGCTCGCCCAAAAGGCGCAGGAACTCTGCTTCGTCGATAACGGTTACTCCCAGCTGCTGCGCTTTCGTCAGCTTGCTGCCTGCTTCCGCACCGGCAACAACGTAATCGGTTTTTTTGCTTACGCTGCCCGTAACCTTTGCGCCAACCTGCTGCGCCATGGTCTGTGCCGTTGCGCGGTCCAGCGTTGGCATAGTGCCGGTAAACACCATGGTTTTTCCGTAAAACGGGTGCGCCGTGTCAAGCTCCGCCGCTTCCATTTCCATGTTAAGGCCAAGCTCTTTCAGCCGTTCAATCAAATCAATATTCACCGGCGAAGCAAAATACGTTACCACGCTTTCGGCAATCTTCGGGCCAATATCTTCAATGGCGGCAATTTCGTCCGTTTCCGCCGCCATCAGTTTTTCCATGCTGCCAAAGTGCAGTGCTAAAGCCTTGCCACCTTTGCGCCCACATGGCGGATGCCGAGCGCGAACAGCAGCCTGTCAAGGTTCTGCTTTTTGCTTTCGGCAATGGCGTTTAAAAGATTGTCTGCCGATTTATCGCCCATACGCTCCAGCGCCGTCAGCTGCGGCTTAACTAAAAGGTACAGGTCGGCAGGGTCGCTGATAAGCCCGTTATCCAACAGCTGGTTGATAACCGCCGGGCCGCAGCCGTCAATATCCATTGCCCCTTTGGAAGCAAAGTGAATAAGCCCTTCGCGCCCCAGTGCCGGGCAGTGCGGATTAGTGCAGCGTATTGCCGCCTCACCGTTCAGCCGTTCCGTTTTCCACCCGCATTCCGGGCATTCGGCGGGCATAAAAAATTCCTGTTCCGCGCCGGTGCGTTTTTCCTTCACCACATGCAGCACTTCCGGTATAATTTCGCCCGCTTTATTAATAACAACCGTGTCGCCAATGCGGATATCCTTGCTGCGGATGAAGTCCTCATTATGCAGCGTTGCGCGGCTGATGGTGCTGCCGGAAAGTTTTACAGGGGTCAGCACCGCCGTCGGCGTCAGCACGCCCGTGCGCCCAACCTGAATGATAATGTCCTCCAGTTTTGTTTCTGCCTGCTCGGGCGGAAATTTAAAGGCAATGGCCCAGCGCGGGTCTTTGCCGGTTGCGCCTAAAATGTTTTGCTGGTACACGGCGTTAACCTTAATTACCGCGCCGTCCGTATCGTAGGCAAGGCTTTGTCGTTTGGCGGCAAAATCCTTTATTTTGGCAATCGCTTCATTGATATTTTTTACAACGGTATAGCCTTCGCTTACCTTAAAGCCGTAATCGTGCAGCATGGCAAGGCTGGCAGAATGTTTATCCTTATGCCCTGCGCCCACGCCGTAGGCAAAAAAGCTCAGCTGGCGGCTTGCCGTTACTTTCGGGTCAAGCTGGCGCAGGCTGCCCGCCGCCGCGTTGCGCGGATTGGCAAATTCGTTTTCGCCCGCTTCGCTGCGCTGCTCGTTCAGCTTCATAAAAGCGTGGCGGGGCATGTAAACTTCGCCGCGCACATCCAAAAGCTCCGGCACTTCTTTGCCTTCCTTAACGTTCAGCGTCAGCGGAATGGAACGGATAGTGCGCACATTGGCAGTTACGTTTTCGCCGACTTCGCCGTCGCCGCGGGTTGCAGCACGTACCAGGCGGCCGTTTTCGTAAATCAGGCTGCAGGCAAGGCCGTCAATTTTAGGTTCAAAAACATATTCCACCTCGCTGCCTTCGGGCAGGCCGCTTTTTACGCGCGCGTCAAACGCAGCAAGTTCTGCATCGCTGAAGGCGTTGCCCAGAGAAAGCAGCGGCGTCATATGGCGCACTTCGGTAAACTCCGGGCTTACCTTGCCGCCAACCCTGCGCGTAGGCGAATCGGGCGGCACATCGTCAGGATATGCACGCTCAAACTCCTGCAAACGGCGCATTAAAGCGTCATATTCGGCGTCGGTAATCTCCGGCGCATCCAGTACATAATATAAAAATTCGTGATGGCGTATTTCCCTGCGCAGTTTCTGCGCTTCGTCCAGTGCTTGCGCACGTTCTAAATCCATAATGCCCTCCGCTTAAAACTTACAATTTTTTCAGCACCGCATATTTGGTAAGCAGGCTGCGCACGCCCGCACCTGCAAAGGCAACCTTTACTTCCTGCCCGTCCGGGCTGTCTTTAACGCTTACAACCATGCCTTCGCCCCATCTGTTATGGCTTACCCTGTCGCCGGTGTTAAAGCGCGTGCCCGTGCCTCCTGCGGCGGCAGCCGGTTTTTGCGGCATAAAGCTGTGCGGGTTAAAAGTGCTTGCAGGCTTCTGCGGCCTTGCGCTGTATTTTTCGCTTACCTGTTTAAAGTTCTCCAGCGCGCTGAAACGTTCCTGCCTTTTAATGGTTTTCACCAAACGTGCGGGAATTTCCTGCAAAAAGCGGGAAGGCGGATAAGTTACCGTGTTGCCGTAAATGGTGCGCATTTTGGTGCTGCTTAAAAACAGTTTTTCTTTGGCGCGCGTAATGCCTACATAGCACAGGCGGCGTTCTTCTTCAATTTCCGTTTCGTCCATCAGCGTGCGCGCATGCGGGAACAGCCCTTCTTCCATGCCCACAAGGAACACTACCGGAAACTCCAGCCCCTTGGAAGAATGCAGCGTCATTAAGGTAATGGCGTCCTCGCCCAGTTCCGTATCGTCAATATCGCTTACCAGCGCAACATGCGCCAAAAAGTTTTCCAGATTATTTTCTTCTTCGGATGCCGCAAATTCCTGCGCCACGCTGATTAATTCGTGCAGGTTGTCAATGCGGCTCTGCGCCTGCGGCGTGCGCTCGTTTTCCAGTTCTTCAAGGTAGCCGGTATCGCGCAGCACGCGGTCAATCAAATCTTCAACCGGCGCTTCACCGGCAAGGTTCATCAGTTCAAAAATAATGCCTGCCAAATCGTCCAGCTTGCTTACAAAGCGGCTGCTTAAACCGTCAATCGCCGCCGCGTTGGAAACAGCCTCAAACAAGCTTACATTGTTGCCAGCGGCATAAGCCTGAATTTTTGCCAGCGAAGCGTCGCCAATGCCGCGTTTCGGCACGTTGATAATGCGCAGCAGGCTCAGCGAATCAGCCGGGTTAAAAATTACGCGCAGATAGGCAATGATGTCTTTAATTTCCTTGCGCTCGTAGAATTTAAGCCCGCCTACCATATTGTAGCTGATGCCGCTTTTAATCAGCATTTCTTCAAAAATACGGCTCTGCGTGTTGGTACGGTACAAAATTGCCATATCGCCCAGCTTTTTGTTTTCGGTACGCTGCAAATTCTGCAGCTGCTCAATTACAAAGCGTGCTTCGTCGCGCTCGTCCACCGCCTGAAAATAAATAATATCGGCGCCGCTTTTGTTTTCCGTCCACAAATTCTTTGGCTTGCGGCCGGTATTGTTTTCTATAACCGCATTGGCAGCGTCCAGAATAATCTGCGTGCTGCGGTAATTCTGTTCCAGCTTAATCACTTTGGCATCGGGGTAATCTTTTTCAAAGTCGAGTATGTTCTGAATATCGGCGCCGCGCCAGCCGTAAATGCTCTGGTCGGCATCACCCACAACGCAGATGTTGCGGTGCTTGGCAGCCAGAAACTTGGTTAAAAGGTACTGCGCATGGTTGGTATCCTGATACTCGTCTACCAAAAGATAATCAAAACGGTCCTGATATTTTTCGCGCACTTCTTTGTTTTCCTGCAAAAGTTTAATGGAAAGCATTAAAAGGTCGTCAAAATCAAGTGCGTTGTTTAATTGCAGCTTCTGCTCATAACGGCTGTAAATGTCCGCCACTTTCTGCTCGTAAAAATCGCCTGCCTGGCGTGCAAAAGCCGCCGCATCCTGCAAATCGTTTTTGGCATTGCTGATACGCGACAAAATGCCCGAAGGCTGGAAGCGTTTATCGTCAAGGTTCATTTCCTTTAAAATCTGCTTAATCAGGTTCTGGCTGTCGGCTGTATCATAAATGGCAAAATTGCCGCCGTACCCGGGCAGCTTATCTATTTCCATACGCAAAAAACGCGCGCAGAAAGCGTGGAAGGTAAACAGCCACACATCCTTGGCAGCCGGGCCGCTCATATTGTTAACGCGCTCGCGCATTTCGGCAGCAGCCTTGTTGGTAAAGGTAATTGCCAAAATGCGGTACGGGCGCACGCCCTTTTGCAAAAGGTTGGCCACGCGGCAGGTAAGTACTTTGGTTTTGCCGCTGCCTGCGCCTGCCATAATCAGCATCGGCCCTTCGGTATTAATAACAGCTTCCGCCTGCTGCGGATTCAGTCCGTAAGTACAATCAACAGTCATTCTTTCCTCCATAAAACACTAACTAAATACATTCATTCTATACCAGCATAACTTTATTATTATTCTCCCCTTCCTGAAATTTTCCTGCCGCTTTGCCGTAAATCTTTAATGTAATTTTCGCAAGCACTCTTTTAAAATTTCATCAGTTATAACTGATAAGATTGATAATTTTACGCATTTTATAAGTTATAACTGATAAAATTGTAATTTCAGCGTTGTTTATCAGTTATGACTTATAAAACCCCGTGTTAAATTCCCGCAAAATTTTGCTGACCGGCAATTCACTTCTTGCACTGCGCAAAGCAGAGTTTTATAATTATATAATGTATTTTTGTTTTGAGGGGGATTTTTTATGCAGGAAAACAAACTTACCATCCGCGGTGAACTGTCGCTGCTTCTGGTCATTATCATCAACAGCCTGGGCGTTGTTTTAATGCTGCATTCCGGTTCCGGCATTTCGGCAATTTCCAGTGTGCCTTACGCCTTTGCCGATGTGCTGCCGGTTATAACGCTCGGCGCGTGGACGGAGGTTTTTCAGGTTTCGCTGGTGCTCAGCCTGATGCTTTTAAGCAAACGCTTTGTGCCGGTATACCTGTTCAGCTTCGTCGTCGGCTCGGCCTTCAGCGCCATGATTGACGTGCACGAAATGTGGATTAAGCAGCTGCCGCAGAGCCTGACGCTCGATATTATTTATTTTATCATCAGCTACATTGTTATCTGCTTTGGCGTGGCGCTTGCCAACCGCTGCCAGCTGCCAATTATACCAACCGACCTTTTTCCGCGCGAGCTTGCCGCCATTACCGGCTGGAGCTATGCGCGCATTAAAATAGGTTTTGACGTTATCTGCCTCGCCATTACCGCCGCCATGACCTTTTTCTTTCTGGGCCGTGTGGACGGGCTGGGCTTCGGCACAATACTTGCCGCCTTTACCATGGGCAAAGTAATAGGCAGCATTGGTGAATACATGGATAAACACGTAAAATTTGTTTCTTTTTTAAGCAGCAGGGCTTGACATAGAGTCCGCTTTAAGTTTTATAATAAATTACAGGTTGCAGGAGCAACCGCCTGGCTGCCGGAGCAGCCGTTAAAATTATTCTTTTAAAATATAAACCAAAGCCATGAAGGCTGTAACCGCTTCGATAAGCGGCAGTTTCTTCATGGCTTTTTTATTTGGGTGATTCTATGAAATTTTTAGCTTTGCTTGTACTTTCCGCCGCGCTTTTAACCTCTGCCTGCGGCAACAACGCCGCCCCCGGCGGCGAAAAGGTATTCCGCTACGGCACGCCTGCCTACGGCATTGCCAACGAAAACGCCGGTATGGACCCGCACGAAGCCTATCAGGGCTGGAGCGCCATCCGCTACGGCGTAGGCGAAACGCTTTTTAAATTTGACGATGCCATGCAGCCTCAGCCGTGGCTGGCCGAAAAGTACGAATTTATTAACGAAAACACAGTTAAAATTACCTTAAAAGACAATATTTACTTTACCAGCGGCAACAAAATGACAGGCGCAGCCGTTAAAGCCTGCCTTGAGGATTTAATAAGCCGCCACAACCGCGCCAGGGTTGATTTAAAAATAACGGGCATTACCGCCGAAGGGCAGACCGTAACCATTACATCGGCCGCCAAAGTTCCGGTGCTGATTAACTACCTGTGCGACCCTTACGGCTGCATTATTGACATGAGCCGCGGCACCGGCGATGATACCAAAATAAGCGGCACAGGCCCCTTTATGGTAGAAAGCCTGACGCCGAAAGAAGTTGTGCTGGTTAAAAACCCCGCTTACTACGGCGGCGTGCCGAAAACAGACAGAATTATCGTCAGCAGCATTACCGACGGCAACACGCTGGCACTGGCGCTGCAAAACGGCGAAATTGACGCCGCTCAGGGCCTGCCCTATGCTTCGCTGCCGCTTTTTAAAGACAGCGCGGCTTATAAAACCAGCAGTACCGATACTTCGCGCACGTTTTTGGCAGCCTTTAACTTTAACACGCCTGCCCTGCAGGATGAACGCGTACGGCGCGCCGTTGTTATGAGCCTTGACAAGGAAACTTTTGCCAGAGTGCAGCTGATGGGCAACGGCATTGCCGCAGCCGGGCCGTTTCCGCCGAACCTGCCTTTTGGCGGCGCTAAAGTGCATGCTCCGGAATATAACCCCCAAGGCGCACGCCAGCTGCTTGCCGAAGCAGGCTGGACGGATACCGACGGCGACGGCTATGTGGATAAAAACGGCAAACCGCTGACCCTGCGCTGGCTTACTTACAGCTTCCGCCAGGAGCTGCCGCTTTTGGCAGAAGCCGCGCAAAGCTGGCTTAAAGACACGGGCATCCGCCTTGAAATTAACCCGACAGACGGTTATGCCGACTTTCTGCGCCGCGGCGAGTGGGATATTTACGCCAAAGCCTTTGTTACCGCGCCCACCGGTGACGCGCAGTATTATTTTACCACCCACGTACTGAAAGAAAGCGCCTACAACAGCGGCAATTACTATAACCCCGATACCGAAAGCCTCGTAGGTCAGCTCGGCAGCGAGTTCAGCCCCGAAAAACGCACGGAGCTTGCGGCAGCCATCAGCCGGAAGCTGGTTGACGGCAGCGCCTTTGCCTACATTGCCCATTTAAAAATGACGCTTGCCATGAAAAGCACGGTTCAGGGCTTTGCCGCGCACCCCTGCGATTATTACGAAATTACCAAAGATTTAAGCATAGATTAAAGGAGCATTATTATGAGTGAAATTTCCGCAGCAAGCATCATCCACCGCGCAAACGAAAAAGAATATATAACCGGTTACTGGCAAAAACGCAGCACAGGCTTTGCCAATCTGCGCAAGGCAGAGCTGCACAGCGATAAACAGCTTTTATGGCACCAGGAAATTACGCGCCACCTGCCGCAGAACCGCAAGCTAAAAATTTTGGATATTGGCTGCGGCGCAGGCTTTTTTGGCATTTTGCTGGGGCAGAAGCACCGCGTTACCGGCATTGACCTGACCCCGGAAATGATTGAAGCCGCCAGGTCACTTGCCGCCGCAGAACGCAGCAATGCAGAATTTATGGTTATGGACGCCGAAGCGCTGGACTTTGCAGACGCAAGTTTTGACGCTGTAATAAGCCGCAACGTAATGTGGAACCTGCCCCACCCGGAAACCGCCTACCGCGAGTGGCTGCGCGTGCTTAAACCGGGCGGCCTGCTTTTAAATTACGATGCCGAATATGCCCGCGCCCACCACAGCCAGAAGCTGCCTGCAAAAAACGCCCATGCGGATATTGCGCCGGAGCTTTTGGACGAATGCCACAATATTTACCACATGCTGGACATCAGCGCCTATAACCGCCCGCAGTGGGACGAAGAATTTCTGCAAAGCACCGGGCTGTGCAGCGTCAGCACGGATACCACGGTAGGCAGCCGCATTTACGCCGCCGAAGACATTTTTTACATTCCCGTACCGATGTTCTGTGTAAAAGCCGTTAAATTTTAAAGGCGCATAAACGCGCTGCGCACGCACGCCCCTGCCGCACCGCAGGCCAGTACTTCATCAAGCTGCTCTTTATTAAGCCCGATGCCGCCAATGGCATAAACAGGCACCGGGCTCAGCGTGCAGATTTCCCTTAAAAACGCCGGGCCGCGCGGCGGTACGCCCTGCTTGCAACTGCTTGCGTAAATATGCCCGGCTGTTAAATACGCCGCGCCAAATTTAATTGCCGCCTTTGCTTCTTCCGCACCGTGTACGGAAATGCCAAAGCGCCCTGCCTGCAAACGCTCTGCCGCTGTCATTGCAGCGCATACGGGCAGCGGCAGGTGTGCGCCGTCCGCGCCGAGCGCCAGCCCCGCCCGCCAGAAGGTATGCACAATAAATTTAACGCCACAGGTTTTGCAAACTGCCTGTACCTTCCGCGCAAGCTGCATGTATTCTGCTTCAGTTAAATCCTTTTCGCGCAAAATAAGCGCTTTGGGGCGCAGGGTACAAATTGTTTCTATCTGCTGCAAAAACGGCGCTCGGCTTATTTTTCTGTCCGTAACGCAAACAAAATTTTTATACATAGCTGCCATCCGTAAGCACCGGCTGTAAGCCGGCTTTTTTATGCTGTTAAACACCTCGTCCACGCTGCGGTTATCGTCAATTTCAAACTGCTCGTCGCCTTCGCGCTCCTGCTTGCTGTGCGTGCCGATGCCCGTGCTTACGCCTGCGGAAATTTTTGTTGCCGCAATCTGCAAAAGATTATCGCGCACTCCTGCGCCTTCACGGCTGGAAACGGTAATGCCTGCCTGCGGCATAAACAGGCGGTAAGCGCACACCGCCTGCACTAAATGCCGCAAATCCGTGCCATTGGCTTCGGGCGGCAGTTCGTTGCCTTCCGCCGGGCGCAGGCGCGGGCACGAAAAGCTGATTTCCGCAGCCGGGTATTTGCGCTGCACCAAATATGCGTGCAAACCGCAGGCAAAAATATCGCGGCAAAAGCCGCTCAGCCCCATCAGCGGCGCAAACGCTACGCCGCGCATGCCGCCTTTTAACGCGCGCTCCTGCGTGTAAAAACGGTACGGGAACACACGCTTATGCCCCGCCAGATGCAGTTTGGCGTAAGCGGCAACATCATAAGTTTCCTGAAACACCGTTACATAATCCGCCCCGCATTCATGCAGGTACGCATATTCATCACTGTTCAGCGGGTATACCTCAAGCCCCACAACGGCAAAATACTTGCGCGCCAGCCTTACGGCAGAAGCAATATATTCCACGCCGCTCATGCTGCGGCTTTCGCCGGTTAAAAGTAAAATTTCACGCAGGCCGGTGGCGGCAATGGCCTGCATTTCGCGTTCCATGCCGTCTTCGTCCAGCTTTAAGCGGTTAATTTTGTTATGGCAGTTAAAACCGCAGTACACGCAGTAATTTTCGCAGTAATTGGCAAGGTACAGCGGTGTAAAAATGCTGCGTGCCGCGCCGAACCATTTAAAGGTAAGCTGCCTTGCCTGCTGCGCCATTTCTTCCAAAAACGGCAGCGCGGCCGGCGAAAGAAGCGCCGCAAAATCCTGTACCGTTTTGTGTTTGCGCATAAGCGCGGCCTTTACGTCCCGCTCCGTAAAAGCGTTAAAATCCACGCTGTCAGCCGCGCACTGCACCTCGCGCAAAATATCCGATTCTATTACTTCCATTCCCGGCAGGTAGGCCATGCAGTCCTGCGCAGCTGCAGCAAGATTTTGTTTTTCCTTCATCAGTGTCACTCCCCTATAAATCCTGTCAGCGGGCTTGAAGCCAACGCGCGCCCCGTTACTGCGCCAAGCCCGGCAAGATAGGCTTTGCGCCCGGCGTTAATTGCCAACTTAAACGCTTCCGCCATGGCGGGAATATCGCCGCTGGTGGCAAGGGCTGTATTGGCCATTACTGCTGCCGCGCCCATTTCCATTGCTTCGCACGCCTGCGAAGGAGAACCGATACCGGCATCGACGATAACAGGCAGGTCAATTTCATCAATTAAAATCTGTATAAACTCTTTTGTTACAAGCCCCATGTTGCTGCCGATAGGCGCGCCAAGCGGCATTACGCAGGCAGCACCGGCATTTGCCAGGTCGCGTGCGGCATTTAAATCGGGGTACATATAGGGCATTACCACAAAGCCCTCGGCCGCCAAAATTTCTGTTGCCTTAATTGTTTCGTAATTATCTGGCAGCAGGTATTTGCTGTCGCGGATTACTTCTATCTTTACAAAATCACTGCCGCATACCTCGCGCGCCAGGCGGGCAATGCGCACAGCTTCCTGCGCGGTGCGTGCACCGCTGGTGTTTGGCAAAAGCGTAATGCCTTTGGGGATATAATCTAAAATATTCGCCATACCGCCGTCGTTTACGCGGCGCAGGGCCAGCGTTAAAATTTCCGCACCGGCGTTTTCCACTGCCGCCTTAATAAGCTCCAGAGAATATTTGCCGCTGCCTAAAATAAATCGGCTGTTAAATTTATGCCCGCCTAAAATAAGTGCATCTTCCATTGTTATTCCTCCAATCCTAAAATAAGCGCCAGAGCAAGGTTTGCCGCGTGTGCCGCACATAAGGCTGCCCTCGGTGCAGAAAGCCGCCCGCAGGTTTCTATGCCGCTTTCGCCGTCGCCGCACAAATAAAAGTTTTTGCTTATGCGCCGTGTTTTAATGGCGTTGCTGCGCCCTGCGCCTGCCAGCCCGCTGCACGCAATAAGCGTTTTATCCGCATAAGCGGCAAGCAGCGCGTTTACAAGCATGGCTTTGGTTTCAGGCTTGTCCACCGCTTCGCAGATAATGCCGTCAGCTTTAAAAACAGCGGCGGCGTTTGTTTCCGTAAGTTTTATATTTTGCGTTTTTATTTTAAGCGCGGGGTTAATTGCCAAAAGCTGCTCCGCCAGCGCTTCTGTTTTCAGCCTGCCCACGTTGCGCACAAAGTAATGCTGGCGGTTTAAATTGCTTTCGTCCACGCGGTCAAAATCAACAAGGTGCAGATGCTGCACGCCCGCACGCGCCAAAAACACCGCTATGTGCGAGCCCAAACCGCCAAGCCCGGCAATACCCACACGCACTTTCTCAAGCTGCTTTTTAAAATCATCTGCCACAGCTTTAACCTCCTCCAACAAAACTTACAATTTCCAGTTCGTCGCCGTCTGTTAAAACGGCTGCGCCAAATTCCGCACGCGGCACAATCTGCCCGTTGCGTTCCACTGCCACCAGTTCTGCGCGGTAGTTATGTGCCGCCAAAAATCCTGCAAGAGTTATGCTGCTTTTAAGTTCAATTTCTTTTCCGTTAACGCGCATAGTTTCTCCTTTCCGCCGCAATTAAAAAAACCCATGAAGAAGCCTGCACCCGCGGTGGTGCACCCCTTCATGAGCTTTGCTCACTCTAACGGCATATTAAATTGCAACTGCCTGATATAAAGAAACGGCAAGCACCAACAAGGCACTTGCCGTCATCTGCAAACATTCCCTACGTTGGCATTATCCAAATCAGGTTTAGGGTCGAAGCGCACAGCTTCCTCTCAGCCTATCTGTAAGCTCCCCTGTTCAGTTAAATTAAGTATAAAGTTTTGCGCCGCCGTTGTCAACCGCAAATTACAGCGCCAGCATTACGGCACACATTAATTTTGCACGCATAAACAGCGATTCCACATTGGCAAACTCGTCAACCGTATGGTTGCGCCCGCCTTTAACGCCCATGGCGCACACGGTAGGCACGCCAACCATGGTTGTGTAGGCAGAATCGCTGCCGCCGCCAACGGTAATTGCTTTCGGGCTGCCAAAGCCTTCTTCTTCATAAACTTTTTTAACAAGCTTAAACAGTTCTTTGCTGCTTTCCAGTTCTACCATCGGCTGCATTAAAGATACCGGCGTCATTTTGCAGGTTACGCCGTCAACGTAAACCTTGTCGTTAATCTCCTGGAATTTGGCTTTCATTGCTTCCAGCATTGCCGGGTCGGTAAAGCGCATATCCACAATCATTTTGGCATAAGCCGGTGCGGAATTATGAACCGTGCCGCCTTCGATAACGCCAACATTTAAATTAAGCCCTTTGCTCCAGTCGGTTAACGCTTCAATATCAAGAATTTTGTATGCCAGCTCTTTAATGGCGCTGCGCCCTTCTTCCGGAGCATTGCCTACATGCGCGCCGCGTCCGAAGGCTTCCATGGCAAAGCAGTACACGCCTTTGCGCGCCAGCACCAGGCTGTCATCCATAAAGCCGGTTTCAAAGTTAAAAGCATAAGCCGCGCCTTTTGCTTCTTCCATCATCTTACCGGCAAAATCGCTGTGCTTGTGCCCAACTTCTTCGTCGCCTGCCAAAATAACCTTAACGCCGTATTTGTCAAAGCCAACGCTCTGCAAAGCCTGCAATGCATGAATGGCCAGCGTAACGCCGCCCTTCATATCCAGCGCCCGGGCCGTAAGCAGTGCCGTCTTTAATGGTAAAGGGGCGTTTTTTGGTGGTTTCCGGGTCGTCAAAAACGGTATCCAGATGGCCTGTAAAAAATTACAAAAGGTTTATTTTTGCAGTCGCCAAACTCGCTTACCAGCATATTGCCTGCATTTTCGTGTTCAATAATGCGGGTTTTACCGCCCATGCCTTCCAAAATGCCGGCAACTTTTGCCACAATGGCATCAACGCCCGGCTTGTTGCCGGAGCCACTGTCCATCATAACAAGTTCTTCCCACATTTTCATCATGCCGTCACGATGTTCATCAATATAGCCAAAAGCCTTTTCTTTCATATCCAAAATTATTCTCCTCCAGTTAGCAGGAAATGCCCATAAAATTAAGTATAATTCTTACAATAATCATCGACAGCAAAGCGTCGATAACGGGAATTGCCAAAAGCAGCGCATGGTGCTTCGGGTTAGCGCCGGAAGTTAATACGCAGCGTGCAAAATGGCCAACCAGCGTGCCCATGGTAATCGTCGCCGGGAACAAAATAGTTGCCTGCGCCGCGTTAATAACGCCCTCGGCATAAAGCGAAGCAGCCGTAGCAGCGCCGGCAGCCTTGGCAAAAAACGCGGAAATCAGCGCCACAATCGCCCCGCCGGGCAAACCGAACAGCGCCATAACAGGTGCAACGGCATTGGCAATAATATCCATCAAACCGGTAATATTCAAAAACAAAATCAGCGAATAAGCCAGAACCATTGCCGGCATAATGTTTTCTGCGCCGATGTAAAAGCCTTTTTTGCAGCCGGCCATAAATTCTTCCAGTAAAGTTTTCTTTTTAGCAGCAGCCTCAGCCATTATGCAGCACCCCCAGCTTTTTTACGTTTAAACAGCAGATAAAATCTTACAATGTTTGCGCCGACGATTTTTACAAAAATCTCCACCATAAAAATTACGCCGAAAGAAAGCAGCGAAATCGGAATCAGCGGCGCGCCGCAGTTAATGGTGTTGGCCAGCGTGCCGGAAGCAGCGTACTGGTAAGCAACGAAAATAGAACGCTCGTCGTCGGTAATTTTACCTTCTTCAACAAGGTCGCGCGTAAGTACAGCGCCAACGTCTGTTGTGGTAAAGCTGCTGATTAACGCCAAACCTACATAACCGGGCAGGCCCATCAGCGGTTTTAAAAACGGGCGGATAATACGTTCTGCAGCAAGCAGGCCGCCCTGCGATTCAACCGCACGCACAAATCCCAAAGCCAGAATAACGGTTGGGAACAGCGTTAAGGCAAACATAAAGCCTTCGGCAGCACCAACGCCGCCTTTGCCGATAAAGCTCAGCCCTTCGATTTTGCCGAATTTGCCTGTCAGCACCGTAAAATCAAAGGCGCTCAGCGGGCCCATATCTTTTAAAATACCCGAAAACGACAGCGCGATAACAATAAACGACAGCCAGCCGCGCCAGGTTAAATGATGCTCGTAATCTTTTTCTTCTACCGCAGTTACATCTTTTTCAGCCACAGTAATCCCCCCTGATTATAATTTTAAAACCGTGCCGATAAATACTTTGGCACGCATAAACAGCGATTCCACATCGGCAAATTCATCAACCGTATGGTTCAAGCCGCCTTTTACGCCAACAGCACAAACGGTAGGTACCCCAACTTTGGTAGTGTAAGTAGCATCGCTGCCGCCGCCCACTAAAATCGGTTCCGGGCTGCCGAAGCCTTCTTCTTCATAAACCGATTTATACACATCAAACAGCTTCATATTGCCGTCAAGGCGAACCATCGGCTCAAGCCCTGCTACCGGCGTCATTTTGGTAGTTACATCTTTAATGTAAACCTTACCGGCAATAACTTCAAACTGCTCTTTCTTCTTTTCAAAATCCGCCGGGTCAAGGTAACGCACATCCACTTCCATTCTGGCATAAGCCGGAACAGCATTGGCAACCGTGCCGCCTTCGATAGTACCGACATTAATTGTTGTGCCGGTGTTCCAATCGGTTAAAGCGTCGATATCAACAGCCTTGCGCGCCAGCTCTACAATAGCGTTGCGGCCGTTTTCAGGCTCGTTGCCTGCATGCACACTGCGCCCGAAGGTTTCCATAATAAAACGGTAAAACCCTTTGCGCTCTACAACTACGTTATCGTTCATAAAGCCGGTTTCAAAATCAAACGCCGCTAATGCACCCTTAAACTCTGCCATCATGGTTTCTGCCAAATCGCTGTTTTTATGCCCCGTTTCTTCGTCACCGGCAAAAACAACCTTAAAGGCATATTTGTCAAATCCGGCATTCTGCAAGGCCTGCAGCCCATGAATGGCAAGCGTAACGCCGCCCTTCATATCCAGCGCGCCCGGGCCGTAAGCCCTGCCCTCTTTAATTGTAAACGGACGCTTCTTCGTCGTTTCCGGGTCGCTGAAAACAGTATCCAGATGCCCTGTTAAAACAATAAAAGGCATTGTTTTGCAGTCGCCAAATTCACTTACAACGGCATTACCGGCATTTTCATGTTCCACAATACGTGTTTTGCCGCCCATATCCGTTAAAATACCTGCTACTTTGGCAACAACTTTGTCTACGCCGGGTTTATAGTCAGAGCCGCTGTCTATGCTGACAAGTTCTTCCCACATTTTCAGCATCTCACTGCGGTGCGCATCAATATACGCAAACGCATTTTCCTTAATACCCATCATTTTTCCTCCTCATAAAATTAAAATAAAACAGTATTCATCTGTCTGCGCAGACAAATACCGTTTTCAAGCAAATTAGTTTACTTTTTTGCTTTACTTTATTAATAAAATAGCAAAACTTCACATTTCTGTCAAGAAGTTTTGTATAATTATTTTGAATTTTAGTGTATTTTTGTTCGTTTATATTGTACTTCGAGTTGTTTTTCTGCAAAAGTATTTATTTTATGCCGGTTTCTGTGCATTTATGCTATGCTATTATTATTGTAAACTATGCTATTAGTAAAGGAGCAGATAACGTCTTAAATCTGTTTTATACCGTCAGCAATTTCTTTCAAACCCACATAAATAAAAAAGCCCGCAGCATTTGCCGCAGGCAGATTAAACATTATTATTTTAAGAAAACAAACTCGTTTGCAGCGGATAATTCTCCTGAAAAACTGTAACCGTTAACGGTAAAATTTTTCACTTCATCAATATGCTGCACATTTTCTTCCGCACAGCGGCGCACCATCTCGCCGCGCGCCATTTTGGCCTCCGTTGCCTTAACCTTAATTTTGCCGTTTTGCAGGCTGCCAAACACGCAGGTTACAAAACGGATTTTATCCGTAACGTAAGGCTCCACTGCTTTGCTGTATTCTTTGGAAGCCAGGTTTAAAACTTCGTTATCGTTCTTAACAAGTTCATCATACAGGCTGCTGCCCCAAAAAGCATACAGGTTCTTCGCTCCGCCGCAGGCAAGCCGCGCCTGCATTTCCAGCCGGTAAGGCACAACACCGTCAAACGCGCTTAAAATTCCGTAAAAGCCGCTGAGTATTTTTAAATGCCCGCCCAAATATTTTAACGCAGCTTCATCCAAAACATTCGGCGCAATATGCTGGTACTGCAAACCGTCATAACTGAAAACGGCAGGCGTTAAATTGCGGCGCAAATCCATACGCTGCAGGCGATTGTAATTAAGCTCCGCAATAGCATCGTTGCACAGCCACAACTTTTGCAGGTCTTTGTAATCCAGCGCGCGCAGGGCAGTTAAAATTTCTTCAGTTTTGCTTAAAAACACCGGCAAACGTGCCGCGCCAATATCGTCATTATCCACGCGCATCTTCTTCGCCGGCGAAATTATAATTTGCATATCTTAGTCCTTTAAATAAATTTTATTTTATATTGTTAATTATTTTTTGCTGAACTATAACTTGCCGATGTAGAAAATTTAAAATAAGGTTAATCATTAAAGTTTTTTCTTTAACTCCTTATCACGCTGACGCGCATACTTAAACACCAGCCAGAAAAACTTAACTGCCGTAAAAAACATAACCCATCCTGCCCGGCTGAACCGCGCCACAGAACGCACTCTATTCGCTTTTAACAAATGCCCGGCAAACAACCCGGCAAGAAGTATTTTAATTATTTTTATCGGCATGGTAATAAATTTTATTTTCCTAATTTTTTAATTTATGAAAAATAATTCAAATATAAAATTTGTTTTAATTATTTATAATTTATAGTTCAATTGATCAATATATTTTTCCATATTTTTATAATATTTTGCATTAATTTAAAAGCGTTATTTAAATATTGATCATTTGTTTGTTCCAATAAATTCAAATAAGAGTCAACATCTGTTAGAAAATTAATATTTTTATCTTTTTTTAGTTTATTTAAAATTCTATTAAAATATTTACCTTCTATTTGAATCTCTTGCTTAAATGCTTTTATGCCAACTAAACCTAATGTATCATTACAACCTGCCCCACGACCATCTTCTTCAATTAAAACAGTTCTTCTTATACTTAAATTATAAATATGGGCATGGACTCGAAACCCTATATGTAAATCAGAATTATCATAAACCTTAAAGCCATCCGCACTGCCGCTAATATCTAAAACATTTACATTATTTTCATATATTATTTTATTTAATAAAGATAGTAGTGATTTTTCACAAACATTTTTATCTCTGTGAAATACTAAAGTTATATTGTTATTTGGAAAAGAACTACGTAAATATACAATTAAATTAAAAAGTAACGAATAATTTTTTACTTTAGCAGGATTTGATATAAATCTGTTCTTTAACTCCCAACTCTTATTAACTATTGTATCTTTTTTATGAAAGGAATATTATACCATGCAGGACAACCTGTCATAAAAATATTTTTTAATCCATCTTTCCTTAATATTTCGTAACTATAAATATCTCTACAAGCTAATCCAAAACCTAATATATCAACAGATTTCCAAAACTTTTTGCTAAATTCAGAAAATTGATAAGTTGCAACCAAATTATTCGCTGGATATAAGCCGTACCAACTACATCCAAGCACCATAATCGGGGGAGGAGAAAATATATCTTTAATTTTTAAATGACTTTCAAGTTTTTCCATATACAATGGACCACCTGTAAATACTATAGCATCCATTGCGTTTATTTCTTCTATACTTATATCAATTTTATTTCTTAAATAAACATGTATATTCGCGTCTGGAATTATTTGCATTAAGAGCTCTTTGGCTCTTGTTTCTATCAAGAAATCTCCCGCATTTTTATATGCCCCACTCAATAATGCAATCTCCATTTTTATATTAACTCTCTTTCTTATATAAAATCATTATAATTTAATAAACTATCAGCTTTTTATATATTTTAGGCTTTTTTTTCCCTATAACATTACTAATTTCAGAAGGCGAAATACCCGTCCCAGGTCTCTTAAAAGTTAACATTTCTTCAGTAATCTTTGTCTCCTCAGGTATATCAATAGCAGCTACAATTGACCGCCTTGCATTTTGCCGTGCAATTAATTCAGTTTCTAAGCATTTTAATTCTGCATTTCCAAGTAAGGTATTAATAAATTTTATGCCTTGCAATATATTTTGGGCATCATTTTCATCCATCGCATGATAGTGATCGTTGCCCTTTAAAGTCTTATCTAATGTAAAATGCTTTTCTACAACTTTCGCACCTAATAAATATGCTGTTTTTATAACATCAAAACAGCTATCTGGTTTTGTGTGATCAGAATAACCAACATATAAATCTGGAAATTCATTTTTCAAACTATTAATTTTACTTAGGTTTGCATCTTTATATGGGGTAGGATATTCAAGAACACAATGTAACAGCACTATCTCTTTGTCATTCCACTGGCGTATTACATCAACTGCTCTTTTAATTTCATTTAAATTAGAAGCACCTGTAGACATCAAGATAGGTTTATTTTTCTTTGAAATAAATTCAACAAAAGGTAAATTACTCAAATCAGATGACGAAATTTTATAAAAATTCATCATATCGGCAAGATATTCGGCAGATTCAAAATCAAATGCAGTAGAACTAAATTCTATACCAATTTTATTACAATAATCTGCTAATTCTTGATATTCATTTTTTCCAAAAACATCAAATTTTTTAAATAATTCATATTGAGAAGTTGTTGGTTCTTCTGAAGTATCCCAATATGAAGGAGAATATTTTGATGCCAACGTTTCTGCCTTATAACTTTGAAACTTTACAGCATGTATACCTGAATTTTTAGCAGATAAAATCATGTATTTTGCTGCTTCCATTAGAGAAATGTTTAATTTTTTGGCTATATCATAATAGTTTACACCAATTTCTGCAATTAAACTAAATTTGTTTTTATGCAATCTTTCAAGAATTATACTTTTAATCATCATTATCACCTATTATTATATTTTTTACTCTTTGTAAACCTTCTTTTAATTGATACGAAAGCATTAAATCATACATATTTTTCCTTATTGCTTTCGTATTAATCAACCAATCTAAAGTGTTTTCTAATAAATCTTGATCCACTTCTTTACCAATTCCCAAATTTAAAAAACCGTGTTCTAATCTGGCAAATAAATGAGTCTGTTCTCTTTTATTCTGCGACAAAACAATGGAAGGAACGCCCATAGCAGCCAATTCAAAAATAGTCCTGCCCTGACTTGTAATTGCCAAATCAGCATGTTTCATATATTTAGTAACTCGAGGAACATTAGGATAAACATATATATTTTTATCTTCTAATGTAATTACACCATTTTTCTCATTATCATAACCAATTCCTGTAATAAAATTAAATTTTATATCTTTATACTTTTCAGAAAATTTTAAAATACTATTGTAAAGCATTTTATTCAAATTAGCAGGATCAGTTCCACCGAACATAATCAATACATTTTTTACTTTTTCAGAAAATTTTACTGGCTGCTCTGCTTGAAATTCATCACGCAGGCAAACATACTTTGTAACCACTGTATACATGCTTATTATTTACAGAATCATATAATGCATTAATTACAGCATCGGCAACCTCTATCCCACTCCCTAAATCTTCTATTATTGTTACTACTCTTTTTTTATTTTAGATTTAAGGCTTTCAATATATTCTTTAGTAGTATTTAAACAATCATTAACCCATATATCAGGTTTAAAATATTTTATTATTTTATCTATATCTCTGTCATTTTTAATAATTTTATATGGCAAATTAGTTTCACGTATTTTTTTCTATTCCTTCAATAGATTTTTCCGAGATAACAAGTAATGTATCATGTTCTATCATACTAAATGCTAACGTAATACAATTATAAATATGTCCAAGGCCTAATTCTTTGTAACCTTCAACTCTAAATATAATTTTCTTGCGTTTCATTATATTTTCGGTTAAAAGCCAATCGTTTTTATCATCGATATCTATACTTTCTTCTTCCGGCACTTCAAATACAGATACATTTTCTCCAATACGTGTATTGATTTTTATAGCATCAGATTTGGCTATTAAAAAAGCTCCTGTTTCAAAATATTGAGGTGGTAATTCCTGCCTGTTTTTTCTCTCTTTATATAGAGGCACAATTTTATTTTCTTTTTCCCCCAAGATAGATGCGGTTTATTTATCACACTTATAACTGTATCAAAGTTTCCCTTTATAAAATATTCAATAGCATTATCAAGTGTTTCTACTTTTAACAAGGGAGACGTCGGTTGTAATGTAACAACAACATCATATTTTTTATTTTTTATTTTTTCTGCGCAATTTTTTGGCATGGTAAATAACAGGATCTAGTGTCACTAAATCAGATGACAAACTCTTATCACGTTTAATAACTTCTGCACCATATTCTTCTGCAACTTCAGCAATTTCATCACTATCTGTTGTTACAAATACATCTGTAATATAGTGGCTATTTTTAGCATTATTTATACTATATGAAATCAACGGCTTTCCATACATCAATCTAATATTCTTTTTAGGAATACCTTTCGACCCACCACGAGCTGGTATAACAGCTAATATTTGCATCAGTCTGTCACTTCCTTTGTTTTATTTGCAATACTATAACAAACTACGCCCCATAACAACCAATATGTCATAGCATAATAACGTGCCGTAAAGCATACATCAAACCAACCATGTGCTAGCATAGCAAACATTGCTAAAAACATTGCTATACTTATCATATTATTATTTTTAACAACACTTTTATATAAAATATTTAATTGAAAAATAATCAATACAATAAATCCACAAAAACCCAGTATGCCATGTTCTGATAAATAATTAAAATAAATATTATGAGGATGCACCAATATATGCTTAGAATTTACTAAAGGAGATACATAATTTTCATTTACATATGTACTTATAAAATTACCCGCACCAACCCCTGCGATTGGATTAGCTAAAAACATTTGCCAAGCAATTTTCCTTAAAGCAGGACGCTCAAAATCATAATTTCTATGTAAATCTTCGTAAAAAGTCAAATATCCTCCAGCAACTAAAACACATAATATAACTTCAATAAAAATTAATCTTTTAAAAGTAATTGCTTTAATTTTGTATAATACAAAAGGAATAACTGCAAACATTACACCTAAGCCAAGCCAAGAACCACGGCTTTTAATCAAAAGTAATGTAATCAATAATATACATATACTAATTATAGAAAGAATACAGATTTTTTTATTGTCACTAATCATAGAAATAAATGATAACATCAATGGCAAAACTAAAATTAATGTTCCACCTAATATATTCGGTCCGCCTAAAATACTGGATGGCCTATATAATCCATCTATTAAAATCTTATCTAGGACAGGGATGCATATAATAAACACGCTTAAACAACAAGCAAATAAAATATATTTAATTTTTTCATTAAATAATTCTTTTCCATTTAATCCTACAATCACAAAGATAAAAGGTATCATTCTTTGGAAATTATTTCTAACTAATTTTAACCATGTATCAGATTCGGCGAATAATCCACTTATAAATAGTGTTACCAAAAATAGCATCATAAAAAATAAACTTGATTTATATTGTTTTAAGGAGCTCAAATCATCCAAAAGTTCTTTTCTATTCTTGCAATAATATATGATAAAACAAAGTAATGCCGGAATAAAAAACGTTCCTATTCCACTAACGCATGCTAATGTTAAAAAAAAAACAAATATATATTTTTATTTTTTGTCAAATTCAGATTCATCTTTTTCTCCTTTTAGATCTTCTATAATATTTTGAAATTCTTCTATATCATTTGGCAAAAAACACTTTTTGGTTATTAGCATCATTCAATCCGCAAAAAAAATTGTCAACCTCTTTAAAATTTCCCATTTTTTGATATTTATCTAATATACGATACAAAAAAATATATTTATTATTATCATTATTTTCTATTGTAAAATCATATGCACATAAAGCGCTTGAATACATCGTAATCCAAACATTATTTTTTATTTCATAATTGCAACCAAAAACTTCCCATGGCGCAAAAATATTTGGAAAAAATTCTGCTTTATTATCTCTATAATCTTTAATATAGTCTGCATTACTTCTTGGATGCAGTTTAACAAAAAATTCGCGTTGGCCAATACTCTTTAACTAAAATTTTAAATAATTCTATTTTAGTTTGATATACCATTTGTTCTTTTAAGTGTTTTCTATACGGATTAGCAAAAATAAATTTTTTATCCTGCCTGCATTTCTCAAATATTTTGGCATGGGATCAGTATTTTGGTCAAAAAATACAACTTTATCTATTAAATTTATTTTATTAATGTCCTTAAAATCAAAAACAAAATTGATTATATTAATAAATTCTTTATCATCCTTTTTTATTTTAGGAATTTTGACAAATTTATTATACTCACCTTTATAAATTGCTAGATCAGGTTCATATAAATATACACTGTCAACTTTACAGTTCTCGCTCCAATCATATGATAAATATGTTGCTAACCCCTCGTCAATTATATTATTAGTGCACTCATTATATTTTAAAATTGTATTTAAACAATTGCCAACAAACGCCTTAGTTCCTATTCCAAAAAATTGATTATATTGTTTAAAGTCTATTTTTTTATTTTTATATATTTTTTTGTTTATAACCCACTCTTTACTTTTAATATTTTGCAGAATTTTAATGAAATATTTTTTAAACTTCCTTTTATCGCACCTATACAAGTAATATCTCGTTTATGTTCCGAAAGACATCTTAAATACTTATGCAATCCTTTAAAATAATCAGAATAAACATATACATTTTGAAATATGCCTGTTTGTTGCAATCTATCAGCCAATTCAAATATTCCAATTTTATTATTAAATATTATAATATCTGCTTCCTGTTCAGTTAATAAATGCTTTTTTATATTTATTGAATTCAATAACTGATAATCCGTCAAACATACAAACAATGCTTTCATCTGCACAGCCATCCTTTATATTTTAGTTAACTTAACCAAAAACCTTTGCCCAAAAATCTCCCATTTTTAACCGCAGCATTTGCCGTTTAATAGACCTGTTTTTACGGCGCTTATCAAATTGCGGCATTTTGGCATCTTTAAATTCAGTAAGCTTTAAATATTCATAATATTTATCGTTAAAGCCTTTGTGTATTTCATATTCCCACGGTTTGTAGCCGCCGGCATAATGGAAAATTGCCGGATTCTTTTTTGCTTCTATAGCTTTTTACGTAAATCTGGTTTGGTTACAATTTTTAAAAACAAATTAAATACCGGCGGTATTACATCCCACCTTAAAGGTATTTCCTGCCAGTTGTTCATAAAAAATTTATTAAGCGCGTCCTGGTCATGGTTCGGGTATTTGTTTTGCGTTGCCAAAGCTATAATTGCTTCCGCATAATTGCCTTGGCGCCATTTAGTTAAATCCATCATTAAAACACCGGCGTTAAAATATGGTGCGTCAAACGGCAAGCCAATAAATTTATTTTTTTGCTTACGCACGCGCGCCGATGCCATTATCCCCAAATCACAAGTTGCCGCAACAGCTTTGCCGCCCATATCAAACTGCCACATTTTTTCAATATCGTCATATACCAATAAATCGCAATCAAGATAAATTATTTTTTCAATAGATTCGTCTAAAATATTAGCGATATCAAGCCTAAAATAGCTTGCACGGCTAAGCTCACCGCTTACATAGCAATCTTCAAGTCTGCTGTTTTTTATTTTTATAAATTCAACGCTGCCGCCTAATTTTTGTACGGTTTTTGTAATTTTTTCTTTATTTTCGGGTTGTATTTCATCGTCAATTAAATAAAACTGTATTTTTTGCGGCACCTTTGTATTAACTAATACCGATGCCATTGCAACCGCCGTGTGCTGCGCGTAATTATTATCAGAAGCAAAGACAATATTAATTTTATTATCCATTTCACACCTGCACTTATTAAAAACTATCTAATTAATTTATTATAACATACTCTAAACGCCTTTACATAAATATCTGAAAAATTTATAATATTATCAGTAAAGAGCAGTTAATTAAGCAGTAAACATAAATTAAGCAAAGGAGTATTTATGAGTAGTTATCTTCCTTACTTGTTATTTGGTTTATTTTTGTATTTGGCATCCTATTTTTATTATGTTTCGGTTTCGCACGGTTTAGGGCACAAAGCGGAATATTTGCAGCTGCGCAGATTTATTCCGTGTGCCATTTTAGCGGTTTTGCCAGTTGCTTTAGCTAACATGCCGTTAACCTCACCGTTATTTTTAACCAGCCTTTTTACAGGCATTGCCTGGATTGTTACATATCCGCTCTTTTATTATATCAGTAATCACAAGGTTTCTTCTGATTTTGGTTTTCATTTTGATACTGTTTTTGGACTTTATGTTATAGGGTGGCTGAGCGGGTTAAAAATACTTACAATTGCCTTTAATCTGCTGCCGTCAGTTTTATTGCCATTAATTGCTACCATTGAATTTTTAATTTTTCTTATCCCTGTTTCCCAATGGGTATATTATTATTTATACCGCTCCTGCGTTACGGAAGACGGCGTAAGTATGATACAGGACACCCATTATAATGAAATTATAGAGTTTTTTAAGCAATTTTCATTGTTTTTCAACATCATCATTTTTGCCGCAGCAACGGCTTTATATGCACTTTTTGTTGCCGCAAATGTAAGCTTTAACACGCTAACTCTTACGCCAATACAATATTTGCCAATTTTAGGCTTAACTGCATTTTTAAGCTATTACCTTTGGAAAACGGGCAAAACAGAAAAACGCCAAGGAGTATTTGCGCGTACCGGCATAATTGAGCTTTGGATTGAAGTAAAAAAATATAAAGAAAAAACCATGCTGTACCAAACCAACATGCAGGAGCGTATTAAAGATTTAACCGTTACACCCGCACAGCCGCAGTTTAATAAACCATCTACCATTATTATGGTTATCGGCGAATCTGCCTCACGCGATTATATGAGTGCCTTTACCGATTACCCGGTCGAAACAACGCCATGGCTTTCGGCAAAAAAAACTGATGAACATTTTATTTTATACCCCAACGCATACTCATGCGAAGCTAATACAGTACACGCATTGGAGCGAGCTTTAACTGAATACAGCCAATACAACAACCAAAAATTTTATACTTCTTGTTCCGTTATTGATATTGCGCATAAAGCTGGTTACACAACGCACTGGTACAGCAACCAGGGACATCTGGGCAGCGCCGACACGCCTGTAACTTTAGTTGCCAATACGTCCGGTACGGCAAAATGGACAAAGCAAAACTTAAACAAGGTGCAATACGATGAAGCTTTACTTGATTATTTAGATGAAGTCGACCCGGCAAAAAACAATTTTGTCGTTATCCACTTAAAAGGCAATCACTTTAATTTTATCAACCGTTATCCGCAAAGCTTTGCCAAATTTAGCGAACCGGGAAAATACGATTTAATTCCGAATTATATTGATTCTATCCGTTATACAGACTATATTCTGCAAAAAATTTGGGAATATGGCACACAAAAATTAAATTTACAGGCAATGCTGTATTTTTCTGACCATGCAACAATCCCGGATAAACGCCGCGCACCTGATTTTGGCGGCTTTGCTACTGTACGTATACCGATGTTTACTTATTTTTCTGATGAATACATCGCAAAGTTTCCGCAAACGGTTAACACTTTGCGCCAGCACGAAAAACAGTATTTTACCAATGACCTTGCTTACGACTTAATGTGCGGCATTTTTAATATAAAATCCAATCATTACGATGAAACAAACAGCTTGGCCTCACCATTATATAAATTTACGCGCGAAACTTTAAAAACAAATCTTGGCAAAGTAAATATTAAAGATGATGTAAACTAAACATCATAACTTAATATAGTTATAGCCTTTTAATGAAAATTTGCATTCCATAAATAATATGAACGGAGTTTATTTATATGAACCAAAATCAAATTATTAATCTTACAGATGATCTACTTTATGGACAAGGAACTCACAAAAAATGTTTTTTACACCCTCTTGATAATAATTTATGTATAAAGATCGCGTACAATAAAGGAGGACAACGCGACTTAAATCGTGAATTAAATTACTTAAAAGTTTTAAAAAGGCACCATAAAGATTATAGTATTTTACCGCAGTATTACGGTCCTGTAAAACAAATCTCGGAATAGGACATGTTTTTGAACTTATACAGGATTATGATGGTACTAAAAGCCAAACGCTCGAAGATTTTATTAACTCTCCAACAGCTTTTAAAGAAAATTTTAATATGATTGTTTCTCTTTTAAAGCAATTAAAAAACAGATTTATATAAAAATGAAATAATTACGATGTTACTATTTCCAAGTAATATAATTTTTCAAAAAACGGCTCCTGATAATTATCGTGCAAGAATTATAAACGATATGGGAAGCGCCGTATTAATTCCTTTGGAATATCACTTCAAATATTTTGCACATACTAAAATTTTGCGCCGTTTGGAAAAATTCTTAATAAAATTACAACAAAAGCATCCTTCTAATTTAGTAGAAGAACTAATTAAAGAAATTAAATAAGTTTAAATTTATAAATCCCTTTATTTATCTGGCTTTACATTACTTTTTGTAATTGCTATTTCAAAAATTTAGTTATATAATGTAGATAAAGTGTTTTTAAGGAGCTTTGATATGGATTTTAGTTATGCAACATATAAAAATATTGTTGATTTATTGCACGAAAACCATTATGAAATTACAGATTTTAAAAATTACCAACAGTTTAAGCGCCCGGCAATTTTAAGGCATGATATTGATTTTTCTATCGAGGACAGCTACAATTTTTCGCTGTTTGAAGATTCGCTCGGCGTAAAATCAACCTATTTTGTGCTTTTGGCAACCGGCTTTTATAACCCGATGCTGAAAGAAAACCGGCTGATGCTGAAGGATATGCAAAAACGCGGTTTCAGTATAGGCCTGCACTACGATACCACGGCTTATGAAGGCGATATGGCGGCAGCCATCCAAAAGGAAAAAACAATATTAGAAAATATTTTGGATACTCCTGTTGATTTGCTTTCGTTCCACCGCCCTGCACCTGAAGTTTTAGAAAACAACCTTACCTTTGACGGCATGATAAACGCTTATTCCAACGTATTTTTTAAGGAATTTAAGTATTGCTCCGATTCGCGTTTCTTTTGGCGCGATAATCCGATTGATACCATAAAAAGCAATAAATATGATAAATTGCAAATTTTAACCCATGCCTTTGCCTGGCATAGCGTAGATTTTCCTGCCGGATATACTTACCGCAGGTTAATTGATAAAGCCAGCTGGCAACGTTATACTTATTTAACCCAAAATATCCGTAATCCAGAAGAATTTATTACTGCCGAAGAAGCAATACGCAGATGGGGAGTAAAAAGGAGATACACATAATGCTTAATATTTATAATGATTTATTGGAAAAGAAAACAAATTTATCTGTTATCGGCCTTGGCTATGTGGGCATGCCGCTGGCGGTTGCCTTTGCCAAACATTTAAACGTAATTGGATACGACTTAAACAGTGCTAAAATTGATTTGTACAGATCCGGCGTTGACCCGACTAAAGAAGTAGGCAATGAGGCAATAAAAAATACAACCATTCAATTCACTACTAACCCCGAAGATTTACGCAAGGCGAAATTTCATATTATTGCTGTTCCGACGCCTATCAATCAGGATAAAACCCCGGACTTTAAGCCGATTATAGGCTCCAGCACTATTTTAGGGCAAAATTTAACTAAGGGCTCCATTGTGGTTTTCGAATCGACCGTTTACCCAGGCGTTACGGAAGATATTTGCGTGCCGATTTTGGAAAGAGAATCCGGCTTAAAATGCGGCGTTGATTTTAAAATTGGCTATTCTCCGGAACGCATTAACCCCGGTGATAAGCTGCACCGTTTGGAAAACATTAAAAAAATTGTTTCCGGCATGGATAAGGAAACACTTGAAGCCATCGCTTCTGTATATGAACTGGTTATTGAAGCAGGCGTACACAAGGCTTCCAGCATTAAAGTTGCCGAAGCTGCCAAAGTTGCAGAAAACAGCCAGCGCGATATTAATATTGCGTTTATGAATGAGCTGGCTATGGCTTTTGATAAGATGAATATCGATACCAACGAAGTAGTTGACGCCATGAACACCAAATGGAACGCATTAGGCTTCCGCCCTGGCTTGGTTGGCGGCCACTGCATCGGCGTAGATCCGTACTATTTTGTTTACGAAGCTGAAAAATTAGGCTACCACAGCCAGATTATACTTTCCGGGCGCCAAGTAAACGACGGCATGGGAACTTTTGTTGCTAACGCCATTATTAAACAGCTCGTTTTAGCAGGCAAGGTTGTTAAAGATGCAAAAATTGCCATTTTAGGCATTACTTTTAAAGAAAACTGCCCGGATGTAAGAAACTCCAAAGTAGTTGACATTATTAAACGCCTACACGAGTTTGGCATTGACCCGCTTGTTGTTGACCCCTGGGCAAATGCCGATGAGGTCAACCACGAATATAAAGTAGCTTTAGGCTCGATGGAAGATGTAAAGGATTTGGACTGCCTTGTTCTTGCGGTAGCACATAAAGAATTTGCAGAATTAAGCTTGGCAAAACTCGATACATTCTTTAAAGTAATGCCAAATGACGAAAAAGTAATTATTGATATTAAAAACCTTTGCAAACTGGAAGATTTAAAAGATAAAGGCTACCGCTACTGGCGTTTGTAATTTTTATTAAAATAATTACGCTAAAGCTCTAATGACTATCGCTCCCACCCCTAAGAGGGGTGGTTCGCACAAGCCCTATAAGGGCATAACGAAGGCCAGCGCCTAAATGACGCTGGCTTTCACTTTGTTCAAGCCACAAGTGGTATGACTACTTGCTACCCTTAAAAGGGTCTACATATTCTTTTTTACTTAATGAATCTTCCATTTGATCCATTTTATCTTGTTCCCTTATATATTTTTGTATAGTTGCAGTATTTAATCCTACCGTACTTACATAATATCCTGTTGCCCGAAATTTCTATTGCCAAACTTGTATTTTAAATTTCCATGCCTCTCGAATATCATCATTGCACTCTTACCTTTTAGGTATCCCATAAAGTTAGAAACAGAATATTTAGGCGGTATTGATAGTAATAGATGGATATGATCAGGCATCATATTACCTTCTATTATTTCAACGCCTTTCCATTTACACAAGTCTTTAATAATAATTTAAATATCTGCCCTTAATTGATTATAGATTATTTTTCGTATATATTTAGGAGTAAAAACGATATGATATTTACACACCCATTTCGTATGTGCTAAACTATTAGCCATAAAACAACATCCTTTCAATTAGTGTATTTTGTGACTTGAACAATCTCATTATACACTGAAAGGATGTTGTTTTTTGCTTAAGCTTCAATCTCACCCGCATAGCGGGCGGTGGTTAAATAAGCGTTACACGCTTATTTACTTGCTAAAGCACTCATAAAAATAAAGGAACGGCACTCAAAAGTGCCGTTCCTTTATTTTTTATTTTGCAGTTCATATAATTTTAAATATTTCATTAAAGTATAAATAAAATGCTGCAAACTGGAATACAAACCACTCCAGCCATCAATAAAACCTGCTTGAATGACATATGCCCTAAAAAACCATAAACCGCATGAAAAAACGCACTGCCTAAACTTATTTTTTTATTCCGTTTATAGGCATCTTCAGCCCAAATTGATGTATAATGGCCTGCTTTATTCCACCAGTCCTGCCAATTTTCATAGGTATAATGTTCAATATAACCATTCAAAAGTTCTTTCGGCATCCCGCATACAGGCCGTTCATGCACTTTACCTTCCCAATGAACAGCTTTAGTTTTAAATAACCTTATTACTTCATCAGGCTTAAAAATACCGTGTTTGTATTCAAAACCAAAGGCATGGCTTTTACGCAGCATTGAATATTGTTTGTTTTCATCCTTAGCAACTATATTTTTTATAGCAGCGGTAAGCTCAGCATCCAAAATTTCATCGGCATCCAAATATAAAACCCAAGGAGTTGTTACATGCTGCAAAGCGAAATTACGCTGTACAGCAAAATCATCATCCCAAGCACGGTAAACAACTTTTGCGCCGCATTTTTCTGCGATTTCTACGGTTTTATCGCTGCTGCCGGAATCAACAACCAAAATATTTGCCGCGCATTTTTGCGCATTTACAACAACCTGATTTATGGTCTTTTCTTCATTTTTGGTTAAAATAACAGTTGTTAATGTTTTTTCCATAATTATTTATGGTAAAAATCCCTGTACCAATTTATAAAATTAGTTAAACCTTCCCTAATAGTTGTTTGTGGTTTAAAGCCAAAGTTTTTCTCCAACTCGCTTACATCGGCATAGGTTTGGTAAACATCACCCGCCTGCATCGGCAGATATTCTTTTTAGCTTTCATACCGATAACATCTTCCAATGTTTCGATAAAGGTCATCAGTTTTTCCGGCTTATTATTGCCGATGTTATAAATTTTATACATATCCCCATTGGCATCAGCTTCCGGCGGACACGGCAAAATGTTTAAAATACCGGTTACAATATCGTCAATATATGTAAAATCGCGCAACATATCACCGTTGTTAAAGATTTTAATCGGTTCATTCGCAAAAATTTTATTGGTAAAGCCAAAATATGCCATATCCGGTCTGCCGTAAGGGCCATAAACCGTGAAAAAGCGCAAACCGGTTGCCGGAATTTTATAAAGATGAGCATAACTGAAAGCTAAAAGCTCATCCGATTTCTTAGTAGCCGCGTATAAGCTTATTGGTCTGTCTACCTGGTCATCAACAGAAAAAGGTGTTTTTTCCTGGTTACCATATACTGATGAACTTGATGCATATAACAGATGCTCAACTGGGTTATGGCGGCAGGCTTCCAATATATTAAAGAAACCTATAATGTTAGAATCAATATATGTCCTCGGATTTTCAATGCTGTAACGAACACCAGCCTGCGCAGCAAGATTTACAACAATATCAGGATGATATCCTTCAAAGACCTTGTTTACTGCATCAGCATCTGCCAAGTCTGCATGAATAAATTTGAAATTATCAAATTTTTTTAAAACATCAAGACGGGCATATTTTAAATTAACATCATAATAATCGTTAATGTTGTCATATCCGACTACCATGTATTTTTTTTTCAATAATGCCTGCGAAAGGTGAAAACCAATAAATCCGGCCGCACCAGTTACTAAAACCACTTTTTCCATAATAATCCCTTCTTATAAACCTAATTTTAAGCGTATTTTAAGTATTGAATACCAAAAATAACATTCTAATTGTTTTAATGTTTCGCCTTTTTTACCATAAACTTCTGCTAATTTTTTAAAGCTGTGGTAGTATTCCGGCGTTTTAGGAGGCATGGGGTTAGGCATGCTTTCCCAAAACGAAACATCTAAATAATGACGCCATAATTCATCGTCTTCGTCTAATACCACTTCCCACGGCTTATCCCTTCCTGAATAATGAATTAAAAGTCCGTCTATACTAAAATTTTTATCCATATGATGGTATATATCAGGGATATGCTGTATGTTTCCTTCAAGAACCAAATTTAACAAATCCTGAGTCTGACCCTTAAAACGATGCGGGTGCTCCCTGAAAAGCAAATACCTTTTCAGTAATTTTCTGTTTAATCCATTCATCTATGTTAACCCACATCAAGCCGTCAGAAAAATATTTTTCCTGTTTCATTTTTAAAAAGGCTACTCTGTCAGGATTATCAAAAATCAATGCGCCAATTGCCTTATCGCCAAGGTCAATATCTAAAAAGTGCCGCAGGCTCTTTGCACAAATCATATCGGAATCTAAATATAAAAAGTATTTTGTATAATGCCGCAGTATCCAAGGCATAACAATACGGATATATGTAACACGCGAGAAACGTGCAACTTTAATATGGAAGTTTTCATAAATGCTCATATCCATTATATACAAATAGATATTGCATTTATATTTTTCAGCAGTCTTGCGCAAATTTTCTTTATTAATTTCACTGCAGCTATCTACAAAAACATATAATTCTAAAGCTAAATCCTTATTAACTTCTAAAATAGAAGTTATTTCAGCACCTAACGGCTTAAAAATGCATCATTAATATTAAAACAAATATGCATTTTCTCGCGTTTGTCGTCAGCAGCCATATATTTAAATTCAAATTTTTCATTATACAGTTTTGCCGCTTCAAAATACTCCGTTGTAAATTTGTTGTTCATAGTAAATACCTCGCATAATATTTTATATTGCATTATGATACTTATCAGAAAATTTATTCTTTATAAATATCAATAATAAATTTTATTTTACTCATATTTTCATCGCTATAAGCTTAAAAGCTTATAAACAGAAACAACACAATATAATTATAGCATTTTACTTGCAAAAAACAATTTTATTTTTATTAAATTTCAAAATACTTATCTATTATATTTTATCAAACAAAGCAGTTTATATAATTTATTGGACATAAATTTTTCTTATCTTTATTAAATAAATCATCTGCAATTTCCGTCTTAAGTCTAAATTATTTATTAAAAATGAATAAAGCTCTTTTTGCATTTCTACAATCTTATATTTTTCATTTTTATCCCTGATAAAATGAAAAATCTCTCGAGCTAATTTTTTATATAGGCGTTTTAACATTCCGACATCCGAGAATCCAGTTGCCAGTAAATCACAAATAAGCTGATATGTGCATAAACAAATATCCATCGCTCGTTTATTACCAGAATTAGTTATACTTTCAGGATTTTTTCTATAATAATATAAAGGTGTATCTATAATCATCATCCGTTTACTACGGTATAAATACATTCCTGAAACATAATTATCTTCAGAGTGGCAGCCCTCCGGAGAAATTATATCATTTACAATTCTAATATCATAAATAGTATTCCAAACAATTTTGCACAAAAATTCATCAAAATAACGTTCTAAAATTTCTTTATCAGTAAAAAGCTTATTAGCATATTCTTTTTTAGGAGCAATAACTTTTTTATCGTTTCCATCAGATTCAAAAGCGGCACAGCGAACCATATCTAAATTATATTTATTTAAAACTTCAAATAAATCTTCATACATATGTACATCGAGCCAGTCATCGCTGTCTACAAAAGCAATATACTCACCACTTGCTTGTTCTGTACCTGTATTTCTGGCTCCACTTAACCCTTTATTTAACTGATGAATAACTTTTACACGCTTATCTTTTACGGCATATTCATCACAAATCTTACCGCAATTATCCGGAGAACCGTCATCAACTAAAATGATTTCTAAATTTTTATATGTTTGGTTAATAACAGAATCAACGCATTGCCGTAAATATTTTTCCACTTTATATACCGGAATAATTACTGATAATAACGGCTGATTTGTCATAATATCACCTTTTAATTAACATTTTCTCCGCGGCTTCGATAACCTGTGCTACGGTAAGGCGCGTCATGCACTGCATATCGCCGCATTTGTGCTTCATGCCGCCAGCACAGCCAAGGCACGGCGGCTGGGCAGTTACAATAACAGCATCTTTGGTATAAGGGCCATACAGCTTTGGATTGCTCGGCCCATACATGGCTACAATGGGTACCTTCTGGCTGATGGCAACGTGCATAGGCCCGCTGTCGTTAGTAATAATAAGGCTGCACCTGCGCATGGCTGCTGCCAGCCCGCCGATGCCGAACGCACCTGTTGCAATAACAGGCACAGTTTTCATATGGCTTACGGCCTCCTGCACCATTTCTTCATCCATGGCACCGCCAAAATATACAACTTTATAGCCATTATTTGCAAAATGGTCGGCAACTTCGGCAAAACGTTTCGGTGCCCAGCGCTTGGTAACAACCGCGCTGCCTATATTAAAGCCTATCAGTTTATCTTTATCCGTTACGCCGTGAACCTGCCAGAAATATACCGCTTCTTTCACATGGCGTTCACCCGGAAAAATTTCCAGTCCGTTATTTGTCAGGTCTTTTACGCCAAGCTGCTTCAGAACATCAAGATACATATCCGCCGCGTGCATAGTACGGTCAAGCGGCGTAAACACATCCCAGCGCCATTTAAAAATGGTATGAGTTGTGCCGGTACGCAGTTTAACACTGGTCAGCGCATCAATAAAAGAGCATCTTTCGTTAGGATGCAGGTTTATCAATACGTCAAATTTATGCTTGCTTAAATGGCGCGCACAGGCAATTAATGCCAGAATACTGTTGTCGCGCCCTTTTTTGTCGATGGTAATTACTTCGTCAAGATAGGGATTGAAAAGCACTACGTCTTTTAACTTTTCATCCACCAGCATGGCAATATGGCTGTCCGGCGCAGCCTTGCGCAGCGCATGAATAAACGGCGTCGTCAGCGTTAAATCGCCAAGATGCATTAAAAAGGTAACCAGTATTTTTTTGCCGTTAAGTTCAACCATTTGTTTCACCACGCTTTTTTGTATAATGCCCGTACACCATTTCCGGTGTAATATCGTACATGCAGTGCCAGTCGCTGCAATGTTTTTTTAAGCAGCCTGCGCATTTGGCCGGGCTGATAATTACTGTACTGTTTTTGCTGCCGTATGGGCCTGTGCGGTCTGCCTTGGTAGGCCCGTACATGGCTATAAGCGGCTTTTTAAGCGCCGCCGCAAAATGAAGCGGCCCTGTATCACCGCTGATATAAAACACGCTGCCTTTAATCAGCGCTGCCAGTTCGCGCAGCGAAGTTTGCCCGATTAAATTAATCAGCTTGTCTGATTGGCAGCCTTTGACGATTTCTTCGCCTTTCGGCGCATCATCCGGCCCGCCTGCCAGCACAACGCTTGCGCCGCTTTTAATAATCATCTGCGCCAGCTTGGCGTAATTTTCCGGCGGCCACACTTTGGTTTCCCAGCGCGCACCTGGCACCATTACAACATATTCGCCGCGCAGGCCTTTATTTTTAAGTTTTTCCGCCACGGCTTTGCTTTCTTTGGTTAAATCCGGCAGCGGAAAATGTATTTCATTTACCTCTGCGCCAAGATAACGCGCAACGTCAAGATAACGCTCGATAACATGGTCTTTGCTGTGAGCGCCGCAGATTGGGCGGCTGACGAACCTGCTGCCCTCGCGCATTTCGCAGTAGCCTATGCGGCTCTTGCAGCCGCTTATTGCCGCCAGCACGGCGCTTTTAAACAGCCCCTGCAAATCAATCACCAAATCAAAGTGTTTGGAATGCAGCAGCGCGCGCATTTCCCTGAAATAATGCAGCTTATCGCAAAGGCCCATTTTATTAAATTTTACCTTATCAAAATAAATAACTTCGTCAATAACGGGCGGGTCAGGCAAAAAGCCTGCAAACTGCGGGTGCACCAGCCACGTTATTTTCGCTTTTGGGTAACGCCTGCGCAGCGCGTCCGCAAACGGCAGCGAGTGCAATATGTCGCCCAGCGAGCTCATTTTAATAAGTAAAATATTTTTATATTCCATCTCACGCTATCTCTTTAACAAAATCAAGTAAACTGCCGCCTTCAAACAGGTATCCTTTAATGCCTGCCGCTTCTGCGGATTCCACATCACGCGGCTTGTCGCCGATTAAAAAGGCAGTATCCTTATCAATATCGTATTCTTCAAAAGCACGCAGAATCAAGCCCGGCTTGGGTTTGCGGCAATCGCACTCTACGGCGAACTCCGCCACGGCACCGCCGGGAAGATGCGGACAGTAATAAAATTTTTCTATTCTGCCGCCTGCCTCTGCAATCTGCTGCGCCATATAATTATGCAGCTTCTGCATATCGCCAATATTATAATAGCCGCGGGCTATGCCGCTCTGGTTGGTAACAACAAAAATTGTGTAACCTTTTTTGGTAAGATAGGCCAGCGCTTCTTTGGCGCCGTCAATCCACTCCAGGTCTTCAATTTTATATAAGTAAGATTTATCAACGTTTAAAACGCCGTCGCGGTCAAAAAATGCAGCTTTAAGCTTCATATTTGTAATACCCGCCGGTCTTGTCCAAAAGTGCGCAGTATTCGGCTACTGCTTCGTCAATATCGGTAAAGCCGCCGTCATAGCCTGCTTCCAGAAGTTTCGTGGTATCTGCCTGCGTATAGCTCTGGTATTTGCCGCGCAAAACATCCGGGAACGGAATGTATTCCAGCGTGCCGCTGCCGAAATGCTTGAGCACGCCTTTGGCAAGCGTGTTGAAGGTATGCGCATGGCCGGTACCGCAGTTGTAAACGCCGCTCAGTTCCGGATGGTCCCAGAAGAAGAAGTTTACTTTTACAACGTCTTTTACATAAATGAAGTCACGGGTTTGTTCGCCGTTGCCGTAGCCGTCGATGCCTTCAAACAGTTTAACCTTGCCTTCGGCTTTCCACTGGTTGTACATCTGGAATACCATGGAGGCCATTTTGCCTTTGTGGTTTTCCTGCGGACCGTAAACGTTAAAGTAACGCAGGCCAACAAGCTGGCTGCCGGTTTTGCCAAAATAACGGCGGGCATAGTTATCAAAGAAAAGTTTGGAGAACGCATAAACATTCAGCGCTTCCTCGCACTCCGGTTTTTCGGTAAAGCCGTGCGCACCGCTGCCGTAGGTAGAAGCAGAAGAAGCGTAAATCATCTGAATTTTCCTGTCTGCTGCAAAGTGCATGAGGTTTTTGGTATATTCAAAGTTGTTCTGCATCATGTATTTGCCGTTGTATTCCATGGTATCGCTGCATGCGCCCTCGTGGAAAATAACGTCAATTTTTTCATGGTTGAATTTGCCTGCTTTCAGTGCTTCGGCAAAATCAATTTTATCCATATAATCCAAAGCCTTTAAGCCCTGAATGTTTTTGAATTTTACCATATTGGTAAGGTTATCAACGATAAGGATATCGTCGCGTCCGCGTTCGTTAAGGCCTTTAACAATGTTGCTGCCGATAAAGCCGGCACCGCCGGTTACAATAATCATAATTTGACCTCCTTTACAAGCTGCGCTACTTTTTCTAATAACCCGGTTGTAGAATAACCGTCCTCAAATTTTATAATCTGTACTTCACCGGCGTATTCGCGCCCGGCTACTTCTTCAGGTTTATAATCGCCGCCCTTAACCAAAATATCAGGGCGGATTTTTTTCACAAGTTCCGTTGGCGTGTCTTCGTCAAACAGCACAACAGCATCAACGCAGGCCAAAGCCGCCAGCACACGTGCACGGTCAAGTTCGTGGTTCAGCGGGCGCGTTGCGCCTTTCAAGCGTTTTACGGAAGCATCCGTGTTAAGCCCGACTATTAAATGCCTGCCAAGGCGTGCCGCCTGCTCCAGATACGAAACATGCCCGACATGCAGAATATCAAAGCAGCCGTTGGTGAAAACAATTTTTTCGCCGCAGGCACGCCAGGTATTGGCCAGCGATTCGATTTCCTGCCAGCTGAGCGTGCGGTAGCCGTAACCGTCCTTACGCTGCTCGGCAAGCAAATCCTTTAAAAGTTCGTCGCGGTGTACGGGGTAGGTGCCAACTTTGCCAACAACAATGCCCGCCGCACGGTTTGCCATGTAAACGGCATCCTCCAGTGCCAGCCCGCCTGCTGCACCGGCCAGCAGCGTTGCCGCAACTGTGTCGCCTGCGCCGGAAACATCGAACACATCAAGCGCAGTCGCAGGGGCGTTAATAATAAGCCCGTCCCGGCCTGCCAGCGTCATACCTTTTTCGCTGCGGGTTACAACTACATTTTTTATATCATACTGCGCCGCAGCGGCACGCGCCAGGCGCAAAACAGGTTCGTCCTCGTTAAGCACGGTTTCATGCGCAGCTTCGCACATTTCCTTTAAGTTAGGCGTAATAAAATCGCAGCCGCTGTATTTCGTCCAGTCAGCGCCCTTGGGGTCAACCAGCACAGGTACTTTGTGTTCCCCTGCCGTTTTAATTACCCACTGCAGGAAGTTATGCGAGCATACGCCTTTGGCATAGTCCGAAACGGCAATGCCATCCAGCCCGCTGTCAATGAGGTTTAACAGCCACTCTGAAAGGCGCTCCGTTTCATCTTCAAACAGGTCGCCGACTTCTTCAAAATCAAGGCGCAGCATTTGCTGTTTGGCGCCCAATATGCGCATTTTGGTAATGGTAGAGCGCTTGTCTGATTTTATCAGCCCGCTGTAATCAATACCTGCTTCTGCCATTATGCCTTCAAGCAGGCGGCGGTTTTCGTCATCGCCGGTAACGCCGCCAACATAAACCTTACATTCCAGATGCGCCAGGTTGGCAGCAACGTTCGCCGCACCACCCAGCACGGAAGTAATGCGCGTTACCTTATTTACAGGCACCGGCGCTTCCGGCGAAATGCGTTTTACGTCGCCGTAAAAATAACGGTCCAGCATTACATCGCCGATAACGGCAATTTTTAATTGTTGTATTTTTTCTGCTAAAAATTTTGTGCAGCTGAGTTGTGACAATTTATTCACCATCCACCAGTTCGCAGATTATATGGCCGATTAATATGTGCATCTCCTGTGCGCGCGCCGTTACCGGGCAGGGAATGGCAATGCAGATGTCACATTCGTCCTTCATTTTGCCGCCGCCCAGCGCCGTCATGCCAATGCACTGTATGCCTTTAGCCTTAGCTTCGGCAATAGCCGCCAGTACGTTTTTGCTGTTGCCGCTGGTAGAAATACCAACCAGCACGTCGCCCTGCTGCCCTAGAGCTTCTACCTGACGGGAAAACACGCGGTCATAGCCGTAGTCGTTGGCAACCGCTGTTAAGATGGAAGTATCGACGGTAAGTGCAATACCGGCAATGCCTTTGCGTTCTTTTTGAAAGCGTCCTACAAATTCAGCTGCCAAATGCTGGCTGTCCGCCGCGCTGCCGCCGTTGCCGCAGAACAGAACCTTATGCCCGCCTGCCAATGCTTTTTTGATAATGGCAGCGGCATCAGCCACCTGCTGCATTATTTCACTCTGCGCAACAAGCTGCGCCAAAGCAATATGTTCTTCAAAACGTGTTTTGATGATATCCATAACTCACCTCTTACCAGTTCAGGAATTCATACTTAATATTCCATTGAGTATCTTCTTTTGCAGTATGAGCATGCTCATATTCAAAAGTAATTGCCCAACAGCAGAAACGGTGGCGCCAGGTATAAATAGTTTCGTAATTTTCATGCTGCCCCATATCGTAACGGTTAACAATACTGAAAGTATTTCTGTCATCAGGCTTGTAGCTGATGCCGTTACGCAGTTCGCGCTCCATATCAGGCTGTCCTAAATCGTATAAATTACTGGTAACTTTTTCACGATAGTAACCGGCCCATGTATACCATTTACTACCCAATTTTTGGCCTAATGTACCATAGTACATCATTGTAGAACGGGTTTCATCGGTAAGACTTTCATCAACCCACTTTTTACCAATCGTTAAATCAAGAAAAGTATTTTTAGTATTAAACAGATAAATACGATCATGGCTTAAATATGCTCCATATTCAGTATGCCAGCTTTGCCTGCCTGTTTCTTCATTTTTCCACAGACCTCTGTGAGCATACAGCCTATATGTTACAGGAATACCGTCGATAAAATAATGCGGTTTATAATAAAAACCGATTTCATTCTTTTTATCTATCCATTCATCGTCTTCTTCTTCCCAACCGCTCTGATAAGTCAGATAATAATTACGCTGGTCATGTTTAGCTTTAATAATAGGTTTAAAATGTCCACGATTATAATATACAAGTTCAGAATTTACATTAGTATTTTCATCAATATCATAATCAAGTTTTAATTTTATATAAGTACCTTTATTATCATCTCCATCATAACCAACAGATGGCATGATCCTCGCAGCTCCATCATCATTTAAATTATTTACCCAAGTATCACGGGAATAAACATGTTTACCTTTCACATAAACTTTACATCATGTGCCACCATTTTTTCTCTGGGGTAAATTTCAAATGTTTTAGCTTTTACCAAAAGACACGGTTCATGTTCCACAGCCGGACAACGAGTAGTTTCACCACCTTGGTCAACTACCATTTTATCCGGATAAATAGTTGCATGTGGAGCCCTAAAATAATCTTCATTACCTTTGCCTTCAATTTTCTTAATTTCGCCGGTTTTGGTATTAAAATTATAATAAGCCCATTCGCCGTTCATTGTACTTTTGGGTTCCACCAGCGTGCCGCCCTGTTTCAGCCACACATCGCCGGTTTTCATGTTGCCTTCGGCACGCACGGTTTTCAAAGTTTCGTTGCCCTGCGTAATTACAACATTGCCTTCGGCAACAAAATCGCCGCTTACGGAATCATAACTTGCATAATCGCCGGTCATGGTTATCGGCAAAGGCTCCGACTGCGCGGCATCAATTTCTTCGCCGCTTCTTGTTTTGCCGTCGGCTTTTACATTTTCGGCTTCCGCCTGCGTCATCTGCCTGTCAAAATCCGGCTCGGCATAACGCCCGTCGCCGCTGGTATAGTTTTCTGCCCAGGCAGTGTTTAAAGTTGCTGCTGCCGCCAGGCATACGGCTGCCAAAAGTTTTTTATTCATTGCTCCGCTCCTTGCTGGTATATTTTCACAAATTTAATTTAAAACATTCTATAACAGTATAATTATAACACATTGTGCTATGCTGTTAAAGACGCACGGCCGCCGCACTTTTTAAATAATTGCAACATTTGCTGCCGGCACTTTTATATTTACTGCCTCATATGCCTAAAAACAAACGGCAGGCTGCGCCGATATAAAAATTCAACGCAGGCTGCCGCCGGTATTAACTATTTTTTCCTGTTTTCGGAGTCAAATCATATTTTTTAAGGTAACGGTACAAGGTTACGCGGCTGACATCCAACATGCCTGCCAACTTGCTGATATTGCCGCCGGAGGATTTCCATGCCGCAATAAAAGCGTCTTTATCGTACTTCCACGATTTTTCCAGCGTTTTATCGCCGGGCAGTTTGATATTTTCCGCTTCGATAATGCTTCCCGGTGTATGGAAGAAAGCCTGCTCAATAACGCCCTGCAACTGCTTGATGTTGCCCGGCCAGCTGCAGCTCTTTAAAAGCTCCAGTGCTTCCGGTGAAAGGCGTTTCGGGGAAAGATTATGCTGCGCCGACATTTCCGCCAGAATATGCGCCGCAATAACTTCAATATCCTTGCTGCGCTCGCGCAAAGGCGGAACGCGGATTGTAGTATCAAGTACCAGCTCATACAAAGAACGGCTGAACAGGCCCTTATCCGCCAGGCGTTTAAGGTTGGAATCGCAGGCAGCAATTACGCGCACATTAAGTTTTTTGCGCATGCCTGTTTCTTTATTTAAAAGGCCGTTTTTCAAAGCGTCTGCCAGTTTATCGCCCATTTCAACCGGCAGTTTTTCCACTTCGTCCAAAAACAGCGTGCCGCCCATGGAAAGCTCCAGCTTGCCTGCCGTCGGCTGATGGTCGCCGTCTTCGCTGCCGAAAAATTCTTCTTCCAGCGTGCTGAGCGGCGCGTTGGAGCATTTAACGACAATCAGCGGTGCAGCTGCGCGCGGGCTGGCCTGATGAATGCCGTGTGCCAAGCGCTGCTTGCCGGTGCCCGGTTCGCCCTGCAAAAGAATATTGTTGTCGCTGCGGGCAATGCGCGAAGCCTTATGCTGCAAAGCAAGGAACTCGCTCGTTTCACCAACCATGCTGTACAGGCTGTAGCGGGAGCTGTAACCCGTTGCATGGGCAATGGTCGTTTTCAAGTCTTCAATCGACATGCTCATAACCAGCGCACTTTCAACCTCGCTGCCAACTTTTACCGGCATAACGGTGGTAATGTCTTCATAAGTGCGGTCCTGCGTAATCCAGGTAATTTCGCGGCGGTGCGTAGGCGTACCCTGCAAAGCCTTTTTAATGGGAATATGCTCATAATTAAGGAAAATATCCTCAAGGTTTTCCCTGCCTTCAAGGCGTTTTTTAGCATTGCTGTTGCAGTATTTCAGCTTCTCGTCCTGCCCAATCCAGTAAACGGCAACCGGCAATTCTTCCATCATCATTTTCTGGATGCTCCAGTATTCAAGCATCTTCAAATGCTGCTCAATGGCATATTTCATCGTTAAAAGCAGTGAAAGCAGAAGGTCGTACGGCAAGTCGTTCTGGTCCAGCGAGAAGAACGAAATGATATAACGGATTTTACCGTCCACACAAATCGGTGCGCTGCAGGCATCGCCGGAATGGCTGTCCTTAATCCACATTTCCGGGCCGAACATTAAAAACGGCACATTATGCTCGCGCGCAATGCTGATGCTGGAAGTACCAACATCTTCTTCAAGTACGCGCATGCCCTGAATATCTTCAATTACGCGCTGAAAGAACGGCAGGGCATAGTTTTTAATAACATAGCCATCCTCGTCTATCAGCAGCATGCTTAAATTATGAATGTTAAAATGCTGCTTGCTCTGCTCATAAAGCCCGTCAACATATTTTACAATAAATTCATGCGTGCGCTGATGCTCGACGATTTCCTCGCGGCTCAGCTTGTTGATTTTCGGCATTGTTTCATGAGGCAGTTTCATTTTGCGGCAGCGCTGCCACGATTCTGCCACCCACGGATGTACGTTGGGGTCGACAATGCCTTCTTCCATAAATTTTTTATAATATAACGCCAGTTTTTCCTTATTGCGCCTTTCACGAATCATTAAAGCTCCCCCTTAAATATATTTAAGCTGTTTCGCCGTTTTCAATCAAAACACGGCGGGCCCCATAATAATGTTCTTTCCAGTAACCGGTGTCAAGCGAATCAAGCACCACCCCGCGTGAAGTGGACGCGCTCCAGAACTTGCCGCTGCCGGCATAAATCCCCACATGCGAAGCGCCGCTGGCATATGTGGAAAAGAACACCAAATCTCCCGGTTTAAGTTTGCTTTTCAGCACAAAAATACCGTCCAGCACCTGCGCATCGGCCGTGCGCGGCAGCTTGGCATCATGCTTGTCGAAAACATACTGCACATAAGCGCTGCAGTCAAACCCCTTCGGCGTTGTGCCGCCGAATTTATAAGGCACGCCCTTGTATTTGGCGGCAGTTTTTACAATGTCTTTGCCGCGTACATCGGTTATGCCTTCCATTTTAAAGGCTTCCCACGAAATTTTATTATAAGTTTTGGTATCAAGCTTGCCGCTTTTTTTCAGCCCATGTTCCTTTTGGAATTTTTTAATGGCTTCTGTTGTATCCTTGCTGATACGCCCGTCCTTGCGGTCAACATCATACCCCAAAAGTTCCAGCTTTTGCTGCGCCACCGTCAGCTTCCAGTCACGGGCAGGCGCCTTGGTTTTATTTTTGGCCATTGCCAGAGACGGCAGCAGGCACACCAATAAAAGGCAGCAAATAACTGTCAGCCAGCTTTTTTTGCGCATAACAGTCCTCCCTTCATTCCTAAAACGGCTTTTTAATAAAATAAATTTTTCAAAATATTACACAACGGCAAAAACGCTTTGCAAATAAGCAACTTATAATACACTTTTCGAGTATATTATAACGCATTTAACAGTTTTTGAAAAATCTTTTTTAACAACTTTGTACTTTCTCAGTGTAAAAAATAATCCGCAGCTCATTAATTATCCGCCGTTTTAAAAATAATTAATATTTTTAGCAGCATATGTATAAAGATATGTAAAATTTACAGCCGGCAAAATGCCGCGCCTTTAAAAATTTACATTCTGGCAAATTGCACCGCAACTATGTTTGTGCTACACTAAAAACGAGGTTTGTTTAAAATGAGAAAGTTTACATTTATTATTTTTACAATTTTAATAATCCTGTTTTCTGCCGCCTGCAAAAACGAAACCAAAGCCCCTGCACTTGGCAGCGGCTCGGTTTATTTTACCGTGTATGATATTACGGCGCCTGCCGAAGGGCAGATTTTGGGGCTTATTCTGGAAAAAGGCGACCGCATCGGCAAAGAGCAGCCCCTGTTTGCCATAGACGACAAGCAGCTTGCGGAAGAAATAAAACAGGCAGACGCCAATGCCGCCCGCGCCGAAGCAGAACTGAAAATAATGCAGAACGGGCAAAGCACCCCCAATAACGGCGCAGCACTTGCCGCAGCGCAGCAGCGATACGAACAGGCCAGCGCCAAAGAAGCAAAAATGGCATCACTTTATAAAATAGGCGCCATTGCCCGCAGACAGTACGAAGCGGCTTCTGCCGAAAAATCAGCGGCACTGGCAGCTTTGAACGCCGCGCAAAATGCCGGCAGCCTTGTTAAGGCATCACCAGAAGCCATTGCCAAAAAACAGGAAGAACTTAAAACCTTAAAGAAAAAATATAACGCCCTTATGCAAAAGCAGCTGGCACTGGAAACCGAAAGCCCCTGCACCGGCATTGTTGAAGAAAAATACCATAATGCGGGCGAAATTGCTGCTGCCGGAGAAAAAATCCTCAGCATCCGCGATTTGGAAAATTGCAGCGTAAACATCAAAATATCCACACAGGCGGCGAAAAACCTTAAACCGGGGCAAAAAATAACCGCCCATGCCAAAGGCTTAAACAAAACCTTTAACGGCAGCATTGCCAAAATAGAAAACGGCCTTGCAGAAATAAATATCGACAACACTTCGCTCGATTTAAAAGAAGGAACCGAAGTAACCGTAAGCGCCGTAAATTAATGGAGATTTCACAATTCTGTGTTATAATAAACTTAACAAAGCATAAAGGAGGATCTTACTATGGCATTACTTGATAAAATTGGCGAATTCGCTAAAATTGCGGCTAATAAGACCGAAGAAATTACCAAAACCATCGGCGAAAAAGCAGAAGCCGCTCTGGAGATCCAAAAATTAACCTCTCTCGTAGGGAAAGAAGAAAGCAAAATTGAAAGCACCTACAAAAAAATGGGCAAAATGGTTTGGGAAAAATCACAAAACTGCGATTGCCTGCCCGATGAATTTAAAGAAGAATGTGAAGCAATTAAAGCAAGCCTTGCCGCAATAGATGATTTGAAATTTAAAATTGCCAACATTAAGGCAACTGCCTTTAACGGCGATGAACCCAAAACCACCTGCCCCAACTGCGGTGCAGCCGTAGGCATCAGCGCCAAATTCTGCAGCGAATGCGGCAGCAAAATGGAACCAGTTGAAACTGCAAAAACCGTGGAAGCTGAAGTAGTTTCCGAAAGTGCTGAACATAAAACCGAAGCGGAAGCTGAAGTTGAAGTTATTACCGAAGAAACAAAGCCGGAAGAAGCTAAACCGGAAACCGAAGCTGCCGAAGAAGCAAAACCTGCTGACAAACAATAACTAAATATTTAACCTTACAGCATTATTAACTGCGCCTCAAAAGCGATACCTGGCTTTTGCAGGTGCAGTTTTTATATTATTTTCAGAAAACATTATGGCACAGAAATGCTATAATTATATTATCTGTTTAAAATTTTATGCAGCGAGGGGTTTTAACATGCAGCAAACCAATAGTTTTAAAGGCATTGTTATGCTGTTATTATGTTCGTTTATCTGGGGCACGGCCTTTGTTGCCCAAAGCGTCGGTGCCGATTTGCTCGGCCCGTTTAGTTTTAACGGCATACGTTCTTTTTTAGGCGCATTTTTTCTTGTTCCCTGCATTGCCGTAATCGACAGGCTTTCCGGCAAACCGCTTTCCTTCTGGGGAACTGATGACAACAACAAGCGCGGCGACCTTATTACCGGCGGCCTCTGCTGCGGCGTGCTTTTAACCATTGCCAGCACTTTGCAGCAAACAGGCATCGCTTACACATCAGCAGGCAAAGCCGGATTTATAACGGCGCTGTATATTGTTATAATCCCTATTTTAGGGCTGCTTGTAAAAAAACATGTAACTTTTATGCAGTGGGCGGCTGTTGCCGTTGCCGCTGCCGGTATGTACTTCATCTGCATTAATGAAGGCTTTTCCATCAACAAAGGAGATTTAATCGTACTTGCCTGTGCCGTAGTTTTTGCCGTACACATCATGGCCATTGAGCGTTTCACACAGCTTGTCGACCCAGTGCGCATGTCCGCCATTCAGTTTTTCGTCTGCGGCATGTTAAGCCTGCCGGTTATAATCTGGGCCGAACAGCCGGAACTTTCCGCCATCACAGCGGCCTGGCTGCCGCTGGCACATGCCGGAATTATGAGCTGCGGCATTGCCTATACACTGCAAATCGCCGGGCAAAAATATGTTAACGTAATCCTTGCTTCTATCCTGCTGAGCCTGGAATCCGTCTTTTCCGTGCTCGCAGGGTGGATGTTCCTCGGCGAAACGCTTTCCATGCGCGAAATCGGCGGCTGCGTGCTTGTTTTTGCCGCAATCCTGCTCGCGCAGATGCCTGAAAGAAAGTAACAAAACAAACATACTAATATATAAATGCGCAAACCCTCCGATACTTTAAAGTGCAGGAGGGTTTATTATCATGCGCTGTTAAATTTTATTCAACAATCAATAGCTTTATTAAAACCATTAAAAGCTATCCAACTTTTCATTTTTCTAATGCTCAATATACGAAATTTGATATTCGAACAACTTCATTCTTTTATCATTATGTACTTTTTCTATTAATTCTTTTGTTGGTGAATTGAGACAAATAATACCATAAACTTTCTTACCATTAGCAAAATTATTAGCTTCAAACCAGTCTAAATAAGCCGCAGTTTGTTTATAAGCATCATCATATCCACTGTCTTTTTTCAATTCTATAATATATAAATTTCCTTCAGAATCTTCACACAACAAATCTAATCTTCCAATAGGTATAATATATTGCCTTCCATATTCTCCATGACGCTTATATATTTTTAATTTTTGTCCAAATACAGGTATTTCAGCTTCAATTTTCGCAGTGAGTTCGTCTTCTAAAATTTTTTCATTCGAAAACTGTTGACGTTTAACACCAATATTTACTGCTACACTCTCACCGCTCTCTTTTTCTTGTACATCAACCATTAAAGAAGTATCTTTTTTTAAACGTGCATTTGTATATGGAAGTTTTGATACTTTCTCTTTCAATGATTTACTAATACGAAAAGTAGATTCTTTCACAAATTTCTTTGCATCAACATAGCGTCCTGTAGCAATTAACAATCTAACATAATTATTAACACTATATGGAAAATCAATATTTTTACTAATACATTCCTCAAAAATTCTCTTTGCTTCTGAATATTTTTTCTGTCTAAACAAACAATAACCCAAATTATTTAAAAGAAACTCCCGGCTTGGATATATTTCATAACATTTACGATAATATTTTTCTTCATCAGTATAATTTTTAATTTTGCCATAAGAATATGCTTGCATCCAATATATTTCATCAAGATAGAAAAAATAAGGAGTTTTTAATCGTTCTAAATATGCAACAGAATTATTCCACATTGCCATAGAATAATAAGTATATCCTAACAGTTCATTTGGTATATTAAAATTAGGATACACTTGTATATATTTCTGTAATAAATCAAGAATTTCATTATTAGTTGAAGCATTATAATATTTTCCTACAACTTTACATAATTCAGGAATTCCCAATTCTGTTTCTATATGCCGTAATTCATCTGCTACAAACTCCCAAAATCCATCAAATGCGTTCTTAAAAGGTATCAAAAAAAGATCTGCCAAATCAGCTTCACCAAATGACTGTTCCGAATAATTATTACTATTTAAAAGCAAATGAATATTTTCTTTACATTTTTGATAATCATGTTTTAAAAAATAATAAAATGACCAGTAAAAATATGACTTTTTATCCAACTGTTTAATATTTTTACATAGTGAAATAATATATGGATGATTTATTAAATCACTACTTAAATCATATTCTATATAGTTTTTAGAAAACAAAGTTACAAGACAGTCGCAATAACGCAAACGTATTTTTTGCTTTGTTATCGATTCTTCCATCGACTCAAATTTATTTATAACTTCCATAATAGGCATATCATCAGGAAATTCTTTAATAAATAATTCATCGTCACTCATCATTTTATTGCCCTCTCTACATATTTTTTATATTCACACAAAACCCCGGCAGTAACGGCTGCCGGGGTTTAATACTGCCATTAAGCAATTAAATTTTAATGAAGTTTAAAACGCTTATTAATATGCGCCGCGGAATTTCATAGCTTCGTCCAAACGGTTAAGAGCTACGATATAAGCTGCGGTACGCATGTTAACTTCGTATTTTTTAGCGGTGTCATATACCTGTTTAAACGCGCCAATCATTAACTGGGTCTGTTTATCGATAACTTCTTCTTCGGTCCAGAAATAACGGTACAGGCACTGAACCCATTCAAAGTAGCTTACGGTTACGCCGCCGCCGTTGGCGAGAATATCCGGCACAACCAGAATGCCCTTCTTATCAAGGATTTCGTCAGCTTCCGGAGTTGTCGGGCCGTTAGCGCCTTCAACGATAATTTTTGCCTTAACGTCAGCCGCATTGTCTTTGGTAATCTGAAGTTCCATTGCGCACGGAGCAAGCACGGTAACTTCCATTGCCAGAAGGTCGGCGTTGCTGATAGCTTTGCTGCCCGGGAAGTTTACTACGCTGCCGGTTGCCTGTACGTGTTTTTCAACTTCGTACGGGTCAAGGCCGTCTTCATTCATAATAGCGCCGTAAACATCGCTTAAAGCCACAATTTTAACGCCAAGGTCGTGAATGAGTTTAGCAGTCCAGCTGCCTACATTGCCGAAGCCCTGTACTGCGCAGGTTGCTTCTTCGGGTTTAATGCCCATAGCTTTAATTGCTTCGCCTGCTGCAACCATTACGCCGCGGCCGGTAGCTGCGGTACGGCCCAAAGAGCCGCCGATGCAAATCGGTTTACCGGTAATAAAGCCCGGTTCGTACTGGCCTTTCAGCTTGCTGTATTCATCCATCATCCAGCCCATAATCTGAGCGTTGGTATTCATATCAGGGGCAGGAATATCCATTTTTTCGCCGATAATGGGAGCGATTCTGTCAATGTAGCCGCGGGTCAAACGTTCAAGTTCTGCCTGCGAAAGTTTGGACGGGTCAACAATAATGCCGCCTTTGCCGCCGCCGTAAGGCAGATTGGCAACTGCGCATTTGCAGGTCATCCAGAAAGCCAGAGTTTTTACTTCGTCCATATTAACGCTCTGATGATAACGGATGCCGCCTTTGGCCGGGCCCATAATTGTGCTGTGCTGGCTGCGGTAACCGGTAAATACTTTGGTAGTGCCGTCATCCATTTTTACAGGAATGGAAACTTCCAGAGTTCTTTCCGGGCAGGCAATAATTGCCGCCGCATTCGGGTCAAGCTTCATAACCTCAATAGCTTTGTTCAGCGGAATCTGCGCCATTTCAAATAAATTCATAATCCATGCCTCCTTTAAAAAACTTAACTATAATATATTGTACAGCTAAGATAATTGCATATCTAAAGAGCTGCTTTCAGCTTCATTATAACTCTTGCAAATACAAGTGTCCACTTATTTTTGGTTATAAACTGAATTTTCATAAACTTGCATTCAATTTATAAATTTGTTTTAAGCTCCGGAAATTCATCATAAACTGCGCCAAAATTAATGCCGGCAATGGTTTTGTTTTTGTACTTTTCACGCAAATCGGTCATGCCGTTAAGCAGATGCTTGCTTGTTATGCCGTACTCTGTCGAAAGATAAGCTTCAACAAAAGCTGCCAGATGGTCGCAGCCTTTTAACATTCTGCCGTCCACCGCTTTATAGCCATGCCCGTCAACATTATATTTGCCGTTTAATTCTTCTTCGCTTACCTCGGTAGGAACACCGTCAAGCATTACGCGGTTGGTAAATTCGTTCTGCGTAAAATAAATAATTTCCTCATGCCAGCCCCACGGCAGCAGCGGCAGCAGTTTTTCGGCAACCTGGCGCTTTTCAATATCCTTAATTAAATCGTCAAGCCCTTCCACAGAAGTTTTAACCGGCGAAATAATGTCGCGTGTCAGCACCTCCGGCAAATCATGGAACAGGCCGCACAAAAAATCATTTACAATGCGTTCATCGCAGGCGCCAAGCTCTGCCGCACAGAAATATCCCAAAATGGCAACTATCAGCACATGCCCCATAACGGAAGTTTCCGGCACGCGCGGCGACTGCGCCCAGCGTTTTTGAAAACGCAGCTGCCCTACAAGGTCAATAAATTTGCTGGTTTTGCCTTTCAGCGATATTTTCTGAACGCCGGCCAAATCGTAATGGTCCTCGATATTGCTTTCAATGGCAGCTTTAGTGGCATCAATGCCGTAAATCGCCTGGTTAAAATGGTAGATAATGCCAAATTCCCACTGCGTGGCAAGGTAGTGTGCCGCCCGCAAAAGTTTTTTCTCCAGCCGGTTTTCTTCCGGATAATCAAACCAGCGTTTAAGTTTATCGAAAAACACTTCATCCAGTTCCGGCACGCGGCGTTCAAGCTGGCTGTAAATCCAGGCGTTCAGCTTGCGCCCGTGCACACGCATCAGCTCGTGGTAAATAGGCGGCTTGATATCCGTTAAAATAATGCGGTGCATGAATTCAAAAATACCGCCTTCAATAAGCACGCGCCAGTTTAATTTCGCGCCGTGGTCCTGCTCCTCATATTTGGCAAGGATATACAAAATCATCATTTTATGTGCCTGTTTGTCCAGTTCCGTAAAGCCGTTAGGGCGGATATGGTCGTTCCACCGCTGTATATGTGCGCCTTCAAACAAAAACTCTATAAACTTTTTACTCAGCATTTTTTCACCCCGCAAAAAATAGGCATTTTTCATGAAAATCAGCAAAATTTCCAAATTATTCTTTATGAAGTTTAATATTCTCTGTTTTTTTTTGCCTCTCCTGCATTTTTTTCAAAAAAGCATTGATTTTTTTACACAAATTTGTTTATAATATGATATTATTATATTAGTATCATGCAAACAAAATTTTTTATGAAAGGTTGTGACAACTAAAAAATGGAAGAAATGATCCGTTTGCAGGGAATTACCAAAAAGTACGGCAATAACCTCATCATCCCCAAGCTGGACCTTACCATTTATGACGGTGAGTTTTTAACGCTTTTAGGACCTTCCGGCTGCGGCAAAACCACTTTGCTGCGTATGATTGCGGGGCTTGATACGCCTACTACCGGCAAAGTTTTCCTTGATGACGAAGACGTTACCAATAAACCGCCCTATAAACGTGATGTCAATATGGTTTTTCAGCACTACGCATTATTCCCTCACATGACTGTTGAGGAAAACATAAAGTTTGGGCTGATGATGAAAAAAGTACCCGCCGAAGAACAAAAGGAACGTGTAGCGCAGGTACTGTACCTTACGCAGCTTGAAGAATTCCGCAACCGCCGTCCGCAGCAGATGAGCGGCGGCCAGCAGCAGCGCGTAGCCATCGCCCGTGCCCTTGTAAATAACCCGAAAGTGCTTTTACTGGATGAGCCGCTGGGCGCACTCGACTACCAGCTGCGCAAAAATTTACAGCTGGAACTTAAGAATTTGCAGCGCGGCCTTGGCCTTACCTTCATTTATGTAACGCACGACCAGGAAGAAGCGCTTACCATGAGCGACCGCATTGTGGTTATGAATAAAGGCGTTATTGAACAGGACGACAACCCGGACACGATTTACCATTACCCCAACACCCGCTTTGTCGCCAAATTTATCGGCGAAAGCAACTTTTTTGAAACGGAAAGCGAAACTCTTGTTATCCGCCCGGAAAAACTGAACCTCTGCCCGGAATACGAAGACGAACAGGCGGAAAAGCAGCACCCGGAACCCGGTTATTACGGAACCGTTGTAGACGTTGTGTTTTACGGTACCATTGATAAAGTATTTATCCGTCTGGACAACTCCAACCAAACCGTTGTGGCCTACCAGTATTTTGACGACGTTAAACGCTGGTCGCCCGACGAGCGCGTAGGTATTTGGTGGTATAAAAAAGACGAGGTGAAAGTATCGCGATGAAAAACGGAAAACTGATGGTTGCCCCGGCAATGCTCTGGTTAAGCATCTTTTTCGTTATCCCGCTTCTCATCGTAGTTGCCGTTTCCTTTGCCGGGCGCACGCCTTACGGACAAATAATTTTTGAATTCACCCTAAAAAATTATCTGCGCTTTTTAGAACCTTTATATTTGCAGATTTTTGCCGACACTCTGATAGTAGCGGTTATTACTACCGTTGCTACCATCATCATGGGCTACCCGCTGGCATATTTTATTGCTCGCCTGCCTAAAAAATGGCAGCAGCCGGGGCTGATTCTCGTGATGATACCTTTCTGGATTAACTTTTTAATCCGCTCTTATGCGTGGGTTATCATTCTGCGCACACAGGGTGTGGTAAACACCTTTTTAATGAAACTGGGGCTTATTGAGCAGCCACTTCAGATGCTGTACAACGACGCGGCCGTAATGCTTGGCATGATTTACGCCCTGCTGCCTTTTATGGTGCTGCCGATTTACGTTTCCATAGAACAGCTTGACCTGCGCCTGCTTGAAGCAGCCTCCGACCTTGGCGCATCGCCGATGACGGCTTTCCGCAAGGTTACCCTGCCGCTGACAATGCCCGGCATTGCCGCAGGCACAATTTTAGTGTTTATTTCCTCGCTCGGCATGTTCGTTGTGCCGGACGTTATGGGCGGTGCCAAATCCGCCCTTATCGGCAACCTCATCCAGAACCAGTTTCTGGCAGCGCGCGACTGGCCTTTTGGCTCCGCGCTCTCCATTGTGCTGGCAGTAATGAGCCTTGTGCTGATTATCCTTTACTACAAGGCTTTGCAGTCGCAGGAAGGAGGGGCTAAAGATGCAAAAGACGTGGCGTAGCCATCTTCTTCTGGCCTATTCGCTTGTAATACTGGCCTTTTTATACCTGCCGCTGTTAATTCTTGCGCTGTATTCCTTTAACGAATCGCGTATTAACGCTGTATGGACAGGCTTTACGCTTGACTGGTACGCTTCGCTGTTCCAAAACCGCCGCGTGCTGGAGGCCCTTATTAACAGCTTATTTATCGCCGTTATCAGCACCGTTGTTTCCACCGTGCTCGGCACTATTGCAGCCATTGCCCTTAACCGTTACCAGTATAAATGCAAACCGGTTATTAACGGGCTTTTATATCTGCCGATACTGATTCCGGAAATTGTTATGGGCCTGAGCCTTCTGGTGCTGTTTGCACAAACGCAGGTTCCGCTCGGCAAAGTAACGCTTATTTTAGCGCACATCACCTTCTGCCTTTCCTTTGTGGTAATTACCGTTAACGCAAGGCTTGAAGGCATGCGCCATGAACTTGAGCAGGCAGCCATGGATTTGTACGCAACGCCGTTTCAAACCTTCCGCTATATTACCCTGCCGCTTGCCATGCCGGGTATTATCGCCGGCGCGCTGATTGCCTTTACCCTTTCCATTGACGATTTTATCATCAGCTTCTTCGTGGCCGGGCCTAACTCCACCACGCTGCCGCTATATATTTACGCTATGGTAAAACGCGGCATTTCCCCGGAAATTAACGCTCTTTCCACACTCTTAATGTTCGCAACCATATCGCTGATTGTAATTGCGCAGATTTTACAGCCGCAGCACAGCAGCAAAAACAAAGATTGATGCCGTAAAACGGTTCAATAAAACCAAATAAAGAAAGGATGATTTGCAAAATGAAAAAACTTTTGGTCTTTCTCGTTTCCGTACTGACCATGGCCCTTCTCCTGACAGGCTGCGGAGGTGACACAGAAAAGAAAGATGCAGCGGCAGGAGGAGAACAGCAGGTTCTCAACCTCTTTAGCTGGGCCGACAATTTTGACCCGGAGGTAATTGCCGAATTTGAAAAGCAATACAATTGTAAGGTTAATTACGACGTATTTGCCAACAATGAAGAACTTCTGGCTAAAATTCAGGCCGGCGGAGCACAGTACGATGTAATCCAGCCTTCTGACTATATGGTTGCAACCATGCTCAAACTTGATTTGCTGGAAAAAATGAACATGGACAACATCCCCAACGCCAAAAACATTGTAAGCACTTTAAAAGCACCGGTTTATGACCCCACCGGCGACCATTCCCTCGTTTACACCTGGGGCATTACCGGCATTGCCTACAACAAAAACTATGTTAAAGACGTTCCCGACAGCTGGGAAGATTTGTGGAACCCTGAATATGCAGGCCGCCTGATTCTTTTAAACGACAGCCGCGAAACCATCGGCATGGCATTAAAGAAAAACGGCTTCTCCAACAACAGCACCGACCCTGCACAGGTTGAAAAAGCCTTCCAGGATTTGAAAGCGCTTGCACCTAACGTACTTGCTTTTGATACCGATACCATTAAACAAAAATTCATTGCCGAAGAAGCATGGATTGGCACTATGTGGACCGGTGACGCAAGCTACACCCTGAAAGACAACCCCAATATCGGCTTTGTAGTACCTAAAGAAGGCGCTACCATCTGGGCTGATACCTTTGCTATCCCCAAAGGCGCAAAACATAAAGAACTGGCCGAAAAATTCATCAACTTTATCTATGACCCGAAAATCAGCGCTAAAAACTATGAATACATCGGCTACAATGACCCGAACGAAAAAGCTCAGGAATTCCACAGCGAAGAATTTAAAAATGACCCGATGCTGAAAATCGGTATGGATAATATCGACAAAGGCGAATGGCTGATTGATATCGGCGATGCACTGCCCATGTACGACCGTTACTGGACCGAACTGAAAACAGCAAAATAAAATTTACTGATACTTTGCATTAAACGATAACCCCCGCTTGAAGCATAAACTTCCGGCGGGGGTTTGTTATTGCAGCGGCTGACTTAGCGATGTTTATGATTAAGGCAGAAAAAGGGTTTGTAAATCAGACAGCAATGTTTATTTTGCTTTTTAAAAGTTTATGCTTTCAATAGCACAAACTTTATTTTTTAATGAATTTATGCTATGAATTTTCCAATAGAAAAATCCTGAGATTCAACATTTCCTCATATCCCTAAGATTTATTAATTCACTAATAAAAAATCCGTCAGAGTCCGAAAAACGCTCTGACGGATTTTTTATTTATTTTGAAATTTTGTCGCAAATTTTGTCGCATTGCTTTAAAAACATCAAAAAACGCACTTACAATTACTTGCAAGTGCGCATATTTACTGGTGATCCCGGGCAGATTCGAACTGCCGACCCTTCGCTTAGGAGGCGAATGCTCTATCCAACTGAGCTACGGAACCAAATATTAACTTATTAAGTGTATCACAGTTTTAAGCAACGGGCAATTATAAATTATCCATTGCTCCGGGAGGCATGCTCCACTCTACCCTTACATCGGTATTGAACCATAATCTGCCGAGGCAGTTTTTAAAGTTTTCCAAACTGTCAAGCGGCATTAAAGTTTTGGTAACAAACTGACGGATAGTTTCGCCTTCAGGCAAATCAAGCGTTAAGGGTTTGCTTAAAAATTCTTCTACCCTTGCTTTGGCTTCCGGAACATCCAGCACGACACTAGCGGTTTTGGTTTCCGGGTCATATTCTACATAACCATAATGAGCATGGTGGTTTAACGTAACAGTAAATTTTTCCATAATATACCTCCGTTCTGTATATTATAGCAATTTATCGCTTATTCTACAATAGGGCACTTCAATTAAAGGCTGTTTACAGCCGAATTTTGCAGTGTATTGCCTTTAACAGATATTTTTACGGCATTTCACAAAAATTTTAATGTTAGCAATCTCTAACAATTAATAATAATTATTGACAACTTGCCGGTGCTGTGTTAAAATCATTACAGTAAGCGGTTAGAACGAACCGCCATGATAATTTTAAAATTTGTACTTTATGGAGGAATGAATAATGAAAAAATGGGTTTGCCAAGTTTGTGGCTATGTTTATGAAGGTGAAGCTGCTCCGGAATACTGCCCGCAGTGCAAAGCTCCGGCTTCCAAATTTGTAGAAATGAAAGGCGAAATGACCTGGGCTGCTGAACATTTTGTTGGCGTAGCTAAAGACGTTCCCGAAGATATTAAAGAAGACCTGCGCGCTAACTTCAACGGCGAATGCAGCGAAGTAGGCATGTACCTTGCTATGAGCCGTGTTGCTTTCCGTGAAGGCTATCCGGAAATCGGCCTGTACTGGGAAAAAGCTGCTTTTGAAGAAGCAGAACATGCTGCTAAATTTGCTGAACTGCTCGGCGAAGTTGTTACCGACAGCACCAAAAAGAACCTTGAAATGCGCGTAGAAGCTGAAAACGGCGCAACCGCAGGCAAAACCGACCTTGCAAAACGCGCTAAAGAACTCGGCCTTGACGCTATCCATGACACCGTTCATGAAATGGCTCGTGACGAAGCCCGCCATGGCAGAGCATTTGCAGGCCTGCTCGCTCGTTACTTCAACAAATAATTAAATAGTTGTTTAAGCAATAAACAAAAGAAACTCCTGTTATCTACGGATAGCAGGAGTTTTTATTTTGCCGTTTTAATACGGATAATAGTTGATAACCATAAATTTTACTTTAATCTTGCCGTCGTTAATATACGTATGGTTAACGGAAGAATTAAATACCAAAGAATCACCGGCATGGAGTTCATAAATGGCGGTATCTGTTTTAAGAGTGAGTGAGCCTTCGATAACATAAATATATTCCTGCGCCCTTGGCGAATGAGCGATTGAAGCATTGGCGCTTTCTGCGTCAAGTTCACAGTAAAACAGTTCAAAATTGCGTTCCGGCGCAGTGGAAAAATAGCAGTGAACGCGGTATACGCCCGTTTCGTCACTTTGCTCCGCCGTATCACTTCTGCGCACTACGGTGCCGTCCGGCTCTTTAACTTCCATCAGGCGTGTGTACGGCACGTTCAGCCCGTTGGCAATTTTCCAGATAGTGTTAATGGTAGGGTTGCTGCCCCCTTTTTCAATATCCGATAAAATCGCTTTGCTGATGCCGGAAAGTTTTGCCAGCTGCCCCAGCGTCAGGCTGCGCTCCGTCCGCAGTTTATTTAAGTTAAACGCGATAATTTTCCCTAAGTCCATAAATTCACCTTTAACGTTTAATCTTTATCTTTATCGGCTTTAGCAGCGTCGTTGGCATTGGCTACCGGCGCCCATTCGCGCAAAAGCTGGGCACAGCCGTTGGCGTAGCTGCCTGCATCGCCAAAGCCTGCGGCATAGGCATCCTGGTTATATACGGTTAAAAGCTGAACGTCTTCATAGTACAGCGTTGCGCTGCTGCCGTTGTCGTACACAATAAAACGGTACGGGTCAACAGGCCCGCGCTGACGCGCTACATACAGCGAACCTGCCAGCATATAGGCGCGGTATTCCGGCTTATCGTTGCCCACGGTCTGGGTAATGTTAAAAGTCCAGTCACCTTCGTGTACGGTTGCCGTGCCGTCTTCATGCACCGTAATATCGGGATGAGGGTCTAACTTTTTAATCTGCTTCATTACGCGTTTCAGGCGTTCTTCCGGTTCCGGATGGCTGCTGAACAGGCCATAGCCCGGATTGCCTTTTTCCTTGGCCAAATCTTCCAGTTTATTAATGGTAAGCACCATGCTGTACGGATTATAGCCTGCCTTAACGCACAGGTTAAACCCTTCCTTATCGGCGCCGCGTTCATCGGTGCGGCTGTAACCTGCTGCCAGTGCCTGCGAGGCGAGCCCTGTAAGCCCCATATCGCCCTTGGTGGCAACAGCCAGCAAAAGGGTTGTTAAAAGCTGTTTTTCAATCTGGTGTACGGTATGTTTTTCAACAATATGGCTTACTTCGTGCCCTAAAACGCCTGCCAGTTCAGAATCGCTCGGCATGTAATCAATAAGCCCTTTAAACACATATACAAACCCGCCGGGGCAGGCCAGTGCGTTAACTTCGTCGCAGTTAAGCACCTTAAAGGTATATTCCAAATCCTGTCGGTCGCTTACAGCCACAAGGCTTTGCCCAATGCGGTTAACACGTTCCTGCAGTTCGTAATCCTGCACAACACCGTACTGAGCTTCCAGCGCCATAGCGGTTTCGCGCCCCATCTCAATTTCCTGCTGCTTGCTTATAATGCCGGCTTCTGCCGGAAAAGCAGTGCCAAGCAGTAAATAAAAGGCAAACAGCAAACCGGCAAATAACTTAAAAATGTTTTTTAATGCCATTTATATCTCTCCTTTTTCGTGCATGGCAGCAATTTCTTCTTTGGTATAGCCCGCGCTTTCCAGCACATCCTGCGTATGCTCGCCCAAATAAGGCGCGCGTTTGCGGATAGTGCCCGGTGTGTCAGACAGCTTCGCCGCAGATTTTACATAAGTATAGTCACCGAAATCTTCTTTTTTTGTTACAAGCATCTGCGACTGTTCCGTCGTCAAACTGCTGTCCAAAGCCTCTTGCAAGGTGCGGATTGGCGTTACGCAAAACTCGTCTTTGCCGATAAGTTCCAGCCACTCAGCCTGAGTTTTACCTGCAAAAGCAGCTGCCAGTTTCTCTTTTATTTCTGCCGAATTGGCAAAATCAAACTGGCGGCTTTCAAGCTCCGGCAGGTCAATCAACCTGCACATTTTCTGCCAGAACTTCGGCTCAATAGTGCCGATGCTTAAATAACGGCCGTCCTTTGTTTTGTATACACTGTAATAATGCGATGCCGTACGCCCGAAAGAAGGCATGCCGGTTTCGCGGCAACCGATGACGCTGCTGATTGCCGTAATTTCCGCATTGATTGCCGAGCTGTACAAATCAACATTTACAAGCTGCCCTTTGCCGGTGCGCTCGCGGGCATACAGTGCCATTAAAATGCCGCTGATGGCGTTTAAACTGCCGCCAAGGGCCGCCACCTGCACCGAAGGCACGCTTATATCCGTTCCGTCTTCCGGCGCTGCCACACCTGCTAGCCCTATAACATTAAGGTCATGCGAAGGCATGTGTTTATATTTTCCTTCCGGCCCGAAACCGGTAATGGAACAATAAATAAGCCGCGGGTTAATTTTGCTTACGCTTTCGTAATCAAGCCCCAGCATTTTTAAATACCCGGGGCGGAACCCTTCCAGAAATACGTCTGCCTCTTTTAAAAGGCGCAGCAAAACTTCGCGCCCGGCAGGCGTTTTTAAATTTACGGTAATGCCTCGCTTGTTGCGGTTCAGCATTAAATGCCAGTAGCTCATGCCCGGTTCTTTAGCCGGCGTAAAGCCGCGGGTAACGTCGCCCTTTACATCTTCAACCTTAATTACGTTCGCGCCGAAATCGCCCAGAACCATGCCGCAGTATTGCCCCGGCAGCCATTTGCTGAAATCAATTATTTTTATTCCTTCCAAAGCCTGCATAATTACTACCCCTTTGTACAACAAACAATTAATATGCTATATACTTCTACGCCATACTGTGTTTTCCTTTTTATCTTGCGGCAGATATTACAAACATGTATAATATTATTGTATGAATTATTATAAAAAATATTTTTGTCATTTTCATGTTCCGGAGTGATTTTTGTGAATATCCATAAATTAACGCTGGCGGCACTGCTTGTTGCCATAGGCACTTTAAGCGCGCATCTGGTTTATATACCGGCAGGCGCTTCCAAATGCTTTCCGGTTCAGCATGCTATAAATGTACTCTGCGCAGTTATTTTAGGGCCTAAAGAAGCCGTTTCCGTTGCTTTCGTTATTTCCTGCCTGCGCAACATAGCAGGCACTGGCTCGCTGCTGGCATTTCCCGGCAGCATGATTGGCGCCTTTTTAGCCGGGCTTGCCTACCGCCGCTGGCATAATACCGGCGCGGCCATGCTTGGCGAAATTTTCGGCACCGGCATTTTAGGCGGTTTGGCAGCGTGGGTTATTGCCTGGGCAATATTAAACAGCAAGGCGGCAGCCTGGTTCTTCGTGCCGCCGTTTTTAATCAGCACCATGGGCGGCAGCATAATTGCGGGGCTGCTCATTAAAAGCGGTATTCTTACTCATCTTATGCCGGCTTCATTTTCCGGCAGGGCAGGTAAATAATGGACTTTAATCTTGATAATTTTCTTTCGCAAATTTTATATGTTTTAAGCGGCTTTTTATTCGGTATTTTTGCGTCGCGCTACAGCGTGCTGTCCTGGCGCACCATCCGCGCGCGCGGCATTTTTGCCTCGCTTTTGCAGGTATGTATTCTGCTCATCGCATTTATTGCTTTTCCGCTGCTTTTTTCTACCCGTACGGTAATGGGCAGCTTTGTATATTACGCTGTTTTGCTTTTCTTTTTCAGCAAGGGTTACAACAAGAGGTGAAATTATGAACGAAAATACTGAAGGTAAACTCCATAATTTAAAACTGGATGTGCCCATTGCAGAAAAATTTGTACAGCCCATGGCCGATACTTTTAAAGTTCTGGGCGACCCTACGCGTATCCGTATTCTGGCTTTGCTTGCCGAAAACGAATCCTGCGTAACGAATATTGCCGGAACACTGGAAATGACGCAGTCCGCAATCTCGCACCAGCTGCGCCTTCTGCGCCACGCAGGGCTGGTTAAATTTACCAAAACCGGCAAGGAAGTTATTTACAGCCTTGATGACAACCACGTTTTAACCCTGTTTGCCCAGGCGCTGGACCATATCAAACACAGGGTATAATGCCATAAACACAAAGAGCGTATGCTTTAAGCACACGCTCTTTTTATTTTACCTGTATTTTTTCACCGTCCGGCGCTGTCAGCCAGATATCATTAATATGCACGCGCCCCTTAACGATTTCAAAAGCGTCGCTTGTAACTTCGCCAAGCGGCGTTTTTATTTTTACATCCGTAAATTTCAGCACTCCATGCCTGTCATTAAATTTGCCGGAAATCTGTTCAAACGGTATCAGGCTGTATGTGCCCGCGCCGCTTGTAAAACTGCCGTAAGTAAGCACGTTTTTAGGGTTGCCGTCGCTGCGCATTTTTAAATCAAGCTCCACACGGCAGTTAATTTTGCTGGTTTTGGCAGCAATGGACGCCATTAAATCATGCCCAAGCGCATCAATGCTGTAACCGCGCGTATCTACGTCATAAGCTCCGGTTGCTTCCACCGTGCCGCCGTAAATGCCGCCTGTTACATTGCTGAAATCAATTTTGCCGTCTTTATAAAAGAAATCGCCGTTAACTTTGTAAAAACGCAGTGCCGGTATATTAAGCTGCAAAAATTCAATTCTGCCGTCGATAGAAGGTCCGGAAAGCGGCCCCGTTGCATGCCCATAAACGCTGGCAGTATCTTTAACCTTGCCAAGGCCCAGCGATTCCGGCACAACATTTTTCATGGAAATATACAAGTCACATTCCGGCTCTGCCCCGCCAAGCAGTATTTTGCCGCTTATGCCCAGTTCGTCGCCGATCATCATGCCTCCAAAACCGGCTGCGGTAATTTTAAGCGCCGCCTCCTGCGGATTAACCGTGCGCACAGCAGCGTTAACGCCGCTTAAAACAAAATAACGGTGCCTGTAACTGGCGGTAATAGTACAGTCATTAATTTTTATGCTGCTTTGCGGCAGATTTTCGGGCAAATTTATATGCAGCCCTTTATGACGCTTTTTTGTTTCCTGCCCTGCGTCCTTCTTCTTTTCCGGCAAAAAAGCCGGGCGCATATCTTTATTGAAGCGGATGGCTATTACAGGGTGGTTCAGTTCCGCTTCTTCCAGGCTGTTTAAATTTATGCTGCCGGTAACAACATCCCACGGTTTAACTTTAAAACGCCCGTCCGGCACAAATACAACCGGTTCGCCTTCAGCGTCCAGCCATTTCAGCCCGCGGAAGCCAACATTGCCCCACATATCGGCCGTAATGCTTTCAACGGCAACGCTGCCTTCAAGCGTTTTCTGCCGCGCCATTTCGGCGTTAAAAATTTCGGCCGCGTGTTCGCCCGCCAGGCGGCACAGCCAGAAATATACGCCGGTTACAACAAGCGCAGCCACAATAATACCAATATACAGTTTAGGATAGTAAAATTTTTTAAGCATACTTACCTCAATCAGTTTTCCTGATTACAGTATAAGGTATTTGCGCCGGTTAGTAAAATTTTTAAACAAAAAACGAGCCCGCATTTTAGCATTACTGCCGAAACAGAGCCCGTTTAAATTATTTATTTTTAATTATTTCTTCCATTTGCAGTGGTCGGTTGCGCCGCTGAACTGGTTCAGGCGGAAGGAATTTTTAAGTGCCACCGTAATAAATTCCTTGGCTTCCGCCAAAGCGTCCTTAACGCTCAGGCCTTTGGCAAGCCCTGCGGTAATGGCTGCCGAAAAAGTGCAGCCTGCGCCGTGGTTAAAGCAGCCGGGAATTTTCTTTTCGGTATTAACAACATAGTTTTTGCCATCATACAGTACGTCTACCGCTTCATCGCTGTTGTTGCGCGAGCCGCTTTTAATAACAACATAACCTGCGCCCATTTCCTGAATGCGCGCCGCAGCTTCTTTAATTTCGTCAAGCGTTTCCACCTTATCCATACCGGCAATATACGCCGCTTCCAGAGTATTCGGCGTAATAACGTCGGCACGGCTTACCAGCACTTCCTTAATGGCTTTGGCTGCTTCCGGCACCATAATTGCATCAATGCCCTTGCACACCATTACCGGGTCAATAACAACGTTCTTCAAACTGTATTTATCAATGGTATCGGCAACCAGCTGCACCAGTTCCGCACTGCCGAGCATGCCCGTTTTCATGGCGTCAATGCCGATGCCTTCCACAATAGTTTTTATCTGTTTTTCAATAACATCCATGCCGATTGGGTACATCTCGTGGTCCCAGTTGAGCGGGTTCTGCGCCACAATAACCGTCAGCGCCGTCATGCCGTACACGCCCATGGCGGTAAATGTTTTTAAATCTGCTTCCATGCCTGCGCCGCCGCTTGTATCGCTACCGGCAATGGTCATAGCCTTATGTAATGCCATTTTAAAGCCCCCTGTAATACAAAAAATTTATGTTTTTAACACAAATATTATGATATACTAAAACTGTTATTAAAAAAATATCCAGAATTTCCAATTTTAAAAGGGACAGTTTATGCTTATAACCTTGCCGCAGGCAGATAAAAAAGATTTTCCGCTTTATCTGCGCCTGATAAACGAAATTAAAAGCAAAATACACAGCGGTGAAATTGCAGCCGGAGAAAAAATGCCGTCGCTGCGTAAACTGGCACACGATTTGGAAGTTAGCCGCACCACGGCAGAAGCGGCATACAGCCAGCTTGTTGCCGAAGGCTACCTCATTGCCAGCCCCAAACGCGGTTACTTTGCAGGCAGCATAGTTTCCCGCAAACCGCAGAAAATTCTGCCGCCGCAAAAACCTTCTGCCGCAGCCATACGGTATGACTTTGGCAATAATTATATCGACAGCAGCCTTTTTCCAGCCTCGCTTTGGAAGCGCTGCCTTGGCCATGCCCTGCAAAATTCGGCGCTGCTCGCCGGTTACGGCAACCCGCAGGGCGAGCCCTACCTGCGCAGCACGCTTGCGCGTTATAGCCATGAGGCGCGCAGCGTTATCTGCACGCCGGAACAGATAGTTATTGGCGCCGGTATACAGAGCCTGCTGCAAATACTTATCGACGTGCTTGACGCTTTGCCGCACACAGTTGCTTTTGAAGAACCCGGCTTTACCAAAGCGGAACATATTTTTGCAATGAGCGGCTGGCAGGTGCGGCATTTTAACACCGAAAACCTGCATAACAAACTGCCGCAGCTGCTTTATGTAAGCCCCTCCAACCCGTACAAGGGGCGCTCGCTTTCGCCGCAGGGCAGGCTTGATTTACTGCGCTGGGCACAGCAAAACAGCGCCTACATTTTAGAAGACGATTACAACGGCGAATTCCGTTATTTTTCGCACCCCATTTCGTCATTACAGGGCATGAGCGGCGGGCAGAATGTAATTTACTGCGGCTCTTTCTCGCGCATTCTGCTGCCAAGCCTGCGCATAAGCTATTTGGTGCTGCCGCAAAACCTGCTGCCCGTTTATAACCGCATCAAGTATTTGTATAACCAAACTTCCTCCAGCATTGAGCAGTTTGCCCTGGCGGAATTTATTGCCTCCGGCGGGCTGCGCCGCCACATAAAAAAAATGCGCCGCCGTTATGCCGTAAAAAACACTTTGCTGCGCACTGCCCTTGCCAATATTTTTGGCAGCAAGGCAAGCATTATGGCTTACGAATCCGGCCTGCATATCCGCCTTGCGGTACACGCCGCTGCCACGGCAGAAGAACTGGCACAAAAGGCCTTGTTAAAAGGCATTCACATTCTGCCAGTTAAAGCAGCCGAAAGCAGCAGCCCGGAAATTTTGCTTTCGTTTGCAGGCATTGCCGAAGAAGATATTGAACCGGCGCTCCTGGAATTAAAAAAAGTATGGCAGTTATAAAAAATGCTCTCTTTGTAAGCACACAGCTTACAAAGAGAGCATTTTACTTTATTTAATAAATATTTCCCAGCACAAAACCGCAAGCAGGCCCGGCACGCCGAAAATACCGGCGATAAGCGCTTTGGCAACAGTTATTTTCAGCCCGAAGCCCACGGCTGCACCGATAAGGTTCACCAGCCACAGCGCAGCGGCGCCAATAACGCCGTTCCACACCAGCTTAAACGGCAGCGATAAAAATTTTACCGCTATCAGTAAAATTAAAACGCCGGCAATAAAAGGCAGCGAGCCTTCTATCGTTGCAGAATCGAGCCCCTGTACAGCATCAATGGCTGCCGTGCCGATTTCCCTGACTGCGTTTTCCGCATCCTGTATTTCCATTTTTTAATCTTGCCTTTCTTACAGACGCAGCCTGTTCTCCAGCGCGCGCGCCAAAGTCAGTTCGTCGGCGTACTCCAAATCGCCGCCGACAGGCAATCCATGCGCAATACGGCTGGTTACCACGCCCAGAGGTTTCAGCAGCTGCGCCAGATAGGCCGCCGTTGCTTCACCTTCCACATTGGAATTGGTCGCCAGAATTACTTCTTTTACTTCGCCCTGCTGCAAACGGCGCAGAAGCTCCTTAATCCGCAGGTTATCCGGGCCAATGCCGTCCAGCGGCGACAATGCGCCGTGCAGGACATGGTACAGGCCTCTGTACCCGCGGCTGCGTTCCATGGCCATTACATCCTGCGGCTGTTCCACCACGCAGATGGTGCTTCTGTCGCGCCCGGGGTCGCTGCATATGCCGCACTCCTGCTTGTCGCTTAAATTATAGCAGGTATGGCACAGGCATACCTGGCGTTTGGCATCAACCAAAGCAGCAGCCAGCCGCTGCACATCCTCCGTCGGCATATTAATAATATGATAGGCAAGGCGCAGCGCCGTTTTGGAACCAATGCCCGGCAAACGCCGCAGCTGTTCATGCAGGTTTGCCAGCGGGCGTATCAGGCGCGCCATATCAGAACATGCCCGGCAGTTTCATCCCGCCAGTAATTTTGCCCATTTCTTTTTCGGTCATTTCGTCTACTTTGCGCATTGCTTCGTTAATGGCAGTAGTAACCAAATCTTCCAGCATTTCCACATCTTCGGGGTCAACTGCGCTGGGGGCAATGGTAACCTTTTCAACGGTTTTGCGTCCGGTTACAACAACGGTAACGGCACCGCCGCCGGCAGTTGCTTCTACAGTGCGGTTTTTCAGTTCTTCCTGCATTTTCAGCATATCCTGCTGCATTTTCTGTACTTTTTTCATCATACCCTGCATATTTGCCATTCCGGGATTAAACATAAATAAATTCCTCCTTAAATTTACTGATTACAGTTTCTGCAATGTTCCGCCAAAAGCCGCCATGGCTTTTTTTACCACCGGCTCAAGTTCCTCTTCCTGCTCTTTTGCAGGCACCGGTACAGGCGGTTTCTGCACAAGTCCGGCTTCTTCAACGCAGTTTAAGCGCACCTCGCAGCGTGTAAGGCGCAGCAAAACGGCTTCAAAAGCCTTTTTATAATCATCGGCATTCATGCGCTTGCAGTTAAACTTGTTTTTAAAAGCAACCGTTAAAATACCGTTGACATAGCTTACTGCACGCCCACCGGCAGCACAGGCCACCATGGAGCGTTTCTTTTCCGTTTTTAAAATTTCAAGCACCTGCTGCCACAAATCTCCGGCAGCGGCATCCGCCTCCATAATTGGAGCAGGCTCTGCTTTCTGCACCGGAGCGGCTTTTTTTACAGGCACGGCTTTAACAGGTTCAGCCGCGGGCTGATAATTTTCTGCTTCCGCAGCAGCCTTCTGAGGCTGCGGTTCCGGCGCTTCGGTGTGAATGCCATGCCTTTCGTCAAGCACATAGCCGAATTTAGGCCCGGTTTCCGGCGCAGCAGCTGCTTGCTGAGGATAATCCTGATGCACAGGCGCAGCAGGAACCGTTTGCTGTATTGCTGGTATTCTTCCGGCAAGCATGGCTTCCAGTTTTTCCACGCGCGCGGTTAAAGCTGCCAGCGTGCTGCCTTCCACACGGCACAAATCAAACAGGCACATTTCAGCGGCAATTCTGCCGCGCACGCTCTGCCGCAGTTCCAGCATGCACTGGTGCAGGCGTTCCTGCGCCGCCATCATCCTGTCGGTACTGAACAGGCCTTCCATAGCAGCTATTGCTTCTTTCGTATCAGTCAGGTAAATCTCGCGGTATTCTGGCGAAGCCTTGTAAAGCAGCACTGCCCGCAGGTATTCCGCAAGCTCCGTAATAATCTGCTTAACATCCTTGCCGCCTGCAAGCAGGGCTTCCAAAAAGCTCCAGCGCTTCCGGCACATTGCCTTCACCAACAGCTTTTACAAGTTCCCGCAGGGCTTCGCGCCCTACAATGCCCAGCACGCTGCGCACGGTTTCAGCGCTTACGCGCTCTGCCATAACGCCGCACTGGTCAAGTAAGCTCAATGCGTCGCGCATGCCGCCGTCTGCCTGCACGGCAATCAGCTGCAAGGCGTCGTCATCGGCTGCAATGCCGCTGCCGTCGGCAACCTCACGCAGGCGTTTAACAATGTCGCTGTCAGTTACGCGCTTAAAATCAAAGCGCTGGCAGCGTGAATGTATTGTTGCAGGTATTTTATGCGGCTCGGTTGTTGCCAGAATAAAAATTACATGCGGCGGCGGTTCTTCCAGCGTTTTTAAAAGCGCGTTGAAGGCCTCCGTCGTAAGCATATGCACTTCGTCGATAATATATACTTTATAACGTCCGTTTACGGGCGCAAAAGCAACTTTTTCGCGCAAATCGCGGATTTCATCAATGCCGCGGTTGGAAGCTGCGTCGATTTCAAACACATCCATGGATGTGCCGTCATTTATGCGCACGCAGTTCTGGCATTCATTGCAGGGGTTAGGCGTCGGCCCGTGTTCGCAGTTAACAGCCTTGGCCAGAATTTTTGCCGTACTGGTTTTGCCTGTTCCGCGCGGCCCGGCAAACAGATAGGCATGGGCTATGCGCCCAGTTTCCAGCGCATTGGTAAGCGCAGTACGCACCGCCTCCTGCCCAACGAGGGAATCGAACCCCTGCGGGCGCCACTTTCTGTATAACGCAACGTATGCCAACTGCCGCACCTCCTTATAATATGCCTACCACATAATTATATAAAATTTCTGCCCATAAGTACAACAAAATTAACAAAAAAGCAGCCCATCAGAGCTGCTTAAGCTACTTCCTTGTAGGGCCGCAAATGCAGGCACCCCTGCGGCACATGCAAGTAACTGCTTAGTGCTGCTCCCTCCCGGTCCTGACACGGTTCACAGGCTTTCATTGCGCAGGACCCGCCATCTGCGGTCCTACAAAGAAGTAATAAAAAAACCGCTTACGCGGCAGTTTTTAAGTGGCGGAGAGAGAGGGATTCGAACCCTCGGTACGGTTTCCCGCACACACGCTTTCCAGGCGTGCACCTTCAACCACTCGGTCATCTCTCCGTGTTGAAAATGTGATAAATATTTGGTTTTTGCCGCAAAAGAAAACTTGCGGCTATGGCATCAGCCGCAAGTAACAGTATACCTATATTTTGCTTACTTGTCAAGGTTTTTACATAATTTTTCTGTAAATTATTTAATCATCCGCTGCATTTTCCGGCGGCAAAAGCAAAAGCGACCTTTCGGAATTTAAAGTTACGTTCTGTGCCGTGCTGCCCATTACCAGTCCTTTAACCAGCCCCGCGCCTGTTTTGGCCATTACAATCAGCGAAACGTCCTCTTTTTCGGCAATGCGCAGAATCTCTTTGGAAGCCGCTCCTTTGCGTACATGAAAGTCTGCTTTAATGCCGAAAATCTTCATTTCGTCCACCAGCTCCTGCAGGCGGTTTGAAGCCGTTTTCATTTTATCTTCCAAATCATCCTGGCTGCGGCTGCGCTCCACCACATGCACAAACACAACTTCGCTTATATGCTCACGCAGCATGCGGATAACGTCCAGCGCCGACAAAGACTTCAGCGAAAAATCGGTAGGCACCAGAATGCGGTGCAGCAGATTTTTCTGCAGCAGTTCGTCGCCTGCATCTTCCACCGGTTTTGAAACAAACAGCGGCCTGTCGGTAGCACGCGCCAAATCAAAGGTGGTGCTTCCCAAAAGCGCGCTTTTAAAAAAGCCTTTTCCGTGCGACGCCACCATAATAAGCCCTGCGTCCTCATCATCGGCAATTTCCGTTAACTGCTCAAAAACTTCGCCGCTGCGGTAAATTTCACGCGCGTTTTCGTATCCGGCGCGGCGCAGTTCGGCAACCACGGCCCGCACACGGCTCTGCACTTTTTTAAAGCTGCTGCTGCCGGGCTCCGCATCCTCTTTGTCTTTAAAAATATGCGCTACCGCAACCTCGGTATCGTCATCGGGGCACAAGCTGTAAAAACATGGAAGCAGACCGTCCGCTTCCTCCGATAAATCTGTTGCAAGCAAAACCTTATCAAACATTTTTGTTTCTTTCCTCCAAAACTTAAAATCAGCGAAAAGTTACTTAATATTATTTTAATTCTCCGCCGCCGCCAAAAATCCTGCCGCAAATTTGCAGCCGCCGCTGCCGGAACATGATATAATAAAAGTATTTAAAGGAGTTTTTATTTATGGATACAGCCTTACTGATAGAAAAATTAAATAATACGCACAGCCTTAATAAAGACGAAGCCTTGCAGCTTATCAAACAGAGCGCACAGCATAAAAACCTGCTTTTTGCGCTGGCGCAGCAAACAGCACAAAAAAGCTTCGGCAAACGGATTTTTGTGCGCGGGCTGATAGAATTTACCAACTACTGCAAAAACGACTGCTATTACTGCGGCATAAGGCGCAGCAATAAGAATGCCGCGCGCTACCGCCTTACGCAGGAAGAAATTCTGGAATGCTGCCATGCAGGGTACGGGCTTGGCTTCCGCACCTTTGTTTTACAGGGCGGCGAGGATTATTTTTACAGTGACGATGATATAGCCGCCATTGTGCGCGCCATTAAAGCGCAGCATCCGGACTGTGCCGTTACGCTTTCCATCGGCGAGCGCAGCCGTGAAACCTACGCTCTGTGGAAACAAGCAGGCGCCGACCGTTATCTTCTGCGCCACGAAACGGCAGATTGTGCGCATTACGCCAAGCTGCACCCGGCAGAGCTTAGTGCCGCAAACCGCCAGAACTGCCTGTATACTTTAAAAGAACTCGGCTATCAGGCAGGCGCAGGCTTTATGGTTGGCTCACCTTACCAGACGGCGGAAAATTTAGCGGACGATTTAATGTTTCTGCAAAAACTGCGCCCGCAGATGATTGGCATCGGGCCTTTCATCCCACACCATGATACGCCGTTTAAGGACGAAACCGCAGGCAGCGTGGAACTTACTTTAGTGCTGCTTGCCGTTCTGCGGCTTTTATTTCCGCACGTGCTTCTTCCGGCAACGACGGCACTGGGCACTCTGGCTCCGGGCGGCAGGCTTTTGGGAATTAAGGCCGGTGCAAACGTTATTATGCCCAATCTTTCGCCGCAGAACGTACGCGGCAAATACCTTTTGTACGACAATAAACTGCACACCGGTGCAGAAGCAGCCGAAGCGCTGAACGAACTGCAGCGTGAAGTAGCTTCCATAGGCTACAGGATTGTTTCTGCCCGCGGCGATTATACGGAGGAACCATGGACGCAAGGCTGAGGGTTCTTACAACTTACAAACTGCTTAACAATACGCGCTATTTCCGCCTGCGCTTATGTGCCGGCGGCGTTGTTACCGGCATACTGGCAGGCGTTATCATAAGCTGCTTCCGCCTTGCCTTAACCGGTGCCGCTTCACTCCGCGCCAATTTGCAAAACCTTGTTTTTGCCGGCGGTTATACGCCGCCTGCCATTGCACTTTTTTGCGGCGTACTGCTTATTGCAGCCGCTTTGCTTGCGTGGCTTGCCAAAGCGGAACCGCAGGCGGCAGGCAGCGGCATTCCGCAGGTAAAGGGCACCGTACTGGGCGTTTTTAAGCTGCGCTGGCTGCATATTTTGCTTGTTAAATTCGCTGCCTGCGCCCTTGCCATAGGCAGCGGGCTTTCGCTCGGCAGGGCAGGCCCGTCCATTCAAATGGGCGCTATGGCCGGGCAGGGCGTAAGCCGGTTTTTAGCGCGCCCGCGCATAGAAGAACGCTATCTTATCAGCGGCGGCGCGGCAGCAGGCTTGGCCGCAGTTTTTAACGCTCCGCTGGCAGGCGTTATTTTCGTTCTGGAAGAAATCAACCACAATTTTTCAGGCTTTTTGCTGTTTCCCGTTCTTTCGGCATCCGTGGCAGCAACCTTTACAAGCCGCTTAATACTGGGGCGCGATACAGTTTTTAATTTTTCCGGGCTGCCCGTTTTACAGTACAGCAATTACTGGGTAATTCTGGCGGCAGGCATCATCTGCGGCGTACTGGGAGCGTTGTTTAACTACGGGCTTTTAAATGCCGCACGTCTTTACAAGCTGCTGCCAAATAACAGCTGCCTGCAAAACTTTCTGCTGCTTGCCGTTACAGCCATTACCGGCTTATATCTGCCGGAAGCATTGGGCGGCGGCGACGATTTGCTTACCAATACCGCTTTTAACTCCTACCCCGTAACGGTACTGCTGATGTTTTTAGCCGCCAAAATACTGCTTACGCTGTTCGCCTTCGGGCGCGGGCTGCCGGGCGGCGCATTTATACCGACGCTTGTTGCAGGCGGGGTTGCCGGTGCGGTTATGGCCGGGCTGTTTTCTCAGGCGGGCCTTTTAAGCAGCGCTTATAAAACAAATATCGTTATTCTTTCCATGGCGGCATTTTTTACGGCTTCCGTACGCACACCCATCACCGCCACGGTGCTTGTTATGGAAATGACAGGTTCGTTTCTGCACCTTTTGCCGCTGGCGCTTGCTTCGCTTACGGCTTTTGCCACAACGGAAATTTGGCGCGCCAAGCCACTGTACGGCGAACTGTTTATGCGTCTTTTGAAAAACACCAAAGCGCTGGAGCGCAACCACGCCGAACAGGAACGCAGCATTATGGAGCTGACGGTAGATACCGGCAGCACTGCCGACGGGCGCCTGGTGCGCGAAATTAACTGGCCGCGCCATTCGCTTTTAGTAGACGTAAAACGCGGCGACGAAGAACTCATCCCCGAAGGCAATACGCGCCTGCACAGCGGCGATACGCTGTATGTGCTGTGCTACCCTACGGAAATTGAAGAACTGCAAAAACTTACAGCAAAATAATAAAACGGCAGTAACCTTTTTAGGCCGCTGCCGTTATTTTTATGTTTTTCCGGTTTTAATCAATGCCTGTTACTTTGTAGCCAAGTGCCTCCACCGCCGCCGTTAAAGCAGAAACTTCCGGCTCCTGCCCTTTATCTGCAAAAACCTCTGCCCAGTTTCTGTCAAGCCTTACAGTCACGCTTTTTACGCCCGGTACCTGTGCCAGCGCAGCCTGTACTTTTTCCGCACGCCATGCCTTCAATTTTAACAACCAGGTAATCCAAACGCTCAATTTTAAAAATTACCGGGCGCGTACCATCGTTGCAGCAAGCAATCATCATGCGCTCGTCGTTAGTCCAGCCGCGCATAATGCTGCCGCCCTGAAGCGCAGTGTAAATATAACGGCTGATGCAGTCCCACGCTTCGCCGCACTGTGTGCTGTTGCCGGTGCACCAGAAGGTATCGTCGCCGCCGTAGCGCTCAAAAATAAACTCGTCGCCCACATTGTAAAACGGGCACGGGCCGCTTTTAGGGTCTGCCAGGTATTTTTCCTGATAATCGTTAAAGCATTTTTTGTCAATAACCGTCACTTTACATTTGTGCTGCATGATACTCGCTCCTTTTATATTAATTATTTTTTGTTTTAGCGTCTTTGATTATACGCTAATTTTTCATTTTCACTTTATTACTTTTTATCAATAACAGCTTAATACGCTGCACGTAACAACGTGCGGATTTGTAAAAATAAGGCATATATTTTTAGCAATATTCACTAAGAAAAACTGCAAAAACTGTGTTTGTTTAAGCGCAGCGAGTTACGCAGTTTTTGTAGTTTTTATACTAAATTGTTGCGCCAAAAAATTTCCAGCCGTATTCGCGGCAAATTCGTACTTTATCACTATTTAATAAAGAAAAATCCGTATATCATAGTAAAAAAGGCCTTAATTAAACAAAAGCTGTGTGCTGTAAGGTGAATGATAAAAAAAACTGCGGCGGCTAAATTTTTTTATCTATTCAAACGAGAGGTCAGCCGCGCAGCCTGACCGGAATCGGAGAAGCCGCAGTTTTTAGCGTGAACCGCATCAGTACATAGCTTTTGTTTATTCAACCCCATTATAAAGCCCAAATACACCCATTGCCTAACTACGCCGCCAATGCTACAATTTAACTGAACATAACACATCGGAGGAACCGCCATGCTGACACCACGTTATTATTTCACAGGCGAATTCTGCCGTTTTTACAATTATTTTCTGTCGCACCCGCATACCGAAAAACATTTTGCCAAAGGCGAATACCTGTGGCGTCCGGGGCAGCCGCACGAAAAAATTCATTACATAAAAAGCGGCGCGCTGATGCACTACGCCGACCACGAAAACGGGCACCGCAAAATCATCAGCTTCCACGGCGAAGGCAGTATTTTTCCCTGTTACCATACCTGCGTCTTTAAAATAGAGCTTTCGCTTACAACGGTTGCCCTGACGGAAATTTCCGTGCTGGAATTTACGCGGCAGCAGTTCAGCCAAATGTTTGAAGAAAACACGGAATTAAGCGAGCAGGTTGTCAACTGGTATTCCATGTACGTCAACCGCCTGCTGTTTGAAACCGTACATCAGGAATATAATTCATCCTTTGCCAAAATCTGCAACCTGCTGTATCTGCTAACAGTAAATAACCCGCAAAGCCACGGTTTTGATATTGCCATTACGCAGGATGCCCTTGCCGGAATGCTCGGCCTGAGCCGTGTACAGATAACGCGCGGGCTTACGCAGCTGCGCCGGCAAAGCATTATCGCCACAGGGCGCGGCAAAATTACCGTTACGGATTTACCGGCACTGGCACGGCTCTGTTCTTCGGAAACCACCGGCTGATATTATGTGCTTTTATTATAAAGCGCAGAAGCAGAAACGTCTGCTTCAAATGATACAAAAGAAAAGTAAAACGGCAATAACCTGCACTATGCAAAAGTTATTGCCGTTATTTTTATGCGTATATGTTTTAATAAATGCAGTACAGCTTGTGCGGCGAGCCTGTAAGCGCCTTGCCGCCGTTTGCCGTTACAAGGTAAGTGTTTTCGCTGCCAACCATGCCAATGCCGGGCAGGGCAATCTTCGGCTCCAGTGCAAAAGTCATGCCTTCCGTAAGCACTTCTTTAAAACGGTTGGCAACGGCTGGGCTTTCATCCATGGTAAGCCCGATGCTGTGCCCCAAAAACTTGCCGCCGTTCATAAAGCCTGCAGCAAAACGGCTGTCAAACTGCTTCATTGTTTCGTTATAAATATCTTCCACCACCGTGCCGGGCTTTAACATGGAAGCTGCAAAACGCTCCAGCATTATGCAATGTTCGTGCGCCGCCAAAATCAAATCGCGGTTGGGGTCTTTATTAATATCGCCAAAATAATATACTATCGTTTTATCGGTATGGTAACCTTCCACACCGCAGGGAATATCCAGATAAACCAGCCTGCCCGCTTTTAATTTGCGGAACGGCGAACCGATGCTCTGCACCGCAATGCAGGTGCCTCCCGTGCCGCCGGGGCCGTCAAAAGCAGTACGCACCAGCCCGCTTTTGCCAAACGACGCCACGCCGATAACATCTTCGCCCAAAGGCAGATTCATGCGTGCAATGCCGTGCGAACCGCGCTTTAACATTTCCGTATACAGACTTACGGCAAGTTCGGCTTCACTGATGCCTTCCTTTATCATTTTCGGCGCCAGCTGCTCCAGCACCGTCTGGTGAATAGCGCCGCTGCGCTTCATCAATTCCAGTTCATAGCTGCTTTTTACAAGGCGCAGGCTGCACAGCAGGCCGTCAATATCGGCATATTCTTTAAACGGCATATATTTGCGCAGCATGTTCAGCCAGTCAACAGTGGCTTTTCTGCATTCCACATACATAACTTCCGGGCAAGCGCCATAAAATTCCGCCAAAGTGCGGAAGCTCTGCATCGGGCGGATATCCGGCAGCAGCGATTCATTGCGGGCACGGTCATAGCTGCGGCGCACCCACAAAATCTCGTCCTGCGGGCGGATAACCAGAGCGCCCTCCTGCATGGTACCGGTAAAATAGTACATATTAACTTTATTATTAATAACCGCCATCTGCCAGCCGGGATGTTCTTTTTCCATTTCCTCACGGAAACGCGCAAGGCGTATCTGCAGTTCTTCAAGCGGCACGCGCCTTATTTCGTCAGTCATCAGCGAGGCATGTTCCAATATCGACATAGTATTGCTCCTTTATGATAGTTTATTATAAACCAACTTATTCCAGGAAGATGTTAATGCTATAAAGCCATAAGCAAAAACTGCGGCGGCAAAAATTATAAATTTAACATAAGAGAGTCCGGCTGCGCAGCCCGGACGGAATCGCAGAAGCCGCAGCATTTTTGCATGGCTGTAATAGTATTGACATCTTCTTTCTTTCAAGCATAATCAGATTTACTTTACAATCATACCATACGTTGCCCTATTCTTCAATTAGCACAGGCATACAAAAAACTCCGATGCCTGCCCAAACAAGCACCGGAGTTATCCCCGTTAATCCTTATTAAACAAACCCGTAAAATCAAAAGTGGCAAAATAATCTGCCGGAGTTTCGGCGCGGCGTATCATTTCAACGCTGCCGTCCTCTTTCAGCAAAAGTTCTGCGCTGCGCAGCTTGCCGTTGTAGTTATAGCCCATGGCAAAGCCGTGCGCACCGGCGTCATGGATAAATACCAAATCGCCGATGTTTATTTCCGGCAGCATACGGTCAATGGCAAATTTATCGTTGTTTTCACACAAACCGCCCGTAACGTCATATTTATGGTCGCAGGGAGCGTTTTCCTTGCCCATAACGGTTATATGATGGTAAGCGCCGTAAATAGCCGGGCGCATCAGGTTGGCGGCGCAGGCATCCAGCCCGATGTATTCTTTATAAATATGCTTTTGGTGAATAACGCGGCTCACCAGCGCACCGTAAGGTGCCAGCATGTAGCGGCCCATTTCGGTATAAAGCCTTACGTTGCCCATACCCGCCGGTACAAGTACTTCTTCATAAGCACGGCGCACGCCTTCGCCTATTTCCATAATATCGTTTTGCTGCTGCCCGGGGCGGTAGGCAATGCCCACACCGCCGGAAAGATTGATAAATTCAATAGAAGCGCCGGTTTCTTCTTTTAATTCAACGGCTACTTTAAATAAAATACGTGCCAGTTCCGGGTAGTAATCGTTGGTAACGGTGTTGCTTGCCAAAAACGCATGCAGCCCAAAGTGTTTTACGCCCTTAGCCATAAGGCGTTTGTAAGCCTCGGTAAGCTGCTCGCGCGTCATGCCGTATTTGGCGTCGCCCGGATTATCCATAATATTGTTGGCAATGGCAAAATGCCCGCCCGGATTATAGCGGCAGCACACGGTATCGGGAATATCAGCCACGCGCTCTAAAAAGTCAATATGGGTAATATCATCCAGATTTATAGCAGCATTGAGTTTGCGTGCCAGCTGAAAATCTTCGGCAGGCGTATCGTTGGACGAAAACATAATTTCGTCACCCTTAAATCCAACCGCATCAGCCATTAAAAGCTCTGTATAAGAAGAACAATCCGCGCCGCAGCCTTCTTCGTGCAAAATTTTTAAAATGCCCGGCGTCGGCGTTGCTTTTACCGCAAAATATTCCTTAAATCCTTTGTTCCAGCTGAAAGCTTTATTTACCCTGCGCGCAGTTTCGCGGATGCCTTTTTCATCATATAAATAAAACGGCGTTGCATAACGTGATGCAATATCTTCAAGTTGTTCTTTGGTAACAAACGGAATTTTTTCAGACATTAATCTCAACCTTTCTGCAATTCAATCAGTTTAATTTCGTTTTTAAGCGCGTCCTTAAACAAATCCACCAGGTTACGCTTACAGGAATATAAACAGGTTGAATTTGCCCCCTCATCCAAATCACCGGTCAGCACCGTCTGCGAATCGGCTATCAGCCTTATCTGCCCTGTCTGTTTAACGGTGTTGTAGCAAATTGCCCCCGGAAGCAGGAAATCGCTGCCGGTAATAACCACTACCTTTAAGCCGCGGCCAAGCGCGTCTTCAAGTTCAGTACGCAAAAGTTCCATTACGGCGGCATTTGCCGATACATAAATGCGCGCTTTGGCATTAAGTACGGTGTTTTGCAGCTTGCTGATAATTTCTGCGTTGCCTTTGATGGTTATATAACCTTCGGCCTCATTTTTTACACCGGGCAGTTCTTTTATAAGCGCGTCGCGCATTTCAGCCAGGCGGCGGATTTTATTATTGCAGAACTCCTCCGGTGCAACCGGCGTATAACGCGTCACTTTGCCTTCTTCCATTATATAGGCAGCGCCCTTTTCCACCAGCCCGGCCAGTGCCGTATAGGTATTGGAACGCGATATGCCTGTCTGTTTGGCTGCTTCATAGCCTGTAAGGCGTCCGGCTTTTACCAGCAGCAGGTATAATGTTGCCTCCTGGCGTGTAAGGTTAAAGTGCATTAAGCGTTCTACGATTTCCATTTCCCTCATTCAGCCCCTTGTATATTGTTCCTGTTCAAGAACACTATACTCTTTTTTTATGCGGTTGTCAATAACTAACCAAAAAATTTGTAAAAAAATAAGCAGGCCGTTTAAGCCTGCTGAACTCATATTGCTATTTTATCTTTTCAAAGGTATTGGTTAAGTTTGCAAAATCCTGCAATGAAAGCGTTTCGCCGCGGCGTTTGGGGTCAATGCCCGCAAGGTTCAGCCATTCCTGTGCCTGCTGCGAGGTAATGCCCATGTTCTTCAGCGCATTGCTTAACATTTTGCGGCGCAGCGAAAATGCTGCCTTTACCACCCTGAAAAACAGTTTTTCATCACAAATTTCCACCGGCGGCACGGTACGGTTTTTGCATACCACAACGGCGCTGTCCACGCTTGGGCGCGGAATAAAACTTGATGGCGGCACGATAAAAGCAATTTCCGGCTCTGTGTAATACTGCATGGCAACCGAAAGCGCACCGTAATCTTTTCCGCCCGGCGCTGCCGTTATGCGCTCGGCAACTTCCTTCTGCACCATTATTACCATGCGTTCAAGCGGCAGCTTCTTTTCAAGCAGCGCAAAAATTATCGGCGTGGTAATGTAATACGGCAAATTGGCTGCAACCTTAAAGGTTTTGCCGCCCATGGCGCTGTTAACGTCAAGTTCAAGCACGTCGGAATTAATAACGCGCACGTTCTCGTAGCCTTCCAGCGTTTTTTCAAGCACCGGCAAAAGACGCTTATCCAGTTCAACAGCGGTTACGTCCGCGCCGGTTTCTGCCAGGGCCTGCGTCAGTGTGCCAATGCCGGGCCCTACTTCAAGCACCGGTTCGCCGGGTGCAAGTTCTGCAGCAGCGGCAATGCGGCGCACAATGTCTTCATCAATCAAAAAATTCTGCCCGAGCTTTTTATCGGCATGCAGGTTAAACCTGCGCAATATATAATTAGTAACTTCCGGTGTAGCAATTACAGGTTTCTTCATTCAACTTCTCCAATTTCCGCCAGTGCGGAATTAAATTCTTCGCGCGTTACGCCGTAGGTGTTAAGCCTTTGCAAAAAGCATTTGGCATTGCCGTAACCAACGCCCAAAAGCGCAGCCAGCTTATCTCGCCTTGCGCTTGCCATGCTGCCGCCGCTGAGCCCGTTTATCATTAAATCACGCTCTGTAAATTCTTTCTGCGGCGTAAATTCATGATGGCGCACTTTGCCCAGCGCCGCTAAAATAGCCTTTGGGCTTGCCTGTTCCACGCCGACATCGCCATTGGCGGTTGCATCAATGCGCGGTATAAAAGCCTGCCCCGCCTCCGGAAAACGCTCCGTTAAAAAGTGGCGTATGCGGTTGCCTGCTCCGTCAGGGTCAGTAAGTATAATAATGCCGCGCTTTTTATACGCTGCTTCAATTTTGCGCAAGGTAGACGCGGCCAGCGTAAAGCCGCCCGTTTCTATCGTGTCGGCTTCCAGCGCGCGCCTGATTGCCGCGGTATCACTTTTTCCTTCTACTACAATAACTTCTTTCAGCACTTATTATTCCTCTAAAATATAAACTTCTACATTACGGCGGCCCCAGTTAATTGCTTCCTCGTAACTGTCCATA
>VOFD01002241.1_pt1 | contig 106587 bp, 85 predicted proteins | sample 5384101 | NCBI WGS metagenome assembly VOFD01 (sample SAMN12384723, study PRJNA508395) | human gut metagenome | isolation source: healthy gut C | host: Homo sapiens
AAACGAAAAACAGCAGACCTACGCTGTACAGAACGTCTATACATTACCCAAAGGCGTCAGTTGGATCGTATGTGATCGTGGAGCATTCCGTATTGACGAACAAGCGTACAAGGCTCAGGAAGGAGAAGGAATAACCTTATATAATATCGAAGAGAAGAACCTGAAAGGGGATCAAATAATCACTATTTTTCAAGATAGCGATGGGGACGAATGGATATTAACCAACAAAGGAATTTCAATCATTGGCAAAAAAGAAAATAGAATCTGATATTCCATTCAAGAATATCAAAGAAGATAATGGCAATATATATCTAGTATCTGCCAACAACCAGTTAGTGATATATCTACCCCAGACACAGCAACTTCAGTTTCATGAAATGCCCTTTTCAACCTCCAATGCTATCAATTCTATCAGTAGACTGGGAAAAGATAGCATAGGACTGTGCACAAATAATGGACTCTATATTTACTTTGCGGAAAATCAAAGATACAGATTAATAGATCCCCGCACTCCTACCAATCCCTCTACCGAAGTTTTATCCGTATTCAGAGACAGTTTCGGCGAATTATGGTTATACTCCGAAATGCCCGGAGTAGTGCGTTATAACTTAGAGACAGAAGAGAAACAACATTATATTACTCCCAAAGAGGATCTGCCAAAAGCCGAACGATTAAGTCGCGACCTGATATTCGAAGATAAGCAAGGAACATTGTGGATGGTTCCACATAGAGGTGGCTTCTCCTATTATGATCGAAAGAACAAACAACTGAAGCCCTATTATACTGATTATAATAATCCTGATACAAAATTCAATCCCGTCATTCTGAATTCTTTTTTTAGATCAGCAGGGAAATCTCTGGATATGTAATCACTGGGACGTTACAAAAATCTCATTTTCTACCTACGCATGTTCACTACAAGCCATAGATGCCAGCTTTGAAACACGCGCTTTCTTGATAGATGAAAAAGATGAGCTTTGGACAGCCAGCAAAAAAGGATATGTACGAATTTATCAGCCGGATGGAAGTTTAAAAGGATATCTGACTCCCGCAGGAACCATCAGTTCACAACCTATTTCTTTCCAAAAAAACATCTACTGCTTTATGGAAGATGAAAATGGAGTTATTTGGATGGGAAGTAAGTTGGATGGGCTTTTCCAATTAGAAAGAACCGGTAATGATCATTTTCAAATACGTCAATTTACTCATCAGGAAGACAACCCGTATAGCCTGAGCCATAATAGTATCTATAGCATCTATCAGGATCATCAAAAACGTATCTGGATAGGTTGTCATGGTGGAGGACTGAATTTACTGGAAAAGACACCTGAAGGGGAAATCCGCTTCATACATAGCGATAATCAACTGAAAGGATATCCCAAAGAACATTTCTCCAAAGTCCGCTATATCACTGAGGTCAATCAGGCGATTCTTGTCTGTACCACAGAAGGGTTACTAACCTTCTCCAATGAATTTAAACAACCGGAAGAAATCAATTTCTACCGTAATCTCCGCAGTCCCAATACAGTTTCCAGTCTTAGCAGTAATAATGTGACCTATGTTTACACAGATAGCAGAAATACAACTTACATCCTTACATTTACCGGAGGAATCAATAAAGTCCTTTCTGAAAATCTTTTAAGTGAACACATCGAATTTAAACCTTATACGACAAAAGATGGCTTACCATCCGACCTCGTCCAGTCTATGATAGAAGATAAAGAAGGAAGTTTATGGGTAATTTCGGAAAATGCACTTACCCGTTTCAATCCGGAAAAGGAAACATTTGAATATTATGATAAAAAGTACATGCAACAAGAGCTTTACTTTACAGAAGCGGCTCCTGTGCTGGAAAATAATCAATTGCTATTAGGAACAGATATCGGAATACTCAAAATTAGTCCTGAACATCTTCAGAAAAGTAATTATGCCCCTCCCATTGTATTCACCGGATTTAAAATACAAGGAACCTCCCAGGATTTAGATATCAATGATCTGGAAGAACTAAGGCTGAAACCATCCGAACGCAATGTTACTTTTCAATTTGCAGCTTTGGATTATGTAGCGCCTGAATCAATCAGCTATGCTTACCGTCTGAAAGGATTGGAAGAAAAATGGAATGAAGTGGATAACAGCCGTTCAGCCAGCTATATCAACCTTCCTCCGGGAGAATATGAATTGCAAATACGTTCTACCAACAGCGACGGAGTATGGATGGAAAAAGCACGTATCCTGCCTATAACTGTACTTCCAACCTTTTGGGAGACATACTGGGCATGGATTCTGTATGTCGTATTATTCGTGTTATCCACAGCAACTATCGTCTATATCATTCTCTACATATACCGGTTACGTCATCAGATAAATATTGAACAACAACTGGCAAATATCAAATTGCGCTTTTTCACCGATATTTCGCATGAATTACGTACTCCGTTAACACTCATAGCCAGTCCGGTTAGCGAAATTCTGGAACACGAAACTCTCACAACCAATGCCCGTAAACATTTAACCCTGGTGCACAAGAATACGGAGCGTATGTTGCACTTAGTAAACCAGATATTGGATTTCCGGAAAATAGAGAATAAAAAAATGAAAGTGCTGCTGGAAAAGACAGATGTCCTCAGCCTATTACAAAAAGTAATGGATAACTTCCGCCTTATTGCTGAAGAAAAGAATATCAATTACCAATTGGAAACAAACCAGGAAGCTATAGAAACCTGGATCGATCAGGATAAGTTTGAAAAAAATCATTTTTAATTTGCTATCCAATGCATTCAAATACACTCCGGCCAATAAGTCTATTACCGTCATTGCCAATGTGGAAAGTAGCAGATTAATTGTTTCCATAAAAGACGAAGGCATTGGTATCGATCTTCAAAAACAGCAAACACTTTTCCAACGCTTTGAAACATTGGTAAAATTCAACATATTGCAGCCCTCGTCAGGCATAGGACTATCACTTGTCAAAGAACTGATAGAACTACATTGTGGCAACATTGAAGTAAAAAAGTCAACCCGGTGTAGGCAGCGAGTCTACCGTTATATTACCAATGAATCAAAAAGTTTATGAGGGAAGAGAAAATACAGAGTTTATATTGAATGACGGAAATTCAGTCCCCGCTGAAAAGAAAAATGAAATAAGACCCATGGTTGAAATAGCTTCAATGGCCGACATTACTCCTTCAGAGACAGCCAAAGAACCAAATCAGATATCGAATGAAGAAGACCCTGTATCCATCTTAATTGTCGAAGATAACGTAGAGCTAAGAAACTTCTTATCAGATATCTTGTCAGAAAGTTATCGGGTACTCACCGCCACCAATGGACAAGAAGGATTGGACCAAGCCCGGGAATATATTCCCGATCTGATTATCAGTGACATTATGATGCCTGCTATGGATGGCCTTGATATGGTAAAGAATATTAAGGAGAACAGAGAAATATGTCACATACCTATCATTCTGCTTTCTGCCAAATCATCGCTGGATGATCGCATATCAGGACTGGAACAAGGGATAGACGATTATATCACCAAGCCCTTCAGTGCAACGTATCTAAAAATTCGTATCAAGTCTTTGCTTCACCAGCGTAAAGAATTGCAGGAAATCTACTGGAAAGCATGGTCGGAAAAATTAAACAATACCCAGGAAACCACTCTGGAAGAGAAACTGACCCCTCGCAACCTCAGATCATTTCATACGATGAGAAGTTCATGCAGCAAGTGATGCAAGTAATGGAAGAGCAAATGGAAAACTCGGAACTTACAGTCGACGAATTTGCCCAGTTACTGAATTTAGGACGTTCTGTCTTCTATCAGAAACTAAAATCCATCATCGGTCTGTCTCCCGTGGACTTCATACGCGAAATTAGGATTAAACGTGCCGTACAATTAATAGACAGCGGAGAATATAACTTTTCACAAGTGGCTTACATGACAGGCTTCAACGATCCTAAATATTTCGGAAAGTGTTTCAAAAGACAAATGGGAATGACGCCTTCGGAATACAAAAGAAAATAAAAGAGATGATAGTTGAATATTTCAGCTATCATCTCCTCATAATTTTACCGAATGGTAAATGCCCGTGATAATAAACTCTTCTCACAGGAAGTACCTCCTATCATAACAGTATAATTTCCCGGGCAAACTCTCATTGTATTGCTCTGTTCATCCCACCATTCCAACTGGGTATCATCCAAAGAAAATTTAACCTCAACCGTCTTTCCTGCCGGAATACGCACACGCTTAAAAGCACGCAACGTTTTAACCGGTCCCTCTGTATCATCCATTTTTTTGAGATAGACCTGTACCACTTCATCTCCATCCAGACTCCCTGTATTAGTTACAGGAATCACCAGGTTCAGATTTTGACCGGCAGCAATTTTATCATCATTCATTTTTAACTTTCCATATTTGAATGTAGTATAACTAAGTCCATGACCAAATGGGAACAAAGGAGTCTCTTTCATGTACCTGTAGGTCCTTCCGGTCATATTATAATCCTCAAAATCCGGAATTTGAGCCAGGTTACGATAGAATGTCAATGGTAATTTTCCAGCCGGATTGTAATCGCCGAACAAAACTTCGGCAACAGCCTGGCCACCAGCTTGCCCAGGATACCATGCTTGCAGGATAGCCTCACAATTCAGACTTTCCGGCTCCAAAGCTATAGCTGCACCGGAGAAATTAACAAACACAATCCGTTTTCCTGCAGTTTTCAAAGCCTCAACAACACGTCGCTGTACAGCCGGCAACTCGATTTCGGTGCGATCTCCTCCCCTGAAACCAGCTGCATCAACAGGCATTTCTTCTCCTTCCAGTGCCGGAGAGATACCACCCGCAAAGATAACTACATCTACATCTTTGATACGCTCCAACAATCCTTTCACATCTATCTGAGCATTTACTCCCATATCAAAGCTAAGATTTGCCGTTTTGTCAAAATGACGATACTTTAATAAAATATCATAAGACTTTCCCGATTCTGCCTTCAACGTATAAATGGAAGTCATTTGCTTCACGGCTCCTTCGTCTTCCTTAACCAGTTTACCATTAATATAAAGTTCATAGGCGCCTCGCACCTGAATACGAAAAACAACGTCTTCTGTTTTTTCCGGATGAAATACAGAACGATATTCAGCAGAAAATCCTCTTAAAATAACTCCCGGTGCAAAAGGAGCAGCCCCATTAGTATTAAATAAGAATGGAGTGGACTGCTGAACTTCCGTAACAGCCTCCCCTGTAAAGGTATTATTATTCCAATATGTTGAATGAAAACCGTTTCCTTCCGAAGTAGAACATTTGTTGAATAAGCTAATGAACAAAGTACTATCCGTGTGTCCGCAAACCGGCTCATAAATAAGATTAGAAGTTGGCAGATAACGCTGCATACCTTCAAGCAAAGTAATGGTATGCGAAGGTAGCCCATTATAATTTCCCCATTGCATAACCGAATCATTTGCATTAGGACCTATTAATGCTATTTTTGCCTGTTTACTCAATGGAAGTATATTATTATTATTTTGCAACAATGTCATGGTTTCACGCGCCATCTGCAATGCCAACTGACGATGTTTGGGTGAGTCCACAACATCCGAAGAAATCCCTGTCCAGACATTCTCATCCATTTCTCCCAACTCAAAACGAGCTTTCAACAAACGTTTTACTGAAATATCTATCTGATTTTCAGTAATAAGTCCAGCCTTTACTGCATCCGGTAAGGATTTATAGCTATTTCCACACTCAACATCCGTGCCATTTAAAACAGCATCTGCCGAAGCACTGGCAGCATCAGGATGCGTCTCATGCTTTCTTTTTTGCCAGAAATCCGATACTGCCCCACAATCTGAAACAACGACTCCGTCGAAGCCCCATTCATCACGCAAAATCTGAGTCAGCAAACGATTACTTCCACAACATGGTTCACCTTCAAAACGGTTATAAGCACACATCACTTCTTTCACTTTAGCTTCCTGAACTAAGGTTTTAAAGGCGGGAAGATAAGTTTCCCATAAATCTCGTGGAGAAATATTCTCAGCATTAAAACTATGCCGATTCCACTCCGGTCCCGAGTGTACAGCATAATGTTTTGCACAAGCGTGAAGTTTATTGTATCGTGCTGTATCGGGTCCCTGCAAACCATTGACTACTGCAACTCCCAAACGGCTGGTCAAATAGGGATCTTCTCCATACGTCTCCTGTCCACGCCCCCAACGCGGATCACGGAAAATATTCACATTAGGAGTCCACACTGTAAGTGCCTGATAACGTGTAAGATTTCCTTTACTATCCAATCTCCGGCTCTTTGCTCTTGCTTCATCAGATACTGCCGTAAAGACTTCATACAACAAACTATCATCAAATGATGCTCCCATACCGATAGCCTGTGGAAACACTGTAGCCAATCCTGTACGCGCGAGACCGTGAAGTGCTTCATTCCACCAACCATACGCTTTGATCGATAATCGGGGAAGCCGGAGAACCGTTCATCATCAATGAAGCCTTTTCCTCCAAAGTCAATCTTTTGAGCAAATCATCCGCCCGTTCTTCTGCAGTTAAACTTGTATCCTGGTAAGGAAACTTTTCGGGCAATTTGTTTTGTGCCTGTATAGTCATACCGGAAGCTACGACCATACCAATCAAAATCCATCGTTTCATAGTCTGTTACTTTTATAGAGTTACTGTTAATCATTTTATGCAAATATACCCGGGAAAATTAGGTATTATGGGGGAAATTTAGGTACTATAAGTGCACTATCTCAAAATTCGAAAAGTTTCTCAGAGCAGATTAAACACAAAAAGGAGGTTGTTCATATGAACAACCTCCCTCCATCATTAACAATCTTTCCTATATGGAATCTTACCTATTGTATCCACCATCTCGGGTCACCGGCTTTGCCCTCACCCTCAAATTTCAATTCCGGTTTGTAATGGAAATCCCCATTCATCGGATCTACGAACAATTCCAGAGATGTCATAGACAAAGACTTGGCATTCGTGAACGGTCTAGAGTCCACTTGGAAGTCAGAGGTCAAATAGCAACCGGAGAAATCCAGGTAGCCAGAATAATCTCCATTTCCGGAATTAATCTTGCTGCCACCATTCGTTCCGGTAAAGACAGTACTTGTCACAGCAATAGACTTCGGTTGCTTATCCAAACGGAATACCTTCGGCATACCAATTGTATAATTACAGAAGATACATTTATTCATTTTTATTTCATCAATAACAAAACGAACATCCATCAACTGATCACCAATCTCACAAAGCGTAGAGTTTTCAATAACGAGTTTCTTCAGGGATTTAGCTTTACCGAAATTGAACAGACCATAGCCGCTCAATGCTACATTCTTCACAATACAATTACTGATTGTAATACCACTTATTTCTACATCACCATTGTTCAAACGCACAAGGCTACGTGGAATTTCACTGATATGACACCCCTCAAAGGCTATAGTACTGAAGCAATTCGTATTACCTATTTCAATGAAGAATTGAGATTGTCCGTCACTTATCAAATCGATATTCTGCCATTTCACAGTTCCCAGCGGAGCAGTAAATGTCATTTTGGTAGCCGTCAATTGAGGCAGCTGACCGTTAATCACATTACCTGCCAAATAAAGAGCCTTCACATTTGTCGGCACAGTGATCTCACCAAACGTATAGCTTTCTCCACCTTTGAAAGCCAGAGTTACCGGTCCTACCGGGGCAGAAGCTAACAAAGCATTAATATCATCTCCTGATTGTACGTCTATTGTTTCTCCTACAGAAGAGCCCAGTGTCAAAAATCTATATTTACCTCTAAGCACATCGCCATTCAGGATATATGCCAGATAATTAGTTCCTGCCTTCAAGTCTTTAATGGAATAAGTTCCTGCCTGTTTTTCAGTTGCAGTTAACTCGTGAGCAGGTTCTACCCATACTGTATCAATCAAAACAGTCTGTTCTTCCCTTCTCCTTCCACCGTAAACTTCAATTCGGCATGGCGAATATGAGTAGCGGTCTTATCGGCTTTCCACTTCAAGACAGCACCGGAAGTAGAAGGAACAACCTCCGTAAATATCTGCTCATCCGGAGTTTCAAAGAAAAGTCCCACATAACCGGACTCTTTACCTGTTTTTCCATCCACCGCTTTTACACGTACCGAATAACGGCTGGTTCCATCTAAGTCTGTGAACAATGTACGATATTCCGTTTTAACCGCAGTAGTTTCCTGACGATACGGTGTCAAGGTGTCTGCCAGAATTTCCACAGTCTTCACAATATTTGTAAATTCCAGACTATCTCCTTTACTAAATTCAAAGATATACTTTTGAAGCATCCGTTATACCTCTGTAACTTAACATTATAGAAGTAGGAGATGTATTATCAGCCACTTTAAATTCAGTAGTACGGAATAACCGGTCATGCCCTGGTTCTATCCCCCAGTCATTGGCATCCTCCTGGCAAGCAACGGCAGAAAATGCCAGAACTCCCAATAAGATATAATATATATTTCTAAGTTTCATATATTCATTCTTTAATAAGTTAACTTTTTATTTTTGCTTATCATATCCATAAGAGTTCTTCAAATACCCTTTTGACTTATAGATATCATCATAATAGATAGAATGGAAATGACGATAATTACAGATCTCATTACCTATATCTATCAGATTCAACTTAGCCTGAATCAACTCGCCATACTTCAAAGTACCCAGCAATTCCGTATAATCATAAGATTTACGCAAACCAGTGGCACAAGACAATATCTTTACTGAATTATCAACTAAAGAACTTTCTTTACCTTCGGCCAAATTCCAATAAGAACGGGGGAACCAATTCGCTTCTGAATAAACTTCCGTATCGGGATTATCGGCCAGGTTACGATAGAAATTGGCTGAAGACAAATCAATGAATTCACCTTCCTTATCATATCTATAGTACACTTTCACCGGGAAATCAGTTGGTTCATACGTTTTATCGAAGATTTGTATGGTATGAGTACCGTCCAGCAAATAAAGCATCGCCTTTTTCATATCCTCTATTTTAGAATCTAGTAATCCCCAACGGACTAAATCCAATTTACGGATGCCTTCACCACCCAGTTCCCAGGCACGTTCGTTAACAATAGCCTCAAAGAAATCAGCATCATATTTATTCACTTCTTCAGAACCGGCACCGAAAGCTCTCGTACGAACTTGTTCCAATGCGTTCCGGGCACTGATATTAGCTATTTCACTATTTGAATCAATTCCTTTACCCAACATATAACGAGCTTCAGCAAACATCAGTAAGACGTCTGAATAACGCATCACAATCCAGTTAATACCGGTCGGAGTACGAGCCGTAGCTGTTTGTGCTATAGAACGATATGCATTAGAAGTCCAGAAGAAGCCCCATTTACCCAATTTCACGTTCATTATATCAGTCTGCATCACCTCACGATTTCTCTTCGCATCTGAATCTTTCTTATACTGAGGCCAGTAACAAGCATAATCACGACGAGTATCAGTCGGAGAAAATGAATAGAAATAATACGCATTTGAACATACATAAGAACCACCGAAACCACGGCTGCCATACCCGATTCCACCGTCCATTGCACGTCCCATCAATGTACCGATGTCACCACTATACCCTACTCCATTAGCTACTTCAAAAAGATTCTCATTATATTCGTTATAATTCAAGCCACAAACTGTTTTCCAGATATGTCCATAATCAGGATCCAATTGATGAGGATTCTCCGGAGCACCAATAATTTCAGCACATTGCTGCTCGGCTATTTCATAATAATCACGCCAATTCTTAGGTCTACCAACATAATACCCTCCTACTTCCTCCATACCGGGATTTCCTTCAACATTAGGATAGTGTTCTACATTAGAATCATCAGGAAACTGATTACCGTCACGAACAGACCATCCTCCTGCAAAAAAGAGCAATACGAGCCAATAATCCCTTGGCAAATCCTTTATTCACGCGTTCGCAATTATAATCAGAATTTTCTCCTACCCAAGGCAAATAGTTAACTGCCTCCTGCATGTCACGAACAATACTTGAATAAATACTATCACGATTAATCTTTCCCATATATACATTGGAAAGATCCGAGTTAGACATACCTTCCTTAAAAGGAATATCTCCCCAACGCCTAACCAATTCAAAATAAGACAATGAACGCAATGTTAAAGCCTCACCCAAATAACGCTTCATAGCCGCATTACCACTTTTATAAAGCGCTGAAGCACGAATGCCATCCACAGCCGTACTGGCCAATTCTGCCATTTTAAAAATGTATCCCCATTGCAGGGTCTTGTTGTACCAGTCACAATAATAATTGGCCGCCCCTGTATCACTTGTCAGGTCTTTAGATGGGTCAGTAGCATAACCACTAGCCAATTCAATATCAGAAACACCTTGCCAGTTAACCGACATTTTCTGTCCATAAACATACGTACCTGCTAATTCGGAGTAAACTCCCATAATAGCCGAACGCGTCATACCTTCATTCTCAAAAGTAACAGTACTACTTTGTACCGAGGGAGATTCCGTATCAAGAAAATCGCTGCAAGAGGTTAACAGCGCACCTCCCACCGTCAATACATATACTATATTCTGTAATTTCATAAGTTTATTAGTTTAGAATGTAACATTTAATCCAAAAATATAGGATCTGGACTTCGGATAAGCCGAACGGTCATAACCAGGAGTCATATTGCTGGAACTTGTATTTACTTCCGGATCCTGACCACTATATCCTGTCAGACAGAATAAATTATTTCCAGTAGCATAGACACGCAGGCTCTTCACACCGAACTTTTGAGTCCAATATTTCGGAAGAGTATATCCCAGCGTCAGAACGCCTAAGCGTAAAAAACGAACCGTCTTCTACCAACCAGTCTGTGGTAATCGTATTGTTCATTAACGGATGCCAGATGGAAGCATTGGAATTAATTTCCTGCAAACGTTCAGGGTTGGCATATTCACCATAATAGATATTAAGTCCTGTTACAGGATCTATCGTTGTAAAACGATTTGCCAATCTCATATCATTACTCAGATTCTGATAACGTTTAGAACCTGTATAAGAAGTGTAGTCCACTTTATTGATATTCAGAATATCATTACCATAAGACCAGTTGAACATCGCTGTAACATCGAAACCTTTCCAACCGGCATTAAAACTAAAACCACCAGTGTGTTTCGGCAACGCATGACCGATTACTTTACGGTCATTATCAGCATCAATAACTCCATCACCATTCAAGTCCTTTAATTTCATGTGACCAGGTCCGAAATAACCTCCTGCACGAGAAAGTACACCCGAACAATCTGTAACGATTGGTACACCATTTTCATCTTTAGTCGTCACAATATCCCACTTTTTAGTAGTAGGATTGAAAGTGAAATCATCAAAAAGAATACATACCATCAGACACATAACCGTACATCAAACCAACTTCCTGGCCTACAAAAAACACGATAGTTATCGCTACCGGTCTCTGTGCCACCACCAGAAAGAATCATTTCGTCACCATTGGCACCATACAATGCATCTACCTTATTCTTATTGAAAGCAATATTAAAATTAAAGTCAAGATAGAAATCTTTCGTCTGAACGAGATTTGCATTCAACGACAACTCTACACCGCGATTAGTGGTCTGACCAAGATTTTGGTATTGGCTACTATAACCTGCATTAGAGGGCAGCTGCACTTCCATAATCAAATCCTTAGTAACATCATTATAATAATCAAATGTCAGATTTATACGATTACTGAAGAAACCTAAGTCAAAACCTACGTTCGTTGAGAACTTAGACTCCCAGGTCAGATTTTCATTACGCAGACGTTTGGCAGGTTGCAAGCTACTCTGTCCAATCTCATTCTGATAATAGAGATTCTTAGTAGAAGTTACCGGACTATAAGTCTGGCGCCAATAGGAACCGACACGGGCATTACCGGACTTACCATAACTGGCACGCATCTTCAAAGTGGACAACCAGTCTTTAGACCATTCCATGAAACTTTCATCCGAAATACGCCATGCAGCAGATGCAGCGGGGAAAATACCCCACTTATTTCCAGGTGCAAATACATTAGTACCGTCTGCACGCAACGTAAAAGTCAGATAGTAACGATCATTCAGAATGTAATTGGCACGACCGAAATAGGACATGCTGCGGTCGGGTTCATTAATCGTCGTATAAGTGGGTTCTGCAGTACCATTGTTCCACATAGCCAGAATGTCATTAGCCAAATAATCACCCGGATAATAGTCTGAATTGACTTTCATATCATCCTTTTCAGAGTTATTAGCTTCTATACCGCCCATAACGTCAAAATGATGCTTTTTCAACTTGAATTTATAAGTCAGCAAAGTACGAAATGTCCATTTTGAACCATTCCAATATTGGCGATAGGCAACAGGTTGTCCGGCCTTACCATTCGCTTCACCTGTATTCTTCAGATAAATATTATCAGTACGATCAAAAGTAAAGCCATAAGTACCTTCTGCACGCCACTGTAATCCTTTAATAACGTCCCATATTAAAGCAACATTATAGGTATTATTGAACTTGGACTGCTTCTTATACTCGTTGGTAATATTGTAGAAGGGGTCGTTCAAGTTACTGATATTTTCAGGGATCAATTCATTATCACCAGCCAGGTCGTCCTCCGTTAGGTCAGTAAGCGTACCAATAGGAGGATACTTCACGCAGTCACGTAGTTTGGAACCACTGGATACACTGGGGCCGTCAATAACATTATTACTCATTTTAGCATTAAGATCCAATCTCAACTTTTTATTAAAATTCTTGCTTAACTTCAAGTTCAGATTATCACGACGATATTTGGATGTTTGCATAATATAAGTTTCATCATCACGTGTGTAACTTATACTATAAATCAAAGACTCACTACCACCATTAATGTTTACGTTGTAGCTCTGCTTCAATCCGGTACGATCAAACAATTTACGTTGCCAGTTGAGTCCTTCTTTACCTTTATAAATATCGACATCTTCCCACTGTCCATAGCGATCAAAAAAGCCTGCATTCTTAGCCGGATCCAATTCACGCTGATAGTAAACATATTCATAGGGAGAAAGAACCTCAGTTTCATTATAGAAACGGTTCAAACCCAATGATGCATTGAATGTCACTTCTGTCTTACCGGCACGACCACCTTTTGTAGTAACCAAAATTACACCATTAGCTCCCTTAGCACCATAAATGGCAGTAGAAGAAGCATCCTTCAACACATCAATGCTTTCAATATCCGTCGGAGGAATATCATTAATATTACTCACCTGGAATCCATCTACAATGAACAGCGGCTCATTGCTCTGCGTGATAGAACCACCACCACGTACGCGAATATTAACGGCTGCATCCGGTGAACCTTCAGTTGTAACAACGCTTACACCCGCCAGACGTCCCGTAATGGCGCTTGAAGCTGAAGTAGTTGGGATGTTTTTCAATGTTTTCTCACCTACGGAAGAAATAGCTCCAGTTAAATCTTTCTTGCGTGCGTTACCATAACCTACGGCAACTACTACTACTTCGTCCAGTGTTTGCGAATCATCCTTTAAGACAATCTTCAAAGTCTTTCCGGTTACTGCATCCACTTCTTCCGTTTTCATACCTATATAGGTAATAACGATTTTTTTTTTCCTTTACCTGACACATTCAGAGTAAAATTACCATCTAAGTCAGTGATGACACCATTCTGGCTTTTGCCTTTTTCCATAACAGTGGCACCAATAATCGGTTCTCCTTCCGAATCAGTCACATTACCTTTTACCGTAATGTTTTGAGCAAACACTCCAATAGGCACCATTAAAATGAATGCCAGCAGAAGCAACCTGCTCTTCATCTTTTTCGATTTCTTGTTTCATGATAGTATTATTTAGTTAAACAATAAGTACAGTGTTTTTCGTAAAGCTTTTCATTTCTTAACTTAACCTGTGTTATTAATTCTTTTGCAAAATTCAGAATTAGAAGAGTATTTAAAGAGTAAAATCATCCAGAAAGGGAGTAATAATTCAGTTTGAAGCTATAACTGAGTAGTTTTAACAAAAAAATCCCAGACTTTCACAAGCCCGGGATTCCATATGCAAAAAATGTCAATATGTTATAGCGCCATTACAATTCATTAACTAAAGAACACTCTCTGTTCCTAATGAACCATAACGATTGACAGCACATACTTTTAAATTTCCTTTTTACTTCAGATGGCAAAGTATAGATCGGCTCTTTGGCAAAGCCTATGACACGATCATTATTGAAAATAACATATCCGGCAGCAGCTGGTACTGCTTTCCAGCTAACTTTATCCCTCCTTTTTTTTCAACTTTGCGGGAGATGGCAATTTTTCCATCATCGCACGGGGATTCCATCCGTCATCTCCCGGAATTATACGTTCGTATACATAGCCATCCGCTTCTTCCTTGGTGATTGTTGCACGACAGGAACCTTTCGGCGGATTATCCGGGCCACGTCCGTCATATTCAGTCTTACGTTGGCTAAGGTCGAGTACATTACCCTCGGCATCGCGGCTGTCATACTCTGCAAATAACCCCGGAATAGCCCCCATGTTTGTCCACCCCTCGGGAGCAAGAGGAATGCGCATGGTGGTATGTATATAAACAGCACGAGGAGAATTATGCCACGGACGTCCTAACTTTTGTTTACCATCGGCAGCAGCGGTATTACCATCCACTATACAGTTGCGAAATACATATCCGAACCTCACATTTTTATGGGAAGGAGCAACTATTACCGAACCACTGCGCAAATTATATAACGTACAATTTTCAAGCAAAGCATCTCCACTGCCATAAAAGTAATCTACCGCTCCCTCAATCCAGCAATCTTTCGCATAAAGACGGTGAGAGTCAGTTCTGGAAGTCATCCAGGTATCCTGGAAAGATCGAAAAATGCAATTATTGTATGCAGCACAATCAGCCTGGCTACTCATAGCCAAAGCTTGAGGACCATTTTGGCTATCTACCCCCAGTCATTAAGATAAGAGATATTCTCCGTATAAAAATGATCTCCTTTATATAAACAACACTACCTTCCAATTTATGAACTTCAGAAGAAGGGTTATGAACAGAATGTTTCCAGTAAGCTGTTTTAGCAGGTTCAGTTCCCTCTTCAGGTTTTCCACCGACATTCAGACAGTGATGGATAATCGTCTTATTTTTATCCTGTCCGATAAGATGAATATAAGTTTTAGTAGCGGGAATAATTACTTGCTCCCGATAAGACCCGTTTTTCAGAAAAATCAGCCAAGGCTCCTGCCGATTGTCCGGTGCAGCATTAACAGCATCCTGAATACTCGTGTAGTCGCCGCTACCATCCAAAGCTACTACGGCCTGATACGGCGATGAACTATCTTGAGCATATCCTCCCGATAGAATGCCCATAAATAGTACTGTAAAAATTATCTTCTTCATACTTAATATATTAATAATTGGTTCAACTTCTACTTTACCAGACTGTTCATATAGACTTCCAAATTGGTATAACCTTCCTTACTCAATGTAGTAGTAACACCATCAGAAGCATCCTTCGGGTTCAGCCCATGAGCCGTTTCCCATGTATCCGGAATACCATCGCCATCAGTATCTCTTAGCTCATCATCTGTAACACCGCCATTCGATAATTCCGGCCAAGCACCGGTGGATCCCTCCGGTTTCACATCTGCCGGTAAGTCGATCAATCCGGGAGCATTTTCAGCGCCTTTTGTCACGCTGCCAATATAAGTAGCCGTACCGTTTTGAGTTTCCTCTATAATACGTATATCTATAATATCACGTTGTTTGGAACAACCGGCGTGAGCCAATACAAGATCATACGCCTGTTCAGCAGTATGTGTAGTGACAATACCTGCATCCAAAGGTTTGGCCAGGCGCATCTCTTTCTTCACTTGTTTAGTGAAAGTATTATCGCAGGATGAATTCTTGATTTGTTCGTAAATACCCTTTGTCCAGTTATCCTTGGTTACTTCCTTATTACCTTCGATTACATTACCGTCCACATAGAATTTCCCCCATACATGTTCCATAGGTTTCCAAACATTGGGCTTACCATCTGCTTTGGTACAATATTTCGTAGTACGCACTCCAAGAGCGGCAATACGATAGCGTACAGGACTGTTTTGGGGAGTAGCCGGACCCGGTTTGTAATAATTGTTCACGATGTTTACATGCATTCCCTCTCCACCGTAACAGCCATTTCCCGCCCAATTATAAAAAACATTATTACGCATATCCACATGTTCGCGTTCCTGAGTGAAAGGACGGGGACCAAGACGTGGGACACGACTTTCATGATGTGCTAGCAGATTATGATGAAAAGATGCTTTCGCTCCTCCCCAGATGGCTCCATATCCGTGTTTTCCTTTGGCATGACCGGCCGTCCGAAGGCTTTCGGAAACAAGACACCACTGGACAGTCAGGTTTTCACCACCGTACACTGAACAACACTCGTCTACCGACCAACTGATAGAACAATGGTCTACAATAACATTCTTGCAATCGGTACTTCCAAGTCCGTCGGGTTCTCCACCACCTTCATTGCCAACACGAAACCGTACATAACGAACAATAACATTGTTGGCGTTAATAGTTACCGGACGTCTGGCAATACAAATACCTTGCCCCGGCGCCGTTTGTCCGGCAATAGTCAAATCTCCGTTAGTGATTCTTAAAGATCTGTTCAGGAAGATAGTCCCGGCTACATCAAAAACCACCGTACGTGCACCTGTTTGCGCAAGCGCATAACGTAACGTTCCTGCTTGCATTCCATCTTCCAATGTAGTGACGTGATAAACTTTACCACCGCGACCACCGGTAGTATTCCGGCCAAAACCTTCAGCGCCGGGGAAAGCGATTAATTCTTCTGAACCGGATGCTACTTTATTATCGGATATAGTAGTCGCTCCTGCCGGTATTCCACCTAATAAGAACAAGAAGAGCCATAAAAGGCATAAGTCTTTCATCTCTATTACTCGGTTTTTCATTTTGTTTTTCATATACTTCCTCTTATAGATTTGTTTGTTGGTATGCAAAAGTGAGCAATCATGAAGAAAGTAAGGGGTAAAAACTGGTAGAAAAGGAGGAATGATTCATATACTTTATGGAAACAAAGTGAACGGCCTGTCCGGTGAAACCACTGTTTCACTCTGACAAGCCGTTCGTCTCCCACCATGGGAGTGCTTTCAACTAGGTAAAAACGATGAAAGCAATTTTTATAATCTGTTCTGAATATCTGAGTTACTATTACGTTGTCCCTTGCTGCGGATATCTCCACCAAACGTGTAGGAAACACCGATGCGGAAACCGGTAAAGGCAAACTGATTGTCCGTCGTCATCCGGACTCCATTGGAAACAGTTTCAAGCTTCGAATGGCTGATTAGAATATTATTGACGTTCAGGCTAAGACTGAGCTTATTATCCAGCATGCGATAGAGCAAACCCGCACTGACACCATAAGTAGGTTTTATCAGATATACTCCACTATACTGACGTGAAGTAAACCAACCTGAAAGCGTTCCGATAAATGTCTTCTTCGGATTAAGGAAGAATGTATTGCGCAAACTGGAATTATAAGCCCATCCTTTCTCTTCGGCTGATGTGGAAGCGGCACTGGAAGTTGTGCGGCTATAGTTTACACCATGCTGAACATAAGCCTGCATCCATTTTGTACGGAATGTATAGGAGTTATTCAACCCGAAAGAGTGTGTCTCCATAAAATTATCCCACAGGAAAGAGCTGATATTCGTTTCCGGATCTAAACCTACAACCTGAAAGAATACATCGTCCGAATAAGAATAAAATGCAGAGATATTGAGATTATTCTTGAATGTATATCCCAATTCGGCATTATACGTATAACTCGGCTTCAGGTCTTCCTTTCCACGAGCATAGGTATACTTGTTCTGATAGAACGGGAAAGGGTTCACCATATTCTGTGAAGGGCGGGAAATGCGATTGGACAAACTAAGATTCAACGCATTCTGCTCATTGGGTGAATATAGGAAATAGAGTGTAGGGAACAGACGGGTATAATCGTGCTTGTCCGTCGTATTCTCCGACTCAGAAATACCGGTAGTACGGGTGTGTTCCATACGCAAGCCCAGCTGCATAGAGAACTGCTTGCCAAACGCGCGGTTATAGTCAGCGTAAAGAGCATAGATTTGTTCTTTATAGTGGAAATAATCGTCCTGCACCAGTGTCGGGTCCGAAGTATCATAATTGATACGGTTACGGGTATTTGTGAAAGAAACCTTGGCACCTGCGGTCACCTTATACTTTTCGAAGGGAAGTGTAAAGTCAAGCGCAGAAGAGAATACATCTACTTTGCGGTTTTGCAAATAACTGTAATCAAAATTGGTTCCGGATATAGTTACACCGTCAGGAGTCTGAGTGTCAGACAGGAACCCCATGTGACTATCTCTTTTTATCATACAGGTAATCCACATCCCAGGTCATCTTTTTTACCCTTATCACCCCAGGATTTGTCAGTATGGAAATTCAAGTTAACGCGGTCGGCTTTAGTTCCTTCCTCACTGTCAGAGAATAAAAGAGAGTCCAGACGGGCAGTAGCCACGTCATAAACTTCCGTAATAGAAACTGCTTTGGAATCTTTTGGGTTATTGTGGTTGTAAACAGCTTGCAAACCTAACGTCCAGTTGCGTTCCAGCGCAAAGTCCACACCTGCCTGACCATAATAACTCTGCATATATTTCTTATAATCCGTACGCCCATCCCAAGTATTCTGAGCAAAATAGCGACGATTCGCCTCACGGTTCTCATAGTTGCCTTGCGTAGTACCTGCATTGATGAAAGAAGATACACGACCTTTGCTGATGTTCAGGTTTACACCACAATAACCGTAATTCTCCTTTTCACCTGCATTATAAGAAGCAGATACTGTACCTCCCAGATAATCTTTAGGACGTGACTTCAGACGTATATTGATAATACCTGCATTACCAGCCGCATCATATTTGGATGGCGGAGTAGTAATTACTTCCACTTTCTGTATTTGAGAAGCGTCATAAGAACGGAGATAGTCAATCAACTCGTCACCGGAAAGTTTCGTTTCACGATCATTGATATATATCTTCACGCCTCCTTTACCTATAATATCAATACTGTTCTGACCAACGCGCAGACCGGGCACTTCACGCAAAAGGTCGAGTGCATTTCCTCCGGCAGTAGCGATGGCATTATGTGTATCAAAAACAACTCTGTCTACCAGACGCTTGATTACCGGACGAGCTGCCGTAACGGTTACTTCATTCAAAAAGGTAGAAGAGGATTTCAGGGTGAGCATACCTACATTCTTATTTCCCTGTAAGGAGACGGGTAAATAGATATCTTCACAACCTATCAGAGTAATATGTAACAGATATTCCCCTTTAGGTTGAGTAAAGGTAAAACACCCTTGTGCATCCGTCAGCATACCCGTAAGATAAGTACTGTCTTTAGCCTGTTTCAACAGAATGTTTGCTACTTCCACCGGCTGATTGTTTTCGTCCTGTACGCAACCGGAGAGTTGATAACTTTGAGCAGAAATAGAAACTGCCACACACATGATAAGGATTAAGAATGTTAGTCTTTTCCCGATAGTCTTCATTGAATTTGCTTTCATCGTTCGATTGATTTAAATGTTTCACTTTTCGTTTTTACCTGATGCAAAGTTAGGGGTGAAACATGTCTCAAACACTCTATATCGGGATATAAAACTTCTATATCAGAAGCCCATATAACACTAATTATCAATACATTATATTTTTCATTCTCTATATTTACCTTTTTGAGAGTCTATATACTATTTATATGTATGAATAGGCGCATGCATTTCTGAAAAGAAAGGAATAAAAGTGATTAGGGTTTAGTGATAAGTGATTAGCACCATTCGGTCTATTATTTTTTTAGACGCGGATGACACGGATAACGCGGATTTAAAGGCTGCGCTATAAAAGTGGATAAAAAAAAGATCCGCGTCATCCGTGTCATCCGCGTCTAAAAGATTATTTATCATTTAACTCATAACCGAAAAAACACGAATACACATACGAATATGTGAAAAGCAGGTATTATTTCTCCAGAATAAAACTGACGATGTCCTCTTTCTCCCCATTCCCAGTTTCTTCCGGATATTTGTCTTCCGCTGATAAATAGTTGGAATACTTTGTTGTGTCACTACACTAATCTCTTTTGTCGAGAATTCTGCGCAAAGCAGACAACAGAGCTGCTGTTCTTTATCTATTAGTACAGACCCAAAACGTCTGTTCATTTGAGTATAAAAGCCATCGTATATACGATCGATCACGGGATACAAATCCTCCCATACCAAAAGGCTTTCTACTGGCAACTCCCGGTTCGTAATGCCGGATATGCGGCGAAGTAAATCTTGATTTTGTGATGTAGGCTGCGTAGCGACCAAACGAATAATGCCCAACTGTTGCAAAAGTATTTTTCGGAAAAACTGTCCGTCTTCCACTTCCTGATTAACATTTCCGGTAGTCCCTGGTTCACTGTCTCCCTTCGTAGCATCTGCCAGCAAACGGTTCAGTGTTTCGATTCGCTCTTCCGCTTCAATCAGACGATGACGACGAGCCCGGATATAGAAAAAAGGCGCCACCACCCGTAACAACCAGTAACAGCAGACAAGCTAACAGCGTCAGTTGCGCTTCCTGTCGCTCTACCGTCAGCTGCAAATTAGCATTCGAAAGTGATTCCTTACTTTCATCCTTCCGCTGAATGGTACTTTGTAAGGCATAAAGGGCATTGTGAACAGAATCATTATAACGCATCACTTTCAAGAAATCAAATGTACGATGACGTGTATAATCTATCAATCCCTGATAATAAGTCATCATATTTTCTGTACTCAGAAGCTTCTCCCGGCGGGCAAGTAATGCTCTGCCCTGATCAAGATAGTATTGGGCGGAATCCAACTCTCCCATTTTCAGAAAACATTCTGTCAGCACCAAGTCGGTCATGGCAACCTGTCCCCCATCGGGTGCTAAACTCCGCAGACGTTTCGACACTTCCGCCGCCTTTTTATAATCACTGCTTATATAAGACAATAGCTGCGCGTAGTTTAGCAGATAATGCACCAAGCGCGTCGTATCTTTTTTTTCTCCACCAGTTCAATGCTTCGGTCCATATAGTAAGAAGCCGAATCATTTCCCTGTAACCCCATGGCAATACCCAAAGAATAGCACAAGCCTTCATCTTCACGAATGGCAATCGCTCTGAGATGTGCTTCTATAGCCTTTTATAATCCTTCTCAACGTACACATACCTGTTTGCTTTCTCAGAAAGCATATTGACCATCAGATAAGTATCTCTACATGCCGTAGCCGCCGCAATACCGCTATCCAGTACAGCCATAGCCTCTTTATGCTTTTTCTGCCAATACAAATATTTGGATTTCAGCACGAATGAATTCAGCATCTTTACCGTGTCCGGACCGGCGACAAAATAATGAAATGCCGGTAAAATCAAAGAATCTTCCGCCATGGAGGCTCCCCGTACATTATGCGCAAATGTACGCAGCCAGCCATACAACATTTTTTCCTCGAACGGCAACCGCTCCGGATTCTTGATTAACGACAGGAGCTTCATTGCACTATCCGCATTGCCATAAACCACCGCATCCGCTTGGCGGAGCAAAGCAGTACTATCGGTATGCCTGCAAGCACACAGCAGAATACCACTTACAATAAAAAAGATATAAGAGTTTCTTCATATAGTATAGACCTGTACGGCCAACAAAAATAGATTCTTCTTTTTTGATATTACTGCACAACAGCCTCACGTAATTGCTGCAAAGCCTGCTTCAGCACTGAACGGGGACAACCGATATTCAACCGCATAAAGCCCTCTCCCGGTTGACCAAACATAGTTCCGTCATTCAGAGCCAGATGTGCTTTCTCTGCAAAAAGTCGGGTTAATTCTTTCTGTGTCAGCCCCAAAGCTCGACAATCCAGAAAAACGAGATAAGAAGCTTGCGGACGTATCATACCAATGCCCGGAATATGTTCTTTCAGATATTCTTCTGTAAAATCTATATTCTCTTTTATATAATCAAGCATTTGCTCCAACCATTCTGCACCATGCATGTAAGCAGCTGCCGCACCGATATAGGCAAGCAAATGTCCTTCAGAAAACTCACCCGCCTCCATAAAGGTCTGAAAACGTTCACGAATATCCTTATCAACAGTAATCGCATACGAACTTCCCAATCCGGGCATATTGAGTGCTTTACTGGGAGCCATGAAGACAAGTGAGTTCGATGCTGCTGCTTCGGAAACCGTGGCAAACGGATAGTGCTTATAAGGAGGCAAAGTCAGATCGGCATGAATCTCATCAGAAATCACAAATGTGCCATTATTGTAACAGATAGCCGCTATTTCTTTCAACTCTTCTGCTGTCCATACACGTCCGCCCGGATTATGAGGATTACAGAGAATCAGAACTTTACAACCTTGCAAATCTTTACGGAAACGCTCAAAATTGATATGATATTGTCCATCCTGTAATTCCAAGGGTGAATATACCACTTCACGCCCCATACGTTCAGTCACCAAGAAGAAAGGATGGTAAACAGGAGTCATCACCATTACCTTATCCCCCGGATTAGTGAAACATTGCAGGGCAAAAAGCCTGACCGCGAACGATTCCCGGAACGAATGTCAGCATCTCTCGGGATATATCCCACTGATGACGGTCGTGCAGCCATGTACAAATAGAATTATACCACTCTTCACAAGCAAAAGTATATCCCAACACCTCATGCTCCAAGCGTTTTCTTAAAGCATCCATCACGAAAGGCGGAGTACGGAAATCCATATCGGCCACCCACATGGGAAGCAAATCATCACGCCCCCAGATATTCTTTACGCCGTCCCACTTCACAGAGTTAGTGCCACGACGTTCAATGATTTCATCAAAATTGTATTTCATAATAGCTTTATTTTGTTTTACCACAGATTACACGGATTTACACAGATATAAAGCAGGAAAATCAAAAATATATTTTTTCATCTGTGTAAATCCGTGTAATCTGTGGTGGGTCATTAAATCGGAAACACAACAAATACCGCCACATCCCACACTGCATGCGACACAATCAATGCTCCCAATTTCTGAGGATACAATCTGTAAGCCAATCCCCAGATAGCACCAACCACCAACGCCGCCATCACCAGCATAAAGTTGAACGACCAGATATGTACCAATGCATAAACTAATGTTGTCACAATAAAACCGACATTCGGGCTCCAGCGCTTCGAAAGAGCATTCTGCACATATCCCCCGCCAGAAGATTTCTTCGGCAGGACCTATCAATATGAGTAGTAATATGGAGAGTAACCAAGGATTTTCACCGGTTTTCATTCCGTAAATCAGTTCCACCTGCGGACGGGCAAAGTCGAAAAGCCAGGCGGAAGCCTTATCTCCCAGCCAGAATACTCCCCACAAAACAACAGCCAATCCCACCCCTCCGGCAATATTCTTCCAATCGAACTTCACATCTTCTATCCACCACTGTGGACGAAGCGCAAAAGCCATATTCATCAACACAATAGCCGAAAACTCATGGTCGTCCAGAAGTTGAATATTCCGCTTGTCCAGGGAGAAAACATAAAGAACCACAAGAAAGCAGCTATCAATAAAGGAATAATAATTCGTTTCATACTATATCAGGAATGTAACAGTAAACAATAAACTGAACAAGAGTTGCAGTTTCGCCGTCTTTTCATCCAGATTGGATATAACACCAATTCCTTCTTTTGGCAACCGCAACATAGTCCGTGCATTGGCTATTGCAGGCAGAATTCCTACTATCGTCAGTAAAGACCACCATGGAAAATACCCCAACGCTACACAAGCCGCGATCCACAGAAACGGGAAAAGCACCTCGAACATATATAGGAAAATATCCGTCTTCACCCCAAGCCTCATGGCGAGAGTACTAATCCGGGCCCTTACATCCGTACCTATATCACGCGTATTATTAGCGTGCAGGATGGCTACTGTAATCAATCCCACCGGAACGATTATCAACCATACATCAGGCAGGAATTTCCCCATAGTAATATAGGATATACCCAAAGTAGGAAGTATAGCATAAGCTACAAAAATAACGAAATCTCCGAAAGCCCGGTATTTCAGCCACGGATAGAGCAACGAACACAAAGCTCCACAAACACCTATCCACAACAAAGGAAGCCCCGTACGGACTACCAGCCAAAGACCGACCATCACCGCCGGCACCATCAGGCCTATGGCCAGGTTGCGTATCTCCAATGGCATGAATTGTCCGCTTGTCAGGGTCTTCACACCAAATGTATCCACCCTGTCCACTCCCCGTTCAAAGTCAAAATAATCACTCCACGCATTTCCCGAAGCGTGGAAAATAACAATACCGGCCAACGCTAACAGTCCGTTCGCCCATTCTATTACCCCGTATGCCCAATACAAATATGCCAGCGTGACAATCACCGGCATTGCTGATGCCGGAAACGACCAGGGGCGTACAGCTATCAGCCAATCTTTTAAGGAATGCTTCTTCATTTGCGATTTAACTGCGTTCTAAAACAGCTTTTATTATTTTATTAATGTATAATGACTATTTACGATTTCTTTAGGAGACAAAAGTACAAAATATCCTCACTTTTGAGTACTTTTGCAACCAAGTAAAATAGAAATTATATGATTAAAGCCCTGTTTTTTGACATCGACGGCACTTTAGTGAGTTTTAATACCCATGCTATTCCCCAACCACCATCGAAGCCATCGCCGCTGCCAAAGCCAAAGGCATTCGGATTTTTATCGCTACGGGACGCCCCGCAGTTATCATCAACAACCTTTCTGCCTTGCAGGACCGTGGATTAATAGACGGTTATATAACCATGAACGGCGGATATTGTTTCGTAGGTGAAGAAGTGATTTACAAGAGCGCGATTCCTGCTGCTGACGTACAGACATTGGCACGCATCTCCTCCGAACAGAATTTCCCCTGTATCTTTGTAGGCGAACATGATATCTGCGTCTGCCAGCCGGACGATATGGTGAAAAAGATATTCAACGATTATCTGAAAGTAGATGTGCTTCCCGTAAAGACACCTGAAGAAGCGATTCGCCGGGAAATCTTCCAGATGACACCGTTCATTACACTGGAGCAAGAAAAAGAGATTCTTCCCCAATTGCCGGACTGCGAATCCGGGCGTTGGTTTCCTGCCTTTGCCGATATCACCGCCAAAGGAAATACCAAACAAAAAGGGTATCGACGAAATCATCAATCACTTCGGTATTCGCCTGGAAGAAACAATGGCATTTGGCGACGGAGGAAACGATGTAAGTATGCTGCGCCATGCCGCCATCGGAGTAGCAATGGGAAATGCTGTGGACGAAGTGAAGGAACATGCCAATTACATTACAACTTCGGTTGATGAAGATGGAGTAGCCAATGCACTTAAACATTTCTCCATTATATAATCCTCTTTTTAATTACTAATTACCAATTATTAATTACTAAATCTTGTCCCAAACCGTAGATACCAGCAACAAAGAGTTCCAGGATGCTCTGAGTCTCATACAATATACCCGCCAGTCCGTGTTTCTGACCGGAAAGGCGGGTACGGGTAAATCTACCTTTCTGAGATATATTTGCGAGAATATAAAAAGAAACATGTGGTATTGGCGCCTACCGGTATCGCCGCCATCAATGCCGGTGGCAGCACCCTGCATAGTTTCTTCAAACTACCGTTTCATCCTTTGCTTCCCGACGATCCGAATCTGAGTTTGCAACGCGGACGCATTCACGAATTCTTCAGATACACCAAACCCCAACGAAAACTATTGGAAGAACTGGAACTCATTATTATCGATGAGATTTCTATGGTACGGGCAGATATTATTGACGCCGTAGACCGTATCCTGCGTGTCTACTCACGCAACCTGCGCGAACCTTTCGGTGGGAAACAACTCTTGTTAGTAGGCGATGTTTTCCAACTCGAACCTGTAGTGAAAGGCGATGAGCGGGAAATCCTGAACCGCTTCTATCCTACTCCTTACTTTTTCTCTGCAAGGGTTTTCAACCAGATAGACCTTGTTTCCATTGAACTTGAAAAGGTCTATCGCCAAACAGACAAAGTCTTTGTCAGCGTTCTGGACCATATTCGCAGCAATACTGCCGGTGCCGCTGACCTGCAACTACTCAACACCCGCTACGGAACCGACATCGAAGAGAATGAGGAAGATATGTATATCACCCTCGCTACGCGCCGCGATAACGTAGATTATATCAATGACCGGAAACTGGCAGAACTGCCCGGAGACGCTGTTACCTTCCGGGAGAAGTCACCGGCGACTTTCCCGAAAGCAGTCTGCCCACTTCGCGTGAGCTTGTGCTGAAACCGGGTGCACAGGTCATATTTATCAAGAATGATTTCGACCGCCGCTGGGTAAACGGCACTATCGGTGTAGTCAGTGGATTCGATGAGATAGAAGAAACGCTCTATGTCATCACTGATGATGGGAAAGAATGTGACGTCAAGCCGGAGCACTGGAAAAACATTCGCTATAAATACAACGAAAAGAAAAAAGAAATTGAAGAAGAAGTGTTGGGCACCTTCTCCCAGTTTCCCGTACGATTGGCATGGGCTATCACCGTCCATAAAAGTCAGGGGCTGACCTTTAGTCGTGTAGTCATCGATTTCACCGGTGGTGTATTTGCCGGTGGACAAGCATACGTCGCCCTCAGCCGCTGCACCTCACTGGAAGGTATTCAACTAAAGAAACCTGTGAATCGGGCTGATATCTTCGTACGCCCGGAAATAGTGAATTTTGCCGAACGCTTCAACAACCGGCAGGCCATAGACCGCGCCCTGAAACAGGCACAAGCTGACGTAGAATATGCTGCTGCAACCAAAGCATTCGATAAAGGAGATTTCGAAGTCTTCCTCAACCATTTCTTTAAAGCTATACACTCCCGATACGACATAGAAAAGCCTGTTATTCAACGCCTCATCCGTCGCAAGTTAGGGGTTATCAACAAGCTACGAGACAACAACGATCAACTAAAATCCCAAATGGCAGAGCAACAGAAACGGTTGCAAGCCTACGCACGTGAGTATTATCTGATGGGCAATGAGTCCATTACTCTTGCCCATGACTCTCGTGCCGCCATCGCCAACTACGACAAAGCGCTGGAACTTTATCCGGAATATACGGATGCATGGATACGTAAAGGCATCACCCTCTTCAATGACGGCAGATATCTTGAAGCGGAAGAATGCCTGACACGTGCCGTCAAACTACGTCCGGCTGAATTTAAAGCTGTTTACAATCGGGGAAAATTACGTCTGAAACAGCAAGAAACCGAAGGCGCCATAGCCGATCTGGACAAAGCTACCACCCTGAAACCAGAACATGCCGGAGCGCATGAGCTCTTCGGGGACGCCTTGATGCAGGCAGGAAAAGAAGTAGAGGCAGCATTGCAATGGCGACTGGCAGAAGAACTTCGAAAAAAATCATCCAAGAAATAAGCCACACTTATTTGAGAATAAGAAACTTATTCCCTACTTTTTGTGTTATTATATATAGACTAATTATCAGCCCTATGCTTCTGAAACTTTACGAAAAGAACAATAATCCACAAGACCTGCAACAGGTAGTGGATATTTTGAATGACGGTGGCCTCATCATCTATCCCACCGATACCATGTATGCCATAGGATGCCATGGGCTGAAAGAACGTGCCATCGAACGTATCTGCCGTATCAAAGAGATAGATCCGCGCAAGAATAACCTTTCCATTATTTGCTATGATTTAAGTAGCATCAGCGAATATGCAAAGGTAGATAACAATACGTTCAAACTGATGAAACGCAACCTGCCCGGTGCTTTCACTTTCATCCTGAACGGCACTACCCGCCTGCCAAAGATTTTCCGTAATCGAAAAGAAGTAGGTATCCGTATGCCCGACAATGCTATCATCCAGGAAATAGCCCGTATTCTGGACGCTCCCATCATGACTACCACTCTCCCGCACGAAGCGCACGAAGATATAGAATACTGCACTGATCCGGAATTGATCGATGAAAAATTCGGTGATCTTGTCGATCTGGTCATTGACGGTGGTATCGGCGGTACAGAATTTTCTACCATTGTAGACTGCACAAGCGGAGAAATTGAAGTTATTCGCCAGGGGAAAGGGCTGGTTGAATGAAGGATAACCAACCAAATGCTCACTTTGTTTGTTTCTTAAGAAAACAGCAAAAAAGTATATGAGTACAAAAGAACAATACTGGAAATATTCACTAATCACTATAATCATCGGGCTAGGTATAATCCTGTTCCTACAGATTACTCCCTTTCTGGGCGGTTTATTGGGTGCACTGACCATCTATATCCTGGTCAGAAGGCAGATGATACATCTGACCGACAAACGGAAAATGAAACGAAGTGTGGCTGCAACTCTTATTACTACCGAAGCTATCCTCTTCTTTCTGGTTCCTTTGGCACTGGCAGTCTGGTTATTGGTCAGTAAATTACAGGATATCAACCTCGACCCGCAGAGTATTATTGCTCCGATTGAAAGTGCAGCAAATATCATCAAGGAAAAAAAAACCGGTTATGACGTACTGGGCAAGGATACCACTTCTTTTATTATCTCCGCACTTCCTGCCATAGGGCAATTCGTCATGGGCAGCATCAGTAGCTTTGCAGTCAACCTTTTCGTTTTGGTATTCGTACTTTACTTTATGCTGATAGGCGGACAGCGGATGGAGAAATACATCAGCGAAATACTTCCTTTCAGCGAAGCCAATACAGAGCATGTAGTGCACGACATCAAGATGATTGTCCACTCCAATGCCGTCGGTATTCCTTTGCTGGCAATCATACAAGGTGGAGTAGCCATGATCGGTTACTGGTTCTTTGATGTACCGGACATTCTGCTTACAGGATTCCTTACCTGCCTTGCGACGGTCATCCCCATGGTAGGTACAGCATTGGTATGGTTCCCGATTGCCGTTTATATGGCATTATCCGGCGACCTTTTCAATGGTATCGGACTGGCTATATTCGGAACACTGATCATCTCTCAGCTCGATAATCTGATTCGCTTTATCCTGCAAAAAAGAAAATGGCCGATATACATCCTCTGATCACTATATTCGGAGTCGTTATCGGCCTGTCACTATTCGGATTCATGGGAGTGATCTTCGGACCACTGTTACTGTCACTATTCTTCCTGTTTGTAGATATGTTCAAGAGGGAATATTTGGATGGAAAGAAATTAGACTAAAATTTCGCTGAATATGTATTCGCAATAAAAAGTTGATGTTCCGGAAGCCAGGTTATACCTCCGTCCAGACTCATTTTAATAGTAATATCATGCCGCCCCTTCGTCGTATTGGGATTGGAGAACAGGAGTTCATAGTATAGATAAAGTTAATTGTAAAGATAACATTCAATAATAAAAATCCCATATTTGCCGCCGCAAAGCGTTCTTTCCATCTGCTTCTTCTCCCAACATTCCTTTTTCCTGAAGATAATAAAGCCTTTCTAGCAGGATTACGACTTGTTTTTCACAGATATGTACATCGCAAACTTCTTTAACCCAATCTACTGTTTCCTCAAGAACAGCAACAGAAGAGAGACTGAGTACTTTTTGTTTTTCCGGTTTCCGAAGCATATCAGCCATAAATGACAGAATTTTGGAAACCATTTTTTACTACGACCATGCAGACGGGATTTGGGGTTCTTTAAACGCAACAGAAAGTATTCTCCAATCCATAAGGAAGCAATAAATGTTTCCGGAGAAGGCTGCTTCAAACCTTTCCAAAATTTAATCAGAAAGGCATCTACCTCTTCCAGTATTACATCCGTATCATCGTTTATATAAAATCTGTGGGCAAGACATTCCATTACACATCCCAATTTAGCCACACAAACTCCATTTCTGGTATCACTGACTACTTTTTCCGCCTCCCTTAAAAAAACAAAAGCATTATCCTCTTCTATACGATCGTCATACAACCGAAACTGACGGAACAATGAAAGAGAGCGGCATAGCAAATCGTCGTAAGAGCAATCTATATCATTCATAAACAAACGATTTTATTCATTCAAGGTCATAAAGGTAAGAACGATAAAGATAATATCAAACAAGAGAGGGTGGACAAAATAAAAGAAAATCGCGCAATCCGCTTCGCACCTATTAGCGGAAACGAACTGCGCAAATTACCTTTATATCAGTTGTATGTTTACTTCAGCAAAGAGGCCGGATCCAAGTGGTCAGCTTCTATATCTTTAAAATAGCGGTATGTGCCTACTTTCAGTTCAAAAGTGGCTGCATCATCAGCTACTATGATACCCTTCTCATGCATCTGCAAAGCACTGATGGTCCACATCTGATTGATAGAACCTTCTACTGCATGATAGAGCGCGCGAGCTTTATTATGTCCGTTCACAATAATCATCACTTCTTTGGCGGAAAGCACTGTACCTACACCAACAGTCAATGCCGTTTTGGGCACTTTGTTTACATCATTGTCGAAGAAACGGGAATTGGCGATGATTGTATCAGTCGTCAAAGTCTTCTGACGTGTGCGGGAAGACAGAGAAGAACCCGGTTCGTTGAAAGCAATATGTCCGTCGGGACCAATACCACCCATGAAGAGGTCGATGCCACCATAGGATTTAATTTTCTCTTCGTAACAGGCACACTCAGCATCCAGGTCAGCAGCATTCCCGTTCAGGATATTGGTATTCTCCGGTTTGATGTCGATATGGCTGAAGAAATTATTCCACATGAAAGAATAGTAGCTTTCGGGATGTTCTTTCGGCAAGCCGACATACTCATCCATATTAAAAGTAACTACATTCCGGAAGGAAACAATTCCTTTCTTATTCAGGTCTATTAACTCCTTGTACATGCCAAGCGGTGATGAACCGGTAGGGCAACCCAGGACAAACGGTTTTTCAGGCGTCGGATTAGCGGCCTTAATTTTAGCGGCTACATAGTGAGCGGCCCACTTAGATACGGATTGATAATCCGGTTGAATGATTAATCTCATTGTGATTGTTTTTTATCAGGTTAATAAATTAGGGGTATCTTATCAAAAATTACTATTCCCTGTCCTTCTTCAGGCGTTCAGCCATAGAACGTGCCAGGTGTTCGCATTGTTCGTAAGTGATGTCCTTCATCGCTTGCTTCATCTCTACAGGGTCAGCTATAATTTCAAATTTGCTCTTCTCGGCAAACTCAGCCATACGCTTTACCGCAGCGCCTGCCCAAGTGAACGATCCGAAGTAACCCAGATAGCGGCCTTGAACTTCGCGTATCAGTATTTTGGAAAGCAGGGACTCGATATCCGGATAAATCTGATTGCTATAAGTGGGACTACCAATAATCAGACCACGGTATTTGAAGATATCTGCAATAATATAGGAAGGATTGCTTTTGCTGACGTTGTGCATCACGATATTTTTGATGCCCTGTGCAGATAGTTCCGCTGCGATGGCTTCCGCCATTTGCTCTGTATGGCCATACATGGAACCGTAAGCTATCACCACTCCTTCATCGGCAGCATAGCGACTTAGTTTATCGTAAATGCCTATTACTTTACTTATATATTCTGTCCAAACAGGTCCATGGGTAGAGCAGATGGTCGTAATGTGCAATCCTCCCAATTTCTGCAAAGCCTTCTGTACCGGAGAACCGTATTTACCAACGATATTGGAGTAATAGCGCACCATTTCATCCCAATAACGATCCGTATTGATACGGGTATCAAGGAAACCACCATCCAACGTACCGAAACATCCGAAACCATCGCCGGAGAATAGTACGCCTTCTGTTTCGTCAAAAGTCATCATAGTTTCGGGCCAGTGAACCATCGGTGTCAGGTAGAAACGCAGTTTGTGATGTCCCAATGCCAGGAAATCGTCATCTTTCACAACATATTGTTCGCCTGTCACACCATAGTAACCTTCGATCATACCGAAGGTTTGCTTATTACCAACAATGACAATATCGGGATAATGTTGTTTAATGAGGCGGATCGAACCGGAATGGTCGGGCTCCATGTGGTTAATGATGAGATACTGGATAGGGCGTTCGCCAATAATACTTTTTATTTTACGAAGATATACTTCGAAATAACAAGCATCTACCGTATCAATCAAAGCCACTGTTTCGTCGTCTATCAGGTAAGAGTTATAAGACACTCCATAAGGTAATGGCCACAAGCCTTCAAACAGGTGCTTGTTACGATCATTGACTCCTACATAGTGTATTTTTCCTTTTATCATAGTCTTCTGGTTCATAAAACTTCTTTATTTAGATTGATTCTACATTCAAACAGCCGCAAAAATAAGTTTTTTTTCTCACATATCATATTTCTTTCCCTGATAAGCTCCGAGCTGACGCATTTTTTTTTGTATTCGATGATTAAATTCATAATTTTTCAGTCCCCAGTCGGGTGCTATTAACAATTCTTTAGGAGACTGTGAGACAAAGCGTTCTAAAACTAAATCAGGGCGCAGATGCTCTATGTAGTCTATTACCAAATCAATATATTCTTCTACCCCGAAAAGGTGGAAGTCTTCGGGATGTTGTTCATATTCATGTGCCATACGGGTACCGCGTATCAACTGCAATTGATGCATTTTGAGAGTTGTAATCGGAAGACGTGACAGCGTAGCGGCCTGTGCAACCAAATCCTCATGCGTTTCACCGGGAAGTCCCAATATAACATGCCCACCGGTAAGAATACCGCAGGCAACAGTCCTTTCCACAGCATCTACCGTATCCTGAAAAGTGTGTCCGCGATTGATTCGGCGGAGTGTGGCATCGTGAGTGCTTTCAATACCATATTCAACCAACAGAAAAGTGTTTTTATTCACTTCTTCCAGATAATGCAGCAAAGTATCCGGCATGCAATCCGGCCGGGTACCGATGACCAAACCGACCACATCGGAAACAGACAGTGCTTCCTCATATTTCCGCTTCAATGCTTCCAATTCACCGTAAGTATTGGTGTATGCCTGAAAATAGGCAAGGTATTTCATTTCAGGATACTTATGGGCGAAAAAGACTTTACCCTCTTCCAACTGCTGGGTTACGGATTTTTCCGTACGACAGTATTCGGGATTGAAAGTCTGATTATTGCAATAGGTACAACCACCATACCCTTTCACGCCATCCCGATTCGGGCAGGTGAAACCGGCATTCAGTGATATTTTCTGTACCTTATACGGAAAATAACGTTTCAGGAAAAGCGGAAACTCATTGTATAATATAGGTGCTACATCCATAAAGCTGTTATTTGTTACAAAAATAAGGCTTTTCTTTGAGATAGAGCTTCGGTAAAGATACAATATATATAATTTTTATATGAATGAAAAGTGAAGCAAAAAAAAAAGAATCAGATATTTTTCGTTATAAAAGTAGTATTATTCATTTTCACAAATTTAATAACAGTCTATCTATAAATACTTTAAGCACAACAAACGTCTATATACGCCAAACATGAAGCTTTAGTTCTTATAAAAATAGTTATATTTTTGCAATAATAAAACTCTATTAGTAATGAAATCTAATACCATAAAGTTTATTTGTCAATGGGGAATGATACTATTCATTTTGATATCTTGCGATAGTTACCCTCAAGAAGTCAAAGAGGCATTAGTGTTGGCCGGAAACAATAGTACACAACTGGAGGCTGTATTAAAACATTACAAAAGGAAAGATCGCCAAAAATAGAAAGCAGCTTGTTTTTTGATTAGCAATATGCCCTACCACAAAAGTCTAAGTGAAATAATTTTAGATTCTGTCCATCACACTTTTTTTTGCTCAAATGGATTCCTTATACCAAAAGAAGGCTTTAAGAGGAGTGAGAAATAAATGGCCCGAATATGATTCGATAGTCAAGCAACTGGTTATGAACTTTAATGAATACCCAGCCCCTTCTAAACACACAGGTACATGCGACATCAAAAACATGAATGCGGATTTTTTTTGATTGACAATATAGAGTCAGCTTTTTAATGAATGGAGAAACAATCCTTTACTTGTGAATTTGAGTTTTGATGATTTCAAAGAAGCCATACTCCCTTATCGTACCGGAAATGAGCATTTGCCTTTCACGAAAACCGCATTAAAAAACAAATATCATCATATACTGTCGCAAAAGGGAATGGAATCCATCCGTACAGTAATAGGAGAGTATATTCAATATATAACAGATTTGCGTATCCTGTATAGAGGCGCTACTCCACAAGGGCATTTAGGTGTTTATGACCTGTATATGAATGAGTTTAAGATGAATTGTTTCAATATTACCACATGGAGTTGCAATATTCTTAGGGCTTCCGGAATACCCGTTTATTTTGAGTTTACCCCACAATACAGAGACCGCGATAATCCGCATTATTGGTGTGCATCCCCTGACTCTACAAACATTCCCCTGCCTTATACCGTACCAAATAATAATTTAATGGATGATTGGGAGAGCGAATTACAGTATTCGAGCAAGGTATATAGACGGACGTATGGAGCCAATAGGAAAACGCCCTATTTTACTGCACGTCCGGACGAAAGTATTCCGGCTGAGCTGGCTATTCCTACATTACTTGATGTTACATGGAGATATCATCCTACTATTACTTTAAGGGTACCTTTAGACCTATTCATAGATAATAATAATGTCTATTTGTGTACTTTCAATACAAAGACGGAGCTTACAGCTGTGGCCTGGGGTAAGGTTGATTATAAAAAAAGGGAAGCTATTTTTGAACAAGTGCCTATTAATCATCTGTTTTTTCCGGCTTATTATGTCGATGAAGAGTATATATCCTTTTCTACTCCATTCATTTTAACGGCTGATTCTTTAGCTGAAATACCCGAACCTTTTTCGGATAGTAAACCATATAAACCTTTAGATTTAAGGCTGAAAGACGGAAAACTTATAAGCACCTCTTTTTGGAGACAAACGAATAAGCACATTCATCATAAACCAATAAAACCAGATATGCAAAAACAAGATATTCTTGTAACAAGAAAATATCCGATTAAAAGGCATTTAAGTAAGATATACGAAACCATTCGTGGAGGTATTTTAATCGGATATAATGAAAAGAAGGAAAGTGACACTTTGTATAAATTACCGGTAGTACCCCAACCTTATTTGCAAGAGTTTGAATTTTGTAATAAAAAGAAATATCGCAATTATTCATTTATTGTTCCCGGACATGCCGTCAATATTGCAGAAATGGAGTTTTTAGGGAAAGATATTCCTAAAGAAATATCCATCTCTCCTACTCCCCTTCCCATATTCTCACCATGCGCTTTTAAGAAAGACACGCTGAAAAAGGCTATAGGCACCCCTATGCAAACAGGACGTGAACCCTATAGCCCTTTTGATGGAAATCTAGAGACTTATGGGGGGAAGCTCTATAGGAATGAATTTCCCGAAACCGATATGCGTAACGCATATCAGGATGGCTCCACGAAATGCGAACAATATGATTGTAAAAGGGAATCGTTATGAACTTATGTATTATGATTGCAGCTGGAAAAGCGCCGGGAAGCAAGTTGCAAAAGATAATTATCTGATATTTCAGGATGTTCCTTCCAATACGCTATATTGGTTAAAAACCTGGATCACGGTAAAGAAGAATTGCCTTTCTTTTACAGTGAAGGCGTACAATACCTCATAGACAAAAGTTTCTTATAAATTAACTATAACAGAATAAATAGATGCGCCAATATAGAATAAAATACGTCTGTACCTTATATGACATTCTTGTCCTATGCTTCATACTGTGGTGGATCAGTTCGTCGTTTATATTCAACAGTAGAGTTATATCAAATGAGCAATTAATATATAGTTATACATTATCTGTAGTTTACGTGGCTACCCGTATTTTCCGTTCATCCATATCCGTTCAACGCAGGCTATATATATGTATTGCATTTTTTGGGAAGCATCGAGGCCATTATAGGCTGGGGACAATATTGGAACATCATAGAATCCAATCATCCTCTTTTCTCAATTACGGGAACCTTTACCAACCCCGGACCTTACGGTGCTTTTCTTGGAATCGCCTTATTGATACAGATTCATTTTGCATGGCATAAGTATATCGCCAAGCAATATATGAGTCTTTTCATGCTACTGATTGTAGGATTATTAACCGGTAGCATGTTTATTGCCAGCTTTTCAAGAGCCGCTTGGGTGGCATTATTGATAGCGGTATCTTTTTTCTTCTTCCTTTTTCAGAAGAAGCGATATAGATATGCAGGGCTGTTGCTGCTCATCCTATTTTTATTCAGTTCTCCCTTTTTGTATCAATTAAAGAAGCAATCGGCTGATGGCAGATTATTCATTTGGCGTGTGTGTACTGAGTTAATTCAATCCAAGCCTTACAGGCGGAGGGGCTTCATCATTTGCGGCGCGCTACATGTATGCGCAGGCTGATTTTTTAGAAAAACATCCTAATCATGAATATGCAGCTAAAGCGACCAACAATATATATGCATTTAATGAATACCTGAGAATAGCATGTGAGTATGGGTTGCCAGGCATACTTTTTATATGTGACAATATGGTTGCATGGGATATATTGCAAGGCTACGTATTGTGACCGCCTGCGTAAACTGCTTCTGATTTACCTTGCCGTATTCTCACTTTTCTCCTATACATTCCAGGTTCTGCCTCTTGCCGTCTTGTGTATTGTTCTGGGAGCTTTTCAAAACAACAACTCTAAATTCACTTTTTATGCTTTCCCCATGAGGTATTTAGTCATAATGCTATTGCTTATGACAATTATAGCGTGGAGTGGTACCCGATCCTCACAATATGAAAAGAAAGAGATATTGTTTACAGCCAAGCAACTGTATACACAGCAAAATTATGCAGATGCCAAAGAATACTTAGAGAAAGCGGCTTACCTCTCCCCTACTTCCGAAATATTGATGGATTTAGGAAACTCCTATTTCCATCTGCAAAACAATGCAAAGGCGGAGCACTGTTTTCGCATAGCCTGCAACATGGTTCCCGGTCGGATTTTACCTCAATACTATTTATTCCGCTTTTATGCGATAACAATGAGAAATCAGGAAGCTATCACATTGGGCCAGTCTATATTGTTTGGTGATTATCAGTTGGAAGGCAGCATTGCCATGCAAGCCAAAACCCATATAAAAAGATATTTAAGCGACATCCGGATGCAAACTAAATAATTTATCAATCTTAAAAACAAAAAGAAAATGCAAAAAAACTACCATCTCATTAGGTGCCATTCTCAATATTATTTAGAGAAAGCCCAAAAGGTATTCGAAAATTATTGCTCTTCTACCTCTTTACCTGATTTTATAAAGGAAGGAATGTGCAAACAAATGTAATTAAACAGTATAAAAACATCAAAATGAAAAAGAAAAAACTAATATTTATTTTAGCGCTATTCGCCGCCTTATGGTATTCTTGCTACGACGATCTGCCCGGTTCATGGAAACACAAGCAAGAGGATACCCAGAAAACGGGCGACAATACAATGCGCCTTGATGCGGCGAAGAGGTATTATTCACACATCTCCCAACTAGTTTTGCCACAGACACAGGACAAAATGCATGGACACGAGGCAAATGACAGCACGGATGTGACGAAGGACAGCACTCATATACACACGGACACGTGTCGACATGAGCATACGACGCGAAGCTTGCCGGATGTTCAGGGAAGCAACATCATCCCCTGTGGAATGAGTATAGAGAATGGTCGGATTCAACATCCAATTATGTAGAAATACCCTTAAATGTCAGTGGAGGAAAATTATGCGCGCATAAAACGATGAAACGAAAGGGGGAAAAACTATCTTTGAACGCATTAAACCGGAGTGCATGCTTGTGTTCGAACAAAAAATCGGACAAAAGAGCGTAGATTGCTACATGGTTACGCTGATAGGAGAAAAAGCTATATAAAGAAGCACAAGAAGAAGATGAAGACAATGCGACACCTTCCCGATGACAACGCTTTTACCGGAGTATGGTATAAGTCTTATCTTAGCGGACGTATCAAGTCCGCCTATTATTACACCGATGGAAAGAGAACCCACAAGATTTTCAGAACTACACACCAGCAACAATCCAAGTATTCTAAAGATAATGACTTTCTTTCTGTAAACTTGGTGGATCGGTCCTTATCCACTTATTCCATAGATTGGGAAAATGATGTGTATTATTGCGCATTCTGTGGCATGTACCACACGTATGACGGAGGTGGATGTGAGGTATTAATTGAGTATTGTACGAACTGCGGGCAAAACGTTAATGATTGTTCCTGCTGTTATTATTGTGGAAATAATCCATGTACCTGCAATGTTTGTTTCATGTGTGGAAACGATCCATGTATTTGCGATATATGTCCCACTTGTGGATACAATCCATGCATTTGCTGTTTCAATTGTGGCAATTATCCTTGCACTTGTTGTCCCGTTTGCGGCTATTCTTCATGCGTTTGTTGTCCCGTTTGTGGCGATTTTCCTTGCACATGCTATGACGGGAATACAAATCCAGACAATCCGGACGATTGCAACGGTCCTAAATGCTCAGAATGTGGAGGACTGATTATGGATGGCATAGCTACAAGGGCGAGTGCTTCTTGTCCGATATGTCCAGGACATCCATGCGCTGTTTGTGGTAGCAGGCATTGCAACGAAGTGCATATAAACGACCCTTGTAGCAAATCGCAGCTATTATCGGGAGATGCGGCTTTTAGAAATAAGGTGGACTTATTCTTCGACAATAACCAGACCAGCCAGATTGAAGACGGGTGGTTAAAGACTAATACGGATGAATATATCAGCCCGAGCAATAGAACAGGAACATCCCTCAGCTATGATTATAGCGGGCAGGTTGCAGGCAAACTTATAACGGAACACTACCACTGTCATCCCGCCATAACTGGTCAAAGCTGTATAACATCACTGAGTGATTTACAAAAATGGCCTTTTATTATCAAAGGGGAAACATTGATGTAGACAACTATAGTTTTGGGGTGATTTCCGGTATTGGGTGTCTGAGCATTATTATTACTTCGGAAGAATTATTTGCAGTATTTGCTGATAGAGTTTTTGATGAAAACAGAAATGCGGATGAAGGTATCAAGGATGCTTGGAAAGATAAAGTAACAGATGTAAAATTCGGTACTGCGGAAGAAAGCATAGGAAAATTAATTCGATTTCTCGACAGTACCGAGGCGGGAGTATCTGTAATGTTTCGACCAATGTCACCCACTAATAAGAGCGACAACTGGACCACTAAAATAGTCGATAAGAATGATCAATATACTAATAATAATTGTAATTAGAAATAACATGAAAAGAATCAATTTAATCTTGTGCTTCATTCTAATGAATGTTGCCATTTGGGCTCAAAAGGTAGATGGAGCCGGAAATAACATAGACCCCTATGTAGGAACATGGGTTTACCAATCGAATGATACGATTTTCAAGATCGTTTTTCAGAAAGGTAGAAAAATTTCACGATACGCTGAAACCCATGGTCTTTACGGCGGATATTATCTTTCCGTAAAAGGAGAAGTGCTTGAAGACTACATGGGACCTTTACCTACATGTTGGAATCTGAAAATTTCCACTACCCGTCCGGACAATATGTATATTTGGGCACCTAATAGTAATGCTTATGACAAGTCAAAGGTTCCTACTATGGGAATATCTTTTTATGATAAGCGTAAGAAGCATTTCAATGGTAGAGGGATCTCCGGAGGATACATTAAATTGTTATCTCCGGAAAAGCTTCTTTGGCATTTAGATGAGAAAGAAGGAATTTGGTGGGAAGTAGAAGGCAGAGATGATATCGAAGAAGTACTGCCTATCGGATTTTCCGTACCGGAGCACGCAATATTAACAAAAGAAAAGTAGCGACACACATTATGGTAATTGATGGATATGATTTTATTCATCAATTACCTTTTTGAACTGCTTATCTAAGTAATGCTAAAAAAATAAGTTGGTACGAAATATGTCACAAATAAAAAGTAACTTGGCCCCCCTCCGGCTCTCCTATTATCGGGGGAGACAATTCCCGGGAGGAAAAGGATTGAGATAGTATTATTCATCATTTAGCTCATATCTTTTCACTTCATACGGGATGACAACTCTTCTAATTCCCGAAAAAAGATATTCATGATCGGAAAAAGTATTAGAATCCGTCTCTATTTTTGTAAAGTCAATGGAAAAACCTTATATTCTCTGCTTACAGGAAGTCAAGAGTTTGTAAACAGGAAGTTAACTTCTTGTCGACAAGCTCTTAACTTCTTGCCGACAGAAAATGCGCTTCTTGTAATTCTCTAATAATCAATGATTAAGAATTGGTCTAAAAGAGTTGTTTTGTAATTATAGTTGTCCTGTATTTTATGTGCCCCTTCTGCTTTTCATGTCCCTTCTGCTTTGCATCCCTTTCTGCTTTGCATCCACTCTTGCTTTACGCTTCCCCCTGCTTTGCATCCCCTCTTACTTGCTCTTACATAACGCTTTCTTTACCTTCAGATGCTTTAATTCTGTGTGCCTACATCTGTGGTTTACGTGCTTCACAATTGTAGGCATGCTGCTTCACTTATGTGAAGCACTTGAACCACATACGTGGACATGCTAAAACATCGCTTGTCAGCGGAAGAAACATGGAGTGTAAGCAGAAGGAACATGGGTGGTTAGTGAAAGAAATACAGGCCGGATGAAGCAAGATTATGACGTGTACTGAACGGACGAAGGCGTATATCAAGCAAAAAGCGGCATACCTTCCATGCTTTTCTTCATAAAAAGGCATAAAAATAGCAGGTAACCAAACTGCCATTTTGAACATCTCACATGACGTATCCAACAGATTATGAGTGACATATATACATATATCACTTGGTGTAGGCAAATTTGCCTACACTTCTTTTATTTGCTGCCACCACCGCTCTAACCCCGATGAATAAGGCGATACAAGATATGAGTGCAAGCGTGCATGTAAAAGTATGTGCAAACTTATAGGTAGGCACTTTAAACTCCATTGCTATAACTCACATATCCGCCTAACTATCCCGAGCAAAACGTTAACGAACATAAAATCATTTATTTTACACTGCATTAAAAAAGTTTCATCTATTGATATTGAGCAAGATAGAATACAAACATCGCATATCAAGACGAATCTATTAAATATATTTTAGTGATCAGCAACATGTTTTACACACATTTCCTTCAATAAATAAGCATGGAAAACGAAATTAATTCATAGCTTTGCCTAAAACCTTGATAGATCAACCTATAAATACTATAAATACCATGGCTACCATCGCTCTCGACATAGGCGGCACCAAAATAGCAAGCGCTATATTCCTCCCTGACGGAAGTATGTTGTTCAACCGAAAGCGTCTGCTGAAAGGAAGAACGGGACACGAAGTAGGCAAACTTGCCGCAGAAATCCTTGCTAAACTCCTGACTGTTGCCCGCAGAAGCCGTATCCAGATTGACGGTGTCGGTATATGTGTCCCCGGCATTGTCTATTCGCAGACGGGACGTGTATGGGCCCCGAACATCCCCGGCTGGGAAAACTACCCGCTACAAGAAGTACTCCGTACCGTAACGGCACCGGATATAGAAATCTACATCGACAGCGACCGTACTTGCTATATGTATGGAGAAATGTGGCAGGGAGCAGCCAAAGATTGCCATAGTGCAGTATTCATTGCCGTAGGAACCGGTATAGGTGCAGGAATCATTATCGACGGACACGTGTTGCACGGTGCAAGCGACATCATCGGTGCTACCGGCTGGATGGCACTGCAACCTCCCTATAAAGAAGAATACGATGCCTGCGGTTGTTTCGAATATTATGCCTCGGGAAATGGTATCGGAGCCAGAGTGCGGGATGCAGTCCGTGCAAATAAAGCTTATAAGGGACGCTTACGTCAAAAACCTATCTGCCGCATTTCCGCTTATGATGTATTCAGCGCATACAATGAGGAAGATCCGATTGCAGTTTCCGTACTGCACAAAGCCATAGAAATGTGGGGAATGGCCTCTGCCAACTTTGTCAGCCTGCTGAATCCGCAAAAGATAATCTGGGGTGGAGGTGTATTCGGCCCTGCCGGTATCTTCATAGATGATATCTACAAAGAAGCCTGTAAATGGGCGCAACCGCTCAGTATCAAGCAGGTGGAATTTGTAGCCTCTCAATTGTCCGGTAATGCCGGACTGATAGGAGCTGCTTTTTTCTCGCTATTAAAAAGCACCTGTACGAGTAATCTGACCACCTTATCATTTTTATTAATAAGAATATGAGTAGTTACAACAAGAATCTGGTTTTCACGGCTGCGTGCATCGGTATGTGCTTCTTTGGCATTTCGATGATCACCCTGGGCTCGGTACTACCGTCCCTCACCACCAAACTGGGTTTGGACAATCTCCAAGCCACCGCACTGGTGACGTTCCTGCCTCTCGGTTTATTGGGAGGCTCCCTGTTGTTCGGCCCTATTGTAGATCGCTTCGGACACAAAGCGTTGCTGCTGCTCAGTTGTCTGGTCGTGTTGCTCGGACTGGAAGGAATTGCTTTCTTTACAAGTATCCCATTGTTGCAACTTTCCATTATCGGAATCGGCCTGGGAGGAGGGATTCTGAACGGTGAAACAAATGCTTTAGTAGCTGATATTTCCGACGAAGCGGAGAAAGGTTCACGCCTTAGTCTGTTGGGTGCATTCTATGGTATCGGTGCACTGGGGATTCCTGTATTACTCAGTTTCCTGTCCGGATATTATTCTTTTGAAATTATACTGCAAGGCACGGGTGTTGTAATGTTGGCGGGTATCCTGTTCTGTCTCGGTGTACGCTTCCCCGCACCCAAACAGCCGCAAGGATTCCCAATCAAAGAAGGGCTGGGGTTATTAAAAGAAAGTAGCTTATTATTACTCAGTTTTATCCTCTTTTTTTCCAAAGCGGTATCGAAGGTGTATGCAACAACTGGACCACACTCTACCTGGGACAAACCACCAACATCCCCGAAAACCGGGCGCTCATGGCACTGACTTGCATGGTGGCCGGACTGACTGTTGCCCGTCTGTTGCTGGTAGTTCTCTTCAAAAAAGATAAAACAGGAAACTGTTCTTCGCGCCAGCCTGATTACGGCCGCAATAGGTTTTGCACTGCTGACTTTTTCACCGGACTTTGCACGTGCTGCCATAGGTATGGTGCTTGTCGGTGCAGGACTGGCATCTACTTTCCCCGTCATACTCAGCATTGTCGGCAGCCGGTACGCTTCTCTGTCGGGAACGGCATTCAGTGTGGCCCTTGTTATAGCTCTGATCGGACAGACATTACTGAACAGCCTCACGGGAATTATCTCGCAAGGATACAGTATCGTTGTGTATCCTTATATGATGATTGCCTCCCTGCTCATCATGCTTCTATTGTTTAAACGCTCACTCAAATAAAAGAAATTATTTACCCCCTAAAAATCAAAAAAATTATGTTAGCACTTGAATGGTTAAAAAACGCGCATGGCATCATGGAAAAACTGGAAGCCACGCAATTGGAGAATATCAAAAAGGCAGCCACTGCTATGGCAGATTCCATCGAAGCCGGCCGTTGGGTACACACGTTCGGATGTGGTCACGCAACAATTCCCGTTGAAGAGATGTATCCTCGTATCGGTAGTTTTGTAGGTTTTCACCCACTGTGCGAACTTCCGCTGACATTCTTTACACAAATCATCGGCCAAATGGGTATCCATCAATTCCTGTTTCTGGAAAGAACAGAGGGTTACGGACAGGCAATCATGAAGAATTATGATTTCGATTCCAAAGATTGCATCTGGATTTTCTCTCACACAGGGATCAATGCAGTAAACATCGACATGGCACTGGAAGCTAAGAAGCGCGGTATGAAAGTAATCGTTTACGGCTCAGCCGGAGAAACTGGCGACAAAGCAAGCCGTCATTCCAGCGGTAAGAACCTGTTCCAACTTGCCGATATCATAGTGGACTCCTGCGTACCTTTGGTAGATGCTTCCGTGCCTTTGAAGAATCACTTCGACAAGGTGGGACCATTGTCAACCCTGAGTTTCGTTACTATGGTATGGATGACCATCACTACCGTTGCCGAAATTCTGGCAGATCGCGGCGTACATCTGTATATCCATCCGTCACATAACGTACCGGGCGACACAACTGCTCACGAACGCCTGGATGCAGCTATTGCCGAATATCAAAAGAAAGTAAAAATCCTCTAACCAAAAGAAGCCCCAATCATCATTTATGAGTGACGGTAGCCCGCCTCAGCTTTGCCCCCACAAAGCTGGACGGGCTTTTTACAATTAGGAAACATAATTTATCTACACTTTTTCAGTTTTTATCCCTATATTTGCCCTCTAAAGAAATCAAACAGGATTATGAAACAGATAAGTATTGCAATTCTTCTTTGCCTCTGCACATTGGCAGGCTTTTTGCACAAGGCGGTCAGCCTCTTGATTTAAAAAGATATTGTATCAGGTAAATTCCGCGCTGAAAATATTTACGGAGTCATTCCCATTCCCGGAGACGGGGAACACTATTCGCAAATGAATGCGGAAGGAACGCAGATCATCAAATACTCTTTCAAGACAGGAAAACAGGTAGAAGTATTGTTCGATGCTGCTACTGCACGCGAATGTCCGTTTAAGACGTTTGACAGCTACAGTTTTTCACCTGACGGCAGCAAATTGCTTATTGCTACAGAACAGACTCCGATTTATCGCCGCTCTTATACAGCTATACATTATATATATAGTCTGAAGCGAAATGTCAACGGAGAAATCAATAATATAGTAGAAAAGCTTTCAGACGGCGGCCCGCAGCAAGCACCTGTATTTTCACCGGACGGAACAATGGTTGCATTTGTACGGGATAATAATATCTATCTTGTGAAGTTTCTCTACGGAAACAGCGAAAGCCAAGTTACAGAAGACGGCAAACGTAATGCCGTTTTGAACGGTATTCCCGACTGGGTATATGAAGAAGAATTCTCTTTCAACCGTGCTCTGGAGTTCAGTGCCGACAGCAAGATGCTGGCTTATATCCGCTTTGACGAGACGGAAGTACCCTCTTACAGCTTCCCCGTTTTTGCAGGAAGCAATCCCCATATCACAGCTTTTGAGAAGTATCCGGGAGATTATACCTATAAATATCCCAAAACAGGAGAAGCGAATTCAAAGGTCAGTGTACATACCTTCGATATCAAATCGAAAGTAACCCGCAAGATGCAGGTGCCCTTGGATGCTGACGGGTACATCCCACGTATCCGTTTCACACAAGATCCTAACAAACTGGCCATTATCACCTTAAACCGCCATCAGAATCGTCTTGACATGTATTTCGGTGATCCGCGTTCTACTGTTTGCAAACAGGTTCTGCGTGACGAAAGTGATGCTTATATCAAAGAAGGCGTATTCGATAATATCATTTTCTATCCGGAAAACTTCAGCTTCGTGAGCGAAAAGAGTGGTTACAATCATCTGTACTGGTACAGCATGGGTGGAAATCTGATTAAACAGGTTACCAGCGGAAACTATGAAGTAAAAAAGAATTCCTGGGCTGGGACGCTGATGATAACAGTTTCTATTATATCAGTAATGAGGAAAGCCCGCTGCGCCAGGCTGTATACCAAATTGACCGCAAGGGAAAGAAAACCAAACTTTCTTCTCAACCGGGTATCAACAGTGCACAGTTCAGTACGAACATGAAATACTACATGAATCGTTATTCAAACCTGAATACTCCCACTGTCATTACTCTAAATGATAATACAGGTAAAGTATTGAGTACGCTTGTTACGAATGATAATCTGAAACAGACTTTGTCCAAATACAGTGTACCCCAGAAAGAGTTCTTCACTTTCAAGACCGGAGATGGTGTAAGTCTGAACGGTTGGATGATGAAGCCTGTGAATTTCTCCGTATCCAAGAAATACCCTGTACTTCTATATCAATACAGCGGACCCGGTTCACAACAGGTACTGGACACATGGAGCATCAGTTGGGAAACCTATATGGCCAGTCGTGGTTTTATCGTGGTCTGTGTAGACGGACGTGGAACCGGCGGCCGTGGTGCAGACTTCGAAAAATGCACTTATCTGAATCTTGGTGTGAAAGAGGCGAAAGATCAGGTGGCAACAGCCCAATATATGGGTAGCCAGCCGTATGTAGACAAAAACCGTATCGGTATCTGGGGCTGGAGTTATGGCGGATACATGACCATCATGAGTATGAGTGAGGGAACGCCCGTATTCAAGGCCGGAGTTGCAGTAGCAGCCGTCACTGACTGGAATTACTACGACACAATTTATGGCGAACGCTTCATGCGCACTCCCAAAGAGAATGCTGAAGGATATAAAGGCTCTTCCGCTTTCACCCGGGCAGACAAATTGCATGGCAATCTGTTGTTGGTACATGGCATGGCGGATGACAATGTTCATTTCCAAAACTGTGCAGAATATGCAGAACATCTGGTACAGTTGAACAAGCAATTCGATATGCAACTCTATACAAACCGCAACCACGGTATCTATGGCGGAAATACCCGTTATCACCTGTATACGAGGCTAACGAATTTCTTTGAAAAAAATCTTTAAGATCATAAAGTTCACCACAAATTACACGGATTAACACAGATTTCTTTATTTCTCTTTTTTATCTGTGTTAATCTGTGTAATCTGTGGTGAACAATAAATCAATATCATGAAAGACAGAATACGCAAACCCGAATGGCTCAAAATAAGTATTGGAGCCAATGAACGGTATACCGAAACCAAACGTATAGTTGAATCTCACTGCCTGCATACCATTTGCAGCAGCGGACGTTGTCCCAATATGGGAGAATGTTGGGGAAAAGGTACGGCCACTTTTATGATAGGCGGAGATATCTGTACCCGTTGCTGCAAGTTCTGCAATACACAAACAGGCAAACCGCTTCCATTAGATATGGAAGAGCCTACCCATGTAGCGGAATCCATAGCCTTGATGAAACTATCCCATGCTGTCATCACCTCCGTAGACCGGGATGATCTACCGGATCTCGGCGCTGCACATTGGGCATGCACCATACGCGAAATCAAACGCCTCAATCCGGAAACTACCATCGAGGTTCTGATCCCCGACTTTCAAGGAAGAAAAGAATTAGTATCCCAGGTTATTGAAGCACAACCGGAAATTATCTCCCACAATATGGAAACGGTGAAACGCATCACTCCACTGGTACGTAGTGCAGCCCGCTACGAAACAAGTCTGGAAGTAATACGCCAGATAGCCGACAGCGGAATCACAGCAAAATCAGGAATCATGGTAGGATTAGGCGAAACTCCGGAAGAAGTGGAAGAACTGATGGATGACTTGCACCGTGCAGGATGTCAAATCCTGACCATCGGACAATACTTGCAACCTTCACATAAACATTACCCTGTGGCAGAATACGTTACTCCCGCACAATTCGCTTCTTACAAAGAAACCGGTCTGGCAAAAAGGATTCGATCAGGTAGAAAGTGCACCTTTGGTGCGTTCTTCTTATCATGCCGAAAAACAGGTACAGTTTTACAAAAAAAAGAAACGAAGTCAAAACCAATTGCGCTACTTATTTGTTATCTATGAGATAACGACAGAATGAAGTTTGCAATGTCAAAAAGAGGAGTTCTATCATCTAAGTTTAATATGTCTTTGGGATTTATCCCGGTTATCGTATCTATTATATTGTGCGAATTTATAACCCAAGACATTTCCATCTACATTGGTGCAGGTGTAGGGGCCCTTTATAGTTTATATACCTTATGGGGAAAAGGAGCAAGAATCCCCAACTTCCTACTTTATTGCACTACCGGAATGCTCTTGCTTTTGAGTCTGACCACTTTAATCTTCGGTGATTGCAGTTCCCGCGAAATGTTTCCACTGACATTGGAGATCAGTACGCTCATACCCGTAGTCATTATCTTCCTGAACAGGAAAAGATTTCTCGCTCACCAGATTTCCCAGTCACAGAAATGTTGCAAACAACTTTTTTGCGCAAGGGGCAGAGTCTGCCATTGTAACAACACGGGTAGTTGTCATCATCGCTTTTCTTCATTTCCTGGGAGTCTTCATCACAATTCTGTTACCCGGTCCCTTAAGTGAAACTTCCAGAGATGTTTTATTCCGGTATTGTCCGCCAGCTGTATTTATTCTGAGTATATTATTCAATCAGTTCGGAATCCTCTATTTCAATCAAGTGATGGAGCACACAGCTTTCGTGCCCATTGTTAATACCAAAGGGGATGTGATCGGCAGAAGCCTGGCAGTGGATGCTATCAACAAGAAAAATGAATATATCAATCCGGTAGTCCGTATCGCTGTATCTCACAACGGTATGTTGTATCTTCGTCCACGCCCCCAACGCTGTATTCTCGACCGGGGAAGACTGATATACCCATGGAATGTTACCTTTTATATGGAGAAACTCTGGAACAAGGCATCGTCCGACTTGTGAGACAAGCTTTTCCACAAGCACCGATACAAGATTTACAGTTCAATATCATGTATCACTTTGAGAATAAAGTGACGAACCGGCTGATCTATCTTTTCATTCTTGATGTAGAAGACGACAATCTTCTACGGGACAAGCAGGTAAAAGACGGAAAGCTTTGGACTTTCCAGCAAATAGAGCATAATTTAGGCAAGAACTTTTTCAGCTGCTGCTTTGAAAACGAATATGAGCACCTGAAAGATGTTATTTGTACAAGAGAAAAATACAAGGAATTTTAGAAAGATCGGGCACTTTTCCCTGCCACTCCTTCACTGTCTTGGTTTTGATATATTCTCCCTCACACGTAATGTTCGCAGCAATACAGAGTTTGGTTTGCGGACGACAATTTTGCAAGATGTCTTCCACCATTTTATTATTACGGTAAGGTGTTTCAATGAATAGTTGAGTCTGGTGTTCGGCATAAACCCGCTGCTCCAGAGTCCTTATTTTTTTGGCACGCTCGCCCGGCTCAATAGGAAGGTAACCGTGGAAAGCAAAACTTTGCCCGTTGAAGCCTGAACCCATGACAGAAAGAATAATTGAAGAAGGTCCCACCAAGGGCACTACTTTCAGATTCTTCCGTTGAGCAATCGCCACTACATCCGCTCCCGGGTCAGCGACTGCCGGACAGCCGGCTTCGGAAATCACTCCCATAGACAATCCCGCCATCAACGGTTTCAGATATCCCGAAATATCTTCAGGTGATGTATGCTTGTTCAGCGGGTAAAAAGTCAGTGTATCAATATCTATTTCCCGGTCCACCTTCTTCAGAAAGCGGCGTGCAGAACGCACATCCTCTACTATGAAGTGACTAATCCCAAGTATGATCTCCTTATTATAAGAAGGCAACACCGTTTCAATCGGTGTATCACCCAAAGTGACGGGCAAAAGATAAAGAGCTGTTTCCACGTTGATAAGTGATAAGTTATTAGTGATAAGTGATAAATGAAAAAAGTTAGTGATGAGCGGTTCATTTTGCTATGCCATTATACTGCATAGCCACTAATCACTCATCACTAACCGTTAATCACTATATATTACCCATAGATAATGTTTCCATTCTCATCCATATATTCATCCAGTCCTTTTTCGTAAGTAGCCATGGCACGCAAGCTCATACCCACGCTGGAGAAACCACCGTCATGGAATAAGTTCTGCATGGTTACCTTACGGGTCAGGTCGGAGAACATTACGATGCAATAATCAGCACATTCGTCGGCTGAAGCATTGCCCAGCGGAGACATGCGGTTGGCAAAGTCGAACAACTTATCCATCCCCTTCACACCGGAACCGGCAGTAGTCATAGTCGGAGACTGTGAAATGGTATTGACACGTACATTATGTTCGCGGCCATAGATATAACCGAAGCTACGTGCAATGGATTCCAGCAAAGCTTTTGCATCTGCCATATCATTGTATCCATAGAATGTACGTTGTGCAGCCACATAACTCAATGCAAGGATTGAACCGTAATCGGCAATTGCATTCAGCTTTTTGGCAGCCTGTATCATCTTATGGAAAGACACTGCGGAAATATCGAGCGTCTTGCCCAGCATATCATAATCTAAATCATCATATGTACGTTTCTTGCGAACATTCGGAGACATACCAATGGAGTGAAGCACAAAGTCAATCGGTCCGCCCAAAACTTCCATGGAGCGTTTGAATACATTTTCCAAATCTTCTACGCTGGTTGCGTCAGCGGGGATAACTTCACATTTCAATTTATCTGCCAGTGCGGAAACTTCGCCCATGCGAACTGCTACCGGAGTGTTTGATAAGGTGATCGTTGCACCTTCTTCTACTGCTTTTTCAGCTACTTTCCAGGCAATGGACTGCTCATTCAGAGCACCGAAAATAATGCCTCTTTTTCCTTTCAACAAATTGTAACTCATACCTATAATATTAAAGTTGACGGGTGTCTAATAAACAAATCAACAAGGAAATTGCTCTTATTGTTCGCTTCCTCATCAACTTGCATCTTATCACCACGTTTACTATTTTGAGGCTGCAAAGATAGCGCAAATTGAACGCATAGCAAAAAATAAGCTTGCTTATTTTTGCTTTGCTGAAATGCCGCCTATCTTATTTAAAGATATGAACTTTCTGCATAAAAAGCCCGTAAGTGTGCAAAGAAAAGGACAAAACCACAAAAATCCACCTAAACCAACAAATTGTGCACATGGTTTTAGCTAAAGCCCGATACATTTGCAACCGGTAATTAAGAGGTTTTTTCATAATATTTATTTAAGGTTAGAATTAGGTTAACATGAATCATTTATTATTTCTTTCGCAGGCCACTCGGGAGAGCCGCTTGCGGGAGGATAATAAAAAAGGAAAGAAAATGAGAAGTTGAAGAAGCCTGTTAGTTAACAACGAATAACTGATAACTAATAACTTATAACTAAATATAGTATCACGGATGAACACATTTATCAAAAAACTATGGGTGCTTGTTGCACTGGCCCTTCCGTTGTTACCTGCACAAAGTACGGTAAATGCCCAAAACGGAAATTATATAGATGAAAGTATCTATGAGAATTTACCCTTCAATATGCCGAAAGTGGAACAACCCGCTTTTCCGGATTATACAGTCAATATTGTCGATTTTGGCGCTAGAGGAGATGGTATCGTACTGAATACCAAAGCTATCAACGACGCTATAAAGGCAGTAAATGCCAAAGGTGGCGGTAAAGTAATTATTCCCGAAGGCTTGTGGCTGACCGGCCCTATCGAGTTGCTGAGCAACGTCAATCTATATACTGAAATGAACGCCCTGGTATTGTTCACAGATGATTTCGAGGCTTATCCTATTATTAAAACATCTTTTGAGGGTTTGGATACGCGCCGTTGCCAATCTCCTATTTCAGCATGGAATGCTGAGAATATAGCGATTACGGGACATGGTGTATTCGATGGTTCAGGTGATAGCTGGCGTCCGGTAAAAAAGGCAAACTGACTGCGGGCCAATGGAGTAGCCTGGTAAGTTCAGGAGGTGTAGTCGATGCATCCGGTAGCATCTGGTATCCCACTGCCGGTGCACTGAAAGGCGCTATGGCTACTAAAGATTTCAATAACCCGGAAGGCATTAATACGGACGAGGAATGGAATGAAATCCGCCCGTGGTTGCGTCCCGTATTGCTAAATATCGTTAAGAGTAAAAAAGTATTATTGGAAGGTGTAACTTTCAAGAACTCTCCCAGCTGGTGCCTGCACCCGTTGTCATGCGAGCATATCACGATTCACAATGTGAAAGTTTTCAACCCCTGGTACTCCCAGAATGGTGATGCACTGGACTTGGAATCTTGCAAGAACGCGTTGATTGTCAACAACATATTCGATGCCGGTGACGATGCTATCTGTATCAAATCGGGAAAAGATGAAGACGGTCGCAGACGCGGCGAACCTTGCCAGAATGTGATTGTAAAAAAATAACACCGTATTGCACGGCCACGGTGGTTTCGTAGTAGGTAGCGAAATGTCGGGTGGCGTAAAGAACGTCTATGTAACCAACTGTACTTTCCTGGGTACGGATGTAGGTTTACGCTTCAAGAGTACCCGCGGACGTGGCGGTGTAGTAGAAGGTATCTATATTCACAACATCAATAGGATTGATATCCCGCACGAAGCCTTGCTGTTCGACTTGTTCTATGGCGGTAAAGGTGCCGGTGAAGAAACGGAAGATGACTTGGAAGGCAGAATGAAATCATCCGTTCCTCCTGTAACGGAAAAAACTCCCGCTTTCCGTGATATTCACATCACGAATGTTACCTGTAAAGGTGCCGGACGTGCCATGTTCTTCAATGGTCTGCCTGAAATGCCTATCCGTAATGTACACGTAAAGGATGTAGTTATTACGGACGCCAAGCAAGGTATCGTTATCAGCCAGGCTGAGAATGTTTCTATAGAGAACGTGAAGATAGATACCAAAGGCACAGCATTGCAGGTGAAGCAAGCCAAAGACCTGAAAGTAAACGGGAAAACTTATAATAATTCGGCAACCAAAGCTTTGAATATCGATTTATAAGGTATATAATACCGCTGGTGTATGAAGAAAAAAGTAATCATACTGATCGCTCTGTGTTGTCTGTTTATCCAAGCAGCACAGAGCGATACTCTTTTTCCATAACAGACCTTCGCACGGAACAACTGACTAATCCTTTAGGTCTGGATACCCCTCAACCGCGTTTCAGCTGGCGGCTCCAAAGCGGGCAACGCAATGTGATGCAGACAACTTACCGCCTGTTCGTTGCGTCCTCCCCGGAACTTCTAAGCAAGAATCGGGCAGACGTGTGGGATTCAGGCGAGGTACGCTCTGATGCGTCCATTTGGATAAGCTACCAAGGTCCCTCTTTACAACCCAACAAGCGCTATTATTGGAAAGTACAGGTAACAACCGGTACAGGTGAGAGCGCCTGGAGCGAACCTGCTTTCTGGGGAATGGGACTGATGGGAGAAACACGTTGGAAAGGACGTTGGATTGGTATGGACAGACCTATGCCCTGGGATAGTGAAACCATGTTTTCACGTCTGTCCGCCCGGTATGTACGCAAAGAATTCAAACTCAGCAAAGCAATAAAAGAGGCAACCCTGCACATCAGCGGACTGGGAGTTTACGAATGCCTCATCAACGGCGAACGGGTCGGTGACCTTGTACTGGCTCCCGCTCCTACCGACTACCGGAAAACCGTACTTTACAACAGCTATGATGTAACAAGTCTGCTTCGCTCACAGGCGGATAATGCCATAGGTATTACGCTCGGAAACGGACGATACCACTTCATGCGCCAGAACTACCGTACTTATAAAATCCATAACTTCGGCTATCCAAAAGTCCGGATGAACCTGATCGTAGAATATACGGACGGCAGCCGGGAAACGATTGCCACAGATACGAACTGGAAACTGACAGCCGACGGTCCCATCCGCAGTAACAATGAGTTTGACGGTGAGGAATACGATGCCCGAAAAGAATTAGGAAGTTGGTCGGAAACCGGCTATGACGACAGTAGCTGGTTGCAGGCAGAACGCGTTTCCATACCTTCGGGATATCTGCGCGGACAAACCATACCGGGTATCAAGGTAGTGGAGAAGATCAATCCCCGAACCATCCGTAAATCGGCCAATGGCTATATCCTCGACATGGGACAGAACATGGTAGGCTGGCTGCGCATCCGGGTAAAAGGAAATGCGGGCGACTCAGTACGCCTGCGCTTTGCAGAAACCCTGCAACCGGATGGAGAACTATACACCGCCAACTTACGGTCAGCCAAAGTAACCGACCTTTATATCCTGAAAGGAGAAGGCATTGAAGAGTGGGCTCCCCGCTTTGTATATCATGGCTTCCGCTATGTAGAAGTCAGCGAATTTCCAGGTACTCCTACCCTTACCAACTTTACAGGCGAAGTTGTAAATGACGACATGCCTCTCACCGGAACATTTGAATGTGATAATCCTATCCTGAACCAATTAGTGAAAAAAATGCCTTCTGGGGAATTCTTGGTAAATATAAAGGAATACCGCTCGCCTGTCCCCAGAGTGATGAAGGCCAGCCTTGGCTGGGCGACCATACCAACGGCGCACTAGGTGAAAGTTTCTTGATGGAAAACGGTCCGCTTTATGCTAAGTGGATGGACGATATCCGCGATGCGCAACGGGAAGACGGATGCATACCCGATGTAGTGCCGGCCTATTATTACTACTATACAGACAACGTGACCTGGCCGTCAACCTTCATTTTCATCAGTAATATGCTGTATGAACAATATGGAAATCCGGGAGCCATCTGCAAGCATTATCCCGCCATGAAGCAATGGATGGAGCACATCCGCACAGAGTTCATGAACCAATCGCATATCATCACCCGCGACCGTTACGGCGATTGGTGTCTTCCGCCCGAATCTCCCGAATTAATACATTCGAAAGACCCGGCCCGCATTACCGATGGTAAACTGATAGCAACCGCCTATTACTACAAGCTGCTGCAATATATGATAAAGTTTGCACAGCTTCAGTTAGATATGCCCCACACTCCGGATATTGCCGGACAGCTGCACCACCAGCAGTTAGCTGAGGATATTCAGGAATATCAGGAACTGGCAGAACACGTAAAAAGAAGGTTTCAACAAGACCTTCTGGAATCAGGAAAAACAATATTACAGCAATAATACCGTAACAGCCAACCTTCTCCCACTGGCATTCGACATGGTCCCGGATACGGAAAAAGAAACCGTTGCCCGGCAAATCATTCATAAAACGGTAGACTATTACAATGCCACCATTCAATGCGGAGTTATTGGCGTACAATGGCTGATGCGCGAGCTTGTAAGAATGGGACGCACAGATGTAGCATACGTTCTGGCTACCCATACCAAATATCCTGGATGGGGATACATGGCAGCCAACGGAGCTACCACCATCTGGGAGTTATGGAACGGGAACACAGCTGATCCGGCCATGAACAGCGGTAACCACGTCATGTTACTGGGTGATTTCCTCCCCTATTGCTATCAACATTTGGCAGGTATCCGGAATGCAGCTCCCGGTTTCAAGGAAATCCAGATGAAACCTGCTTTCGAACTGGAAGAAGTAGGATTTATTCGTGCTTCTCACATTACACCTTATGGCAAAGTAACGAGTAACTGGTCACAAACAGCTACCGGGTATTCCTGGGAAATCAGTGTACCTGCCAATAGTACGGCTACTATATGGCTGCCCAATGCGGATACCTCCGCCCTCACCGAAAACGGAAAGCCATTGAAGCAATCCGAAGGTTTACAAATACTCCGCCAGGAAGATAGATACACAGTTTGTAAGATAGGTTCGGGGAAGTATAACTTCCAGATTAAAAAGAACATATCATACGGAAAAGGAAGAAAAGGCCTGCTGGAGGATGACTTTATCTGTCGGAAGCCTTCCTTCCCGGAGAGCCATGCGGCTACTATTGTAGAAGGACGTCGCGGAATAGTGGCAGCCTGGTTCGGGGAACCAAAGAGAAGAATCCCGATTGTTGCATTTGGGTTAGCCGCAAGACAAAAAACAGGCTGGACAGAACCACAAATGGTTGCGGACGGTGTATTGGACGGAACCAAATACGCCTGCTGGAATCCCGTACTGACCGAAACACCGAAAGGAGAACTACAGCTTTATTATAAAATAGGTGTGAACGTAGCCGGATGGAGTGGTCATGTCGTTACTTCGAAAGACGGTGGAAAAACATGGAGCAAATCCCGGGCACTTCCCGAAGGCTTCCTTGGTCCCATCAAAAACAAGCCCGTATGGATCGGCAAGCGAATGATCTGCCCCAGCAGTACGGAAGATGAGAACGGTTGCGGATTCATTTCGAAATCAGCGATGATGAAGGAAAGACCTGGCGAAAGATTGGTCCTATAACTGCTTCCGAAATTGTGGAAACAGATCAGGTGAAGTTCAGTAATCAGAAGCATAAAACCATACAAGTGATACAGCCCACCATCCTGACACATAAAGACGGAAAGTTACAAGCCTTATGCCGTACCCAGAACAACGGCTCCGTTGCTACCACCTGGAGTGAAGACAACGGAGAAAGCTGGAGTCCGGTAACATTCATTGACTTGCCCAACAACAATTCCGGCATTGATGGAATCACGCTGAAAGGCGGGCGGCACTTGCTGGTATACAACCACTATCGCTACATCAAAGGAAAACGGAAAGAACGTACTCCCATCAATGTAGCAATCAGTGACGACGGTATGCATTGGAAAGCGGCCGTGGTATTGGAAGATTCGCCGATCAACCAATATTCATACCCCTCAGTCATTCAGAGTAAAGACGGAAAGGTACACATTGTTTATACCTGGAGGAGACAGCGCATCAAGTATGCCTGCCTCGATCCCCAACAGGTAGAAGTCACCTCTTTTGAGGAAGCCGGTTGGAAGGAATAACTCACAAAGGCGACAGTATTTATATCAAAATGGAAAAGGAATTACGGTAGGTTTGCACTACTTTTGTAGCAAATTAGTTATATATTTAAAACCATGAAGAAGAATATCTTTACAGTATTGCTATTATTGTGCGGTCTTTCTGTCACAGCAGAAGCACAAGAAACCCAAAAGAGTTTCAAGGTGGAAGTAAGTAACACCTGGAACAAGGCAAAAGCGGACGAACCGGTAGTAATCAAACTCAGTGAAATCAATCCACAGTTCCGGGTACGTTCGGCAGTAGTCATGAACGGAAGCGAAGAAATACCTTCGCAACTGGATGATCTGAATGGCGACCTCCGTCCGGATGAACTTGCATTTGTCATCGACCTGCCTGCCAAGAGCAAGAAAACAGTGACCGTCACTCTGTCTTCCGCCAAAAGCGACAAGACTTATCCTGCCCGTGTATATGCCGAGATGCTGGTAAGCGACAAGCGAGGCAAGCATGTCCCCGTACATTCGGTAACCATTCCGGGAACCAGTAACATCTACAATCAGATGCATCACCACGGTCCGGCTTTCGAATCTGAACTGGTGGCATATCGCCTGTACTTTGACAAGAAGCAAACAGTCGACATCTATGGCAAATTCAATAAAGGCTTTGAAATCAAAGAATCACAGTTCTATCCCACCGATGAACAACTGGCACGTGGCTTCGGAGACGATGTCCTGTTGGTAGGCGGCAGCTGCGGTTTAGGTGCGCTGAAAGGCTGGGACGGCAAGAAATCCACTCATATCGAACCTGTATCCACGCTTACCGAGCGCATCATTGCCTACGGTCCGGTACGCACCATCGCCGAAATAGAAGTGACAGACTGGCAATATCAAGGTTCGGAACTACGCATGACGAACCGCTACACCCTCTACGGCGGACACCGCGATGTGTTTGTAGAAACCTTCTTTGAAGAACCGTTGAAAGACGAAATCTTCTGTACCGGTGTAATAGACATCAAAGGCTCTGTATCTTACTCCGACCACAAAGGCCTGATAGGTTGCTGGGGAACGGACTGGCCCGTAAACGACACTGTGAAGTACGCTAAAGAAACCGTAGGACTGGGTACATACATTCCGCAAAAGTACGTAAAGGCCGAAGTGAAAGACAAGGCTAATTACCTGTACACCATCGGTGCCAAAGGCAGCAAATATTTCACCCACAATATCACATTCACTTCCATGAAAGAAACCTTCGGCTATAAAACTCCCGAAGCATGGTTCGCCTATATCCGCGAATGGAAAGAAGAACTGGAACATCCGGCAGTGGTGAAAGTGATGAAGTGATAGGGTGATAAAGTGACATTCGTAACCAATCACTAATAACTAATCACTAATAACTAAAAACGTATCATGAAAGCAAGAAAGACCTTGATGAGTCTATGCCTGTTGCTCGCCCTTCCGCTGGCAGCACAGCAGAAAAATTATGTTTCCGAGGTATGGGTAGCCGACCAAGGAAACGGTAAGTACAAGAACCCGGTACTCTATGCAGACTATTCCGACCCGGATGCCTGCCGTGTAGGAGATGATTACTACATGACATCTTCCAGTTTCAACTGTTTGCCCGGATTGCAGATACTCCACTCCAAAGATTTGGTGAACTGGACTATCATTGGCGCTGCCGTACCTTACGCTCTGCCCCCAATAGAAACTCCCGAACGTCCTGAACATGGTAACCGCGTATGGGCACCTTCCATCCGCCATCACAACGGTGAGTTTTACATCTTCTGGGAGATCCCGATCAAGGTGCTTTCATGGTAAAAGCCAAAGATCCGAAAGGACCGTGGACTGAGCCTGTACTGGTGAAACCGGGTAAAGGCATCATCGACACTTGTCCGCTTTGGGACGAGGACGGCAAAGTGTATATGGTACATGCCTACGCAGGTAGCCGTGCCGAGCTGAAGAGCGTAATCACCATTTGCGAACTGAATGCTGAAGCTACCAAGGCCATCACTCCGTCACGTATCGTATTTGACGGACATGAGGCGCACCAGACCTGTGAAGGACCAAAATTCTACAAGCGTAACGGATATTACTACATCTTCCATCCGGCAGGTGGTGTACCTACAGGTTGGCAGGTAGTGCTCCGTTCGAAGAATGTATACGGACCGTACGAATGGAAAACCGTGCTTGCACAAGGTAATAGCCCTGTGAATGGCCCTCACCAAGGTGCATGGGTAGATACCCCAACCGGAGAAGACTGGTTCTTCCACTTCCAGGATGTAGGCGCTTATGGCCGACTGGTACATCTGCAACCCATGAAATGGGTGAATGACTGGCCCGTAATCGGTATCGACAAAGACGGTGACGGTTGTGGTGAACCTGTAATGACTTACAAGAAACCGAACGTAGGTAAGACCTATCCCATCTGCACTCCGCAGGAAAGTGACGAGTTCGACGGTTATACTTTGTCTCCGCAATGGCAGTGGCATGCCAATATCAACGAGAAGTGGGCATACTACGCAGGAGACCAAAGCATCGTACGCCTGTATTCTTACCCGGTAGTGAAAGAATACAAGAATCTGTTCGATGTTGCCAATCTACTGTTACAGAAGGCTCCGGCCCCCAACTTCACTGCTACCATGAAACTGACTTTCAAGCCGGTAGATAAATATAAAGGCGAACGTACCGGATTGGTAGTGATGGGTATGGACTATGCCGGACTGATCCTGGAGAATACAGACAAAGGGCTGGTTCTCTCGCAAGTATCCTGTCTGAAGGCAGACAAAGGCACACCGGAACAAGTAAACGGTACGGTAGACCTGACAGACAACACCATCTATCTGAAAGTAAAATTCAGCAGCGATGCCAACAAGAAGATTTCAAAGAGTGAAGGCGGACATGATCTGCTGGTTATGTGTGACTTCAGTTATAGTCTTGATGGAAAGAAATACCAGCCTCTTGGCAAGTCATTCCAGGCAAAAGAAGGAAAATGGATCGGTGTCAAGGTAGGTACTTTCTGTACCCGTCCTGCAATTACTACCAATGACGGTGGTTGGGCAGATGTAGACTGGTTCCGCATTACGAAGAAATAAGATATTTCTAAGCGTGCAAGTTACGCTATAATACAGAGCCTCCGGATGTATAAGTGTATGACATCCGGGGGCTTTTTTTGCTCATAACGGGAAAGAAAAGAACAAAAGTGATTAGTGTTTGGTGATAAGTGATTGGCGCCATTCGGTATATTATTTTTTAGACGCGGATGACACGGATAACGCGGATTTAAAAGGCTGCGCTATAAAAGTGGATAAAAAAGATCCGCGTCATCCGTGTCATCCGCGTCTAAAAGATTATTTATCATTTAACTCATAACCGGAAAGAAATGAATCAATTCATTACAGATTGTTTGAACGAAATGCCTTATATTTGCGTTCATAAAGAAAAGAAAGTAAGAAAAATGAAGAAACTCGTAATTTTTGATTTAGACGGTACCCTCCTAAACACCATTGCCGATCTGGCACAAAGTACCAATCATGCATTAGCCGCCTTAGGATATCCACATGAAGAACAAGAGTACAACTTCATGGTTGGAAATGGTATCAACAAACTTTTTGAGCGTGCTCTGCCCGAAGGAGAAAAGACGGAAGAAAATGTCCTGCGCATACGAAAAGAATTTGTACCCTATTATGACCAACATAATGCAGACAAAAGCCGCCCCTACCCCGGCATCACGGAACTTCTAACCGAACTACAGACCAAGGGAGTCCAACTTGCAGTCGCTTCCAACAAATATCAAGCAGCTACAGAGAAACTAATTGCCCACTATTTTCCTACAATTCGTTTCATCGCTGTCTTTGGCCAACGTGAAGGGGTAAACGTAAAACCCGATCCCACCGTCGTATACGATATCCTGAAAATAGCAAAGACAGCCAAAGAAGATGTTCTCTATGTAGGAGACTCCGGCGTAGACATGCAGACAGCTATCCATGCAGATATAACCTCCTGCGGAGTGACCTGGGGATTCCGCCCACGCGCTGAACTGGAAACCTTCCATCCTGACTACATTGTGGATAAGGCTGAGGAGATTATCGAGAGCGTCTTGAAAGACTAAATTCAGCCTCTACTGCCTGAATATTGTCACCGTATCAGCAAGGTCTTGCCAATAAATAGGCAAACGGTATGCATCATTTTTACTCCTTTTTAAATAGATATTACCCCTGAAAGTGCCGAAAACTGCCTAACCTTGCAACTGAAATACAAAAAATGAAAAACAATGATGAAGAAATGGTTATCGACATGCTTTGCCGCAATCTGCATAAGCAGTAGCTTGCAGGCACAGCTGGAAAATGAAACTCTCAAATTATGGTACGATGGACCCGCCACACAATGGGTAGAAGCTTTGCCACTGGGCAACGGACGTATAGGCGCCATGGTCTTTGGCGACCCTGTACACGAACAATTCCAATTGAATGAAGAAACCGTATGGGGAGGTTCTCCTTACAACAACACCAATCCCAAAGCCAAAGACGCTTTTGCCACGTATCCGCCAACTCATCTTTGAGGGCAAGAATAAAGAGGCACAAGAGCTTTGCGGCCCCACCATCTGTTCGCCATCCGCCAACGGAATGCCTTATCAGACTGTAGGTTCCCTGCATCTTGACTTTGATGGAATCAGCAATTACAACGATTATTATCGTGATCTGGACATTGCAAAGGCAATAGCTACCACTCGCTTCACCACCAATGGGTAACCTATACCCGTGAAGCCTATACTTCTTTCCCCGATCAGGTCCTGGTAATCCGCTTGACAGCTTCACAAAAGAAGAGCATCTCATTCACTGCAAAATATACCACGCCTTATAAAGTAATGTGGTACGCAGCATCTCCTCCCGCAAAGAATTACAGTTGAGCGGAAAAGCTAACGACCACGAAGGTATCAAAGGCAAAGTGGAATTCACCGCCCTCACCCGCATAGAGAACAGTGGTGGCAGTCTGGAAGCAACATCAGACAGCACCCTGCAAGTCAAAAATGCCAATAGCGTTACATTATACGTATCCATTGGCACCAACTTCGTAAACTATAAGGATGTATCGGGCAATGCACTCAGCACTGCACAGAAATACCTGAAACAGGTCAACAAGAACTATGCGAAGAGTAAAGCCGCCCACATCAATGCATATCAGAAGTACTTCAACCGAGTATCTCTGGACCTGGGGCGCAATGCTCAAGCCGACAAGCCGACAGATGTACGCGTCAAAGAGTTCAGTACAAGCTTCGATCCGCAAATGGCTGCTTTATACTTCCAATTCGGACGCTACCTGCTGATATGCAGTTCACAGCCCGGCGGGCAAGCCGCCAATCTGCAAGGTATCTGGAACTACCAGCTACGTGCTCCTTGGGATGGCAAATATACTACTGACATTAATGTGGAAATGAACTACTGGCCTGCCGAAAGTACCTCCCTGCCCGAAATGCACGAACCTTTCCTGCAATTAGTAAAAGAAGCAGCCATACAAGGACGCGAAAGTGCCGCCATGTACGGTTGTCGCGGTTGGACATTGCATCACAATACGGATATCTGGCGTAGCACCGGTGCCGTAGACGGACCAAGCTACGGAGTATGGCCCACTTGTAACGCTTGGTTCTGCCAGCATCTGTGGGATCGTTACCTCTTCTCCGGCGACAAAAACTATCTAGCCGAAGTATACCCCCTGATGCGTGGTGCCTGCGAATTCTACCTCGATTTTTTGGTACGTGAACCCGAGAATAACTGGCTGGTAGTAGCCCCCTCCTATTCTCCTGAAAACAGTCCCGTAGTAAGTGGCAAACGTACATTTGTTGTAGTTGCCGGAACCACAATGGACAATCAGATGGTTTACGATTTATTCTACAATACGATTGCCGCTGCCGGTTTAATGAACGAAAACACCGCTTTCACCGACAGTTTACAGACTGTAGTTAACAATTTAGCCCCTATGCAGGTAGGCCGTTGGGGACAGTTACAGGAGTGGATGCACGACTGGGATAATCCCAAAGACCGTCATCGCCATGTTTCTCATCTCTGGGGTTTGTATCCGGGACGTCAAATCACTGCCTACAACTCTCCCATCCTGTTTGAAGCTGCCAAGAAGTCTTTAATAGGTCGTGGCGATCACTCTACCGGTTGGTCAATGGGTTGGAAAGTGTGCCTGTGGGCGCGTCTGCTCGATGGTAACCATGCCTATAAACTGATAACCGAACAGTTGCACCCCACTACCGATGAAAAGGGACAAAACGGTGGTACTTATCCGAACCTGTTCGATGCACACCCGCCTTTCCAGATTGACGGTAACTTTGGCTGTTCTGCCGGTATTGCCGAAATGTTCGTTCAGAGCCATGACGGAGCTATCCATCTTCTTCCGGCATTGCCCGACGTATGGAAACAGGGAACATTGAGGTATCCGTTGCCGTGGCGGCTTTACAGTGAAAGAGATGAAGTGGGAAAACGGAGAATTACAAACAGCCGTTATCACTTCCAATATTGGCGGTACACTCCGCATACGGACCCAGACTCCTTTGTATCTGAATGGGGAAAAATTGACTCCAAGTGTCCAAGAGGTATCTGACAACCCGCTATTACAATCACAGAGCATCCGCAAACCACTGATTGCTGCCAATGCACCGGTTTGCATACCGGAATATGCACAGACTTATGTGTATGATATCGAAACAAATGCAGGAAACGAATACATTCTGACCGCAAGAAATCAATAAGAATAAATAGTAACCAAAACTATAGGGATACCGGCAAAAGTCAGTCGTCACTATGTTAAAACGTCAAGAGGGGAGCAATAAACTCCCCCTCTTTTCTGTTATATAACATCATTTAGATAACTCACAAAAACATTATAGACAGTAAATAACAAAAAAAAATACCACCCTAAAAACAGATATTACACATATATATTTTCACATCCCTATACATTTGCAGCAACGAATTAACAGTGTGCCCGAACACACATAACGAAAAAAATCATACTTAATTAATAACATGCAAAGAATGTCTAACAAAATGAAAAACATGCGCGCCGCGCTACTATTCTGTTTAGTAGCCATGATATCGCTTAGCGTATCAGCGCAAAATGTAACCGTAACAGGTACTGTGACAGACAAGACGGGAGAAACCGTTATCGGTGCTTCCGTAGTACAGAAAGGGAATACCAGCAACGGTACTATTACCGATATTGATGGTAATTTCTCCCTTAGTGTTCCCGCCAATTCCACATTGGTATTCTCTTATGTGGGTATGACTTCTCAGGAAATACCCCTGAAAGGCAAAACTAAAGTTGAAGTAGTTATGGAAGACGATGCACAGGCTTTGGAAGAGGTTGTGGTTATCGGTTACGGTACAGTGCAAAAGAAAGACTTGACCGGTTCAGTATCTTCCGTCAGTGCAAAACAGTTGGAGTCAATCCCTGTATCAAGTGCATCAGAGGCTTTACAAGGTAAGATGGCAGGTGTACAGATTACTACAACTGAAGGCTCACCGGATGCAGAAGTTAAAATTCGCGTCCGCGGTGGTGGTTCTCTTTCCCAAGACAACTCTCCTCTCTACATTGTAGACGGATTCCCCGTATCCAGTATCAGCGATATTGCTCCTACGGATATTCAGTCTGTAGACGTATTAAAAGATGCTTCTTCTACTGCAATTTATGGTGCGCGTGGTGCTAATGGTGTCATTATCATCACCACTAAATCCGGTTCAGAAGGAAAAACTCAAGTGAACTTTGGTGCATCTTACGGTTTCCGCAATGTCATCAAACAAGTAGGAGTATTAGATCCATATGAATTCAGTCTCTACCAATATGAACTGGATCAGACCGGCACATCTTATGGTGCATATAAAGATCTGGAAATCTATAAATCGATAGAAGGTTCTAACTGGCAAGACCAATTGTTTGGCCGGACAGGTAATCAACAGCAATATAACATTAGCGTCAGCGGTGGTACTAAATCTACTAAGTTCAACATCAGCTATGCACGTAACGATGAAAAGAGTATCATGCGAGGTTCTGGATACTCCAAGAACAACATTAATGCCAAAATCAATACAGAAATCAATAAATGGTTAAGCCTTGATTTCAATGCCCGTCTGATTCAGCAAAAGATTGATGGTTTGAACGGTGGTGCAGATAATGAGAGCAGCAAAGCATACTCATTAGTAGCCCGTGCTATCACTCATGCACCGGTAAAAGCATTAAATGAAGATTCTGAAGATGACGAAAATAGTACGAATGCACGTTATACCCCACTGGAACGTATAGATGCTACTTATAAGCAACAAAGAAGATTCCGTCAAGATTATAATGTTGGTGTAAATTGGGAACCATTCAAAGGACTGAAATTCAGAAGTGAATTTGGTTATGGCTGGAAGTTTGATGATACAGATCAAGTATGGGGCTATAAAGCTACAGCTAACTCTAAATTTGGTCACGGTGGTCTTCCACAGGCATACTTAACAAATTCGGATAATAAGAACTGGAGAAATGCTAATACCCTAACTTATGAAAACAAAAAACTATTCAATGGACGTGACAGAATCAATGTAATGATTGGCCATGAAGTTTCTACTTCACAAGATACCAAGAAATATGTAACAGCAGTAGACTTCAGTAAAGATGCAACCACCAAAGAAATTTTGGCAGCTCTCGGTAACGGAACAGCACTTCCTACCAGTACATATATCGGCATTAAAGACAATTTACTCTCATTCTTCGGTCGTGCCAACTATACAATGATGGACAAATATCTGTTCACATTTACTATGCGTGCTGATGGTTCCAGCAAATTTGCCAAAGGTAATCAATGGGGCTATTTTCCTTCAGGAGCTGTTGCATGGCGTATTTTTGATGAGCCGTTCATGAATAATACCAAAGAGTGGTTGTCTAACTTAAAAGTACGTGCAAGTTACGGTACATCCGGTAATAATCGTATTCCAAGTGGTTCAATGTATACAACCTATTCTGTAGCTGGAACTTCGGACAAAGGCATCTATTTTGATGAAACAACAGCTATTGTATTGAAACATGGTAATGTTCTCTCAAATCCAAGTTTGAAATGGGAAACGACAATTTCACGTAATGCCGGTATTGACTTTGGTTTCTTCAATAACCGTTTATCCGGTGCTATTGACGTATACTGGAATACAACAAAAGACTTACTGATGAAAACTACCATCGCTTCCAGTTCTGGTTACTCTTACCAGTATAAGAATATGGGACAAACCTCCAATAAAGGTGTAGAACTTCAATTGGATGCAATTGTAGTGGATGCAAAAAGACTTCGGTTTGAATTTCAACTTCAACATTTCCTACAACCGTGGAAAAATTGATAAACTAAACGGAAGTTCATTCTGGCAAAGCAGTAGCTGGGCAGGAACAGCCGCAGCGGGTATTGAAGACTTTTTAGTTGAAGAAGGAGGACGCTTAGGTGAAGTATATGGATATAAAACAGACGGGTTCTATACAGCTAATGATTTTACATTTGATGCAGAAAAAGGAACTTATGCACTGAAAGAAGGAGTCAACGACTGTAGTTCTCTTATCGGTGGTAAAGTGTATCCTGGTTCTATCAAATTAAAAGCCAATGAAGATGGAGAATATAAGAAAGAACGTTTAGGAAACACTGTTCCTACCGTATCCGGTGGTTTTGGTCTGAATGCCCGCTGGAAAGGTTTCGACTTTACAGCTTTCTTCAATTATTCACTCGGTAATAAGATCGTGAATGCAACCAAGTTAGGTTCCAGTTTTTACAGCGGTTCTTCCAAGAATTGGAATATCAATGACCATTTTACATCGGCTAGTCGCTATTCTTGGATCGATTCATCAACAGGTACTAATCTATTGAGCAGCGCTTCTATCAAAGCAAACGGTGAAGCATGGACTATCAATCGGCTGAATGAAATAAACTCAAACGCCAGTATCTGGAATCCGGCCGCAGCTACTGTTATGCCACTTGTTGACTGGGCCGTAGAGGATGGTTCCTTCCTGCGCGTCAACAATATAACAATTGGTTATACATTACCAAAACTGCTTGTCAACAAACTGAATATACAAAATATTCGTATTTATGTTACAGGATATAACCTACATTGCTTTTACCAAATATTCAGGTACAGACCCTGAAGTTGACTGCTGTACAAGCACACCTATGACTCCAGGTATTGACTATGCCGCATATCCTAAGAGTCGTTCATTTGTAGGAGGCATCAACGTTACATTCTAATTTAAAGACAGAGAAGCATTATGAAAAATATATTAAAATCATTAGCCATAATAGGAGTAGGTGCAGTAGTGTTCACTTCTTGTTCCGATTTCCTAGATCAGACCTCTCCTTCTGAAATGACCGGAGAAGCTGTATTCAACTCAACAACTTATACTCAACAAGCCTTAAATAAAGTATATGCAGGTCTCACAAAGGATGAAACCTATGTACAATCAATTCCTATCCATTTCGGAATGAATTCAGATATTGAGTTAGTAGACGGATTAGGTGCGACTAACTCAAATTCCAGCAATGAACGAGGCTTATGTAACTACAACCCTCAGTTGAGTTGGTCTAAACTCAACAACAATTGGAAGGGAATGTATGAAGCTATTGAAAATGCAAATATTGTAATTGAAGGCATTGAAGGAAGTGCACTGATTACTGATGGCAATACTTCCAGAAGCAAGATGTTGATGTTTAAAGGTGAGGCACTGACACTACGTGCCATGCTTTATTTAGATTTGATTCGTACTTATGGAGATGTCCCAATGAAGTTTGAAACAACGAATAGTGATGGCTCCAACATTTATTTGGGTAAAACTGACCGTGATATTATCATGGAACGCCTAATTACAGATTTGGAAGAAGCTATTGAATATTTACCATGGGCGGGAACTTCCGGCTACACAACAGAAAAAGATCACCAAAGGTTTTGCCCATGGCTTACTAGCTCGCATAGTTATGACTTATAGTGGATATTCTATCCGCGAAAAAGCTAAAGCCGATTATGACAACATGCCTAATTGTGATGCTACATATCCTACGCAACGTCCGGCTACAGAAAAGCGTAAAGAACTCTATACGCTTGCTGTCAAACACCTAGATGCAATTATTGCCAGTGGCTACCATAAGTTAAACCCTTCCTACGAGAACGAATGGTATTTGATCAATCAGTTGACTTTGGATCAAACATACCAGGAAAATCTTTATGAAGTAGCACACGGCGTGAGCTTCACAGGAGAAATGGGATACACCATTGGTGTCCGTATCAACGGGAAAACAACCTACTACGGAGCAAAAGGTAATTCAAGCGGTAAAGTAAAAGTAACTGCACCTTTCTTCTGGAGTTTCAATAAGAACGATTTACGCCGTGATCTGACTTTCGCTAACTTCGATATCAGAGAAGGAGATAATGGCAATACGGTTGAAACAATGCAAGGCAATTCTCCTTTTGGCATATATTTAGCAAAATGGGATCCTCGTAAGATGACAGATAAATGGTTAAATGCTGCAAGAGCCTCTGCAGATAAAGTTGCAACAGGTATCAACAATGTCATCATGAGATACTCTGACGTATTGTTGTTGTATGCAGAAGCTTTAAATGAACTTCAAGGAGCAGATGCTGTAGGTCCGACATGTGGTCTAAGCGCAAGAAAAGCCTTTGAAGAAGTACGTTCTCGTGCATTTGACAATACACATAAAGCAGAAGCTATCAGTTATATCAATAACTTGAATAGCGGTGAAGAGTTCTTCAACGCTCTGGTTGACGAACGTGCATGGGAATTTGCCGGAGAAAGTATTCGCAAATGGGACCTGATACGTTGGGGATTACTCTCTCAGAAAATAGAAGAAGCCAAAAATGCATATAAGGAACTCATCAAGATAGCACCTAAAAAGTTATACTATAAAATGAAAGATGATAAACCTGGTGAAATTGATCCCACAAGTATTTGTTGGTACGAAGAACCTCAAATAACAACTGATTATAAAAGCGTTAGCTTCTGGGGATCTGAGAATGAAGAAACAGGAACTAATGTAGTAGATAACTTGCCTTACATTAGTGCTGGACTCAATACCCCAGTAATCAACAGACATGTATTCCCAATCGGATCTACTACAATCTCTGATTCCAACGGAACATTACAGAACTCTTATGGATTCTAATATTATAAAAGACAATAGTTATGAAAATAAATAAACTAAAATATATGACCTTATCAGGAGTGTTATCGCTTCTGATGGTATTCGCTGCTACGTCATGTGACGATGCGAATGATTGGAGTACTGATTCATCTTACAATCAGTTATTTAGTGTACCTAAAATGAGCGTATCAGCCAACGCTACTGATGCAGAACTTACATGGACCACTACTCCGGGAACAGAATACTATCTTATAGAAATTAGTTTGGATAGTTTATATGATGATATAGCAATGGGAAGTGGTAAAGGGTCAATTATTTATGGTGAAGATAAATCCATTACTAAATCCCCTTATACTTTGGAAGGTTTGTATAGTGACAGTAAGTACTTTATTAGGATGAAAGCATTTTCAACTAGTAAGCCAGAATCTAAATGGGGATATATGAGTGACTTTTCATTTAAGACGCGTACCGAGCAGATTTTTGAGAAATGGACTATTAGTCACGATAAAATAACCCTGTATTGGCCTGCAAACTCTGTAGCCAATCGTATAGAGGTTACAGATGCCAGTGGAACTGTAATAAAAAACATTACACTGACTTCCACTAATTTGGAAGATGGCAATATTGTTATAGATGGTCTGACCCCTCTCACATCTTATACTGCTACTCTTTATAATAATGAATCTAAACGTGGCGTAGTAGACTTTACTACCACAGCTAAAGTACCTGATGCCGATTATACTGCTTTTTTGCAATCAAGTGATTCCCTAAACAATGATCTATTCACTACAATGGCTGAAGCTGGCTATCAAACTGTAAATATAGCACTACCTGCAGGCAGCATTTATTACAATGAAAACAGTCTGAATATTCCTGATGGTATGTCCGTTACATTCTTTGGTCTTCCAGGGGAAAAACAAGCTATTATTGGAGTGAAAAGTATTGATATAGCAGGTACTCACGATTTCATCAAATTTGAAAATGTAGAGATTACAGGTGCATCAATGAAAGCAGACGGCAATAATACAATCAATGATTATCTCTTTAATCAATCCAAAGCCTCAACAGTTGGTTCTATTGAATTCAGCAATAGTTTAATTAATGGCTTCAAAAACACACCTGTAAGATTGCAGGGATCTGATATTAAGGTAATCGATCTGGTTAAATTTGAAAATTGTACAGTATTTGGAGCAGATGCCAGAACTTACAGCCTTATCCATATAGATGCAAGTAGCGGCAAAGGTAAGATTGAAAATATTGAATTTAGCAAAACGACTGTCATATATAGTGGTAAATGCCTCGTTTACAGCAGAAATACAGACTTTACATCTTTGAAACTGGCAGACTGTACATTCAGTAAACTCTTAGGCAGTGGTGACTATATTTTAGATTGTGACAAAAACGGCAATGGCCCCTCGCAAGGAGTAACTATCACGAATTGCATCTTTGGCAGTACTTTAGCTGAAGGTAAAGGCATTCGTGCTAATGATAAACCTGTGGATGTCACCAATAGCTATATCACCAATGACATGAAAATCACAGGAAATAAGATCGATGATCTGATTACCTATGACGGTGGTGAAACTGACCTTTTCAAAGATCCTGCCCAATATGACTTTACTATCATTGATGGTAGCTTTGCAGGTAAAACAAACTGTGGGGACCCCAAATGGTATATGAAATAATCACTCCATAACAGACTTGTTACAAAAATACTTGTAACAAGTGAAATACAAAGAGGGTACGTCACTATACAAAGTGCGTATCCTCTTTTTTCCTTTTACCATTTTAACCCCGCCCCCTATACCATTATTATCATCATTTACTCCAAAAGGAACAATATTTCCTCCTCTTTATAGCTATAAACTTCTATTTTTGCATACACATAAGTACAAACCACTATTGACGGAACATTTAAAATTAAAAGAATCTATATCATGAAGAAACTCTTTTTAGTCTTCTCTATTTTAACTGCCTCTATAACTGTTATGGGGCAACAGCCTATTCCGGTTAAGCCTCGCATTCTTATCAGTACGGACATAGGTGGCACAGATCCGGACGACAATCAATCAATGGCACACTTCCTTATGTACAGTGAGATGTTCGAAACAGAAGGATTAGTATCTTCTCCCTCCTATGGACACGGAAGTAAACAGAATCTTCTGGACATGATAGACCTATACGAAAAAGATCTGCCCAAGTTGAAAAAACACATAAAGGGCTTCCCGTCACCGGATGCCTTACGCGCCATCTGCAAACAAGGAAGACAAGGAGCAGCCCCATTCAAAGGTTATACTACTGCCACAGAGGGTTCTGATTGGATCATTAAATGTGCCAGAAAAGAAAGTACCCGGCCCTTATGGATACTCGTATGGGGCGGACTCGATGACTTAGCACAAGCTCTACATGATGCTCCGGACATTCAAAATAAAATAAGAGTATACTGGATTGGCGGACCGAATAAAAAATGGAGTACCAATAGTTATGTATACATTGTCGAGAATTTCCCCAACCTTTGGTTCATCGAGGCCAATGCTTCCTATCGTGGATTCATAACCAATGACAAACAACCTGGTAAATTCAACAAAGACTATTACGATGAATGTATCCGTGGAGCCGGACATCTGGGAAAAGACTATATAAAATATTACGATGGAAAAGTCAAGATGGGAGATACCCCATCACTACTTTACATGATGGATGGTGATCCGAATAATCCTCAGAAAGAAAGCTGGGGAGGGAGGTTCGAGAAATTCACTCATAGCCCAAGAATCATTTTCAACCGGAGTACTACCCTGAAAGATACGGTTCCGGTATATGCCATCATTGAATTCCGCATAAAGGGACCGGAAATGAATATCCCCGCTGACTCAACCTGTTTCACCATGACAACAGATGGTCAGGACTGGGACGGTTTCTATCTGGGTAATGGTGAATATGCCGTCAGATATGCTCCTAAATCTACCGCAGTCCTAACCTACAAGATTACCTCTGATATTCCGGGATTTCCGGAACAAACCGGAGAGTTCGTCGTAAATAACACATGGCCCGGAAAGATTGATGCCGATGACTATAAATTAGGAGATTATTGGTATACAGACCGAAATGACGCAAACCTGTTTGAAGGAAAATGGCAGGGAAGTAAAACGGTATCCAAATGGAGAAAAGATGTTCTGCAAGACTGGGCCAAGCGTTGGGAATTGCTTAAATAAATACATATTCTAAAAAATAATAGCATGAAGAGAATACTATTCTATCTATGTTTTACCTGCTTTTTTTTTATCAGGTGTTTTCACAATCACACAACCTCCCTTGGAAAAATGGAGCCTTGCAAATATCCAGCAACTCCCGTTACCTTCAGCATACGAATGGCTCTCCCTTCTTCTGGCTCGGAGATACCGGTTGGCTGCTTCCCGAAAGGTTGAACCGGGATGAAGCGGAATACTATCTTGAACAATGCAAACAAGCAGGCTTCAACGTAATACAGGTACAAACCATCAACGGAGTACCTGCCATGAACTTTTATGGACAATCGTCTATGCCGGATGGATTTGATTTCTCCAATATCAACCGACCGGGTATATATGGATATTGGGATCATATGGATTTTATCATCGATGCCGCCGCCCGCAGAGGGATTTATATCGGCATGGTCTGCATCTGGGGCGGGCTGGTAAAAAGTGGAAAAATGAATGTGGAAGAAGCCAAGGCTTATGGTACTTTTCTCGCCAACCGTTACAAAGATCGCCCCAACATCATCTGGATGATTGGCGGAGATATCTATGGAAACATCAAAACCGAAGTCTGGAACATGCTTGCCAACACCATTAAATCCATTGATAAGAACCATCTCATGACTTTCCATCCCTTCGGAAGGACACTCTCGGCAGAATGGTTCAACGATGCCCCCTGGCTGGATTTCAATATGTTCCAAAGTGGACACCGCCGCTACGGACAAAGCAAAGATGACAAAAGACACTGTTACCACAAGGCACAGAAGAAGACAACTGGCGATATGTGGAACATAGTCTTGCTCAAAAGCCACTACGTCCGGTTATTGATGGAGAACCGTCTTATGAAGCCATTCCCCAAGGACTTCACGACCCTAAGGAAGGTTTCTGGAAAGACAACGATGTACGCAGATATGCTTACTGGTCGGTTTTTGCCGGTTCATTCGGTCATACGTACGGTCATAGCTCTATCATGCAATTCCTAAAGCCGGGAGTTAATCCAGCCTACGGTGCTACCAAATTATGGTATGAAGCCCTGAAAGATCCCGGATTCAACCAGATGCAATATTTGAAAAAACTGATACTTGCTTTTCCCTTCTTCGAAAGAGTAGCCGACCAAAGTTGCATAGCCGGCAATAACGGTACAAAGTATGAACGTCTCATTGCAACACGTGGCAACGACTATATGTTAGTGTACAACTATACCGGACGCCCCATGCAAATAGACCTCAGTAAGATTCATGGAAAGACTAAAAAGGCTTGGTGGTATTCACCACGCAATGCAGAGCTATCTTATATCGGTGAGTTTAGTTCAAAAGTAGAAACGTTCCAGCCTGAAGGCGGTCATTCAAACGGCAATGACTGGGTACTCATCTAACAGACGGAACCCGGAAGTATGTAGAAGCATTGCAATAGATCGTTTTTATAAAAACAAGAGGATGTCCCTGGAGACATCCTCTTAACCCTAACCAGTCATAATTTCTTGAATTCAAGTAATTATCATCTTCTTACCTTTACGACACGGGCAAAAGTATATAGAAAATACAAAATGTAACTCCATAAATCAGTATTTTCCGCATTATTTAGCAATCAATTGTTTATCAGCCTTATACAAGACTACAAAGATGTCTATTTTGATGAATTCATGTATTTTTTGACGAATTGATCTTATTCATTCCCTTATCCCGATACTCAGTTGGGGTCATTCCCATCTTCTGTTTGAAGCATTTGCTGAAATAACGGGGATCATTAATACCCACCATATAAGAGATCTGAGTCATGGAATATTCTCCGGTTTCAATGAATTGCACAGCACGCTTGATACGCATTTCCTTAATAAACTCAATAGGTGCCAAACCAGTCAGTGTCTTCAGTTTCTTAAAGAAGACTGAACGGCTGACTGCCAGTTCCTGCACCAAGCTGATCATACAAATGATAATGACTGGATACTCATTATAACAAGAGAAACAAAAAAATACATAAAATCATTGCAAAAAGCCCAATTTTTACCATAAAACAGCAAAATATTACCCACTTCCGCAGTCTTTATTATATAATTTTGCCTATGAAAAACCGAGAAACACAGAACTACGATGTTAACCTCGATTTATTTAATAACTATTTAAAACATTGATTATGGATCTAAAAAGACTTGCCGGAAGGGCATTAGCTACTCTATCTTTGAGTATGTTATGTTTAGTCGCTTTTGCACAAGGACGCCAGATTACGGGTACTGTTGTAGACGGTACAGGCGAAACTGTGATTGGAGCAAATGTTTTAGTGGTAGGAACCACTAACGGTGTTATTACAGACATGGACGGTAATTTTACCTTGCAGGACGTACCGACCAATGCAAAACTGCAAATCTCATTTATTGGTTATGTGCCGCAAACAATTTCAGTCGGTAACCAAAACCACGTAAAGGTTACGCTAAAAGAAGACTCCCAGGCTCTTGATGAAGTAGTTGTCATAGGTTACGGCACAGTAAAGAAACGTGACCTAACAGGTTCCGTAGCGTCAGTTAATAATGAAGTTCTGACGGCTAACCCTGTTTCTAATGTATCACAAGCACTACAAGGCAAGCTACCAGGCGTGACGGTTATCAGCCAAGACGGTCGCCCGGGTGCCGATGTATCTATTCGCGTACGCGGTGGCGGTTCCATCACACAGAGCAACGAACCGCTGTTCGTAGTAGACGGATTTCCTGTAAGCTCCATTTCGGACATTCCCGCCGACCAGATTGAATCTATCGACGTATTGAAGGATGCTTCTTCTACAGCTATCTATGGTGCCCGTGGTGCCAACGGTGTAATCTTGGTTACAACCAAAGGAGCCAAGAGTGAAAAAGGTAACCGTCACCTACAATGCTTATATACAGACGAAGACGGTCGCCAAAACCCTAGATGCCCTCAATGCGCAGGACTATGTGAAGTACACTTGGGGCTATGCGTCCGCCTTGGGAAACTCTTATAAAGAAGCAGTTGAGAAGTACTTTGGCTTGGGTGCCAACTATGGTAATAAATTCGCCGACTATGCCAATGTAAATGCTCATGACTATACGGACGACTTGTTACATTCAGCCCTCTCGCATACCCACAACCTCTCCGTAATGGGTGGAGGCGAAAAGACCAAGATTGTCTTCAATGTCAACTACCTGAATGACGAAGGTATTAAAATCAACTCAGGTTATCATCGCTTCAACACCTCCCTGAAACTGAAACAGGAGTTGCTGAAGAACTTGAGCCTAGACTTGGATCTGCGCTATATGGAAGATGAAACTACCGGTAAAGAATCTTCTACCAATGGTAAAGGTTCCATTCTCTCTGGTGCTTATCGTTGGAGAGCGATTGATAATCCGTTGGGCGACGCTTCCGACTTCTCGGGTTTCTTGATGGGTGCAGACAATGTGGATACAGCTTACGGCAGTCCCGTAGCTCATACGAATGATGTACAGAACATCGCCAATCGCCAGAACCTCAGAGCATCTGCCGCCATTTCCTGGGACATCATCAAAGGATTAACTGCACGCAGCGAAATAGGGCTCGGTCGCAACTGGAGCGAAACAAAGTATTATGAAGACGGATTGACACAGAATTATAAGTACGCCAAACTGACTAAAGGCAACGGCTACAATATACGCAGCGTAACCACCCTGAACTATCAAGTGCAAGGACTGAGCGAAATTCATAGCCTCTCTTTCTTACTAGGTAACGAAATACTAATCAACAAATCCAACTCATCTGAAATAATAGGTGCAGGTTATCCAGACGGATTCGACTTCGACCAAACCTTTGGTATGATTGACCAGACAGATAAATCACTGGCTAAAGATGCCTTCAAGAATACGATTGGCACTCCCAAAAAAACCGTATCATTCTTCGGCCGCGCCAACTATTCACTACTGGGACGCTACTTGCTGACCGCCACATTCCGTGCCGACGGTTCTTCCAAATTCTCTCCCAACCACCGTTGGGGTTACTTCCCTGCCGGAGCATTCGCATGGCGTTTATCTGACGAGCCGTTCATGGAAAATACCAAAAACTGGCTGGATAATCTGAAGGTGCGTTTATCTTACGGCCTTTCGGGTGCCGACAACATCGACTCTAACTTATGGAAAGAAACATGGACCTCTTCTACTGTATCCTTCAATGGCATCACCTATTCCGGCTACAAACCTAATGGCATGCTCTCTAACCCTGACTTGAAGTGGGAAACCACAACTTCACGAAATCTAGGTATCGACTTTGGCTTTATGGGTAACCGCTTGGCTGGTAGCATCGATGTATATTGGAACACCACCAAAGACCTGCTAATGTGTGTCCCTATCGATGAAACAACTGGCTACTCTTACCAATACCAAAACATCGGACAAACCTCCAATAAAGGTATAGAACTCTCTCTAAACTACGACATCGTACGCACGAAAGACTTCTCGTTCGGCATCTCAGCCACTTACAACTATAACCACAACAACATTGATAAGTTATCCGGTAACATCATCGCACAATATGGTTCACAATGGGCTTCTTCTTCTACCTCACCCGCCTACGACTATCTGTTTAAAGAAGGTTCACCGGTTGGTTTAATCCGTGGATTTATCAGCGATGGTTACTATTCGACCAATGATTTCAACTATGATGCCTCTACTGGTGTTTATACACTGAGAGAAGGAGTAGCTGATATCGCTTCCAGCATCACGGGCAACTATCCCAGTCCATTCAAAGTGGCCGATGGTCAGAATGCATTCCCCGGTGCATTAAAGCTGCGCAACCTAAATCCGGAAGAAGATAACCTCGTGGACTCTGACGATGTGGCAGACCTAGGTGAAGTGATGCCAAAACATACTGGTGGTTTCAACCTGAACGCCACGTGGAAAGGTATTGATTTCAGTGCTGGCTTTGCCTGGGCGGCAGGAGGCCATGTTTATAATGTCAATTCTTTTGATCAATATGTACGGAAACAAAGATACCGGTTTGGGAGCCAACAAACTCGCTTTCGTCAACAATTGCTATCAGTTATACGAAGTGCAAAATGGTGAACTGATACCTGTAACAACTCCTGATGCACTGAATGCGCTGAACGCCAACGCCAAGTATTCAGTACCTTATATGGAGAACGGTGTGGTTTATTCCACTTTCGTTGAAGATGCTTCTTACCTGCGCCTTAACACACTGACTATAGGATACACCCTCCCTAAAACATGGAGCAAGAAAGCCGGTATGCAGAAAGCACGCCTCTATGCCACTGCCGGAAATCTGTTCACCATTACCGGATACTCCGGCGTTGACCCTGAAGTGAATGCAGACCCGAACAAGAGTACGACCTCCAACAACAAAGGTAAATATCCAATGTTGGGCATGGACTACGGAACATATCCGCGTGCTCGTACCTTCACTTTCGGCGTAAATATAGAATTTTAATCAATCTAACCGTAAAAACGAAAAGATAATGAAAAAGTTATTATATACCTTTATAGGTGCAAGCCTTATGCTGCTCGGCACCACTTCATGCGAGGATTTTCTGGAAACCTCATCCCCATCGGATGCTACTCCAGAGTTCGTATTCTCTGATGCTACAACCGCTCGTGCTGCCTTGATGGAAGCCTACGAAAAATGGCGCGGCAAAGCCTATGTACATGCCAACGGATTATTCTACGATCTAGTTATCGGTGGTTCCGACTCCGAACGCCATCCTGAAGCATACTCTGCCCAGTCACGCCACATCCCCGAAAACCTGTATCAAGGTGGAACTGCCTCATTCAATATTAATGACAGTAAAGCCAACAATGGTGTCAACGCATGGCCTGCATTGTACAGCATCATTGCTACCTGTAACACATTGTGTAATGCAGTAGAAGGTACCGATACCTATACCAGTATCAAAAATAGCACCGCCACCACGAATGAATTGACCGACCTGTACGGACAAGCCGTTACATTACGTGCTACCGCCTATTTTGAACTGTTGCGCTTTTTGGGGAGACGTACCCCATAACCTGATACCAGGTAAAGAGGCCGAAGGCTTGACTCCGCGCGATCAGATTTATGAATACCACATCAACAAGTTGAGAGAAGTAGAACCTTATATGTACCGCTTAGGCGAAAGTGCTACAGCTGACGCAACTTTGATGACGCGTACCTATACTCAAGGCCTGATAGGCCGTATGTGCCTCTATGCTGGAGGTTACTCTACCCGCCGCACTGACTTGGGTGCAGATTTCTACAAAGACCTGGAAGGTAACGTGCTCTCTATGGAGAAGAAAGTGCAGGGAACAGCCAACAATGCTATCTACGCACGCCGCTCGGATTATCTGAAGTTCTATGAAATAGCCAAGACTTACCTAGCGGCTTGCGTAAACAACTCTGGAACAGCCGCACTCTGCCTCAATGATCCCCGTACCGAGGGTGGTAGCGGACAGAAATATAGCAACCCTTTCCAATACGCCTTCCAGCAGAATATGAACCTAACGCTTTCTACTGAAAGTGTGTATGAAATAGCCGAAACACGAGGTGTACAATCCGAACGCCCTTATGCCTTCGGTCGTCCTACCAGCGGTTCAAGCAAAAAACAACTATCCATGTAAGAACTATGGGCAGAGTCGTTTCCATCCCACCTATTATTATGGTGATTTCGATCCCAACGATATGCGTAGAGACGTGACTTGTACAGTGACCGGCACCGTTGGTGCTTCAGGCATAGAGAAACTGCTGCCTTTCACTCCCGGTTCACAAGCCAATGGTGGCGGTATAGCCAACAACAAGTGGGATGAAAACCGCCAACCTAATCCTTACTGGGAAGGTCAACGCAAATCAGGCATCAACAATCCGTATATGCGTATGTCGGATGTCATTTTAATGTTGGCAGAAGTATATGCAGAACTGGGCGATGAGATGACTGCAAAACTGGAACTGGCTAAAGTACACAACCGTGCATTCGCTACTACTGAACTGGCCGACCTCGACGGTTTCATCAATAAATACGGCGGCATAAAAGGGCGCCATTGCCCAAGAGCGCAAACTTGAGTTTGGCGGTGAAGGCTTACGCCGCTATGACTTAATCCGTACTGGTGAATTCCCAGCAGCCATCAAGGCTATCAGAACTGAACTGACAGCCATGGTCAATGGACTGCAATCTCAGGGTTACTATACATTCGAGAACGGCAATACCATCTCCAGTTATGTGTGGGTGAAGGGTGTAGACGCAAAAACCAGCAAAGGATATCGCTTGACGACTCAATGTACAGATGTGAACGACCCTGTACTGTATCCGGGATGGAGAGGTGTGTATGATAATTGGGAAGGATTGTCCGGCAACAGTATTTACGGCGCCAATCCAGGTACTAACCTTGCTATCAAGGGGTTGTTCAATCATATAGAGCCAGGCAGCACTGAGGCTCAGGCACTGGAGACTGACGGATATACAAAGACGGAGTGGGGTAAGACGATAGTAGACTTTAAAGATGATTACTCTTCTGCTGTATTCTGTGGTTACGTAGAGGGTGAGGCTCCTATCTACTTTGTTCCTTTCACTTCGGTTGCGATAAAGGCATCAAATGGCAAGATCGTAAATGGATATGGATTCAGAAATGAATAAGCATTCAAGGAATAGGTCTATGATTGAAGTCGTGAGATTTTAGAGTAGACATTCTTTGCGAGAGAGGGTACAGCGTTCGATGTTGTACCCTCTTATTTTTATTGGGTAAGAAAGGAGAAAAGTGGGATATGACTACAAAGAGTCATCAAGATAGGCAATAAGCTAACAACCATTGTTTTCAGAAAGTACAAGATAGGGGATTATCTATCGAGATACTGCACATATATGCTATATATTCACATCTGTCTTACCGAATACAGAGAATTGAGCCGTTGGATCTATATATCTTGCAAGTCCGTTCTCTATTTCCGGCGCATCAGATGTAAATATCTGGCAAATAACGCATTAACATCCACCATATTGCTTGTTCTGGTGCAACACATTACTTGTTATTCGCTGTAGAACAATTGTACGTATTTCTACATCGAACTGTAACATAGCAGAATGTAAATATTCCTTCCTACAATTTTCTTCGCAACGTATTCTCGGGCATAAACAAACGATTCTCAGAGAACTAATAATACAAAATGCCCCTTAAGGTTACTGCTCATTCATAGCTGGTAACTTTCAACTTAATTTACCGTCACTCCAAATTTGAAAACAGTTTCTGAACGAAACTTCACGCCGGGTTTTAACAGCGTAGTAGGAAATTGCGGTTTGTTGGGACTGTCGGCAAAGTGCATCGTCTCAAAGCAGATGGCGTTACGGTGCGGATAAGTTATCCCCTGCTTCCCCTTCAGCTTTCCGTTGTGTCCATTGGCGGTGTAAAGATGGATGCCAGGCTCGGTGGTATACACTTCCATGACGCGCCCGCTTTCCTTATCCGTAATCAAGGCTGCCTTATGCAGTCCGTTATTTTGCCAATTGACTTTCCAGGTGTGGTCGTAACCTTTGGTCACTGCCAGTTGGCGGTCAGGTTCGTCTATCCGGTCGCCAATCCGCCAAGTGGAGGTAAAATCGAAAGGCGTGCCCTTCACAGAAAGCATACGCCCCGTCACGCATTTGTCCACATCATACTCGGCAATGCTGTCGGCATCCACCCACAACACCTCATCAAGAACATCACGGGAGAGGTTTCCACTAAGATTGAAGAACGAATGATTGGAGGGATTCAACACGGTAGGCTTGTCAGTTTCGGCTTCATAAAGAATGGACAGTTCGTTGTCATCCGTCAGTCGGTAGGTGACGGATAGTGTGAGATTACCCGGAAAACCGTTTTCACCATCGGGAGATGCATATAGCAATTGCAGGCAACAGCGGTTGCTTTTCTTCACCGTCCACACCCGGTCGGCAAAGCCGGGGTAGCCACCGTGCGAACAATGTCCACCGCTACCGGCTTGGAGATTATAGACGGTTCCGTCTATTGCAAATCTGGCACCCAATATCCGCCCGATATATCGCCCAACGACTGAACCGAAGTTCTGGCGATATCGGCGGTAGTCACTGATATTGTCGAAACCGCAGACGATATCCTGCTGCTGCCCATCTTTGTCGGGAGTCATGATGGACAGCACTCGGGCACCGTAATTGGTAATGCAGACTTCAATGCTTGCGGCATTCTGCAATCTATACAAACGGGTCTTCTTTTGGTCCACCACCATCCGGAAGTTATCCGAGGATAGCCCGGACAAAGAGATAAAATCTCCGGAAACGCAAGAACTCAAAAGAAAACCCGCAGTTATAAGTACAATGTAGAATGTACGTTTCACGATTCAGCCCTTATTTCTTCAGGAAGTCAGGACGCATGGGACTGAAAGTATCAATCAAGGTACCCGCTTCCAGACAGACACATCCATGCGGCTTATCAGGAGTCTTGAAAAGGCAGTCTCCTTCGGACACCACTTTCGTCACTCCATCAATGGTAAACTCAAACTTGCCTTTGGCCACATACGTACATTGACTTTGATAATGGTGATGGGGAGCACCTACAGCGTCTTTTTTTTCAAACACCACTTTTACCATCATCAACTGTCCGTCGTAACCCAGAATCTGGCGTTTTACACCTCCACCCAAGTCTTCCCAAAGCGCATCTTTACCGAACACAAACGGTTCACTTCCTGTTCTTTCCATGTTTTTCTTTCATTTAGAATTGTTCTCACTTTGGTTCTGTGCCTGCACACCCATAAAGGTTATTAAGCAAAAGCAACATGCGACACTAATCAGTTTACAATAGTTCATTGCATCAAAATGATTAATCTGTTAATAATTGCGCCAAAGGTAACGATTAAAAACAGGAGTGGAAACACTACCTATCGGCGAATAACAAAATTTCCACCATTTAAAACAATTAATCCCATAAAACGAGAGACTCTCAGCCAACTTAAATGAAAGAAAAACACTTATTTTGTACCATACCAAACTGATAGATCATGAAAAGAAAACACGCCCTTTTGTACCTTATGTTTTTGATATTGCCTTGGAAGGTCTTTTCACAGGCAGAAGTTTATCACAATCCCATTTTGGGAGGAGACTATCCCGACCCCACCATCATGCGTGAGGGAGATGACTACTACATGACACATTCGGCTTTCGACTACCAGCCGGGACTAACCGTCTTCCACTCGCGCGACCTCGTGCATTGGAAACCCATCAGTCATGCCCTCAATACCTATCTAGGCTCAGTCTGGGCACCGGATATTACCAAATACAAAGACAAATACTATATCTATTTCACCGTAGCCTTTCCAAAAGGACGCAAGAATTATGTCACATACTCTACCTCGCCTTACGGGCCTTGGAGCGATCCGGTAGATTTAAAAATCGGTAACATCGATCCTTGCCATGTGGTAAGTGAAGACGGCAGCCGGTGGATGTTCATGAGTGCCGGAAAGAGGGTACGACTGACAGACGATGGACTCGCTATTGTGCCCGGCACCGAAGAAGTAGTTTATCAGGGCTGGCAATATCCAAATGACTGGGTGACGGAAGGATTCTGTCTGGAAGGTCCGAAACTCAAGAAAATAGGAGAATATTATTATTACCTGAACGCAGAGGGAGGAACAGCAGGTCCGCCTACCAGCCACATGATAACCGTCGCACGATCTAAATCCATTAACGGCCCGTGGGAGAACTCGCCTTACAATCCATTGGTGCATACTTATAAAAATACGGATCGCTGGTGGTCCAAGGGGCACGGCTCATTGATTGATACGCCCGAAGGCAAATGGATGGTGGTTTATCATTCCTATGAAAACGGCTTCTACAATCTGGGCAGACAGACATTGATGGAACCGGTAGAGCTTACAGAAGACGGATGGTTCAAGACGTACGACAATGTTGATATTGAGAAAGCAATTCCCTGCCCCATCAAGATCCAGACGACCGACAACCGATATGTCAAGCTGAATGAATTCCGCGTGGGATTGGAATGGAAATTCTATAAATCCTATGAACCCGAAAGAATAACTGTAAAAGACAAAAAGCTGACCTTTAAGGCCAAAGGAACGGACCTCCGTACCTCACCTCCCATTCTGTTTGTAGCAGGACAACATGCTTATGAAGTAGAAACAAGAATAGAAATTGAAGGTGACGTAACCGCAGGAATAGTACTTTACTACAATGACCGTTTCTTCATGGGTACGGGTTTCAACAAAGAGAGGCGCGTACGTTATCGCAAAGGAGAAGAACGCGGCAGTGGAAACCATAAACACCCCGTCACCAGTTTATGGTTACGCCTACGCAACGACTGCCACATCATCACAGGAGCATATAGTTATGATGGCGTGACATGGAACAGGGAAACCTGGGGCATGGATATCTCGGGGTATCATCATAACACTCTTTATGAGTTTCAAAGTGTACTACCAGGGTTGTTTGTATGTGGTAACGGACAGGCTGAGTTCAAAGAGTTTAAATTCACCATACTAAATGATTAAGCAAATATGAAAAAAAAAAGACAGACATTCAGCCTGCTATTTTCCTGTCTCCTTCTGTCAGGAACTTATGGGCAGACAAAAAAGAGCAACAAGTATTGCAAGTGATGAAGACGGCCACCCAATATATGATGGATGTAGCCAGTTATAAAGGCGGCTTCGTATGGAGCTATCTTCCCGACATGTCCCGCACATGGGGGAGAAATGGAAGCCAATCGGACTATGGCATGGATTCAGCCTCCCGGTACCCCGGCAGTAGGCCATCTTATGCTCGACGCTTATCATGCCACCCATGACGAGTATTACTATCAATGTGCCGAGAAGATTGCCAATGCTCTCATCTGGGGACAATTACCCTGCGGAGGATGGAACTATATGTTCGACTTTGCCGGTGAGAATTCCATCAGGCAATGGTATGCCACCATCGGGAAAAATGCTTGGCGGCTGGAAGAGTTCCAGCACTATTACGGCAACGCCACCTTCGATGATGAAGGGACGATGCAGGCAGCCAAGTTCCTCCTCCGCCTATATGTAGAGAAATACGACCCTGCCTATCGTGCACCTCTGGAAAAGACTATCCGTTTCGTACTGGAAAGCCAATATCCGATAGGAGGCTGGCCGCAACGCTATCCGTTGAAACACGACCACCCCTTCCACGGAAAGGAGGACTATTCTTCTTTCATTACGCTGAATGATGACGTAATTCCCGAGAACATAGACTTCCTGATACAATGCTATCAGGTACTGGGAATGCAGGACCTGAAAGCCCCCATCATGCGTGCCCTGAACTGTGTGCTGGCCCTGCAACAAGGCGCACCCTATGCCGGCTGGGCAGACCAATACACTGTGACCGACCTGCAACCCGCACATGCCCGCTCTTATGAGCCGAGAAGTGTAAATACCGGCACTACCGCCCACATGGTTATGAAAATGCTGGATTATTACAGGTTGACAGGCGACAGCAAATTCCTCTCAGGAATTCCTGCCGCTATCCGGTTCCTGGAATCCATGAAGCTGCCCGAATCGGAAGTAAAGAAATGGAGGCGGCCGGTGCGGGGAGAATACTATATTAGTTCCACGCTTCATAGACCCGGAAAGCGGTACCCCCTGTACGTACATCGCAAAGGCTCGAATGTGAAAAACGGAGTCTATTACGTAGACCAAAACATAGAAAAAGACCATCGGTCACTACAGTTCGGCAGCCTATATCAACATCGATGCTCTGAAAGAGGCTTATGCCCGGACGTTGACCTTGTCCAAAGAGGAAGTGACAAAAGATTCTCCATTGGTGCAGGATACTTGCATTTCTCTGAAGAAGTTTTATTATCAGTCGCACCACCGGTATGGCAGAAAAGAAACATCTGCCGAAGTACTGATAAAGTCGCTCACAAAAGAAGGGTATTGGCTCTCGCCTATCAAGCAGATTTCCAATTCCTATAAACCAGCTCCGGAGATGCCGGCAAGTGAAGATATCAGGTATATGGAAACCATGGTTGGAGACGAATATGATACATCACCCTACACACCAGAAAAGGAAGTTATGGGAATCTCGACCGGAGCATTCATTGAGAATATGACAGTCCTGATGGGGGAGTTAAGTAAATAGGTATTTAGGGAAGGGAGGGCAGTAGAGAAGTTCACCTCTTCCCCCCCTTATCCCTATATTCCGTCGGAGTCATTCCCATCTTCTGTTTGAAGCATTTGCTGAAATAACGGGGATCATTAATACCCACCATATAAGAGATCTGAGTCATGGAATATTCTCCGGTTTCAATGAATTGCACAGCACGCTTGATACGCATTTCCTTAATAAACTCAATAGGTGCCAAACCAGTCAGTGTCTTCAGTTTCTTAAAGAAGACTGAACGGCTGACTGCCAGTTCCTGCACCAAATCGTCTACTACCAATTCTCCATTATCCATATTCTTCTCCATCAGTTCCACCAGTTTATCCATAAACTTACGATCGTTCGGGGACATTTCCGGTCCTTGCTCTTCTACGGTTTCTTCCGTTAAGTCAACCGTTGCATTTCCCGTCATCAGGTTATCCCGATAGATACCCTGTAACTTTCGGCGCTGTGTGAGCAGATTCTTTACGCGTGCTTTCAGATAAGTGGCACTGAACGGCTTAGTGATGTAATCGTCCGCTCCATACTCCAACCCCTCCAATTTGCTTTCAATGGAAGTCTTAGCCGTCAACAATACAATGGGAATATGACTGGTGGTCATATCGGCACGCAGTTCACGCGTCATGGTGATGCCATCTTTTCCGGGCATCATTACATCACTAATAATGATATCCGGAAGGAATTTCAAAGCTTTACTCCAACCTTGCATACCATCCACTGCTTCCACGATTCTGTACTCGGAAGCAAAGATGCTGCGCAGGAACAAACGGAGTTCCGAATTATCTTCCACAAGCAACATAGTCCCTTTGGCGTCCATACTCTCTTCCGATTCCTCCTCTATATTCTCTTCTTCAGAAGAATCCGGTATTTCACTAAGAATATCGGTCACTTGTTCTATAACTCCCATACCCACCGTAGCATCATCTTGCAAGAATTCCACCGATTCATCATAGTGTTCTTTACCTTTCAGGAAGTCCACCTTAAAGCAGCTCCCCTCTCCTAACTTACTATCAACGGTAATGGTCGCCTTATGCATTTCTACCAATTCCTTCACCAATGACAAACCGATACCGGTACTGGACTGATTGAACAGATTGCGGTCTACCAAATTCTCAAAACGGACAAACAGCGACTTTTTCTTATTATCTGCAATACCTATTCCCTGATCTTCCACACTTACGGAAACTGATTTCTCATCTTCACGCACAAGCACCGTGATCATCTTTCCATTCGGAGTGTATTTAAAAGCATTGGAAAGCAGATTGAACACAATCTTCTCAAATTTATCCGCATCTACCCAAAAGATACAGTTCTTCCTTCTCCGTTTCAAACAGGAAGTCTATCTGATGTTCTTCGGCAACAGACTCGAAGTTCGCCATGATCTTGCGAGTAAAAGCCACTACATCCATACGTTGAACCTGCATCTTCATTTTCCGGTTCTGTATCTTCCGGAAGTCCAGTATCTGGTTGATAAGCCTCAACATGCGGTTCGTATTCCGTTCTACCACCTGTAACTGTTCACGGGCATCATCCGGAAGTTTGGTATTCCCCAGTATATATTCCACAGGCCCTGAAATCAAAGTCAGCGGAGTGCGCAGTTCATGAGAGATATCAGTAAAGAAACGCAGTTTCATATCCGTCATTTGTTGCTCGACGGACACCTCATGCTTCAAACGATAAATAGTGAACAAGATATACACCGCCGCTACAATAATCATGATGAAAAAAAGCACATACAGGAAATAAGCAAACGGAGTTTCCCAGAAGGAAGGTAGTATCTCAATGTCCAATGTACGCGTGTTTTCAGTCCATATACCGTCACTGTTGGTAGAACGGACTTTAAAGACATAATGCCCTTTTGGTAAGTTGGTATAAGTAGCTACACGCTGTTTACCTACATAGTTCCAGGCCTTTTCAAAACCTTCCAGGATATAAGCATACTGTATTTCGGAAGGTGCGGAATAGTCGAGTGCAGCAAACTGTATGGTGAAAATATTCTCCCGATGCGACAGTACCAATTCTTTGGTATCATCCAATCCCTGTTTCAGTACGGAACCCTGTCCCGGCACCACGTCCACATTCGCCACCAACAATTTGGAAAAAACCATCGGCGGCACATAATTACTCTTCCCGATGGAATCGGGATTGAAATAGAAAATACCTGTACTTGCCCCGAAAAGTATATTACCCGAAGCAGTATATTCCGAAGCCGCCTCACTGAAACGTACCCGGAAAAATATCTCCTTATCGGCATAATTCTCAAATTTCTCTTCAGAAGGAATAAACTTACTGATACCGTTTTCCGAACTGAGCCATAAATTACCGGCTTTATCCTCCTGTATGGAAAGCAACACATCCGAAGGCAGACCGTCCTGTACCGTATAAGACTTGAAACAGGCATTACCGCTCTCATCCAGCGATACCAACTTATTCAGTCCGCCGCCAAATGTTGCAATAAAGAGTTCCTTATCCCGGGTAGATACAATCCAATGCACATCATTATTGCTTAGGCTATGCTCATCGTCCGGAACACGCAGGAAATGACGGAACTTCACATCTTCGGGATTCTTGAAGTCCGCATCCATCATCAAGGCGCCCACGGTAGTTCCTATCCAGATATGCCCCTGATCATCACCTGTTATAAAACGGGCCTTGTAACAATAATCAATAGGATATCCTTTCAGGTTATTACGATGGTTCACAAAAATCTCTTTACCACCCTGACTGTGCGCCATATAGTTGATGCCGCCTGCAAATGTAGCAATCCAGATGCGTCCATGCTTATCTTCGTATACACAATAAACATTGTCGTCACTCAAACTATAAATATCACCTTCCTGATGCTGATAACGGGTCAGCTTATAGTGATAGCTATCTTTCTGCTTTTCAGCTTTCACCAGGCCATCCCCTTTGGTTGCAATCCAGAAATTCAGTTTACTGTCCTGAAGATGAAATAAACATTACCACGCAACGGAGTGCCGCTGTGCGACACAGTACCGTTTTCGGTCAGATAGCCCTTATTTACACGGTTCTTATCATATATCCGTAGTTTACCATCTTTCAAGCCTACCCATAAATTCTGGTCAGCATCTTCGCAAAGGGCACGTACTTCGTTGCTCAATGACTCATAATCGTGTGGTACCGGCGTTACGATGCCAAACTGAGACGGACGGAAAGTGACCTTCTCCAATCCCTTAGAGTGAGTGCACATCCATAGATTCCCCTGATTGTCGGAAAAGGCAGTATGTATTTTATTGGAAAAGCGCCAGTCATGCCCTGACAACTCATTATAGAACGGACGCAGACTATTACTTTCACGGTCAAAATATGAAAAACCGCCGCCATACGGATGTACCCAAAGCATGCCGTTGATATCTTCATGCGCATGGAAAGCCGGACGAGAACGGTCCGTACTGGTCGGTTCCACAGCTATTACTTCACGCTTCAAGACCTGTGTATGCGGATTAAAGTGTACCACTGTACCCGGAATATGTTGCTCGAACCATACTTCCGATGCTTTATCCACATAAGTACCATGAATCGGCGCATCAGGAAAACGGGAGGCAGGGAAGTGTTCTGTCTTCTTTGTATCACATTTATAAGTAAAGAATCCGTCTTTTGAAGTGGTCAGTATGATCTCATTACCATCTATATGATTGATTGACACAATGTGGGATGAAACCGGCAGACTCAGCAACAAGAACTGCCCGCTCTCCTTCTGATAGCGCCATACGCGCCCGTTATCCGATCCAAAATAGATTTCAGAACCATGCTCCAAACAGGAATAAAAGGCTTGCCCGCCTTTCTTCTCCCGCTCTGCTGTCTCTGCAAAATAAAAGACCGGTGATTTCTCTCCGGGTGCCAACATCCCTAATCCGTTATCAGACAATATCCATTCATTACCTGCCCGGTCCTCATATACCTGAAACACACGTGAGGCAGAAAACTGTCCCGATTGGGTAGAATAATATTGGGAGGTCAGGCTATAATCCTGTGGATCAGTTGCCACCCGGATCACCCCTTCAGTCTCCGTCAGCAACCATACCGAACCACCCGGAAGGACTTTGATATTCGTTATATTGGCTGTGCCCCCCTCTTCATCATCACCCGGCGCACGCTCAAACGTTTCCGTACGGGGATCGAAGCGATAGGCGTGATTGTCATAGGTTTGTAGCCAAAGGAAGCCATACTTGTCTTCCAGCATATGATCTATACGATTATGACTCAACACGATACGATTATCAAGACGTGCCTTATATGTTTTAAATGAATAACCATTGAACTTATTAATGCCATCCCAAGTAGCAAGCCAGATATTTCCCTTGCGGTCTTGCAGGATGCTCATTACTGTATTTTGAGAAAGTCCGTCTTCAGACGAATAATGGGTGAAAAAAACAATCCGGCTGCGCTTTTACTGACAACACACCTATCAACCCAAGGATCAGATATAAGATTTTTTTCATAATAACAGGCTTATTCTATGCGGTAAAGATAAGTATTTCATAGAAAATTCATATATCTTTGTTTAGATTTTAACAACCACTGGTCATGAGAAGAATCGTAATATTGCTAATCCTCCAAATAATTGCCACCGACTTCTGCTTCGGACAATTACCACATACCTTTACACAATATACCTCAGAAGACGGACTCTCGCAGAATACCATCATGAGTATCCTGCAAGATGACAAAGGAGTGATGTGGTTCGCCACCTGGGACGGTCTCTACAAATTTGACGGATATACATTTAACAACTATAAAGCCCATCCGGGCGACAGCATCGGATTGAGCAACAACCGTCTGGACAATATTAAAGAAGACAGATACGGATATATCTGGGTACAAAGCTACAATCACCAGGTTTATCGTTTCAATCCGCGGCTTGAACGGTTCCAGGCTATCCCTTACGACAACTACCTGTCTTTGGACATGTATGTGCTTCCGTGTGGAGACGTATGGATAATTACCGTACAAAATGAATTGATTCATATTTCCACCCATCCGGAAACACATGAAATGAAAGCCACAGACTTCTTCAAATCCCATCAGATTTCATACTCAGAGCCTATCAAGTCTATCTTTCAGGACAGCCGGGAGAACCAATGGATTCTTACCGAGAACGGATTATACCGCCTGACTCGTAACGGGAATGAAGAGAAACTTTCTTCTTACTTCGTCGCTCCTCCGGAAAAGGACAAACAACCTTTTTACGATGCATTAGAAAACAACCATACCATCTACTTTACTTCCAAACAGGGATGTGTATACGAATATAATCCGGACACCGGCCAGTTTGTAAGGCAAGAGTTCCCCACCGGCTCGTCCATTAAAACCATCCGACAACTCAAAAAGGACAAGCTATTCATTGGCACAGCCAGCGACGGGTTCTTTTTGTGTATGAACAAAGTTCCGGAAACCATCGTCACTATAATACCCGGAATTATCCTTCATTAAAGGACAACCAGATTAAAGCAGTCTATATCGATACCAACGGTGAAGCATGGATACGCCTCAACACCAAAGGAGTGACGCACTTCAATCCTGAAAACGAGCAGTTCGATCACTTCATTCTGCAAGACAAGTACGGCAAAGATATCGTCGATTCCCGACCGGAAATGTATATATACGAGGATGTTAACGGCTCTTTATGGGTACATCCTTCGGGAGGAGGACTTGCCTGGTACGACCGTAAGAACAACCGGATACGTCCGTTTTACAATCCAGCCCTGCAATCGGGCTGGAGCGCTGACAATAAGGTGACCAATGTCTTTACTGATAAACAAGGTAATTTATGGCTCGGTTCATACGGAAACGGCTTGGAGAAGATCTCTTTCAATACCAATCATTTCCATTTGCTTACCGCTGCCCCGGATGACACGGAATTCCCGGGAAGCAACGTCCGTGCCGTTTATCAGGACCGCAACGGGTATATATGGACGGGCAATAAAGACAAAGTTATACGTGTCTACGACAGCCAATGGCGCTATGTGGGCAACCTCACATCCTCAGGGACTATCTCCCCTTACAGTACGGACAGGTTAGGAATCGGCTATTCCATCATACAAGATCACGAAGGCACCATCTGGATAGGCACCAAAGGCAACGGACTATTCGCCGCCAGGCCTCAAGGAAAGCCTCTGACTTATCATCTCATTCAGTATAGCGCCGACGCAAACGATGTATACAGTCTGAGCGGTAACGAGATATACAGTCTGCATGAAGACCGGCAGCAACGGATATGGATTGCCACATTCGAAGGAGGAATCAACTACCTGGAACGGGGAACAGACAAAGAAGCGGACCGTTTCATCAACTACCGGAACCGGCTAAAGAACTATCCTATCAGCCAATGTTACCGTACGCGTTTCATCACCTCCGACACCAAAGGGGATATATGGATAGGCAGCGCCACAGGATTACTGATGTGCAAGGGCAATTTCAAAGAACCGGAAGAGATAGAATTCCAACGTTATTGCCGTATTTCGGGAAACGCCAACAGCCTCAGCAATAACGACGTGCACAACATATATTTCACCCGGAAAGGCGAAATGTACGTAGCCACCTTCGGAGGCGGACTCAATAAGCTACTCTCACTGGAGGGTGCTGAAGCCCGCTTTCAGGCATACACCATGAAAAACGGGCTTCCTTCGGACGTATTGCTATCCATCGAAGAAGACCCACACGGCAATCTGTGGTGCGCTACAGAGAAAGAACTATGCAAGTTTATTCCTTCCACGGATAAAATAATAAACTACCCCTCCAGAGCCTTCCCCTACGAATTAGTTTCAATGAAGGGGCGGCTCTGCGAACTGCATCCGATTATCTGATGTTCAACACCGTGAAAGGTGTCCTATACTTCTTTCCGGATTCCATCCATACAAGTACATACGTTCCTCCCATCATCTTCACCCGCCTGCAACAGGCCGAGAAGACGGTGACTCCCGAAGAAGGTGGCATACTGACCACCCACATCGATGATACGAACCTCCTGACCCTGCCTCACGATAAGAATGGATTCAGCATCCAGTTTGCCGCCCTGGATATGAAGTATCCCGGCAACATCTCCTATTCCTACAAACTGGAAGGCTTTGAAAACAACTGGAACAATATTGGCAACCAGCGAACCGCCACTTACACCAACCTTCCGAAAGGGCATTACACGCTGAAAGTCCGCTCTACAAACAGTGACGGCATCTGGGTGGAGAATACGCGTACACTGGACATCAACATACTTCCCTCCTTCTGGGAGACACCGTGGGCGTATTCCCTGTACGTGCTATTTATCTTATTGGTCATTTTTACAGCCACCTATATTCTCTTCACCATCTTCCGGCTGAAGCATAAAGTATCTGTTGAACAGGAGATTTCAGATATAAAGTTACGTTTCTTCACAAATATATCGCACGAACTGCGTACACCGTTGACGCTGATTGCCGGTCCCGTAGAGCAAGTCCTGCAACATGGCAAGCTGAATGATGAGGAACGGGAACAGTTGGTGCTGGTGGAGCGAAACACGAACCGGATGTTGAGGCTTGTCAATCAGATTCTGGACTTCCGCAAGATACAGAACAAGAAGATGAAGATGAGGGTGCAACAGATTGACCTGATCCCTTTCATCCGCCACATTATGGAAAGTTTCAACAGCCTTGCCGATGAACACCAGATTGATTTCAGTATGGATACGAAAGTCTCCAGCCTCAAGATATGGGCGGACTCCGACAAGTTGGAAAAGATATTGTTCAACCTGTTATCGAATGCTTTCAAATATACTCCCCAAGGGAAGCAGATCAAAGTGGTGGTACAGGAAGAAGAAAAGGATGTGATTCTTGCTGTGGAAGACCAGGGAATAGGGATTGCGGAGAACAAGCAAAAGTCCCTGTTCGTCCGCTTCGAGAATTTAGTGGATAAGAACCTCTTCAACCAGGCCAGCACCGGTATCGGCCTTTCACTGGTGAAAGAATTGATCGATATGCACCACGGTTCCATCAGCATCCGGAGCAAACTTGGAGAAGGGAGTTGCTTCAGCATCAGATTACAGAAAGGAAAAGAACACTTCGACGAAACCGTTGAATTCATCCTGTCCGACTACGTGGTAAGTGATACCTCACCGGCATACACCGGAAATCAGTTCTCTTCTCTCACCGGAAACGAAGAGGAGAACCTAAACAGTGAAAAAGAAACTATCCTGATAGTGGAAGATAATCAGGAATTACGCTTCTTCATAAGGACCATCTTTGCCCAGTACTTCAATGTGATAGAAGCTGAAAATGGTAACATCGGGCTGGAAAAGAGCAAATTGTATATGCCGGATATAATCATCAGCGACGTTATGATGCCCGAAAAGGATGGTATAGAAATGGTGCGCGAACTGCGGGAAGAGATGACCACAAGCCATATTCCCATCGTTATGCTGACGGCTAAGTCGACCATCGAAAGCAAGATAGAAGGCATGAAGCTGGGAGCGGACGATTACATCACAAAGCCCTTCAGCGCTGCCTACCTGAAGGCACGTATTTTCAATCTGCTTGAACAGCGCAAGAAGTTACAGGCATTGTATTGCGCCAGTCTGTTGCCTGCATCCACCGAACAACCTCTGGCAGGGAAAAAGGAAACCACCACTCCGGCCCTTTCGCCCAACGACCGGAAATTTATGGATAAAGTGATGGAAACCATAGAGAAGCATCTGGATAACGGTGACCTTACAGTGGAAGACATTGCCGGCGAAGTAAACATGAGCCGTTCCGTATTCTTCAAGAAACTGAAGACACTGACCGGTTTATCTCCCGTTGAGTTCCTGAAAGAAATACGTATGAAGCGGGCAGCTCAACTCATAGAGACAGAGGAGTATAACATGGCACAGATTGCCTACATGGTGGGACTGAATGACTCGCATTACTTCAGCAAGTGCTTCAAGCAGCAATATGGAATGACACCGACTGAATACAAGGAAAGCCGAAAGCAAAACACTTAAGCTTTGCTCCCGACCTGCATCATACCGGCCTTACTCGGTTCTGTTCCGCGAACTATGCCTGAACAGACTCCGCACTAGCTATTGAACAGACCCTTCAATAGGTATTGAACGGACTCTTTAATAGTTATTGAACAGACCCTTTAATAGGTATTGAACGGACCCTTCAATAGCTATTGAACAGACCACCAAATTCGGAGAGTATTAATTTCCCCTTACGGAGGCCAGATTATAATTCAAAAAGGATAGTACGGCTTCCTGGACTTTCACTCCACAATCATGCGGCATATCCCACAGTTCCGTAACCAGTTTGTCGCCTGCCGAACGGCTTTCCCATACTTTCCGCATTTCTGCAAAGGCGGCATTCACTCCTACCGGAGGAAAGAGCTTGTCATGTTCCCCGTTCAGAAAAAACATCGGTTTAGGACAGGCAATGGACGCGATATGCGGATAATCCAGATAACGGCGGATACCCGGCAACATATTGGCAAAAACCTCCCCTTTCTTTTCCATACTCCCATGAGAACTGACAGTCCGTAGTCACCATCCAGCAGACGGCAGCTCCGGCTTTCACCTTATCAGAGAGTGCCGAAAGCATCCAGGCACGGTAAGCTCCCATCGAAAAGCCCATGCAACCGATACGTTTGGAGTCGACTTCAGGCAACGTAGCCAGAAAGTCGGTGGTGTACATGTCTTCGTAGTTCATGAAAGCACTCCAACTGCGTCCCAGCATCATGAAGTTACCTGCCACAGCCATGTGTTTGTCACCGTCAACTCCTTCTTTCCGTCCGCGTTCTCCCCAGAACAGAGCATCAATAGAAATAACTACATATCCATGTGCAGCCAGATAATCGCCTACATATTGCCCACCGTAGCATTGTTTAGCCCAAGCATCGGCATCAGCCAGGACTTCGGGAGACACTCCGAAGGGACGGATCATTTTCTCCTTACCAATCGTATAATGACCTCCATGATCATGCAAAAGCACTACCGCCGGGAAGGGACCTTCACCATCGGGCACCAGCATATAGGCGTTCACACGGGAATAACCGGTCAGATTGAAACGTAACTTCCGGGCTTTATACCCATTCCGCTGCTCTTCGGCTACAACCTCAGTCCGGTAGTCGGTAGTGCGAGGCGGAGGGGCAAGCATGGCATCCAGCACGGCATTGCGTGCCTGTTTGCGCCACTTCTTAAAATTCTTAACCGGACTATTTCCCCAAGCCATGGGGTAAGTCAGTTCTGCTTTCAGTTGATCCAGGAAAACAGGCATCTCTCTTTCCAGTTCGTAACCGGATAAATGCTGAGAAAGGGCGGCTACCGAAGTAGCCAACCCTAACATCATGCAAAGAATACATCTTCTTACCATATTACTGCTGCTTAAAACCATAACCATTCGTAATTCCCGAATTCAGCAATACCTGATAGATATTCGGCAATAAATGGATGGGCGGATTCTTTGCCGCATAATCGGCATCCGTATAACCGGCGAAGAGTTTCTTCGCGTAAGAATCCTCATATTTCAACATATCAATAGCCCAGGGAGTCTGTACATATCCATCAGCTTCCAAAGCCAGCGCTTCGGCAGAACCCGGTTCGATATATTTAAACAAACCTTTGATTGCAACGTTGGTCATCGTCACTCCTGCATAAGCAGGAACCAGACTTCCCCAATCATCATGCTGTCCGCGCCATCCCGGGAACAATACCGGATCATCTTGCTTGTCAGCCGGAGTTTGTGATGTCAGTCTATATCCATACTCGGATTTAGCATCGACCATCTTCGTCCAGATATAGGCAGGTATCTGATTGCCATTCTTAAACGTGTAGTAACCATCCTGACGTATGCCCTCAATGATAGCCGACATTACCTTTCTGTTTTCAACGGCAACCTCCGGAAGAATACCGGTGCGGATAATGTCAAAACGACGCACGCCTTCGCCACTGAATTCCAGAGCACGTTCTTTAAGCACTGCATTATACACAGAGCCGCAATCCGATATATATTTTTCAAAGTTCGGGTCGTTGTTGCCGGGGAACGCCCGGTTATGGACGATGGCAAGATACGTCTTGGCGCTACCTTCATCGCCCAATGCCGCACACACTTCAGCCAACATCAGGTAAGCATCGGAAATACGCATATAAGAGAAATTGATACCGGAATTACCATAAGTTTTCGTATCAGGCGCAGTCATCCGGTTCCAGTCCCACTTATTGGTACCCGGACCGCATCCTTTACCCCATGCACTGCGGTCGAATGACTGCATCAACTCCTGACCACCACCTGTGCTCCCTGTTACAGCAACAGAAGCGTCACGACGCAAGTCGTTATTATCGAACCAACCGTAGTAGAAATGTGCCTGAATACGATCTTGTCCGCAAGCCACGCAAGGTGCCTGACCGTCACCACCCGACGAAGGACGACCAATATAAGCCGGACGGGAAGATCCGCCATTGTATTCATGAGGGAGTTCGTAGATAGATTCATCAGCCAATGTTATATTATCGGCGGCATGCATCTGCTGGAACATATACTGGTAAGGATTATTATACTCCTGTCCATTCTTACCTGTGGAACGGGGATCCGTTGTACGCAATACCACCGAACCGGGATTCATATAGATTGCCTGAAGATATTCTTTGGCTATGGCATACAAATCTTTCCAATCGCTGCGGCGTCCATAAATGGCACCGTTCTTTTCCACACTCCAATCGTCGAAAGTAAGCACCTTTCCGTCACCATCCACATAGAAGTCTGCACCCAGGTCTGTGCGGCGGGTTGCATAACCACCATTATACATGCAAAGACGTCCTATAAGTCCCTGAACATACGTACGATTCATGACATCCGCTCTCGTACTGCCTTCACCCGGACGATACATATGAGGCTCTACCTCCCTGAGTTTCCGGATATGATAGTCATAAATAGCATAACGGGAAGTCAGTCCTTTTGCCTGCTCACCGGCATTCAGTGCATGGGGCACATCGCCATACCAGCGGCACAACTCCCAGTAGCACGTAGCACGCAGAGCCACAGCCTGTCCGTAGATATCCGAAAGATTATTAGGTTCTCCGGTCATGATTGACTGGAAGTTATCAAGCGCCTCAAAACTGGATATCAGGGAATTGGCCACAGATATCGTTTCGTAAAGCTTGGTAAATACTTCGGTTCCTTCTCCCGAGTTAATGTTATAGTTGCCCGTACCACCCGGATAATACCATTTTTCACAGATTCCGGCGCTACCTTCATCGTAAATGTCCTGAGAGTCTTCAATATCCGATCCCCAAACCGGATGCCAGAAGAATCCGACATTATGCACACTCCTGTTTGCACGGAGGGTTTCATAACCATAATACAATGCACCACGTGCAGACTCTTCATTTGAGAAGACAAAATCGCGGTCTACTACACTCGGAGACGAAGTGTCGAGGAAGTCCTGGCAGCCGGTCATCGCACATGCGAAAGCTGCTGCGAGAGTTATATTCAATATCTTTTTCATATCTGTTTCTCTGTTATTTTACAATTACTATTTAGAAAGTTATGTTAGCACCGAAAGTGAATGTGCGTGCACGCGGGTAAGTTCCGAAGTCCATGTTGAGCGTCGGGAAAATTCTCAGGTCACTGTAGAATCCGCTTTGTCCCGTAGGATTGGCATTCACTTCAGGATCTATGCCCGAATAACCGGTAATGGTGAAGAGATTGGTTGCAGTAAGATACAGGCGTATCTTATCCACATGTACTTTAGTCAACCAGTTCTTGGGCAATGTATATCCGAGCGTCAGCGTCTGCAAACGAAGGTAGGAACCATTCTCCAACCATTCCGATGAAGTTATACCACTCTGATGGTAGGGTAAATGATATTTGGCATTCGCATTCAAAGCTCTCAATTCATCGGGATTGGTAACGGCATACAAGTCACCGGCAGCATTCACATTGTAAACCTTGAAAGCATCGGCCACCCAGGATGCACGTTGCGCACCGATTCCGTCAAACTCCTGACCAGATGCATTGATCATAGCAGCCACGTTATATACCTTACCGCCTGCTGTCCAGTTGAAATTAGTAGAAAGATCAAAGTTCTTATAGTTGAAATTCAGTTGGAAGCTTCCCGTATGACGAGGCATCACTTCGCCCAGGCAAGTAGCATCATCCAAGTCTACCGTACCACTTTCATCCACATCACGGAATTTGGCAGCTCCGGGGAATGCAGTCTGTCCGGCAGGCAGATCGTAAGGGTGCATGTATGTAGCGGTCAAGGCTTTCGTAATATCGGGTACACCTTCTTTCAGAACGTACTGGCCATTGGTGTAATTGAAATCATCCACGGTATAATATCCTTCGCTGATAAAGCCACGTACCAGGCCGATCGCTTTCCCTTCCACAAACATATAGTCGTTGGTAGGAACCAGAGAGGAAGAACCCCAGTATGAAGAATAGAGATACTGGTCGGCATTAGGCAGTTCATCCAGTTTATTGCGGTTGTAGTTATAGATGGCACCTACGTTGAAACGGAAATCACCTTTGTTTATCACATCTACATTCACCGAAAGCTCAATACCACGATTGGATGTTTTACCGAAGTTCTGGAACTGGTAAGAGTATCCGGTAGTGTTATCCACAGGTACGGCCATCAACAAGTCTTTTGTAGTATTCCAGTATACTTCCAGACTACCGTTAACACGGTTGTTCAGGAATCCAAAGTCAATACCGAAGTTGCGCGAAATAGTAGTTTCCCATTTCAGCTTAGAGTTAGCCAGCAAACCGTCCGGACGATAGAATGAACCGAGTTCACCGTTGATAGGGGTATGATTGCTGCCCGAACCAAGGCTCGACCAGGTTTCACGCCACAGATTGGAACTAATATTGTCACTGCCCGAAGTACCATAGGACAAACGAAGCTTCAGATTGGAAAGCCAATCTTTTGTGCCGTTCATGAAAGGTTCTTCCGAAAGGCGCCATGCGAAAGCACCTGCGGGAAAGTATCCCCAACGATTATCCGGCGCAAACTTAGAAGAGCCATCGGCACGGAACGTACCGGTGAACAGATAACGGTCCATGAAAGTGTAGCTCAAACGTCCGAAGAAGGAAACCGTACGGGCAGGCACGCTATAAGAATTGGTTGCAGAGAAAGAGGTGGTTGCCGTATGGATCAATCCCATCGTGGTGTCATAATCAAATGTAGAAGGATAGCCACGGCCCGTGATTTGCGACGATTCGGAATCCGACTTCAGGACTTCATTACCCAGCAATGCCGAGAATACATTGTTCTTGCCGATATTGAAGTTATAATTCAAAGTGCTCACTGAACGCAATCCATCTCCCATGCCCCGGTTAAGGGTGGCACGCTTATCTCCGTTTGTATATCCGTTCTCATAATAAGTACTCTTCGATGAACTGCGGGTAAGTGATAATTCACTGCGGGCCACAAGCCCCTTGATGATCTCCCATGACAAAGCTGCCGATCCTCTCAATGAACGGGAATAGGATTTATTCGTGATATCATTGATCAATTCTACCGGATTGTGCTTGTCGTCGATATTAGCCACACCGAAACTGAAGCCTGAGGCAACTTCCGAATAAGAGACACCACCCAACGGATTGTCAATGGGACGATAGCGATAAGCTCCCGACACATTAGAACCTTTACCGTTCGTTACATTCTCACGTCCATTCAGATTTGACTCCGTATAACGGAAATCAACATCCAGGTCCAGTGTCTTGGCAAGTTTCTGCCGAATCTTGAAAGAAGCATTCAGACGGTTGTAGTCCGAATTGATCTTGATTCCTTCATCATTAACGTAGCCGAGTGTAAATATCACTTTCGTTTTATCTGTACCGCCCGAAACATTCACACTGTGGTTATGAGACAGTGCGGTACGCAGTACATCATCCGTATAGTCATGAGCTTTCACATTGGCATAGTCGGCATAGTGGTTGCCATACTTACTTCCCAGACCGAAGTATTTCTCAACAGCATCCTGGTTAGCAGTTCCTCTGGATGCGGCATAGCTCCAGTTATGAAGGATATACTCCTGAGCCGAAAGCGTCTCAAGCGTCTTCGATACATTTTTGACCTGTACATAGCCATCATAGCTTACCTTAATCTGACCTTCCTTGGCGCTCTTAGTGGTAACCAGGATTACACCGTTTGCACCGCGTGCACCGTAAATAGCCGTAGATGACGCATCTTTCAACACATCGATAGATTCTATTTCCGAAGCCGGTATATCGCCAATATTGCTTACCGGAAATCCATCGACTACATAGAGCGGATCATTGGACTGGGTTATAGACCCTCCTCCGCGAACACGTACCGAGATTGTAGCTCCCGGACGACCGTCCTGCGACACTACGTTCACACCCGGCAGACGTCCCTGCAAGGCCTGTGCAACATTGGATACAGGATTGGCAGCAACCTCATCTCCTTTTACCGAAGCTATGGCTCCCGTCAGGTCACGACGTTTCACCGTACCGTAACCGATAACAACCACTTCATCTAACATTTCCGTATCTTCAAGCAACTGAATATTGAAAAGACTCTTACCTGCAACCGCTATGTCCTGGTCTACATAACCTATATATGAGATGTGTAATATCCCATTAGCAGCCACAGTCATAGAAAAGTTACCGTCCATATCGGAAACGACACCGTTTGAAGTTCCTTTCTCTAAAATGGTAGCACCAATAATAGATTCACCGGCCGCATCTCTGACCGAACCGGAAATCTTAATTGTCTTCTTGTCATTGGAGGCTTGCTGCACACCGGCTACTGAAGTATGATCCACTGTCAGGGGAGCAGCTTGAGAAAAAGTTCCCAAATTGAGGTAGGACAAAACCCCGAGCATTAACACGACCTTTTTCCTGTAATTCATAAGTAAATGATTTATTGATTAAACAAATTCTGAATTCACTACAAAGCATTTATGTCTGCCTTGCACTTGCAAAATAGCAGATAATCTATCTCTCTCAGGTGAAAAATATGCTTGAATCGGTGGAAAAATCGCTCTATACCACTCAAAACACCGCAGACAAAGGGATAGGGGGATTTTCTCACAGTAAAAACAAAAAATCCCCCCCGGATTCACTCTTTTCATTGAAGAGAGATCCGGGGGGATGAGAAATAAGATAGATTTTATTTATTTCAGATGCTTCAATATCCACTGCAACTGTCCGTATTCCGTATCATTGGAAGTCCAGTGCTCATTAATCGGGGTGATCAATGCTTCCTTCGGACAATCCAGCGTATTATAAACAGCATAGCTGGTGGTCGGCGGACACACATCGTCATTATATCCCCAGGTAATATAAGTAGGAACCTTTATCAGACGGGCAAAGTTCACTACATCATAATATGCCATCGTTTTTAACTTCTCCGGCGTATCCATCCCTTCGGTACGGAAAAAGTGGGGATATCCTCCGGCACGCCCTGCTTTATACCCTGCCATATCACTCAAAGCGGGGTGATTGGCTACACAAGTTACACGAGGATCCAAACCGGTCGTAATCAAAGCTAAAGCTCCTCCCTGGCTACCGCCCTGGACAATTACATTCTTACCATCCCATTCGGGTAAGGAAGTCAGGAGGTCGATGCTACGCACACAACCCAGATACACTCGTTTCATATAATAGTTGTCACGGTTATCAAGTCCATTATTCAGATAGCCATTCTCTCTACCGTTAAAAGCGTTGCTGATTTCCTTGAATGCCTCCTCTGTCAAGGTAGGATTCAATCCGTGTATCTCAATCTCAAAACGAATACAGCCTTGTTCTGCATAATATTTGTGACGTAAAGGCTCCTTGATTGTTTTAATTCCGGCACCCGGAGGGCAAAGAACTACCGGACAAGAACCTTTTGTTGCATTCTTCGGATAGAACAAGTAGCCGTAAATACTCTGTCCGCGACTGTTCAACATCAGCTTAATAAGATAGCAATCTACCTTGTCGGTGCAATATTCCTTTGCCAATTCCTTCGTATAAGTCAACGGATACTTGGCTGCCTCCGCTTTATTGTTTTCCCAGAACTCTTTAAAGTCCTTCGGCATCTGCGTATAAGGCTTAATCTTCTCCGGTGAGAAACCCAGCTTTACATGATGCTTATAACTTTTTCCATCCACAGTGGCTGTCAAGCGGCAGTCGCGAAAGCCGGGTTCTTTCATGGTTCCCACAGGAATAACCGCTTTTCCCTGCTTCAACGTAACCGAACCGGAAGTTTCTGCCGGCATCATATCACCGCCTATTTCATAAGATACAGTTACTCCATCCCGCGGAATACCATATTTATAGAACTGAACTTCAACCGTAGCCTTTTCTCCGGTCTTATAAATCCAGTCAGCATGATTGGGCACGGTAACCCAAAGCACATCACTCCGATACGGGTAATTCTCCGCACATACAAACGAAAGCGGAAGTATCAGAGCGAGCAGTAATACAAACAAATTCTTTTTTCATCATTGTGTTCTAATTGTTATAAGTTTATTTATCAAATCCAAATATCAATCAGCGCTTTATACTTAGCAGTTCATCCCCATTTTTCACCGGATTCCATCCGTCATCTCCGGCAAGTACGGTTTCCATCTCATACCCTTTGAGATTCTTCAATTGATGGGAATAAGGAACACGCGCTTTGGGATTAGCACCCTCACCCGTGCTTTCATATTCTGCATAGAAAGCTGTCTTTTCCGCTTCTTTATTTCCCCAGTTATTCCAGCCGGCAGGAGAGATATGTTTGCCCAGATTACAACGGATAAACACAGCCTGCGCATACGGACGCCAAGGACGTGAAAGAGATACATCCCGTACACCGTCATCCGCAGTCAGGCGACAATCATAAAATACGTAACCATACTTCTGTCCCTGATCCGTAGAAGGTGCAGTGACATACCCACCGCTCTTACTATGGATATGGCAACGATTGAAGACAGCCGTAGACCAGCCGAATATGAAGTCGACCGTACCTTCTATATAGCAATCTTCATAGTACTGACGGCAATTTTTCCCATACGTATAAAGTGTATCCTGAGAACCAAGGAAACGGCAATTCTTGAAATAAGCACGATCGGCACTTACGAAACAGGCCACTGCCTGCCCTACCGGACCGGAAGAGTTCTCAAACGTAATATTCTCAGCATAAAAATCAGGAGCATAAATATAACAGGAAGACGAACCGGAGGTCCCTTTTTCTTCGCCAAAGCAGTTTTTCTTCTGCGCATAATCATCATACGAAAGCACTGCCCCGTCCTGACCTATCAGAGAAATATTGATCTTACTTTCCGGTATCACAATCTTCTCCTTATACACGCCTTTACGCACCAATATCGTAGTACGGATATTCTTGCGGAAATCAGGAACAGCATTAATAGCCTCCTGCACGGTAAAGAAATCTCCGCTACCATCCTGCGCCACTACAAAATCATAGTGTCGAACATACTTAGCCAGTTCCGGTACTTCCTTGGCAATGGCATCCATGGCCAAACCAGCCACAACACGCCCGCCATAAACATTCAGATGAGTGTTATCTTCACGTCCCTTCGGCATCGCGGCAACCTGATTGGCAGGTACCCACATAAATAATTTTCGGGAGTCTACCGGCCCCATGCCCTCTACAAGGTCATGCGTAATCTTATTCATATCCACAAAAGCCACACCCAATTCTTTCGCTACATTCCGCGGAGAATCCAGATAAGCACCGTGTGTATCAATTAGCTTGTCACCTTCAGTAACAGCAGGTTGCTCCGAAGCCTCCCGCTTTGCATCCGGATTCACTCCTTTCTGTATATCATCCTGACTGATAGCCCGAGCCACTGCATTCCCATTTGCCGTACCAAAATTACGGCGTACAATGGAGTTAAACAAAACAGGAATACCACCTTTGGCACGGGTTTCGTTTACAAAACGTTTCAGGTTCTCATCAAAAGTACTTCCCGGAGCCGTATACCGTTTCGGATCGGACTTCTCATCGTTATGTCCGAACTGAATAAATACATAGTCCCCTTTCTTCACCTGTGAGATTACCTTTTCCCACCGTCCCTCGTCAATAAAACTCTTGGAACTACGTCCATTCACAGCATGATTGTCTACACGGATTTCCTCGGAAAGATAGCCGGGCAACATCTGTCCCCAGCCACGTTCGGGGTTTCCACCTGTCAATGACTTATTGGCCATAGTGGAGTCTCCAATCATGAAAATCGTAATCACAGGCTTGTCAGCCTTGAAAGCCGAGAGCAGGAAAAACAACCCCAGCAATAATGTCAACTTGTGTTTCATAATTCATCAAAATATAAATAGTATTATTATTTTCCGGTGCAATATTACCCAAAAACAAAGGATCTGAAGTGTAAAAAAGTCGCAATCGGTAGAAAAATTAATATTAATCGTATATTTGCCGGCAAAACAACTAATCTGGCAACAAAATGAAAAAGACAAGAAGTAACACTTTCATTCTTGAAAAAAGAAATCGCATGGGAACCGGCAGGCGAAGGAGTAGTACGCCAAATAATGGGCTACGACGGGCAAGTGATGCTGGTTAAAGTAAAATTCGAGCAAGGTGCCATCGGTACACCACACACCCACTACCATACACAAACCACCTATGTGGCAAGCGGTAAATTTGAGTTTACCGTGAACGGTGAAAAACAAATTGTAGAAACCGGAGACGGCGTCTACATTGAACCGGATGCGGAACATGGGTGCGTATGTCTGGAAGCTGGTATTCTGATAGATTGTTTCAGCCCCATGAGAGCGGATTTTCTAAAGCGCTAATACCTTGTCTGCAAGGAGTTAACTTCTTGCTTACAAAAAGTTAACTTCCTGTCGACAAGAAGTTAACTCCTTGTAAGCAGGAAGTTGGCTCTTTGTAGACAGGAAGCTAAGTTATTAATTTTCAGGTTTCCAGTCACTACACATCCGATAGATGTAATTCAGATCATCGTATTGGGCTGCTTCTTTCTTGGTCAGCTGTTTCGCCCATTTTACCCGACCGGCTGCCGCAGCACCTTCTCCTGTACTATTGTACTCAGCATAGCGGGCTGTCTTCTCATTTTCCTCTTTTCCCCAGTTATGCCATCCTTCGGGACGAATATGCTTACCCATTTCACAATTGATAAATACGGTGGCAGCATACGGACGCCAGGGACGCCCCAGATAAACCTTGTCCACACCCGGATTGGCCGTCAGTTTGCAATTTTTAAAAACATAGCCCACCGCAATGTCTTCGGGCGTAGAAGCTGCCGTCACGTATGAATTTGTTTTGCTACGGATTTCGCAGTTCTCAAACAAAGCGGTAGAAGGACCGAAAATAAAGTCGGTAGTTCCCTCAATGTAGCAATCTACGAAATAAAGGCGTGTACCTGCGGCACCTGTATAAATGGTATCCTGATTTCCCAGCAAACGGCAGTTGATAAATACCAGTTTATCCCCTTCCGTGTGAAGGGCAACCGCTTGTCCCAGTCTGGCAGCATTATTTTCTATGGTGAGGTTTTTGAAGGTAATATTGTTTCCCTGCACTTTTACAGTATAGGTACGGAAAGTACCCATCTTATTAATGTTGGCATGGTCATCATACGTGATAATCGTATTTTCCACACTTTCACCGATGAAATCCACATTTTGCACCCAAGAAGGAATTATCGCTTTCTCCTTATATGTTCCATTCTTTATCAGCACTGTAACCTTGTAATCCATAAAAGCACGAATGCCTTCCATAGCTTCCGTCAACGTGCGATAGTCTCCCCCGAACCATCACGGGCAACCACAAGCGTATCTTTATATTGAGACTGTGCCGATAGCGGCATGATCCCCACCAGGAGAAGAAGTATGCCGCATAAATAATAAGTTAGCCGTTTCATTGTCTTATTTCTGATTAACGATTTCCTTTACTTGTTGCAGACGCTCCCATTCCAGACTTGCCATGATAAACGGACCTACTGCCTTGGGGTCGTTGCTGCGAATTGTTTCATTTATATAATAGGTGTAATCTCCCATACGGTAGTTTTTTGCCACCCAGGCCGGCAACTGCACAGGCTCTGGTAATAGTCACCACACCGTCTTTATCTACTTCTATGAAGTTATCAAGAATACCTTGGTATCCTTTGAGAGCCACTTTCAGATATGATTTATCAATATATCCCTTACGAACAGCTTTGAACAAAGCATAGACAAACATAGTAGAACAGGAAGACTCTACATAATTTCCTTTCTCACCACTCTTATCCAGCACCTGATACCATAATCCGGTCTTCGGATCTTGTATGCGCTTCACCTGTGCGGCAATATTATTAAGGATAACGAGCATGGAATCACGTCCTGCCTCATGTTTCGGAATAAAGTCCAGTGCATCTACAAATGCCATTGCATACCATCCCATCGCACGTCCCCAGCTATGCTGTGACTGTCCGGTAACGGGATCTGCCCAACGTTCCTTACGACTGACATCACAGGCATGGCGATAAAGTCCATTCTTCGGATCATACGTATGGCGTGCCACTGTAATAAATTGGTTCACAATATCTTTATAATCCTGTACACGATTATTGCGGAAAGCATATTCAGCATAGAAAGGTGCCCCCATATAAAGACCATCCAACCACATCTGGTTCGGATATACTTTCTTATGCCAGAAACCGCCGTCC